>Ga0207702_10001228_pt1 | contig 25915 bp, 17 predicted proteins | sample KBSCornC62_FD_184302 | JGI IMG/M metagenome (GOLD analysis project Ga0207702, IMG submission 184302) | Corn rhizosphere microbial communities from Kellogg Biological Station, Michigan, USA - KBS Corn C6-2 (SPAdes) (version 2) | ecosystem: Host-associated > Plants > Roots > Rhizosphere > Soil ...
TGCTGCCAGGATAACGCAAGGCTTGGCGCCCCCCGGCTCCGCTGCTACCATATGCAGCTCGCGTGGGGCGGTAGCTCAGCTGGGAGAGCGTCGCGTTCGCAATGCGAAGGTCGGGAGTTCGATCCTCCTCCGCTCCACCAATTCATTCCAGACAAGACGGCGTGCTACTTGGGTAGCGCGCCGTTTTGCATTTGGGGCCACAAAAAGCTTTCCTATGCGCGAGCGTGGACTTTCTTGCTCCGATGCAGGCCTGTCCATAAGCAGCAGGCATTCCATGCTTCATGGCATGGACTACCGCGGCTGTAGTGACAAGGCGAAACGATTGGCTCTATAACGGCCTTCCCCGCGCCCGCCTCGCCAACTGGCTTCCCCATGCCATCCTCTCGCGCCACATCGCTCGCTCCCTTGCTGCTGGCCGTTGGCGTCTTGCTGGTGGCCATGGCCTCGTATCAATGCGGTGCGGCGATCGCCAAGCACCTTTTTCCGACTGTAGGTGCGCAAGGTGCGACGGCTTATCGACTCGGGCTGGGCGCGCTGGTGCTGCTGGTGTTACGGCGACCATGGCGAACACGGCGCAGCGATGGCGATTGGCGCGCGCTATGGGGTTATGGCTTGTCGATCGGGGTGATGAACCTGGTGTTCTACCTGGCGTTGAAACGCATTCCGTTGGGCATCGCGGTGGCGTTGGAGTTCACCGGCCCGTTGGCGCTTGCCTTGTTCCATTCGCGCCGATGGGTAGACGTTGTGTGGGTAGCCTTGGTGGCGATCGGACTCGTGTTGTTGATGCCGCCAGGAAGCACCACCACGCGACTCGATCCAGTAGGCGTCGGCTACGCGCTCGCCGCCGGCGTGGGTTGGGCTTTGTATATCGTGCTCGGGCAAAAGGCGGGTGCGAAGTACGGTACCGATGCTGTGGCGTGGGGCACGTCGATCGCCGCATTGTTTGCGATGCCGATCGGCATCGTGCATGCCGGGCAGGCGCTGTTTTCCCTGCCGCTGCTGCCGCTTGCGCTGGGCTTGGCGATCCTCAGCTCCGCCCTGCCCTTCACCTTGGAAATGATCGCCATGACGCGCCTTCCAGCGCGCACGTTCGGCACTTTGTTGAGCCTGGAGCCTGCATTCGCCGCGATGGCCGGCATGATCTTTCTCGATGAACACCTGAGCGCGCTGCAGTGGTCGGCGATCGTGGCGATCATCTTTGCGTCGGCGGGAACGGTGTTGAGCGCGCGGCAAGTGGTGGCGGAGCCGTTGATGACGTGAGGGTCTCGGCGTGCCGCCATCTATTCCCTCACTTCTCCTTCCGCCCCGCCTCACGCCTCAACCGATGCCTGGCACGCTCCGTCAATAACAGCGGCATCAACTCCTCGATGTATTTCCTCGCATGCCCGCGCGTGGAAATGACCATGAATCGCCGATGCGCGACATCATGGCCGACCAAGGCCCTGTGCGCTTTCTTCAGCACATGCAGATAGGCCATCAGCGAGGTGCCATCGCGCAACGGCTGGTCGTCGCGCGGGTCGGGGGACGGTATCGCGTTCATGCGCCTATCCTTTGCGGGCAATCGGTCCGGCACGTATCGGTGAGCAGGGACAGCAGGTCGTTGGCGTGCCGGTCGCGATCGGTCAGCGGCTTCAGATTGAACAGGCGCGCAAGCGTTGCAAGTACCGAACTGTGATCGTAGACGGTGTGATCGACGTGACCGCGCGTCACCCACGGCGACACCACGATGGCCGGCACGCGCACGCCATAAAGGTCAAAACCGAACCCGTTCGTGTTCAAGGTATCGGCGGCGCCGTCGTTCGGGGGAACCGCGTGGCCGGGTTTGACGGAATCGTAGAAACCGCCGTGCTCGTCATAAAGGATCACCAGCACGCTGTTTTCCCATAACGACGAGTTGCGAATGGCATTGTAGACACGTGCCGCGAGCTGGTCGCCGCCATCCAGCCCATCCATGGGATGCTGCGAGCTGCCGCCCGCGTACGTGCTGTGCACGATGTCGCCGTAGGCTGGCTCGATAAAGGTGTAGCGCGCGGTGTAGCCCGCCTTGAGATCATTCTCGAAATGCGACAGGTCATCGATATCGAAAAAGCTGACGCCCTTGATGGATGCCACTTGCGGTACGCGCCCGAAAGCCGCACCCAATTCGTCCTGATATAACCGGTAATTACCCTCACCCAACCTGTCGAAAATCGAGCCATTGGGATAAGCGAAACCATCGACGACTTCCCATTCGCTCATTTCCGCCGAAGTCGGCGAATGATCCAGGCCGGCCGATGAGGCGCCGTGCAGAAAATAGCGATTCGGCCAGGTCGGGCCGGGCAGCGAGGAGTGCCATCCATCGCACAGCACGAATTCGGTCGCCAGTTGATAGAGGTTCGGCGCCTGCGTGCGGGTATCGACGCCGCACATGATCGCGCCCACTTCGGCGAGTTGCGGCGGTGTGCCTTCGTCTTTTGTCGTGGCGTAGTTCGATACGAAACCAGAGTTGTCGACTGACGGATAAGCCAGTCCTTTCTGGTATTTGGCACCGGCACCGCACAGCTGTTCCAGCACGTCGGTGAATTCATGCCCCGGATCGGTGGGCATTTGCGCGGGCGCGCCGCCGCAGAATGTATATGTAGTTCCGTTGCACGCGTTGCTGCTGCCCGATGTCGCCGCAGTAATGCCGCTTATGCCCGACAAGGCAAACAGGTGATCGAACGATCGGTTCTCGAGCATCAGCACAAATATGTGCTGGATATTGGCCTGGCCTGCGCTCATGGAAGCTTCCCCTCTTCAGCCGCGTAGGTTTGTCCCCGCTCCACAGCATACGCCCCGCCCGGCGCATTGAAACACGGTCGGCCGCCTACAAATCGGTTTCACCCGCTGCCGGCCATCGCCGGCGAGCCAACCCATCGAGGATCAAAAACCATGACGGCACATACCGAAACCGCCATCCTGGCCGGCGGCTGCTTCTGGGGCATGCAGGACCTGCTGCGGCGTTACCCCGGCGTGCTGTCCACGCGTGTTGGCTATACGGGCGGCGACGTGCCCAATGCCACCTATCGCAACCATGGCACGCATGCCGAGGCGATCGAGATCGTGTTCGATCCCAGCCAGATCAGCTATCGCCAGATCCTGGAGTTTTTCTTCCAGATCCATGACCCCACCACCAGGAATCGCCAGGGCAACGACATCGGCACCAGTTATCGATCGGCCATTTTCTATCTCGACGATGCGCAGAAACAGATGGCCGAGGACACCATCGCCGACGCCGATGCATCCGGCCTGTGGCCCGGCAAGGTGGTAACCGAGATCTCTCCCGCCGGCCCCTTCTGGGAAGCGGAGCCGGAACACCAGGATTATCTGGAGCATTATCCCGACGGATATACGTGCCATTTCATTCGGCCGGAATGGAAATTGCCCAAGCGCGGCTAAATGCGAGGGTTGCGTTGCGCTCATCTAACTAATATTGAATAACCTCAGCTCGTCGCCCCGGCGAACGCCGGGGTCCAGCGTCTTGATGCCGATGCAAAAGTCGCTGAGTGATTCGCTTCGCTCACCCCTTCGGGGCCGTCCTTTGGACGTTCTCCGCGCTTCGCGCTGCGTCCGGCGTTCGCCGGGACGACGCGTTGTGATTTCGCGAACTCTGCGAGCGTCCAATTCCGATATCGTTTACACGAATATCGCAAGCACGGTTACACGCCAGCATTCACAACGCCATCACATACCCCTGTGGCCTGCTGAACGGCGCTTCGTTCGCCATGCACTCAATCACTCTTTGAGAGCGGGTTGGAAGCTAGATTGCGTCCACTAAAAACCCATCATCCATCCAGAAGGGGAAACACCATGCACAAAATGACTCGTGCCGCGCTCGGCATGTTCCTGGGCCTCAGCCTGTCCGGAATGGTCGCCGCTGCGGAGCCGCCGGCCACCGGATTGGGCCAGGCATGGCCCAACGCCACGGACGTAAGCGCAAGTCCGAACTGGCATGTGTACGTATTCGTCTTGAACGGCATCAAGTATGTGCAGGTCAACGATCTCAATGGCAAAGTGATTGGCGCCATCGGCACTGCCGGCGGGCAATTCATCACGTTGCCGATTGGCGAGTCTGCGCGGTATGTGTCGACGCCGCAGCAGCGCGCAGCGCGCATGTCGTCCGTCAATGCCGCGGCACCGGCAACTACGGTCTATCAGGACAACTCGGTGATAATCATGGCTACCCCGACGACGAACGGTGCCACTGCACTTAGCGCCAACCTGGCGTCTACGTGTCAGGATCCTCAGCAATGCGGAAATGTCCGATAAAAGTCGCGCTTCATCCGGCGGCGCTAATCGCCGCCGGCTATCAGGTCCAACAAGAGTACGCTGACGATCCTCCCTTCGGAATATGTGCGTACTTTCGTCCGCCCCTCAAAAATGGCTGCGCGATCCTTGATGGCACGCAAGCCCAGGCCGCTAGTCGTTCGCACAACGTAGGCGTGCAGTTCGTCCCAACTGACGTGACGCATGCGAACAGGTTCTGCTCGAAGGCGAATCCTCACCATCACGGCGCAACGCCCATGCGATTCCATGCAGCGTATCTGCACGTGGATGTCGCTCATATCTTGTTTCGAACAAACGTCGGCGACTGCTTCGTTGACAATGCGATAAACCGTCACGCGCAATGTCTGGGACACGCGACTCAACGGTCCGCGTACATCGCATGAATAATGCAACCCTGCTTGTTGCAGCAGTCGCGCCATCGCCCCGTCGCGAAGCGCAATGGGCAAACCTCTTTCCCTTACTGAAATGGGGTACAAGCCATCCGCCAGTCGTTGCAGCTGTTCTTGCGCAACAAGTGCATGGCGCTGATAGCCACGATCATCCAGCGCCGGCTGCAAATGCCGAAGTCGTCCCAGCATCATCGCAAAACCAGCCTGGATGCTTTCACGCACCTGATCCAGGGTCTGCGATGCCATGCGCAACTGCATTTCGCCGACATAGACATTCCGCTGCGCGAGGGCGAAGGCCATGCGTACGTCCGCACGCTCCTGCTCGGCGTAGCGATTGAACGTCGAGATCCTCGATCCCATCAGCAGCATCGTCGACATGGCGAAGGCGACGATAATCTCCGCCTCGATGGTATGTCGGTCGTACAACGCCGGCATCATTAGCCTGATGGCGCAGCTAGCCACCGCGCCGCCTACGGCCGCACCTTGCCAACCATGCCGAAGTGCAAGCCAGACCACCGGCAGGAACATGGCGACTTGCACGAGCTGGCGGATGTCTGAATTTGCGGGTGCGGATATGCCGAGCCACAGCAGAAACGCCAGAATGGGCAAGCCCATGCAAGTGCTCTCGAATACCAGCCGGCTGTCCGCAATCTGGCCATATAGCTTGCGCCAGCCGCAGCGGGTGACGGCATGGTAGATCGCCAACACAAGTGGAGTGATCGTAAGCACCCCCAGATAGCAACCAATGATGTAGCTCGCAGCAAGGTCACCGTTTTGGATCAGGTAGCCCTTCGGCACGTGCATCAAGTTCACGCTCAGCACGCCCCTTAGTGCAAGCAGGCACGACATCAACAGCGCAGCGCCGAGTAGGCCACCCACGTTTTGACCTGTCTTTCCGATGGGCGGCCATCGCTCACGCACCCAATAGATCAGTGGCGCGGTAAAAAAACCGGGCGAAAGCAAGTTATAAATGGCCCAGGTTATGCCCCAGTTATCGAGGCAGTCATAGCTGAGATAAACGTAATAACCCAAGTCGCCAACCAGCAGAGCGGGCCAATAGCGATAGGGAATGAGCAGGAAGGCACTCAGGCGCACGCCGTCGGCAATCATCCAGTGCGAGACGGAAAGCTCCCGAAATATCGCCGCTATAACCCCATACGCCAAGGCAACGACAACATGCCGAACCCACGCTCGCTCCCAAAGTCCCTTCCCCATCGATCACCCCTTATGATTTCTGACCGACGCCCCGAACGCCGGCACGGGCATCCAAACGGCGCGATCATTGGGTGACCGGCGTGAAACCATGGTGAAACGGCGCAAGCCGCCTGCTCCGCGCATTTGCGCCATCGCGCACCACTCGCGGCTCACCGCCGTCTTTTGAGATGCAGATCACGGGGATCGGTGCGGGACCGCAAGTGTTCCCTTATGAATCCCCTCGCGAGTCGCCTGTCCCCTTAGGCCCCTATAAGCGGAACAGACAGGAGCGATTGCGGCTAAAATCGCCAGGCGCCCGAACCCTCGCCATCGCACGCCGCGCGACCGGGATGAGGCAGTTTCTGATTCATAACAACAAGGAAGCGCAGCCCATCGTGAGTGCATCCGAGCAACAGCCTCACTTGTCTCCCATCGAACCCGGCCTGATGGTGATCCACGGCAATCGCCAGGAGGATCTGCGCGACCTGCTCGCTGCCTGGCTACAGCGCACGCCGCTGCAACCGCTGGAAAATGAAGTGATGCTGGTGCAGAGCAACGGCATTGCGCAATGGCTGAAACTTGCGCTTGCCCGGCCGATCGAAGCCGGTGGGCTGGGCATCAGTGCAGCGGTGGATATGCAACTGCCCGGACGGTTTCTGTGGTCGGCGTACCGTTCCGTGCTGGGCGACGCCGCCGTGCCGGCCACTTCCCCGTTCGACAAATCACGCCTGATCTGGCGCCTGCTGCGCCTGTTGCCGCAACACCTGGACGAACCCGCCTTCGCCTCCCTGCGCAGCTTGCTGGGCGACACCGGCGATTGGCGGCGGCTGCATCGGCTCGCCATGCAGGTGGCCGATCTGTTCGACCAATACCAGGTGTTCCGTGCCGACTGGCTGGACGATTGGGAACACCGCAACGATGTCCTGCGCGACAGCGTGCGCAAGCGCGTGGTGGAACTGCCGCCGGCACAGCGCTGGCAACCGCGGCTGTGGCGATTGCTGCTGGATGACGTGCCATCGGCGCAGCGCGACAGCCATCGCGCCGGCGTGCATCGGCGTTTCATGCGGCACATGCAGGCGCCGGATGCGCCGGTTGAAACATTGCCGCGGCGCATCGTGGTGTTCGGCATCACCTCGCTGCCGCCGCAGGTGCTGGAAGCGCTTACCGCCGTGGCGCGCTTCAGCCAGGTATTGCTGCTGGTGACCAACCCTTGCAGGCATTATTGGGCGGACATCATCGAAGACCGCGAGCTGCTGCTGGCCGAACATCGCCGCCATGCACTCAAGCCCGGCCTGCCGGCAGAGCCGCGTTACGAAGATCTGCATTTGCATGCCAATCCCCTGCTCGCCGCATGGGGCAAGCAGGGGCGCGACTTCATCCGCCAGCTCGATGCGTTCGACCAGCCGGAGCGCTATCGCGACCGCTTCATTTCCATCAAGCGCAGCATCGACCTGTTTCGGGAACTGGGCACCGATTCGCTGCTGCATCAGGTGCAGCAGGCGGTGCTCGAACTGGAACCTGCACCTGCCGACCCAAGCTTGCGCAAGCCGCTGCCGGACACGCGCTCGCTGCATTTCCACGTGGCGCACAGCCCGCAGCGCGAAGTGGAACTGCTGCACGACCAACTGCTTGCGCTGTTCGAGCAAGCCGCGCGCGAAGGCCGCCCGCTATCGCCGCGCGACGTGATGGTGATGGTGCCGGACATCAGCACCTACGCGCCACACGTGCAAGCCGTATTCGGCCGCATGGCCGCGGATGATCCGCGCTATTTGCCCTACAGCGTCGCCGATCAGTCAGGCCGAGGCACATCGCCGCTGTTTACCGCGCTGGAACGCCTGCTCAATCTGACCGAATCGCGCTTCACTGCCGGCGATGTGCTGGATCTGCTCGATGTGCCTTCGTTGCGCCGACGTTTCGGCATCGGCGAAGACGATCTGCCAACCTTGCGTCGATGGATCGCTGAATCCGGCATTCGCTGGGGCCTGGATGGCAAGCAAAAAGCAGCGTTCGGCCTGCCGCCCGACGACCAGAACAGCTGGCGCTTCGGACTGCGCCGCATGCTGCTCGGCTATGCAACGGGCGATGGCGTTTCGCTGGACACCGTCGCGCCGTATGCGGAAATCGGCGGCCTGGATGCGACGCTGCTGGGCCCGTTGAACCAGTTGCTGCAAACGCTGGAACACTATTGGCAACTGTTCGCATCTTCCGCCACGCCCATGCAATGGAGCGAACGCCTGCGCCATCTGCTGCGCGATTGCTTCAACCCTCGCAGCGACGAAGACGATGCCTTGCGCATCGATCGTCTCGAAGACGCCCTGGACCACTGGATCGAAGCCTGTCAGGAAGCCGGCTTCACGCAAGCTGTTCCGCTTTCCGTGGTGAGTGAAGATTGGTTGCAGGCGATCGACCGGCCGCATCTTTCCCAGCGTTTCATGGGCGGCGCGGTGAATTTCGGCACGCTGCTGCCGATGCGCGCCATTCCCTTTCGCGTGGTCTGCCTGCTGGGCATGAACGATGGCGATTACCCACGCCGCATCTCGCCGCCCGACTTCGACCTGATGGCGCGTGCCGGCCAGCATCGCCCCGGCGACCGCTCGCGTCGCGAGGACGATCGCTACATGTTCCTGGAAGCATTGCTTTCCGCGCGCGACGTGCTGCATATCAGTTGGGTTGGTCACAGCGCGCGCGACAACAGCGCGTTGCCGCCATCGGTACTGGTGGGGCAACTGCGCGATTATCTCGCCACCGGTTGGCGCTTGCGCGATGACGCCGCGAACGATGCCACGTCCCGCGAGCGTTTGCTGCAGGCCATCACCACCGTGCATCCGCTGCAGGCGTTCAGTGCGCGCTATTTCGAGCGCGACTCCACGTCGCCACTGTTCACCTATGCGTCGGAATGGGCGCATGCACGCCGCGCCACGCCTCCCGTGGAAGCCACACCGCTGGCACCATGGCAAACGCAATCCACGCTGGACGTCGGCACGCTGCAACGCTTCCTGGCGCGGCCTGCCACCTGCTTTTACAGCGATCGCTTGAAAGTGCGTTTCGAGGCCATCGACACCGGCCTCGACGATGACGAACCCTTCTTCCTCGACGGACTGGAAAACCACGCCGCTACGGAAACGCTGTTGCATTGCGCGCTCAACGACGACGCCCACGCCGAACAAGCCCTGATGGATGCCGCACAGCGCTTGCGTCAACAAGGCGTGGTGCCCTCCGGGGGATTCGGCGCATTGACGGTTGATGACATCGGCAGCGATGTGCAGCACATCTTGCGTAGATGGCGAGCGTCCACCGCGCATTGGTGGGAGCAAACGCCAGCGCTGGAACTACGCCACGTGCATCGCGACCTTATCGTGGAAGGCTGGCTCGACGACCTGCGCAGCAGTGATGACGGAAGTTTGGTGCGCCTACTGCCCATGGCCGGCCAACTCTGCCAAGGCAAAGCCCTTCGCTACGATCGGCTGTTGCCGCCGTGGGTGCTGCAACTGTTGGCGAACGCAAACGGCATCGCCCTTTCCACCCGTTTCCTGGCGCCGGACGCTACCGTCGTCTTGAAATCGCTTGACGCCGGCGAAGCAAGCACATACTTGGACGCGTTGCTGGATGCCTGGCAACAAGGCATGCAAGCGCCCTTGCCGATCGCGCGCCGCACGGCCTATGCCTGGCTGCTGGCGGAGCGTGAACAAAAAGAACCGTTCGACGCGGCGCAAAGATGCTACGAAGGCAGCGATGCGCCGGCAGCGCCACCAGGAGAAATGAGCCGCGAACCCTGCCTGGCGCGCACATGGCGCCGTTTCTCCGCCTTGCACGCCGATGGCTTCGAACATTGGCTACTGCTTTATCGTCCGTTGCTCGATGCCGCCATGCTGGAGGGCGATGCATGAGCGAAATGGCGCCCCTCGATCCACTGCATCTGCCGCTGCAAGGCATACGTTTGATCGAAGCCAGTGCCGGCACCGGCAAAACCTGGACGCTGGCGGCGCTGTATCTGCGCCTGGTACTCGGCCACGGCGGACAACCACCGCAATGGCCGGCGCAAATTCTGGTGGTTACGTTCACGCGCGCCGCCACAGCGGAATTACGCGAGCGTATCCGCGAACGTCTTGCCACGGCAGCGGCGGCGTTTCGCGGGCAGCAGGAAGCCGATGCATTTCTGCAACGGCTGGTCGCCGAGTACTCGGCCGGAGAAGCACGCGCCGCCGCGGCGCGCCAATTGGATCTGGCCGCGCAATGGATGGACGAGGCCGCCATCTACACCATCCACGGCTGGTGCCAGCGCATGCTGGCGCAGCACGCATTCGAAGGCAGCGACGCAGCGGACGAAGTGGCCGACGAAAACGCACGCCTGGCCGAAGCCGTGCGCGACTACTGGCGCCGCTTTTATGCACCGCTCGATCAAGCCGAAGCCGCCTGCATCGCCAAGCACTGGCGCAGTCCCCAAACATTGCAGCGCGTGGTGCGGCCGCTGGTGCGCCAGCCGGTGCAACACATACGCTTGCAGGGCCGCCCGTTGCCGCAGGTGGATGATCTGTCCGAGGCGTTGCGCCAGCATCAAGCGCCCCGCCAGGCAGCCGAACAAGCCGCACGCAACCTATGGTTGCCTGATGCCGACGCGCTCGAATCCTTGCTGCGTACCGCCGTGCAAACCAAGGCGCTGAAGAACAATATCTACCAGCCCAAAACCGTGGAACGCGAACTGCCCGCGTTGCAGGAATGGGCCAATGGCGCCGAACTCGACCAGGCCACGCTTGCCCGCTATACGCAGGCCAAGCTCGACAGCGCCGCAAGCAAGGGCAACGCCGCACCTGTGCACCCGGTATTCGAGTCCATCCAGCAATTGCTCGATATCTGGGAAGCCGAACCGCCGCTTGCGCCGCTGCTGCTGGCCCATGCCGTTCCCTGGATCGCGGCGCGCGTCGATGCGATTCGCGAACGCCAGGCCAAGCCGGGCTTCGACGACATGCTGCGCCAGCTTGATGCCGCACTGCATGGCCCGCATGGCGCGGCCCTGGCCGACAGCATCGCCGAACAGTATCCGCTGGCGCTGATCGATGAGTTCCAGGATACCGATCCGCTGCAATGGCGCATTTTCCAGCGCATTTATGCCGATCGTCCGGACACGGGCCTGCTGCTGATCGGCGATCCGAAGCAAGCCATCTACGCCTTTCGTGGCGCGGATATCCATACCTATCTCGCCGCCCGCGAACAGGCGCAGGCTCCCACCTGGACATTGACCACCAACTACCGTTCCACCTCGCCCTTGGTCGATGCGGTGAATCGTGTGTTTCGCCATGCGGATCGATGGCCGCTGGGCGCGTTTGCGTTCGGGCATGGCATGCATGGCTTGCCGTTTCAACCGATCGCCTCCGCTGGCACGCAACGCCGTCTGATGTACGACGGCCGGCCCATCGCTGCCATGCACCTGGAGATTTTCCCCAGCGATAAGCCGATGGGCGTGGGCGCCTATATGGAAATGGCTGCTGCGTATGCGGCGGCGCACATCGTCGACGTGCTGGATGCGGCGCAAACCGGGCGCTGCACATTTGTTGACGCGCATCAGGCAGACACCGCACTGCGTCCGCGCGATATCGCCGTGCTGGTGCGCAACCGCCGCGAAGCTGCTTGCATCCGTAACGCGCTCCGGCAGCGCGGCGTCAACAGCGTCTATCTTTCGGAAAGCGATTCGATCTATGCCACCGAAGAGGCACCGGATATTTTGCTTTGGTTGCAAGCCTGCGCCATGCCGGCTTCCGACCGCGCCATGCGCGCGGCCTTGGCGAGCGCCACCATGCAGCGCAGCCTGGCGGAGCTGGATCGGCTCAACGATGACGAAGCGTATTGGGAAGCATGCAGCGATCGCTTTCGCCAACTGCAAAACGTATGGCAACGCCACGGCGTGCTGGCGATGCTGCACAACCTGCTGCATGCCTTCGACCTGCCCGCGCGATTGTTGGCGAAGCCCAATGGCGAGCGCGTGCTGACCAACCTTCAGCATCTGGCGGAGCTGCTGCAACACGCCGCCGCGAATCTGGATGGCGAGTACGCACTTATTCGCTATTTGTCGGCACAGATTGCGCGCGCCAGCGAAGGCGAAGCGGAAACCGTCGAAGAACAGGTGGTGCGGTTGGAAACCGAAGCCGACCTGGTGAAAGTCATCACCGTGCACAAGTCGAAGGGCTTGCAGTATCCGGTGGTGATGCTGCCGTTCGTCTGCCGCTTTCAAGATGCGCCACGCGGCAGCCTGCAGCCGTGGCATGACGATCGCGGCCAGGCATGGATCGATCTGCAACCGGATGACGACGCCAAGGCCCGCATGGCGCGCGAACGCCTGCAGGAGGATTTGCGCCTGCTCTACGTCGCCCTGACCCGTGCCGAACACGCGTGCTGGCTGGGCGTAGCATGCGTCGCCGATGGACAGAGCCGTAATGCGGGGTTGCATCGTTCCGCATTCGGCTATGTGCTCGGCGGTGGCGCTGTCATCGAGCCGGACGATCTGCTGCCACGCATCGAAGCGATGCAGGATGGCAGCAGCGACATAACCGTGAACGTGGCGATGGAACCGCCCGGCGTGCGCGTCTATCGACCGCGGCAGTTACCGCATGGCGAGCGGCAGGCGCGCATCTACACGCTTGCACCACCCGAAGCGTGGTGGATCGCGAGCTACAGCGCGCTTACGCACGGCGAAGGCGAACCGGCACGGCATGCCGCGCCCGAAACAGCCACGCAAGACATCCTCGCGGAAGTTGCGCGCGAGCCGGCCGAATGGACGACGCCCGCCATCGATTACGGCATGCACGCGTTCCCGCGTGGCGCGGAGGCCGGCACGTTTTTGCATGACTTGCTGGAGTGGATCGCCGAAGCCGGCTTTGCCGCGGTCGCCGGCGATACCGCGGCGCTCGAACAGCAGATCGCACGGCGCTGCCAGCGACGCGGCTGGCAGGTCTGGATCGCGCCACTCAGCCAATGGTTGCCCGCGCTATTGCAAACGCCGCTGGCATTGCCCAATGGCGGCACGCTGGCGCTGGCGCAGCTCGCCGATCGCACGCGCTATCAGGCCGAACTGGAATTCTGGTTCGAGGCGCATCGCGTCGATACGCAGCAGCTCGATCAGATGGTCACCCGTCACACGCTGGACGGATTGCCGCGCCCGCTGCTGCCGACCCATCGCGTCAACGGCATGCTCAAGGGTTTTATCGACCTGATCGTCGAACACCAGGGCCGCTATTACGTGGTCGACTACAAATCCAACTGGCTGGGCGACACCTCTGCCGCGTACACGCCGGCCGCCATGCGCGATGCCTCGCTGCAGGCACGCTACGACTTGCAATACGCCATCTACACGCTGGCCTTGCATCGCCTGCTGCGTGCACGCTTGCCGGACTACGACTATCAGCGTCATGTGGGCGGTGTGTTGTATCTGTATCTGCGTGGCGTGGATCAGGCCGGGCATGGCGTGCATGTGGAGCGTCTGCCATGGACATTGATCGATGCGATGGATCGCCTGTTCGCGCGGGAGGCGCATGCGCATGTCGCATGAAGCCATGCTGGCCTTGCTTGCCGAAGCGGTAGCGCGACACGTGCTGCGTTCGCTGGATCTGGCGTTCGCGCAATTCATCGCCGAATGCGATCCGGCGGCCGATGCATCCCTGCTATGGCTGGCCGCGTTGACAAGCCGGCAATTGGGCGATGGGCATCCATGCCTGGATCTGCGTGCGCTGCCTGCATTGGCGCAGGAGCAGGCATGGCCGGATGCGTGGCTGGAACAGCTTTCCAACGTGCCGGCGCCGGTATCGCGGTTGGTGGCCGACGCGCAGGGGATGCCGGAGCACGCACCGTTGGTGCTGGATCGACATCGGCTCTACTTGCGCCGTTATTGGAACTACGAGCGCCGCATCGCCGAAGGCATCGCTGCGCGGCTGGACGACGCGATGCTGCCCGCTGCCGCGTTGCGCGACGAACTGCAGCGCTTGTTTCCTGCACCCAACGCCGATGCCGTTCACTGGCCGCGCGTCGCTTGCGCACTGGCGGCACGCGGCGCCTTCAGCGTGATCACCGGCGGTCCAGGCACTGGCAAAACCACCACCGTAGTGCGTTTGCTCGGCTTGTTGCAAACCTTGCAATTGCAGCAGCATGCCACGCCGCTGCGCATTCGGCTGGCCGCGCCTACCGGCAAGGCTGCCGCGCGCTTGAATGCATCCATTGCGCGACAGATCGCCTTGCTCGACGTGCAAGAACACGTGCGTGCCGCCATTCCGCTGGAAGTGGAAACCCTGCATCGACTGTTGGGCGCGCGCCCTGACAGCCGCCGCTATGCGTACGACCGGCGGCGTCCATTGCACGTGGACGTGCTGGTGATCGACGAAGCGTCGATGATCGATCTGGAAATGATGGCGGCCGTGCTGGATGCGCTGCCGACGCATGCGCGCCTGATCCTGATCGGCGACAAGGATCAGCTCGCCTCCGTGGAAGCCGGCGCGGTGCTGGGTGAACTGGGCCGGCGCGCCGAACAAGGCGGCTACAGCCATGCCACCGCGGAATGGTTGCGTGCGGCAAGCGGCAATGACGTTACGGCGTTCGTGCACGACGATGCCTTGCCGCTCGATCAGCACATCGCCATGCTGCGCAGCAGTCATCGCTTCGATGCCGCCAGCGGAATCGGCCGGCTGGCGGCCGCGGTGAACCTGGGCGATGCAACGGCTGTGAATGCGTTGCTCGGTTCGCCGTCGAGCGACATTGCGTGGATGCCGGTTGGCGCAAGCGCCGCCCCCGTCGCCGTATGGGCCATCGATGGACAGGTCGATCGATATGCGACATCGCAGGCGCATGACCGGCCGCAAGGGTTTCGTTACTACCTCGATCGCTTGCAGCAGCAGCGCCCTTCCCTCGACGCCGATGACCTGCAGCACCGACGCTGGGCGCAAGAGGTGCTGGAAGCGTTCAACCGTTTCCAGGTGTTGTGCGCAGTGCGCAAAGGTCCTGCCGGCGTCGAACGCCTGAATCACGACATCGCCGCCGCCCTGCTCGCCGAAGGTTTGATCGAATCCGACCGCGGCTGGTACGAAGGCCGCCCGGTGATGATGACGCGCAACGACTACAGTCTTGGGCTGATGAATGGCGATGTCGGCGTTACCCTGCGCATGCGTGGCAGCGATGGCGAGCGCCGGTTGTATGTGGCGTTTCCGTTTACGCGTGGTGCGTCCTCGGGCTTGCCGCAGGACGACGATGCATGGGTGCGCTTTGTATTGCCTTCGCGACTGGGCGACGTAGAGACTGTCTATGCCATGACGGTGCATAAGTCGCAGGGCTCCGAATTCGAACACACGGCGCTCGTGCTGCCAGACGATGCGCCGGCGATACTTACGAGGGAGTTGCTCTATACCGGCATTACGCGTGCGCGCCGGTGGCTGAGCCTGGTCGGTACACAGGCGGCGATTGAGCAAGCGTTGGCACAACGGACGCGGCGGTATTCGGGGTTGGGCGAGCGGCTGGTTGGCTCGTTCGGTGCTGGTGCTGGTGCTTAGGCCGGGAGGCAATCCTGACATTTCGATGCATACGTGCGCGGCGATGTTGGGATTTCTGCCCAACCTACATATCCGCCTCATCGTCTTCCCAGCGAAAGCTGGACGGAGCCTGAGGTATCCCCACGTTTTTTTGCTCTCGGATTCCAGAAAAATCAGAGAGCTACGTTCTACCCGAATGGCATAAAAAAACGACGTCATTCCGGCGAAGGCCGGAATCCATTTGCAGTCTTGCGCCAGACTCGCAAAAGTGGCTTGACCCAAGAGGAGGGCCTATCGCTGGATGGACCTGCATCTGGCGAGGCTGTCGATGGATTCCGGCCTTCGCCGGAATGACGACTCGCTCTGAAAGGAATCCACATGAATGTTGGGTTTCGCTCGGAATGACGAGCAAAAAACGTGGGGATACCTCAGGGACGGAGCGCGAAGCGCGTAGAACGTCCGAAGGACGGCCCCGAAGGGGTGAGCGAAGCGAACCATCCAGTGACTTGCAAAGCGTGAAAGGCACTGGATTCCCGCTTTCGCGGGAATGACGAATCGTTGGCGTTGAATTTTTTGAAGATAAAAAACACTTCCGGTTACGTGTTGAGACTTCATTTAGCGCTCCATGTTCCCTCGGACAACAGCGGGCGAAGGCCGGAATGACTATAGGAACGCATGCAAATGTCGACACAGCTACCAACACTTGCCGTTCGCATTCGCCGCAGCATCCGTCCCATCAGGCAATCTCCGCCCAGCATGGTCAATCGACAGGCTTCCACATGCATCGGCCGCCTGGCGATCGATCGGTATGGCCGTTGCGACAAAACCCTCGACCGCATCATCCGCGATGCTTAAAACCACGTGGTAATACCCGTGCTGCGATACGGCCGGATCGGCAAAACCCAGCTGACCGAGGTCCTCAGCATAGCGGTTGTACGTGGCATGCCACCGCTCCTGCGCCTGCGCGACGGCCATCAGCATGTGGTGGGCATCGGTGCGGTGCGAACGAAACGCATAGCGCGCATAGGATTGCGTGGCAATCGCGGCCAATATCGCAACGATGGCCACCACCACGACCAATTCCAACAACGTGAATCCGCGCGAGCGTTCCATCACTTGCCTCCTTTCAATAATCGGGCGTCAAGATCGACCAGGAGCGGCGACGCCATAGCGGGCTGTCGAGGGAAAGCGGCAGGTCGAATTCACCCTTTCCTCCTTTCAATTTCAGGCCGGGCAGTATCAGCTTGCCGCCGCCTACCTGCATGGCGACTGGCAAGGTCCCTGGTGTGGACGGCGGGCTTTCCAACCGCGCGCCTGCGTACGATGCACCGCCGAATGCGACGATCGATCGCGCTGCGCCAGTTGCCGCATCGATTGCCATGATGGCGCCACCGGGTTGATCACCATTTGGAATCAGCGTGTTGAACAGCACCGTATTCGTACTGAACAAGGCCGTGGGCGTGCTGATGACGCGCTCACCTACTGCAACGTCCAGGTCGATACGCCATCCGCCCGCCTTCATCGGCACGGCATGCGAAGTGAGCGTGCGCAATGCCGCACTGCCAGCAGCAGGGTCGCTGGCCGTCACTTCGTTCAATGTCTGGGCGACAAGACTGCTCCGCGCCACCGGGCCGTCGCCCTTGTCGCGAATGCCGTAGATCGATTGGACGGTGGTGTTGGCCTTGTCGCTATTCGCCAGATATCTGCCGGTGCCGAAGACGACGATGAAACGGTTGGTGGCCGGATCGGGCATCAGCCGTGGCATCACGGTGATCGGCTGCGTGCCGGGTTCGGCAGGCCGGTAGGCCAAGGTCACCTTCCATTCCGATGGTCTTGACGATGAAAGATCGAAGCGCCACAGATTGCCGGCAAGATCGCCGGCGAAGGCGACGTCGTCGACTTGATTGTTGTCGTAGTCGCCCAGTACCGGTGTGGAAAGGCCGTAGGCTTGCACGCCGTCGATGACGGGTGTCTTGAGTTCGGCGATCACCGCGCCGGTTTGTGCATCCAGTACGAACAGCGCGCCGTAGCCTGGTGGTATGCCGGCCGCATCTTCACAGCGAAGTGGCTTCTCCGGCTTGCTGCAATCGGCGAAATAGCCGTTCGGAACCAGCACCGCCCAGCGACCGTTCGCCAAGCGCGCAATCGCTGGTTGCCCGTAGGTGTAACCAAGATCGGCGGGGTGATACTCATTGCCCGCCTCCGAGGTGCCGGCCGGCGCATCGGCATCGAATTCCCACAGCACGGTGCGCTCGGGAGAGGCCTCGCTTGCGGATGTCGGATCGGTAACGTCCAAGGCGTAGATGCCGCGGCCACCGAGCCGCAAACCGCCGACGAGCAAGGTATGCCATTGACCGCCAAAAAACACATCGCGGGTGACAGGCGTGGCATCGACCGTCGGCTGGAATTGAAAACCTTGCGCATGGGTGAGGTTGCCCAGGTTGCGGTACGCCGCGCGCGGCACGAAGGCCCAGGCTTCCTTGCCCGCATTTGATCCACTGTCGTAGGCCACACACAGTTGGCTGTCGTCTTGCCTTTTGCAGACCGGCATCGGCGCATGGAAGGCATGCAGCATGCCGTCATTGGCGGCGATGTAGAGAAACGGCTCTCGCCCAGCATGTTGTGCGAGAAAGGACGCGTAGCTTTGCGCACCCGATGCCGCTTCCGGTGCCCCGTTCGGCCACGCGTCTTGATAATTGCCGGTGGGATATCCGACGTAGACCGCCTGCGCATCCACGATGGCACCCAGCAGGCTGGTGCGTGCGCGCAAGCTTCCATCGAGTTCACCGGCACGACCTCCGCGCAGGTAATCGACGCGCGCTTCCAGCGTATCGTTGGAATGCTTCGGCTCCGGCCACATCAGGCCTAGTTTTTGTTCCGCGTCGAACGGCGCCGATGGCTCGAAGGCGATGCCGGAAACCACGCCCATCGCGTTTTTGCTTGCGCTGAGTATCGTTCGGCTCGCGGGCGATCGGCTCGTAAGCAGCGTACCGGCATCCCAAACAATACCGTCGTTCGTGCCATCGACATTCAGCGCCATCGCATGCAGTACACCGGACCAATCGATGGGATCGTAGCCGCCCTGGAACGCAAGCGTTCCGCTTCCCAGCACGCTGCTGTTCAAGCCGAGCACCGCGAGCGAGGGCACGGCTTGTGTGCGATCCAGCGGCACCGGGCTGAGCTCCACAGTGGCTGGAAGGCTGGTCTGCGCAAAGCCCGTCATGCACATGCACAGCACGATCATGCATACCAGCCACCTCCACATAGGTTCAGCGTAGCGCCGGCGCATCGAACGTACTCTGCACAATGCTCACGGCGTTGGCGTTACCGCCCGTGGCACGTGCCGTGATGCGATAGATGTGGACGGCCACCTGCCCCTGCCCGCCATTGTTGGGACCGGTGTTGCCGGACTCGTGCAAGCCACCCACACCTGGCGGACGCTCCACGCCGAGGTCTTCGATGATGTAGCGGGGATCTTTTGCCAACTTCGCGGTGGCCTGGCTCGAGTGGCTGGTATAGCCCCGACGTGCCGGCCCCATGTATGGCACGCCGATGTCGGATAGCCAGCCCGGCGCCGACTGGAATCTAGCCACGTCGCCCTTGGCTGCGTACGGCGCGCCGTACGAGCGATACACCACACATCCATCGTCCCGTGAAATGGCGTTTTCCGTGCAATGTAAACGCGCGCCGGGCTGGCTGGCTCGCGTCCACAACATATATTCCGCGCCGCGCAATGCCGTGTCGCCGCTCATGCGCGCTTGCTGCGCATTGCGCAGGCTGCCGGCCATGCGTTCCTGCAGCAGTGCGTGCTGCGAGGCGGCGATGGCAAGCATGCTGATAAGCAGCAGGAAGATCAGGGCCATCAGTAGTGCGAAGCCGCCTTGTGTTCGTTCCGCTCTTCCAGCTTGGAAAAATTCTTCACGCTCGGCTTTCGCAGAGGTGATAGCCCTAAACGCAGGCTCTCTATTGCCAGTCATCCACATGTCTACATCCTTGCTATCGCGCTACGGATTGGCGTTACGCATCGCCACTATCGCAGTGAATTCACGCCGCAACATGGGCAACGGAAAACCCTGCTGCGCCGGCGTTATTTTTCTACCGGGATCGGTCGGCGAGCGCGGCTCAAAAATGCCATCCGCCGCGTAGCTGTACGCCAATTCGCCGGGCTTCAGCGAGTACAGCGGTATCTGCCCATCCATCAGCAAATCCACTTCGATCAGGCTGACCGAGCGCCACAGGCATCCTCGATCGTTGCTGCCATGAATCGGCAGCGGCACCGACGGACAATCCGCATGCGTGCTGTTGTCGACCTGCTCGACGGTGTAATAGCGCACGCTGCCGTCGGCTAGCTGCGCGCCGTATCGGAAATCGAGTCGTTCAACGCCACGTGCGATTTCCTGTGATTTGCCATTGATGCGCCTTACCAATGCACCGGTGGTGTGCCCTGCGCCATCCCCGTTGTCGATCACCTTCAGGAAATACGTGACCGTTTGCACGTCGCGGCCCACGCTGAACACCTTCGGCGCCGCCATGTGCTGGAACACGTGCGGCTGCACGAAATTGTTGCCGGTAGACGCCGGCTCACTGCTGCCCATGCCGGTGACGGCGAAGATCTGGGCGCTGGAGCAATCAGCCAGCATCATCAGCGGCGGGTCGCCCTTTATTTGCTTGAGAGAGGTTTCATTCGGCAGTGGCTTCATGCGGATGCTGAGCGAACCGTCCGCATGACTCACCAGTGTGCTGCCTTTCGCTCCGCCGTCCTGAGAGACGATCCAGCCGCCCATGGGGTTTACGTAGCGCACGGTCAGCACCGACGCACCGATCACGCGACGATCCACTGCCTTGCCCATGATGGGAATGCCGAAACCATTGGGATTGCGCTTGTTGCTGGGCTCCACCGGCGCGCAGGTGCTTGCCGTGCAGTCGTAGCCGCGCATGGTCAGGAACGAAGGCAAGGAATACGGCTCGCCCGGCGCAGCGGGATATGCGCCACCCCACGGCGTAGTGACGTCGCTCAACGCGCTCATCAGCGCATTCGGATCGCTGGCATAGACCGTGGGTGCGCGCAATTCGTCCAGATGAGGGCCGGCGACGCTCGCACGCGCTGCGCCGCCGGTGCCGGTGCAGTACTGGGCGCCGGCCATCGACAGGTCGTGCTTGATTTGCGTGATGGCGAAACGTCCCTCTTCCTGCAGGCGCGCGAGTTGCTCCTGCGCGCGGCGGCTATCGGCGGTGGAAGCAAACACGGCCACGATGCCCGCGCCCACCAGCAACCCAAGTGCCATGGCGATCATCAGTTCCACCAGGGAAGCACCCGCGCAACGCGTCATGGCTGGAATTCCCAGGCGAAGCTTTGCGGCTGCGCATCGGCGTCGACAAGCCGGCGCTCGCTCCAGGTCACAACCATCGAGCAATTGCCGCCATAAGGCGGGCGCATGGGAATCTGCTCGCGCGACGGCAACTGGGCCAAGCCATCGGTCTTGCAGACGATGCTGGCCTTGGCCTGCGGCAAAAAAGTCGTGAGCTGGCCGCTCCAGCGCTGCCGATCATGCTGTGCCAGTTGCGAGGGCGTGCAGCCGCCGCTGCAATCCTGGGCGCCGGCATCCGGATAGTTGCCGTTGTAATCCCCATTCCACACGCCGATGGGATTGGCCTGCATGCGCTCGGCCATGTTCTGCGCCAGAAAGGTCACCTGCGTGCGCAAGTACGCCGCCTGATTGGAGCGCGCCGCCACCACCATCAACCCCGCCGCACCGACCAGGCCCACGCTGAAAATCAGCATGGCCACCAGCACCTCGATCAACGTAACGCCTCGCGGGCAAGGCAGCAGCGGCATCGGCAACTTTCCCTGTAGAACCTGCCTGCACTGTGGCTGCGCGCCCGCGCCCGCGTCAGTCGGCCATCGCCCCATCCTGCGGTCCGAATCCCGCCAGGCCGCCAGAGCTTGCAGGCCGCACAACACCTCCTTAAACTATGCGGCTCCGCCGGAATAGCTCAGTTGGTAGAGCGGCGCATTCGTAATGCGTAGGTCGTAGGTTCGATTCCTATTTCCGGCACCATATAGTTGTCCAAGCAAGTCCAAAGAAGGCCAGAAACCTCATGAAACTAAGGGTTCTGGCCTTTTTTGTTGTCCAATGGCATCCAGCGTGATCCATTGAAATCCGGGGGTAACCGGGGGTAGTTTTAGGGGTAACAGGCCCACCCAGGGAAGGTGTTACCCCCATGCCGCTGTCTGACACTGCAATCCGTAAAGCTAAACCCACTGACAAGCCACAGAAACTTGCCGATGGTGGCGGCTTGTATCTGTTGCTCAACAAGAACGGCTCAAAGTGGTGGCGGCTCAAGTACCGTTTTGACGGCAAGGAAAAGCTTCTGTCGCTGGGTGTATACCCGGACACTGGCTTGGCGGAGGCGCGCAGCAAGCGCGACGCGGCTCGCAAGCAGTTAGCCATGGGTATCGATCCCGGTGCCCATCGCAAAGCAGAGAAAGCCGCTGGCGCGGAGCGCGCAGCCAACAGCTTTGCAGTCGTCGCTGAGGAATGGCTAGCCAAACAACGCCTAGCACCCGCCACGATGGCTAAAGCCCGGTGGACATTGAACGACCTAGTTAACCCGTGGATCGGCAGTCGTCCGATTAGCGACATCGAAGCGCCTGAGATGCTAACGCTGCTTCAACGCATTGAAGAACGCGGCGCCCACGAAACTGCCCACCGGACGAAACAGCGCTGCGGACAAATCTTCCGTTACGCCATCGCCACGGGAAGAGCCAAGCATGACCCAACTGCCGACCTGCGTGGCGCGCTAACACCGGTCGCCGTGAAGCATAGGGCAGCGATTACTGATCCTTTGAAGGTGGGCGAACTATTACGCGCCATCGATGGCTACACGGGCGGCCTTGTGGTGCGCTCGGCACTCAAGCTAGCTCCATTGCTGTTCGTACGCCCCGGCGAGCTGCGGCAAGCGGAATGGTCCGAGTTCGACTTGGATAGCGCACAATGGCGAATCCCGGCTAACAAGATGAAGATGCGAGAGGAACATGTCGTTCCCCTGCCCGCCCAGGCCGTGGCAATTCTACGGGAGCTGCATCCGCTTACTGGTCGCGGCGTCTACGTCTTCCCCGGTGAGCGCAGTCGCTCACGCCCTATGTCAGACGGCACCGTAAATGCTGCTCTACGTCGAATGGGTTTCGACAAAGACACCATGACCGGACACGGTTTCCGTGCGATGGCTTCGACCCGGCTCAATGAAATGGGCTGGCCGCCGGACGTGATCGAGCGCCAGCTAGCCCATGCAGAGCGGAACAAGGTACGTGCTGCCTACAACCGAGCGCAGTACCTTGCCGAACGAAAAAAAATGGTACAGACGTGGGCCGACTATCTAGACAGCCTGCGTACGGGGGGTCAAGTCATCGCGTTCAAGAGCAAAGTTAGCTAAACCACTTCAATACCGCGCTTAGGCTGATCCCTGAACACCGGACACCTCCCCGGCTGGCGCGGCCCCTATTGGAGGTCAAAGGTGTGCGCATGGCAAGTCGTCAAGATAGTTCCACCGAATCCAGTTCTCCGAAAGGAACGCTAGCCACGTATCTGGAAAAAATACAGCTCACTCCCGAGGCAATAGCGCGACTCCCAGCCGAAGAAAGAGAGTTACTTGCGAAAAGGGACGAAGCGATGGTGCAAGTTGCATCCCTAGCTAGCTTGATGAGGGAAAGAGAAAAAGTTGCACGTCAGATTATCGTCATGCTTACTGCAGGCACGATGCATAATTTTTGTGAGATGGCGCCGGTGGATGGACTGACCATCTTGGAGCTTTGTAGCTTGCTTGATGAAAAGGGGCGTGAGAAGGCAAGGGCTATGGTCATGCAAGCGAAGCATGAGCAGACGAGTGCTGGCGGCAAGCAGCGGTGGCGCAATGATCCCAAGACAGCAGCTAAAAAGAACGCCCATAATCTGTGGTTGGAACGCAGAGAAGGAAGACATTCAAACCTTCGCACCAATCAACAGTTCGCCAGGGAGTGCATGCACAGGTGGAAAATACTCAGAAGCGAAAAAAGCATTCTCAACTGGTGCACCCAATGGGAAAAGGAGGCAAGACTCCAGCCTGCTAGCTGACTGGACAACTGTTCTAGCAGACTGGGAATAACTGCCAATTTCGTGGGTAGTGTTTGTGACCGCCCGGCCAGTAATGGCCAACCTAGGACGGTCCCATGCAACACCATTCCATACTCCCCGGCACAGGCTTCCTGCGTCTAACTCAGATAATCGGCAAGCCCGCCACCAACAACGCGCCAGCGACTGCTGCACTGATCCCCATCAGTAGGTCCTCGTGGTGGGCTGGCGTCCGTGACGGTCGCTACCCCAAGCCCGTGAAGCTTGGGGAGCGCACAACCGCATGGCGTGTTGAAGATATTCGCGCCCTGATCGAGAGGGGCGCCTCATGAGCCAAGAACAACGAAGCCCGCACGAGGCGGGCAACGAGGATTGTCTTGGCGGACAGCCTCAGTTTAGCACCGATGCCTGCACCAAGGCATTCGCTGAAATGCTGCCTAATCAAGCGCCCTTGGAACACTTTCACCAAGAAGGCAGCGGGTTAATAGCCTACAGTCGCGGCTTTGGCCGCTATGACAATATGCCCGACCAGCGCACTGCACCAGACTTCGCGGCGTTCCGTGAAGCCATTCTGGCGGATCGCGCCGCCGCGAAGGGGCAACAGTGGATTGCGTCGGCGTTCTCCATCGCACCGGATAACGCCACACATCGCGCCAGCAACAGCATGCAAGCTGCAATCGGCAAGCCTCACCGCTGCAAAGAATGTGCACAAGCTCGCCGGTGGATTGGGCTAGACGTTGATCATGGCCTAACGTCGGAATCGTTTGATGCCCTGGTGCTTCTGTTGAAGCAGTACAGCGGCTTGGTCTACACCACGGCCAGCCACACGCCAATGTCCCCGCGTTGTCGCATCGTGCTTGAACTGGACGTAGCTTTACTCCGCGCGGAATTGATGCAGGCCACCAAGGCTATACAGGTGCGCATTGATGCCGCGATGTGGGCAGACGGGTATGCCGCTGTGACATGGGACAGTGGATGTGACAAGCCAGAACAGCCGCTTTACCTGCCACTGACCGAGGCACAGGTGTACTTACTGGACGGTGCCCCGCTTGTGCCAGACGAGTTGCTCGCAGATACGTCACCTCCGAATTTGCAGAGGTCACCGCAAAAAGCGGCAGTGCTGTCAGTAGGCAATACACCCACAGCTACAGCCTGGGCGATGAAGGCGCTTGAGAGAGCCGCGAGGGCTGTCGAGTTCGCTCCTACGGGATTACGCAACAACGTGCTGAATAAAGAGGCCTATAGCATGGGTGGCTTCATCGCCAGCGGCCAGCTATCCGAGCAAGTCGTCGAGCGTCATCTATTCGAAGCTACCAAGCGTGGTGGTTACGAGACGCCAAACGAGGATCGACGCAAGATACGTAACGGATTAGATGCAGGCATGGCGATACCTCGCACTGATGGACTATCAATAGCCAGTGCTGCAAATCACGCCAAGCTTGTTGAGGTTCCGATTGACGACGTAAGTATCGCTCATATTGAGCCACCGCAATTCGTCATGAAGCCGATCATTCCACGACGCGTGGCTACGTTACTGGGTGGGCATGGCGGTCTTGGCAAGTCTATGCTAGGACTCATACTCTGCGCTCATGTTGCCTGCGGGCGTAGCTGGGCTTCCTTTGAGGTACAGCGTGGCAAGGCGGTTTTCATCAGTTTGGAAGATGCAGGCGATCTAGTGCGCTTTCGCTTGCGATGTATCGTCGATCAATACCAGCTTCCGGAGCAGGAAGTAGTTCAAAATCTACGCGTCTTCGATGGCACCGAGATGGAGGCGGCGTTGATGACCGAGGCGAGCAGCGGTGGCGTAGTGAGGCTTGTCGATACTCCGGCATTGGAGCAAGTGAACGCCGCGATCTGTGGCGCGGACTTGGCGGTGATCGACAATGCATCGGATGCCTACGGTGGAGATGAAAATATCCGAATGCAGGTACGAGCTTTCATGCGCCGGTTGGCGGATATAGCTAAGACAAACGATGGTGGCTTGATACTGTTGGCGCACATTGATAAGGCTTCAGCTAAGTATGGTGCGCAGGGCAATAGCTACAGCGGAAGCACAGCTTGGCACAACAGTGCACGGAGCCGTCTTGCCTTAGTCGAGGAGAATGGAAGGATCGAGCTTCGGCACGAGAAAGCCAACCTTTCGCATCGCATCGAGCCGCTGGCTCTGACGCGTAATGACGAAGGTGTGCTTGTCCCGCTCGGAAGCGGCGTCGATACCGATGAAATAGTGGCAGCGGCAGATGCGAACATCGTCTACGACGTACTGGTGTTGGCCATCCGCGATGGAATTACTGTGCCAGTAGCTTACTCCGGGCCGGCAACCGGATGGCATGCCCTGCTGAACCTTCCAGAGCTTGGAAAGCAGTACCGAACACCCGAGGGGAAGCGGCGCGTATTCGCCGCACTGACGCGGCTC
>Ga0207702_10001229_pt1 | contig 25910 bp, 16 predicted proteins | sample KBSCornC62_FD_184302 | JGI IMG/M metagenome (GOLD analysis project Ga0207702, IMG submission 184302) | Corn rhizosphere microbial communities from Kellogg Biological Station, Michigan, USA - KBS Corn C6-2 (SPAdes) (version 2) | ecosystem: Host-associated > Plants > Roots > Rhizosphere > Soil ...
CAGCTTAGCTGTGACATGCACAAAGGTGCCGCACGCATCGAACTCGATTCGGCGCAACATCTCGCCGGCAAAGTGACGCTGGATGGAAAGCCGGTGATCGACATCGACGGCAAGCGCTACGCGGCGTGCACCGGGCCCTCCGATTGATACCTTCGCCATAGCTAGGCATTGACGCGTGCGCTCAGGGGCTGTGGGCTCAGTTGGCAGACAGCGTTCACCAGATCGGTCGCCTGCGGTGAGTGTGCGGGTGAGGCGATAGTGCCACCCTTCACGTTTCCCCCACATTCCCAAGCTCAAGTTAGCGCGCGAATCAAGGAATGGCTGTCCGGGCCAGCGTCAGACCGGACAAGAGCGCGGGCGCAATGCCTGTGTGACAGGACGACCAACAAAGGGGAAACAACATGCTTTTCGCCAAGGGCGTAAAAGCCGGTGCCGTCGCGGCACTGGTGATAACGAGTGCTGTTGCCAGTGCGGGCACCTTTCCGGACTACGGCTACCAGCCGCCGGCCACGTACACGGGTCCGCTGTTCCACTTGAGTCAAAACTATCCTGCAACGCTGCCAAGCGGACCGGCACCGGCATTCTTCAAGCTGCTACCCGCCAAGCTCACCAACAACTTCGAGCAATGGCGGCCGTACGTGGACGCGGTCAAGCAATATTGCCTGGAAGGCAACGTCGAGAATGACTGGGACGTGCAGAAAAACACGATTCGGCATTGGTATCACATGCCATGGCAACACTATGGACCGCTAGGACGCGAAGGCATCCACGGGCTTACCAAAGAAGCACAGATCCAGTCCAAGCAACTTGCGCCGACACAGGTCACGACCGGACAGACCTACGCTGTGGGCATCTACAACGACGTTGGCGCCTACACCATCGGGAAGGTCTGGAAGAATCCGCAGGATCCCGATCCCAGCGTCACTTCCAAGCCCAACAGCTTCCATGAAGGAACCGTGGTATGCAAAGCGCTGTTCGCCGACATCGACCTCAAGCAGGTGCCGTTCCTGGTCAACCCGGTGCTGTGGCAGGCCTACATCACCGACAGCTTCGATTCGTCCAATCGCGAGATCAAGAACGTCGCCCTGATCCAGATGGACTTCGCCGTGCGCGACAGCCGCGTGCCGGGCACGGGCTGGGTCTTCGGTACGTTCCAATACAACGGCGCCGTCACCGGCAAATCGGGCTGGGACAACTTGGTGCCGGTAGGCGTGATGTGGGGCAACGATCCAGAAAATAACGGCAACGACTACACCAACAAGCAACCGACCGTCACCAGGATCAATCCGACCATCGTGGAGTCGGCAATCAACGCAAAACCCGAGTTGCCGCCCACGCACTTGGGTTGGAATGGACGTCTGAACGGTCCGGTGGACAACCCGGTCAGCGCCTGCATGAGCTGCCACATGACTGCGGAAAGTCCGCAGCTTTCACCGATGAATCCCACCTTCCAGGCACCAGACAAAATACCGCCTGTGGGCTCGAAGGAATGGATGCGCTGGTTCCAGAACGAAGAAGCCGGCGTGCCGTTCGATGCAGCAGCTTTAAGTACCGATTACAGCCTGCAGCTCGCCGGCGGCATCGCCAACTTCTATGACTGGAAGTGCGACCAAGGCGGCGTGTTCGTCGGCGGCGGCAATGCCTGCCAGCAAGCACGCAATTTCCGCCTGAAGCTGATGAAATCGGCCACGCCACCGGCCAAGGTGTTCAAGGTGGAACGCGATCCGGCGCTCAACGAAATTCACTAATAGGAATCCGAATGCCGATCTGAGCGCGTGGGTGCTCGGATCGGCATTCTTGTGATCTGCAAGCGTGTTGCCGCACAGCTGTCGTGCATCGTGCTTCCATGCGACACTGGTGACATCGCGCAACCACAAGGGGAATGCGGCGTGCAAATTCTCACGCTGGAACATTTTGCTGGCCGCATCAATGAGACCTTTACCGTGGACCTTGGCCACGGCAAATCGCCGTTTGTGCTGGTCGAAGCGCGGCCATTACCCGCGGCGACCGTGCCCGGCATGGTGCGCGCGCCGTTCTCGCTGCTGTTCCACCACAGCTCGGCGGTGCTGTTTCCGCAGCGCATCTATCAGATGGACGGACCGGGCATCGGCGATTTCGGTATTTTCTTGGTGCCGGTCGCGCGCAACCAGGATGGATTTATCTATCAGGCAGTGTTCAATTGAACGTTGCCGGCTGGGACAGGCCACCGCATGAGTTGGTGGAAACCTTCCAGGGATTCATCGCGAAAACCCAATTTTCGATAGAGCTTGTGCGCTCGAACATTGCGTTGCTCGACGTGCAGCGCAACGCTGCGCGCTCCGCCCTGTTCCGCCGCTGCTAGCAGCTGCATCAAAAGCGCGCTACCTAAGCCTTTGCCGCGATAGGCAGGGATCAGTCCGATGTCGATCACCAGCCAATCTTCTTTTTGGCGCGAAACATAAAAACGTCCGATAGGTTCGTTTTTGTATTCCAGGATCAGGAATTCAGCGTCAGAGAAGTAATGCACAAAATGCCGGTGCTGCAAGGCAAATTGGCTATCGAGAAATACAGCCTGGGCGCCTTCGGGCCATAGGACGAGTGCCAGCTCTTCGGCACGCGACCACGCATAGAGTTCGCGCAAGAACAACAGGTCGCTTTCGGCTGCCAAGCGCAGGGCGTAGCCCTCCTGCCGTAGCTGATATGGCAGTTCGGTCGCAACGATTTGTTTGGACGGAAACGTGGGAAGTGTCTGCACGCGGCGAAACAGGTTAGTTCAGTACGCAACAGACCGGAGTGACGGACTCGCAGAGCCGGCCTGTTGCGTGCCGAAAAGCTTCAAGAAAACTGCGGATATGCACCGCTCAAGGCGATGCAGAAATTCACGGCGAGAAAAGGCTGGCGGTTTTCATGCGGTTGATTGCCGCCATAGGTGCTCAATGTGGTGGGCAGCAGCGTGGTATTGGGTTGCTGGTTGTTGTTGTAATCCTCGAAGAGGCCGGAGCTGGTGAACGCCGCATTGGCAGCCGGTTGCGGTGAACGCGTACCAGCGCCGCCAAAGCCCTGCGCGGAATGGATATGCATCGGCATTTCGTTCGAGATCAGCGCATGCGCCGCTTCGCCGAACGCCTCGCCGATAACGCGTTGCGAGAGTCCGAGTCCCGTGCCCTGGCTGCAAGGCGCACGTGTGGTGAGGTTGGGCAGTTGGAATGTGCTTGTCCCGTTGCCGCCATAAGTGGTGCCAAGCAGGGAGTACAGCGTCGAATACTGCGAGATGCTCAAGATGGCGCCGTTGCATAGGGCCCAGCCATACGGCGCAAAGTTGAAACCGAAGATCTGTACTTCGCCAAGGTAAGGTGTGGTCATGCCATTCTCCGAATGAGATTGCGCAGTTGTCAGCTCTGGGAGGGGAAAACCCCTTCCCAGGCAATGCAGAAAGACAGCGTCAACGTAGGCATGATGTTGTTGTGCGGCAGATTTCCGCCCGCCTGACCGATCATGGTTGCGGCCATGGGGTCGAGCGTAGGTGTTCCGCTAATGTTTTGCAGATAAAGATGGTCGCTCGGCAAGGCGCCGGGTTGTACCGTCGTGCTCGGTGAAACGTCAGTCGCAGGGTTGGTGCTGGCCATGAAATTATGGCTGTGGTTCGGCATCTGGTTACTCAGCAGGGTGACGTTTTCATTGCCGCCCATTTGGCCGAGCACACGGGGGGAAAGCCCCAGGCCAGTACCTTGATGCACGGGTACCTGGCCGCGCAGATCCGGCAGCCCGAATGTGTTTACGCCATCGCCACCGTAGGTGGTGCCGAGCAAGGTATAGAGCACTTGGTAATTGGCAATGGACTGAAGGCTGCCATCGCAGGCCATCCAGCCGGTAGGTATGCGTTGAAATCCGAACAGGCGTATCTCGCCAACGTAAGGTGTCGTCATACTGGTTCTCCTCCCGAAAACGAATGAGTCATCAAGCCATCAACTGCGTGATGGAAATATGCCGGTGAGAGCGATATTGAAGTTGATGACGCGAAACGGCTGCATGTTGTCATGCGGACCGGATCCACCTGTCGGGCCGATGGTTGCGTGATAGAGAGGAACGGTGTTGGTGCCGCCAGCTACGAATACGGGGATGGCGGTGTTGTTGCTTGTGCCCAAAAGGGAATTCGTCGGGATCTTGCTGTTGCCGGTGCCGGTGGTCGCGCCGACCGAGTGGGTATGCATCGGTAGCTGTGTGCCCGTAAGAGTGACCGACTCCACGCCATCTACTTCCCCGATCACATAGGGAGATGGCTGCCAACCTGGATCTGCTGAAGGGCCGCTGCCCGTTGGCGTGCGCCCCTGCAGATTGGGCAATTGAAAATTGGTCGTGCCGTTACCGCCGTATTGAACGCCCAGCAGTGAAAACAGCGCTGCATTCTGTTGGATGGGCAGGAGTTGCCCGTTGCACAGTGCAAAACCGCGTTGCGCAAACCCGAAGCCGGTCATCATGATCTGACCGATATAAAATTCCGACATGCGACTTCCCCCTGTTATGGATAGTTGCAATGACGCTTTGATGCCGCACAGCCCTACTCCGCGCTGTGCGGTAAGTGTCACGGTTGCGGCATATGTCGAGCCGATGCCCTCGCTGCAGCAAGCCCCCACGACGGCGCTTGAATGTTAACGATGCCAGATCCGGCAAATGTGATGAAAACGTGACGAAGATAACACTTGACTTGTGGGCATCTTGTCCACGACGTTATGCACCGTTGAGTGGGGGCCTTACGAACAGCGCAGGTCAATTACTCAAGCTTTCGCGTTGCATTGGGGATCACAGGTTTTTTTCGCTACGCGTCTATACGCGGCATTAGCGCGTCTGCGTAGGCGCGTTAGGTGTTGTGGGTTGTCTCAGGGGTAGGGACCATGATTCACACGGATTTCGTTCGCCATCGTGCGGCGTGCGCTGGGTTATTGGGCGCAATCACTTCTGTTTTCGGCATGGGCCTGCTGTTGACGCTCATGACGCTGGCGAGCCTTTGGCCCCGTGAAGCGGCAGCCTATACGACCGTGACCGGCTGCACTGTGGCGATCACGTTCAACGCCAGCCCGCTCGGTACACAGCAGCGCTATGACTTGCCCGGGCCGTACGGGCCTTGCAGTCCGAACGGCGATATTCAATCGACGCCCAACGCGACGGCAGTGGGAACCAACCCAGGCAATCCAGGTGACCAAATCACCGGACAGCATGGCACTTATACACTCGAATACGATGCCAATGGCAACGAGTGGATCTTGTATACACCGACCTCCACCGTTTCAACTGGCTATAGCGAATCGATTACATTTTATGGTGATGACGGCGGTACGACGGTCTATAACAACACGGCCAACATCACCATCCACATTGTCGCCACCGCTCCCGGTGCGCCGACCATCGGCACTGCGACAGCCGGCAACGCACAAGCCTCGATAACGTTCATTGCGCCGGGCAGCGATGGGGGTTCTCCAATCACCGGCTACACCGCCACCTCGAGCCCCGGGGGACTGACCGGTACTTGCGCCACTTCGCCGTGTACGGTCACCGGCCTGACCAACGGGACGGCTTACACTTTCACGGTCACCGCAACCAATGCTGTCGGCACGAGCGCGGCGTCGTCGGCATCCAATAGCGTTACGCCATCGACCGTACCCAGTGCCCCAACCGGTGTTAGCGCCAGCAGCAGTACGTCTGCGCAGGCCACTGTTACCTTCAGCGCTGCCAACAACAATGGTTCGGCCATCACCGGCTACACCGTGACATCCAGTCCCGCCGGTGGCGTCGATTCCAACGCCGGCACCACCGCACTCAGTCATGTGATAACCGGGCTCACCAACGGCACCGCCTACACATTCACCGTTACCGCAACCAATGCGGACGGCACCGGGCCAGCGTCGTCGCCATCCAACAGCGTGACGCCCAAGGCGGCGCAGACGATTACCTTCGCCAATCCAGGCACGCAGAATTTCGGCACCACGCCCACGCTTACTGCCACGGCCAGTTCCGGCCTGACGGTGACGTTCACGTCGACCACAACATCGGTATGCACGATCACCAGCGGCGGTGCGCTGACTTTCATCAGCGCCGGTAGCTGCACGATCAATGCAGACCAGGCCGGCAATGGCGCGTATTCCGCAGCGACGACGGTGTCGCAAACGTTCACTGTCGCGGCGGTCGTACCTGGTGCCCCCACCATCGGTGCGGCTACGGCAGGCGATGCGCAGGCATCGATCGGCTTTACGGCGCCTGTCTTCACGGGCGGCGCGTCGATCACCCAATACACCGCCACCAGTAGTCCGGGCGGCCTGACCGGCACTTGCGCCAACTCGCCTTGCACGGTGGCAGGCCTTACCAACGGCACGGCGTATACCTTCACGGTAACGGCGACCAACTCCGCAGGTATGGGTGCGCCCTCGACCGCTTCGAACAGCGTGATACCGAAGGCGGCGCAGACGATTACCTTCGCCAATCCGGGCACGCAGAATTTCGGCACCACGCCCACACTTACGGCCACCGCCAGCTCGGGCCTGGTGGTGACGTTCACGTCGACCACGACCGGCGTGTGCACGATCACCAGTGGCGGTGCGCTGACTTTCATCAATGCCGGTAGCTGCACGATCAATGCAGACCAGGGCGGCAACGCGAGCTATAGCCCGGCGACGACGGTAACGCAGACCTTCACCGTCGCGGCGGTCGTGCCTGGCGCGCCTACGATCGGTACGGCTACGGCGGGCGATACGCAAGCATCGGTCCGTTTTACGGCGCCGGCTTTCTCGGGCGGTGCGTCGATTACCCAATACACCGCCACCAGCAATCCGGGCGGCCTGACCGGCACCTGCGCCAACTCGCCCTGCGTGGTGACGGGACTTACCAACGGCACGGCGTATACCTTCACGGTAACGGCGACCAATTCGGCAGGCACGGGTGCGTCATCGGCCGCCTCGAACAGCGTGACACCAAAGACGACGCAGACGATTACCTTCAACAATCCGGGCGCTCAGAATTTCGGCACCACACCGACGCTTACGGCCACAGCCAGCTCCGGCCTGACGGTAACTTTCACCTCGAGCACGACCGGTGTATGCACGATTACCAGTGGCGGCACGCTCACCTTTCTCACCGGCGGCACTTGCAGCATCAATGCCAATCAGGCTGGCAATGGTGCCTACTCCGCCGCCCCGCAGGTCAGCCAGTCGTTCACGGTCAACGGCATCGTGCCGGGCGCGCCAAGCATCGGCACGGCAGTCGCGGGCGACCAGCAGGCGACGGTGAACTTCACCGCGCCGGCTTCGTCGGGCGGCTCGCCGATCACCGGCTACACGGCCACCAGCAGTCCGGGCGGCAATGTCGGAACCTGCGCGACCTCGCCATGTACCGTGACCGGGCTGGTCAATGGCACTGCGTACACTTTCACAGTGACGGCGACCAACGGCGTCGGTATCGGCAGCGCCTCGGCCGCGTCGAACGCGGTGACGCCGAAGGGCAACCAGACGATCACCTTCAGCAATCCCGGCACGCAGAATTTCGGGACGACACCGACCTTGACTGCGACTGCCAGCTCCGGACTGCCGGTGACGTTCACGTCGAGCACCACGGCGGTATGTACCGTCACCTCCGGCGGCGTGCTGACCACCGTGACGCCGGGAACTTGCACCATCAATGCCAACCAGGCCGGCAACGGTACGTATCTGGCGGCGGCGCAAGTAACGCAGTCGTTCTCGATTGCCGGCGTGGCGCCAGCCGCACCGACGATCGGCACCGCCACCGCCAGCGATGCGCAAGCCACGGTGACGTTTACGCCGCCCACCGTTACCGGCGGCGATGCGATTACCGGGTACACCGCCACCAGCAGTCCGGGCGGTATCACGAGCACCTGCGCTAATTCGCCTTGCACGGTGAGCGGCCTTGCTGACGGCACCACCTACACCTTCACCGTGACCGCGACCAATGCGGCCGGCACCAGTGTGCCGTCCGCGGCATCCAACAGCGTGACACCCAAGGCAGTTGCCGCGATCACCAACTTCGCCGCCAACCCCGCGGCACCGGTGTTCAAGCCAAGCGGTACCTTCACGGTATCGGCTACCGGCACCGGTTCGAGCAGCCCCTTGGTGTTCGCCGTTACGAACTCGCCGGGATCGGTGTGTTCGATCCAGGGCAGCACGGTTACCACGCTGTCGGCCGGTACCTGCAACGTGACCGCCAACCAGGCCGGCGACGGCAGCCATGTGGCCGCGCCGCAGGCGACACTGGCGGTGACGATCAGCAATCCGCCGCCGCCCACCGTCAGCGATGTCAGCGCGAATACCAACTACAACACCGCGGCAACGATCAACCTCAGTAGCAAGATCGTCGGTATCGACGTGACCTCGGTGGCGATCGCCAAGGCGCCGCAACATGGCACCGCAACGGTGTCGGGTGAGAGCGTTACCTACACGCCTTCGTCCGCCTTCTACGGCGGCACCGACAGCTTTACCTATACCGCCACCAATCCGGGCGGCACTTCTGCGCCTGCGACGGTGACGGTCACGGTGGTGCCATCGGCGGTACCGGTGGCCGCGAGCCACACCATCGCCACCACGACTGGCACCGCGGTGCTGATCCAGGCAGCGGAAGGCGCGACCGGTCCGCAACCGTTCGTCGGTGTGGGCGTCGCCACGCAACCCGCACATGGCAGCGCAACGGCCAATGGCGAACAGATCACCTACACGCCGACGGCCGGCTTCGTGGGCACCGACGCGTTCAACTACGTCGTGTCGAACAACTTTGGTCAGTCGCAGCCGGCAAGCATCACCGTAACGGTTACGGCAGCGGGCAAGGCTGCCGGCTATACCAAGACCGTGATTACCTCGCCCGGCACGCCGGTGTCGGTCGACCTGGGCAGCATCGTGCCCGGTACCTACAGCGGCTCGAGCGTGCTCGGCCTTTCGCCGGGCAGCGCCGGCAATGTCTCGCTCAATCAGCCGACCGCGCTGACGTTTACGCCGACTGGCAGCTTTACCGGCCTGGTGCAGATCACCGCAGTGCTTACGTCCGCCGCCGGCGATCCGGTGACGGTCGATGTGCTGGTGCTCGTAAGCAGGCAGCCGGACCCGTCCAAGAATCCGGATGTGCTCGGACTGATCAATGCGCAGACCAACGAAGCGCAGATGTTCGCGCAGAGCCAGCTCGACAATATCCGCGGTCGATTGGAAAGCCTGCATGACGGCGGCGGTTCGCTGTTCAGCAGCAGCTTGTCCTTGAGCCTCGATGGCAAGCCGCTAGGCGGAGACGCCGGTGCCTACGCACCCGGTCAACCGCAGCATGGCCAGCCGCAAGCGGGTGGCGCAGCGGAGACTGCGCAGTGGCCACAGCGCAGCGGCTTTATGCGCCCGGGCATCGGTGCAAGCGAAGCGCCGGACGGCACGGCACCATTCCCGGATGCACCGGCCAGCCAACAAGCTTCCACCAGCAGCATGAAAGGACCGCAGGGACTGGGCGTGTGGATCGGCGGCACTGCAAACTTCGGTACGTTTAATTCCTATCGGCAGGCAGCCGGTTTCGATTCGGACAATATTGCGGTGACCGTCGGCGTGGATCAGCGCATCGGCAACCACAGCGTGCTGGGCATGAGCCTTGGCTACAACCACGACAACAGTGACGTTTCCAATGACGGCACGCATAGCATTGCGAAAGGCTATAGCGCAGCGGTGTATGGCAGTTTCGCGCCATCGGCCCGCACTTATATCGATGGCGTGATCGGCGGCGGCGGCCTTAGCTTCGAAAGCCAGCGCCATGGCGAGAACAGTGGCGACTCGCTGCTGGGCCATCGCTACGGCGACCAGTGGTTTGCGTCCTTGACCGGGGGCTACGAATACAAATGGAACAACTGGCTGCTGTCGCCTTACACCCGCCTGCAATGGTCGCTGTCGCGCTTGAACGCCTACTCCGAAACTGGTGACGTTACCGAGGCGCTTACTTATGGAAGCGAACTGGTACGTAATTCGCAGGCGGTCCTCGGCTTGCGCGCAAGCGGCGAGTACAAGGAGAGCTGGGGCATGCTGATTCCGCACTTCCGGCTTGAGTTGGGCCACAACTTCCAGGGCGCGACGGACACCACACTGAGCTATGCCTTCATTCCTTCGGCTGGATCCTGGAACGTGTTGACCAATCCCTACAGCGCCAATGGCAACAGCGTGCAAGTAGGCTTCGGCGGCGATCTGCGTCTGTGGAGCGATTGGCTGATCACCACCGAATACGACTACATGGCTCAGCCTCACGCGCATGACCAGATGATCAAGTTCGGCGTGAGGAAGCAGTTCTAGGGAGCCATTCGCATGGCTGCCTGCGTTGGCGGGAATGGCTGCGTGTCGTAGCGGGGCTTGGGCGAAGCCGAGCCCCAGCGCGGCGATATGCATGGCGGTGCCGAAGTTCTCAGCCCAGCCTGCCCGCCTCGGACGTTGCAATCGGTTTTCCCAACTGGCGTGGTCGGCGTTTTTCCTCGCGACGCGCCCTGCGTATCGCCTTGCGCACACGCCGGTCGTGCTGCCACAAATAAATCGCCGGCGTGCTGAGCAAGGTCAACAACTGCGATACGAACAAGCCCCCGAGTATCGCAATGCCCAGCGGCTGGCGCATTTCCGAGCCGATGCCGAAGCCGACGGCCAGCGGTAGCGCGGCGCCCATCGCCACCAGGGTGGTCATGGTGATCGGGCGAAAACGCACCAATGCCGCTTCGCGGATCGCTTCCGGTGGCGTCAGGCCGCCTTCGCGTTCGGCGACCAGGGCGAAGTCCACCATCAGGATCGCGTTCTTCTTCACGATGCCGATCAGCATCAGGACTGCGATCACCGACATGGTGCTGAGCTGGGTGTGCGTGATCAGCATGGCGAGGAACGCGCCCATGCCGGCGGCGGGCAGGGTCGAAAGTATGGTCAGCGGATGGATCAGGCTCTCGTAAAGAACGCCCAGCACGATGTACATCGCGAGGATCACCGCCAGGAACATGACGAGCGTGTTGGTGGCCGCTTCCACCAGCTTCTGGTTGTCGCCGGTGTACTGTTTCATCACGCCAGCCGGCAGTTGTGCGGCGAACATGGCCTGGTCGACGTACTTCAGGCCGTCCGCCTGGCTGACGCCGTCGGCGAGGTTGTAGTTGATGCTTGCCGATTCCAGCTGGTTGTAGTGCTGGATGCCGATGGGTTCGATGCGTGGGCGGATATGCACCATGGCCGAGAGTGGCACCATCTTGTTGGTACTGCTTCGCACATACAGGTTCAGCAAGGTGCCGGGGCTGAGTGAATAGGCATTGTCGGCGATCAGGATCACCTGGTATTGGTTGATGTCGGAATAGATCACCGACGCCGGCGTCTGCCCGAATGCATCGGTCAGCGCCTGATCGATCTGCCCGATAGTGACCTGCATCCGCGACGCGGCATCGCGATCGATCTCCACGAGCTGTTGCTTGCCGATATTGTCGAAGCTGGTACTGACGTCCTTGAACTGCTTCATCTTGCGCATCACTTGCGCCAGCCGCAGTGTGGGTTGCTGCAAGGGCTGGCTGGTGGTGCTGGTGAGCGAGAAGGCGTACTGGCCTTTCGCCCTGCTCCCGCCGCCGCCGTTGAAAAAGCCCAGGCTGGTGACGGCGACGTTCACATCGGTCAGCTTCTTGTATTGCTCGTTGAGCCGCTTGATTACTTTGTCCGCCGCATCGCGGCGCTGACCAGGACCGTCGCCGCGCGGTTTGAGGTCGATAAAGAACGAGGCTTCGTTACCCACCGCTCCGTTGGTGTTGTTGCCGCCCAGGAACGACGCGACATCGATCACCGCCGGGTCGGCCAGCATCACGGCCTGCACCGCTTGCGTGCGCTTGGCGAGCGCGTCAGGCGAGATATTTGGATCGGCCACCATGTCCGCCTGCAACATGCCGGTATCGCCCTCCGGCATGAGTGCACCGCCCGCCGTCTTCACCACGGCCATCGCCAGTCCGACCGTCAATACCAGCAGAATCAGCGGTTGCCAGCGCATCACTCGCCGATGGTGCATCGCCCAATCCAGTGCGCGCTCATAGATGCGAAGCATCCAGCGGTCCATGCGCTCCACGGCCACTTCCAACCTGCTGGGCGCTGACCGCTCACGCGTTTCCTGCACCAGGTAACGCCCGCACAGGGCTGGCGTGAGGGTGAGCGACACCAGTGCGGAAATCACGATGGTGGCGATCAGCGTGACCGAGAACTCACGCAGCAGCATCACCATCGGGCTGTTGCCGAACACCATCGGCGCAAACACCGCCACCAGCGACAGCGTGATCGAGATCACCGTAAAGCCGATCTCACCCACGCCGATCAAGGCGGCATCCAGTGGTTCCGCGCCCTGCTCCATGTGGCGAAAGATGTTTTCGATCACCACGATGGCATCGTCCACCACAAAGCCGATGCACAGCACCAGCGCGATCAGCGACAGCATGTTGAGCGTGAAGCCCAGCGAGTACATCAGCACGAATGCGCCGGCCAGCGACAGCGGCACGCTGAGCATGGCGATAAGGGTGGGGCGAACGCGCCTGAGAAACAGCAGCATCACCAGCGCGACCATGACGATGCTGATCAACAGCGCGATTTCCACCTCATGCAGGGCGGATTTGGTAGACAGCGTCAAGTCGAAAATCGGGGTGATCTGCACGTCGGCCGGCACCAGCTTCTGCAGTCTGGGCAGCGCATCGCGGATGGCCTGCACCACTTGCACCGCGTTCGCATCGGAACGCTTTTGCACCTGCATGATCACGCCACGGCGGTTGTTAAACCAGGCTGCCTGGGTGGAATCCTGCTGGCCGCTGCTGACGGTGGCGACGTCGGCAAGATGCACCGGCACGCCTTTTCGATTGGCGATGACCAGCGAGGCGAAATCGGATGCCGTTTGCAGACCATCGTTGGCCGATACTGTCATTTGCTCCATGCCGTCGCTCAGGACGCCCTGCGGTGAGGTGACATTGGCAGCGCGCAGTACGTTGGCAACATCGTTGGCGGTCAAGCCCTTGGCAGTCAGCGCGCGATTGTTCAGCGAGATGCGCACGGCGTGCGCCGAGCCGCCGATCAACTGCGCCTGCGACACGCCCGTGACTTGCGCCACGGCCGGAAGCATCAATGTGTTGGCCAGATCGTAAAGCTTGTCCGGAGGCATGCTGGTCGACGTCATGGAGATCAGCAGCACGGGAATCTGCGAGGTATCGTTCTTGAAATACTGTGGCGGGGACAACGCCATGACGGCTGGCAGATCCGGTGAGGCGGCATTGAGTGCAGCCTGTACGTCCCGCGCTGCTTGATCCGCGCTGCGCGACATGTCGAACTGGATCAGGATCAGCGTGCCACCGGCGTTTGAATCGGAGGTCATCTGCTGGATGCCGGGAATACGCCCCAGCTGGCGTTCAAGCGGGGCTGTGACGGTTGCAGCCACGGTCTGCGCGTTGGAGCCAGGTAACGTGGCAGCCACTGCGATGACAGGAAATTGAATCGAAGGAAAAGCGGCGATGCCTATCAGCAGATAGGCGCAGAAGCCTGCCAGCACCAGGCCGATGGCAAGCAGCGAGATGCCGGTCGGGCGCCGAACGATCGGCTCGAAAATATTCATGCCGGCGTCTGCCTATGCGCACGAATGACGGCCATGTACAAGCCGTGTGAACGGCTGTTGCGCGTATCGAAAATATCCATATGCACTTCATACGCTGTTGTGTGTGCATGCAAATGTGCTTGAAGTCGGGCCGTGCCGAAAGGCACGGCGCGCACCGTAAGCCTGTCGTAGGCTGGAATGCAAACCCAACATCGTCTGCCTGCACAGCAACTTTGGGTTTTGCACCCCAATCTACGTCGTTATGTGGCCTCGTCGGCGATGGCCTCGATCGCTGGCGTTTGCTGCCCAAGTTCACGCAAGCGCCGCTTCGCTTCGCGCCGAGCCTTGCGCGCCGCCTTGCGCAGGCCGCGATCGTACGACCACAAATAAATGGCCGGTGTACTCAACAGCGTGAGCATTTGGGATACGAGCAAGCCACCGACGATCGCGATACCCAGCGGTTGCCGCATTTCCGAACCGATGCCGAAACCGATCGCCAGTGGCAGCGCCGCGCCCATCGCCACCAGCGTGGTCATGGTGATGGGACGGAAGCGCACCAGCGCCGCTTCGCGGATCGCATCCGGCGGCGACATGCCATGTTCGCGTTGCGCGACCAGCGCGAAATCGACCATGAGGATCGCGTTCTTCTTCACGATGCCGATCAGCATCAGGATCGCGATGATCACCATCAGCGACAGCGGCGTGTGCGTGACCAGCATGGCCAGGAACGCGCCCATGCCGGCGGCCGGCAGCGTGGAGAGAATGGTCAGCGGATGGCCGAGGCTTTCGTAGAGAATGCCCAGCACGATGTACATGGCCACGATGGAGGCCAGCAGCAGGATGGTGCCGTTGGATTGTGCCTGCTGGAATTGCTGGTTGCTGCCGGTGAAGTCCAGCTTGACGCCCGGCGGAAGATGCTGCGTGAGCGCGGCCTGTTCGATCAGCGCGATGCCCTCGCTCTGTTGCACTTTCGGCTGCAGGTTGTAGTTGATCGTCGCGACCTGCTGCTGGTTGTGATGGCGGATGCCCATCGGTGAAATATCCGGCATCACCGACGCGAGCGCGGAAAGCGGAATCATCTCGCCTTTGCTATTGCGCACGTAGAGATTGAGCAGCGCCTGGGCGCTCATCGATTCGGCGGTCGACGAGGTCAGCACCACGCGGTATTGGTTGATGTCCGAGTAGATCACCGATACCTGGTTCTGCCCAAACGAGTTGAGCAGCACCGCATCGATGTCGCCGACGCTGACATGCAGGCGGCCGGCGGCCTGGCGGTCGATCTTGATCTGCTGCTGCTTGCCGACCAGGTCGAAGTTGCTGCTGACGTCGGTCAGTTTGGAAACCGTGCGCAGCTTGCGCACCATGTTCAAGGTGATCGGCTGCAATTCCTGGCGGCCGGTGGTGTCGACGATCTGGAATTCGTACTGGCCGGCGTTGTCGCCGGCGCCGCCGCCGTTGAAGAACTGGATCGGATTGAAATACGCCTTCACGCCCGGGATCGGGTCGAATTTCTTCTGCAGCCGCTTGATCACTTCCTTGATGTCGTCGCGGCGCTCGCCCGGACCGTCGCCGCGCGGCTTGAGGTCCGCATACATGCTGGCGCTATTGCCTACCGCGGCGCCGCTGCCGTTGTTCTCGCCGCCGAGGATGGTCAGCACGTCCAGCGTGGCCGGATCGTCCTTCAATATCTTGTTGGCCTGTTCGACGCGCTTGGTGAGTTCGGTGGGGGAAACGTTGACGTCCACGCGCAGCATCACCGCAAGCTGCCCGGTGTCCTGGTCCGGCATGAAGGTGCCGCCTGCGGTTTTCACCACCGCCCAGCCCAGCACCCCAGTCAAGATCAACAGCAGCAGCGGCTGCCAGCGCATCACGCGGCGGTGATGCATGGCCCAGTCCAGCGCACGCTCGTAATGGCTGTGCAACCAGCGGTCGAAGCGCAGCAGCGCCTGCTCGACGCGCGAGGGCGGCTTGGTCGAGGCCTTTTCCAGTTTCAGGAAATGGCCGCACAGCGCCGGCGTAAGCGTGAGCGAAACCAGCGCCGAAATCACCACCGCCGCGGTAAGCGTGACCGAGAATTCGCGCAGCAGGATGATCAGCATGTTGTTGCCGAACAACAGCGGCGCGAACACGGCGATCAACGACAGGGTGATGGAAATCACCGTGAAGCCGATCTCGCTTACGCCGCGTACCGAGGCGTTCAGCGCAGTCTCGCCGTGTTCCATGTGGCGCACGATGTTCTCGATCACCACGATCGCATCGTCCACCACGAAGCCGATGCACAGCACCAGCGCGATCAGCGACAACGTGTTGAGCGTATAGCCCAGCGCCCACATCACCACGAACGCGCCGGCCAGCGAGAGCGGCACGCTCAGCGCGGCGATCAACATGGGGCGCAGCTTGCGCAGGAACACCAGCATCACCAGCGCCACCATCAGCACGCTGATCAGCAACGCCACTTCCACTTCGTGCAGGGCGGATTTGGTGCCCTCGGTGAAGTCGAAGATCGGCGTTATCTGCACGTCGGCAGGCAGGTAATGGCGCAGCATCGGCAGCTTGGCGCGCACGGCTTCGGCGGTGGCCACGGCGTTGGCTTCCGGCCGCTTGTTGATCTGGATGCCGACCGTGCGCGCGCCGTTGAACCAGGCGGCCTGGTATTTGTCCTGCTCGCCGCTGCTGACGTTGGCGACATCGGACAAATGAACCGGCACGCCCTTGCGCGTGGCGATCACCAGCTTGGCGAAATCCTGCGGCGTGTGCAGCGCGTCATTGGCGGTGACCGTCATCTGCGTCTGGCCGTCGCTCAAGGTGCCCTGCGGCGAGGTCACGTTGGCGGCGACCAAGGCGTTGCGGATGTCGTTGGCCGTCAGGCCCATGGCCGAGAGCGCCGCAGTGTTCATGTCCACGCGCACGGCATGCGGTGTGCCGCCGAACACCTGCACCTGCGATACGCCCGGAATCTGCGCGAACACGGGACTGAGCAGGGTATCGGTGAGATCGAACAGACGATCGGGCGGCAGGCTGCTCGAGGTCAGCGCCAGATGCAGGATCGGAATCTGCGAGGTATCGCGCTTGAAATACGCCGGCGGGCTCGGCATGGAAGGCAGATCGGGCTGCGCCGCGTTGAGCGCGGTCTGCACGTCGGTGGCGGCCTTGTCCACGTTGACGCCGAAATCGAAGCGCACCACGACCGTGGCGCTGCCCTGGGTGGCGTTGCCGTAGAGCTCCTGCACGCCGGGAATGCGGCCCAGGTGGCGCTCCAGCGGCGCGAGCACGGTGTTGGCCATGGTCTCCGGACTGGCGCCCGGCTGAGAGGCGACCACGAACACGCCAGGAAAATCGAACGTCGGCAACGCCGCCACGCCCAGCATCAGATAAGCGCAGAAGCCGGCGATGGTCAGCCCGATCGCCAGCAGCGACGTGCCGATGGGGCGACGGATGATGGGAGCGAAGATATTCATGGCATCACCCGCGCACGCGCGTCAGGTAAACGCAAGCCATGTTCGCGCCCATCCCGCGCGGTCCGTGGCGCAATCCAGAAGAAGGGCACATTCATGGGCACCTTTATGCCTTGGGGGCTAGCCGTGCAAATGTGCCTGAAGTCCGGCCGTGCCGAAAGGCATGGCGTTCAGATCCAGCCTCAGACCCCCCTCAGCTTGGGCTGAGGCGCAACCGAACCCCAACGTCGTCATATCCGCACGGCGCCGTTGGGGTTCGCCCCGGGTCAAGCCCGGAATACGGGCTCTTACAGCCCGTAACGCACCGTCAAATACCAGGTGCGACCTAGCTGGTTGTAGTAATAGGCCGTTTCATAGCGGTGATCGAACACGTTCGCCAGCTTGGCCTCCACCTGCCAGCCGGGCGCGAAGGCGTAGCTGGCGCGCAGGTCGGTGGTGGCATAGCCACCCATGCGGCGCGTGTTGGCGGTGTCGTCGTAGCGCTGGCTGGCAGCGAAAAAGGTGGCACCCAGGTTGAACTGGCCGAGCTTGCGGTCGATGTCCACGCGTCCCGTACGCTGCGCGCGGCGTGCCAGCAGCTTGCCGTTGTTCGGGCCGCCGTCGTCGTTCTTCGGTTGCATCAACGTGAGATAGCTCTGCACCCGCCAGTCGTCCAGGTTGAAGCCGAACTGGCCTTCCAGGCCACGGATGCGCGCGCGGCTCAAGTTTTGCGGCACGAAGTTGCTGTCGAAGGTGATCAGGTTGTTGATATTGGTCTGGTACGCATTCACGCCCCAGTTCCAGTGTTCCAGCTGCTGCGCAAGGCCGATTTCGGCACTGCGCGAGGTTTCCGGCTTCAGGTTCGGATTGGCGGTGGGCACGCCGCCGAACGCCGGGAAATACAAGTCGTCAAACGTCGGCGCATGGAACGCGGTGCCATAGCTCACCGACAGCACCGGCCCGTTCTGGAAGTGATAGCCCCACGCCGCCGCGCCGGTATTGTGATTGCCGAACTGGTCGTTGTGATCGTGACGCGCCGAAAGCTGCACCTCGTTCTGGCCGAAGGTGCCCTGGTATTGCACAAACGTGCCGGTATCGCCGCGCGTGGTCTGCTGGAACGCGGTATCGCTGGCGATGTGTTCCTGCTGGTAATCCACGCCCACCGTCAGCAACTGATTGGTGGCCAGCGTGATGTCGTTCTGCCACGACGCCTGGTTACGGCGCGAATTGAAATAGCCGGTGCCCATGCGTGGGTAATACTGGCCGTAATAGCTGCCCTGGTAGAACGTCGCGTTGTCGTCGCGGCTTTGGCCCGCGTTGAGCGTGACTTTCCAGATCGACAGCGGTGAAAAGCTCAAGCGTGCGCCAGCGACATACTGTTCCTCGATGCCGTCGTTGCCGCCGTACGGGCTGCCGGCGTATTCCGCATTGCTCTTGCTGCGCAGCCAGTTGAAGGCCAGCTCGGCACCGTTGTCCCAGCGATAGCCGACGTTGGCGAAACCGTTCCAGTTGCGATAAGCATCGTTGCGCGGATCGTCGACGAAACACGCCACGCCCACCTCCGCCGCACCCATGCGGCAGGCGGGAATGCCGCCGGTATACGTGCCGCCGAGACTGGCGTTGTACCAAAGATGCGCATCGCCGCCGGAAACACCGGCCTGCCCGCTCACGTAGCCATGGCTGCCACCGGTCACGCTTACCGATGGCGCCATGCCGCCGTTCGGCTGCCCGTGCCTGGTGAAAATCTGGATGACACCGCCGAGCGCGTCGGAACCGTAAAGACTGGCACGCGGACCGCGCACGATCTCGATGCGATCGATCGCCTGCACCGGAATCTGCTCCAGCGCCGGCAAGCCGATGCTGACGGAGCCGACGCGTATGCCATCGATCAGCACCAGCACGTGGGTGGCATTGGTGCCGCGCAAATACAGCGACGTCTGCTGGCCGATGCCGCCGGTCTGTCCGATCGACACGCCAGGCAGGCCGGTAAGCAGATCGGCAATGGACACCGGCTGTAGCCGGTCGATGTCTTCGCGCGTGATCACCGTGACCGACGACAGCGCCTCGTTGGCGGTGATGGCGGTACGTGTGGCGGTGACGATCACCGGCGCCAGCGTGCCGTTCTGATCGGGCGCGGATTCGGCATGGGCGGCTGGCGCGGCCAGCGAAAGCAGCAAGGCGGCTGCGAGCGTGTTCTTCTTCAACGACATGGATATCCCCTGCCGCGCGTCCCCGCGCGGCGCAAGCATGAGCAAGCCGACGCTCGGGATGAATCAAGGGAACGGAAGGCGGGCAGGCGGCAAGTGCCGCGGCGCGATTTCCGTGCCTCGCCCACCGCGAGTGCCAGAACCTGTTCCGGGCCGGTCTCCGGACTCGCGAGTGGCGCGCATCAATGCATGCCATCGAACGATGCCTTCCCATGCAAAGCACAGTGGCGCGTTTTCGCTCGAAACGTTCTCGCTTACCGTTGCGGGGGCAGTGCCGGCCTTGCTGTGCGAACAGCGCACCGGCTTCCCGTTTCATCCCCTTGGCTTGGCCGTGGGGACACCTGGAACGGGCGCAACTGTAGCGGGTGGGGGCGGTGAGGGCAATTTGGTGGGATTTACACGACTCTCGGGAGCGCCTGTCCTCACCTTCTAGAGCGCATCGATAAACGGTTCCAACGCTGCAACTGTGGTTGGCAACTGCTGCTGTAGAAACGTGTCGAGCAATTCGCGCGCGCTGCGTGGTGGATGCTTGAGTGTGTCCCGCTGCGCGTGCACGGCGGCAATGACGGCGCCGGCATGCAGGTCAATCAGGTGCCGGATAAAGTCATCCGGGTGTTGCGCGTCGATCCCTTTCGGCGCCAACACCGCTGCTGGAAAGTCCTTCAGATTGAACGTTACGATGACGTCTGCACGGCCCACGATCGCTGCAGCGAGCACGTGGCGATCATCCACGTCGGGGAGCGCCAATTGCTTTTCGAGGTCTTCGTAGTTGGTAACCAAGCAATCCGGTACCGCCTGATCCATCAGCACGCGCGTGCGTTGCAGCTGCTCAAACTTTAAATCGTGGCGGTTTGCCAGGACATTGCGCATCCACTCGTCGTGGATGCGCTCGGTCCATCGCGCCCGGAACAGTCCCGTGCAGGCCAAGTGCATCAGCAGATCGCGCAGCGGCGCCGGATACAGCACGCAGGCGTCGTAGATGGCGACGAACGCCATCAGTAGCCCATACCCAGGTCTTGTGCTTGGGCGGCGAGTTCTGCCAGCGCAGTCTGGCTCTCCGCATCGCGTTTAGCTTTGTAGGCCAGTACATCGCTGGCGTAGAGCCGGCGATGAGTACCCGTTTTGTGGAACGCAATCAGACCTTGCTCGATGAGCGCCACAAGGTGCGGTCGAGAGACATTCAAAAGGTCCGCGGCTTGTTGCGTGGTCAGTTCGGCATGATGCGGCATGAGACCCACCGCTCTGCCCTCGGCCATGTTGGCCAGGATGTCGACCAGCATACGCAGCGCCGTAATAGGCACCTCGATCACTTCATCGCCGTCGTGAATGCGAAGGCGCGCGGTGTCGCCGTCCCCGAGGCAGGCGGCCAGGAGGCGGCTACTTGTTCTGGCCAACTCGACATCATGGACGGACGGCGACGCCGCCGCCGCCGCGTCCATCGCGAAGCGATTACGTATGGCGGTCATGGTCTTCTCCAGCGGTCGCAATGGTCAATGGTGTGCTTCGTTGAAGCAGCTCGCTTTTTAGCGAGACTTATTGGATCGTGCGCCCAGATTATGCGCGCTTATCTGAAATAAACGCAATATTCGAAATAAACGAAAAATGACCGTCGTGCATTGGGGTGTCTTCCCAGCGGCGGCTAAACAGGGCGGTTGGGGGAAAATGGACAACCTCTTTTTACGCCCGCGTGCGGTCGAGACAGCCCGCAGGAGTTATTTGCCCCCAACCTAACGGTCAATCGGTCTGCAATTCAGCGACGAAATCGTAGATATCCCCGCGATACCACGACGTGGTGAACTCCACCACGCGCCCATCGTCGAGAAAGCCGCGCCGCTCGATATGCAAGCCTGCGCTGCCTGCACTCACGTGCAGCAACCGCGCCTGCCGTGCACCCAGCAACACCGCGCGCAAGCGTTGCAACGCGCGCACCGGACGGCAGTTGTATTTCTCCAAAGCCTCGTACAGCGAGTCGTGCACTTCGTGCGGATCGGGCAGTACGCTGGCCGGCACTACGCTGCGCTCGATCGCCAGCGGCTCGTCTTCGGCATAGCGAACACGATGCAGACGCGCCACCAGCACGCCGGGCGAGAGGTTGAGCGCCATCGATTCCTCCGGCGTCACCTCGCCCACGCTGCGCTCGAAGAATTCGGAGCGCGGATGCAGGCCGCGCGCGCGCAAATCTTCGGTGAAGCTGGTCAGGCGCGACATCGGCTTGATGATGCGCTCGGCCACGAAGGTGCCGGCGCCGTGGCGCTGAGTGAGCAAGCCTTCCTCAACCAATCCTGAAATGGCCTTGCGCACGGTCACGCGGGACAAACCCAAAGCCTGCGATAAATCGCGTTCGCTCGGCAGGGTTTGGCCCGGCTCGATGTCGCGATGCTGGATCACGTTGCGAATAGCTCGCCGCAACCGCAGGTAGGCCAGCGGCTGGTGGGTGGTGGTATCGCGGCTCAGTCGCCGGTATTCCTCGGCCAGGGCGTTCTGCATAGTTGCGAACCATACCAATGCGTGACCAGTGGGACAACCTGTCTGTGAATCGGGAATCGTCAATCGGAAATCGAGCAGAGCCGTCGCCCACGCAAGCCATTTTTTACGATTTACGATTCTCGATTTACGATTCCTGCCTTATGAAAACAATGCATACGTTTGCACCGCACAAGGGACTGGTATTGCCTGGTACGGCATTGGTACCATCGGGCTTCCCCGGCGGCCGCATTGTCGCGGCTGCCCGCATGCATAGAGGTGAGTTGTGACTGCACCCGCGCTACCGGTCGAGCTGTTCGACCTGGTGATTTTCGGCGGCACTGGCGATCTGGCCGTCCGCAAATTGCTCCCTGCCCTCTTCCACCGCTTTGTCGACGGCCAGATCCAGCCGGGCAGCCGCATCGTCGGCGTGGCCCGCGAAGGCCTGGACGACGACGGTTACCGCGCACAGATCCGCAGCGCGCTCAACGGCGCCGCCGCCAAGCAGGGCGACAAGCTGGACGCCTTCCTCAAGTTGGTGCATTACCGTCCGCTCGACGCCCGCAAAGACGCTGGCTGGGACGACTTCGCCAAGCTGATGGGCGAATGTCCGGATCACGTGCGTGTGTTCTATCTCTCCACCTCGCCCGACCTGTTCGTGGACATCTGCCAGCGCCTGGGCGGCTACGGCCTCAACCAGGGCCAGTCGCGCGTGGTGCTGGAAAAGCCGATCGGCAAGGATCTGGCCAGCGCCAACCGCATCAATGACGACGTCGGCCGCGTCTTCGACGAATCGCAAACCTTCCGCATCGATCATTATCTCGGCAAGGAAACGGTGCAGAACCTGCTAGCGCTGCGCTTCGGCAACGCCTTGTTCGAGCCGCTCTGGAACGCCGGCCATATCGACCACGTGCAGATCACCGTGGCCGAAACGCTGGGCGTGGAGCGCCGTGGCCCGTATTACGACACCGCCGGCGCGCTGCGCGACATGGTGCAGAACCATATGCTGCAGCTGCTGTGCATGGTGGCGATGGAGCCGCCCTCCTCGCTGTCGCCGGATGCGGTGCGCGACGAAAAGCTCAAGGTGCTGCACGCACTCAAGCCGATCAACGAAAGCAACGCGTCCCAACTCACCGTGCGCGGCCAATACCGTGCCGGCGTCGGCGAAGGCAAGAGCGTGCCCGGCTATATCGACGACTTGAACAGCACCAGCAAGTCGAAGGTCGATCACTCCAACACGGAAACCTTCGTCGCGCTGAAGGCGGAAATCGCCAACTGGCGCTGGTCCGGCGTGCCGTTCTACCTGCGCACGGGCAAGCGCCTGGCCGATCGCGTGTCGGAAATCGTGGTGGCGTTCAAGCCGGTGCCGCATTCCATCTTCACCGCGTCCGCCGGTCCGCTGGCGCAGAACCGCCTGGTGCTGCGCCTGCAGCCGGACGAGGGCGTGAAGCTGTGGCTCACCATCAAGCATCCCGGCCCCGGTGGTTTGCGCCTGCGCCACGTGCCGCTGGACATGAGCTTTGCCGAAGCCTTCGGCGTGCAGCAGCCCGATGCGTACGAGCGTTTGCTGCTCGACGTGGTGCGCGGTAATCCCACTTTGTTCATGCGCCGCGACGAAGTGGAAGCGGCATGGAACTGGGCCGATCCGATCCTGGCCGCGTGGGCCACAAGCGGCGAAGCGCCGCGTCCGTATACCTCCGGCACCTGGGGCCCGAGCGCCGCGGTGGCGCTGATCGAACGCGACGGCCGCACCTGGGACGAGGATTTCGAACAGTGAGCGAGCTACACGCCTTCGACAACGGCGATGCGTTGGCCAAAGCCTTGTCCGCCAGCATCGCGGGCAAGCTGCGTGAAGCGATCGACGCGCGCGGCGAGGCGTTGATCGCGGTCTCCGGCGGCAGCACGCCCAAGCGCCTGTTCGAAGCACTCGCGAACGAATCGCTGGACTGGTCGCGCGTCACCGTCACCCTGGTCGACGAACGCTGGGTGCCGGATACCGATGAACGTTCCAACGCGCGGCTGGTGAAATCGCTGCTGCTGCAACACAAGGCCGCTGACGCCGAATTCGTGCCGCTGTATGCCGAAGCCCCCACGCCGGAAGCCGGCATCGGCGAAGTGCGCGCGCGGGTGAAAGCGTTGGGACAGCCGTTCGACGTGATCGTGCTCGGCATGGGTCCGGATGGACACACCGCTTCGTTCTTTCCCGGCGGCGATCGCCTGAGCGAAGCGCTCGATGCATCCAACACCGCACTGGTGTTGCCGATGCGCGCGCCGGGCGCCGGCGAGCCGCGCATCACCTTCACTCTTGAAGTGCTGTTGAAGGCGCGTTCGCTTTATCTGCATATCCAGGGCGACGACAAGCGCGACGTGCTGGCGGCGGCGGAAAAGCCCGGCAGCGCGCTGCCGGTTGCCAGCGTGCTGCGCGCCGGGCGGCCCCTGGATATCTATTGGTGTCCGTGATGCGGCAAATCTTGCAGCATCCGTGTAACCCACTTGGCCGTCTTTCCCGCGAAAACGGGAATCCATGTTGCTTTGTTGCATAGGTAAATGGGTTCCCGCTTTCGCGCGAATGACGGCATGAGGGTAGTGAGCACCGCTAACAAGCATCAACGCCGAGTGCGCTCGGCCGGAGCATGAAATGAGTTTGCACCCCGTCGTCGCCGAAGTCACCGAACGCCTGCGCGAACGCAGCCGCGCCACGCGCGCCGCGTATCTGGAACGCATCAATAACGCCATCATCGACGGCCCGCATCGCGCACGGCTCTCCTGCGGCAACCTCGCGCACGGTTTCGCCGCGTGCAACCCGCACGACAAGGCGGCATTGCGCGAAGGCCATACGCCGAACCTCGCCATCGTCACCGCCTACAACGACATGCTTTCGGCGCATCAGCCGTATGAGCGCTATCCGGAATTCATCCGCGAGGTGGCGCGCCAATCCGGTTTCACGGCGCAAGTGGCCGGCGGCGTGCCGGCGATGTGCGACGGCGTCACGCAGGGCCGCGCCGGCATGGAGCTGTCGCTGTTTTCGCGCGATCTGATCGCCATGACTACGGCCATTGCCCTGTCGCACGACATGTTCGACGGCGCGCTGTACCTGGGCATCTGCGACAAGATCGTGCCGGGCCTGTTGATCGGTGCGTTGAGCTTTGGCCATCTGTCCGGTGTGTTCGTGCCCAGCGGCCCCATGCCCAGCGGCATCAGCAACGAACAGAAATCGAAAGTGCGCCAGGCCTATACGGAAGGCAAGGCGAGCCGCGACGAATTGCTGGAAGCGGAAGCGGCGTCGTATCACTCGGCCGGCACCTGCACCTTCTACGGCACCGCCAACTCCAACCAGATGCTGATGGAGATCATGGGCCTGCACCTGCCGGGCGCCAGCTTCGTCGCACCGGAAACGCCGCTGCGCGATGCGCTCACCACCGAAGCCGTGCGCCGTTGCGCCGCGCTGGGCAAGGCGGGCGAACATCTGCCGATCGGCCATATCGTGGACGAGCGCGCCATCGTCAACGGCGTGGTTGGTTTGCATGCCACCGGCGGCTCCACCAATCATCTGCTGCATCTGGTGGCGATCGCGCAGGCAGCTGGCATCGCGCTGCGCTGGGAAGACTTCGACGCATTGTCGTCGGTCGCGCCGCTGCTGGCGCGCGTGTATCCAAACGGCTATGCCGACGTGAATCATTTCCACGAAGCCGGCGGCATGGGCTTCCTGATCGATCAATTGCTCAGCGCAGGCCTGCTGCACGGTGATGCGCTCACTATTGCCGGCTGCGATCTTTCCGGCTACGCCAAAGTGCCGTCGCTGGATGAAGCCGGCAAGCTCGTCTGGAAACCGGTATCGAAGGAAAGTGGCAACCGCGGCGTGCTGCGCAGCGCGAGCGAACCGTTCCGCGCCGACGGCGGCCTGCGCATGCTCGACGGCAATCTCGGCCGCTCGGTGATCAAGGTGTCTTCCGTGCCGGACGATCGCCTGGTGATCGAAGCGCCCGCGGTGGTGTTCCACGACCAGGACGACATCAAGCGCGCGTTCGATCGCGGCGACCTCAACCGTGACTTCATCGCTGTGGTGCGCTTTCAGGGTCCGCGCGCGATCGGCATGCCGGAACTGCACAAGCTCACACCGACGCTGGCGGTGCTGCAGGATCGCGGACATCGCATTGCACTGGTCACGGATGGCCGCATGTCGGGTGCCAGCGGCCGCGTGCCGGCGGCGATCCATGTGACGCCGGAAGCAGACGATGGCGGT
>Ga0207702_10001235_pt1 | contig 25865 bp, 13 predicted proteins | sample KBSCornC62_FD_184302 | JGI IMG/M metagenome (GOLD analysis project Ga0207702, IMG submission 184302) | Corn rhizosphere microbial communities from Kellogg Biological Station, Michigan, USA - KBS Corn C6-2 (SPAdes) (version 2) | ecosystem: Host-associated > Plants > Roots > Rhizosphere > Soil ...
ATTTTGAACCGGTCGTGGACACCAACCCTGGCCTCTCCGCGCAGGCGAAGAGCCCGCAGACGTTTGGGCGGCCTGCAACAGCTTAGTTGCAAGCCGGGGCATTGCTCGTCGCGGGCGCACTTGTAGCCGCGTCTTGACGGGCGGAATTCGGCCCCGGAAATGAAGATACTCAGCGTCCCGCCGTGGGCCACGCCGCATCCGCGCGTCAAGACGCGCAGCTACTTACGAGCAGTTAGATCGTTGGAGTAGTCGTAGCGGTCTTCCTGCTGCCGCTCCTGGGAGCGCGGACATTCTGTCCGCCAACTCATTTAAAACGAGCCACAGGCTCGTGCTTTCCGGTCCGGGAATTCGGGATACTCGCGCCCCGCCACGTCGACGCCGCATCCGCGCGTCAAGACGCGCAGCTACTTACAAGCAGTCACATCGTTGGAGTAGTCGTAGCGGTCTCCCTGCTGCCGCTCCTGGGAGCGCGGACATTCTGTCCGCCAACTCATCTAAAACGAGCCACAGGCTCGTGCTTTCCGGTCCGGGAATTCGGGATACTAGCGTCCCGCCGTGGGCTACGCCGCATCCGCGCGTCAAGACGCGCAGCTACTTACAAGCAGTCGGATCGTTGGAGTAATCGTAGCGGTCTCCCTGCTGCCGTTCCTGGGAGCGCGGACATTCTGTCCGCCAACTCATCTAAAACGAGCCACGGGCTCGTGCTTTCCAAATTCGAGATCGAGCTTTGCTCGCGCCTGACGTCTACGCACAATTTCTGCTCACCTGGGAAAAGGGCACGACTTCGGGAGCTCAAACAAGAAGCGCCATCCATGAGGTTGATTGGGTTCAAACCCTCTCGTGCCACCGAGACGTACGATGGCGGTGGATACAATTGCCAATCCAATGGCCGATCCTCGAAAACCGGGACGGCGGGGACTTATCACTCCGACTGATCTTTCAGCATTCGCCCTCCTATCATGACGATCCGAAGCAAAAACGTCCCCCATTGATTGGCGCAGAGAGCGCTCCCGCGCTCCATTTGCACTCCCAGAAAAATGCCCCATCTTCCGGTGATGAAACATTCCATCGCATTCTTGCTTGCTCTGCTCACGCTCACGCTGGCGGGCTGCTCGGGAGCTTATTACGGTGCGATGGAAAAAATCGGCATCGCGAAACGCGACATTCTGGTCGATCGGGTCGGCGAAGCCCGCAAATCGCAGCAAGAAGCCAAGGATCAATTTCAGAGCGCGCTCGACCACTTCATTGCCGTCACGAAAGTGAATCCAGGCACGTTGAAAGGAAGGTACGACGACTTAAACCGCGAATACACCCGAAGCCAGGAACGAGCGGAAGATGTGCGCAACCGAATCGCCGCCGTCGCCGATGTCGCTGATGCTCTCTTTTCAGAATGGAAAAAGGAACTGAGAGAATACTCCGATCAAAACTTACGGCGCGAAAGTGAACGCGAGTACGATCAAACTCACCGTCGATATGAAGAATTGATGGATGCCATGCGGACCGCAGCGAGTCGCATGGACCCGATCTTGGCCAAGTTTCACGACCAAGTGCTCTTCATGAAACACAATCTGAACGCCCAAGCCATCGCGGGATTGAGCGAAACAAGCCAAGGGTTGCAGGAAGATATTACGCGTTTGATCAACGATATGGAGCGCTCGATTCATGAAGCCGACCAATTCATCAAGACGATGAAAGATGCCGGGCGCTGATCGATCAGAACAGCGATGATATAAGAGGATCGAACTCAGGTAGACCCTTCATCCAAATATACGCGGTCGTCGGATTCGTTTTAATCCAGCGATCAGCGACGACATAGAGAGCTTCCGTGCGGTCCTTTCCCATCGGAATACTCTCGGCGTAGTGCGCGGCATCGGCAGGTTCGCGTGTCGCCCAGTCGTCGAAGAGATCAATCAACGACTCCGAGCGGAGCGGCTCGGAATTCACGCTGTTCAACACAAGTCGCACGGCTTCGCTGGGATCTCGTCCACTGGTCAAGCTCGCGACGCGGCACAGCCAGCGTTCGCGTTCCTTCGCGTCGGCAATCGTTTCAATAGAGTCTAAGGCTTTTTTCGGATCCTTCTCTATCCAAACCGAAAACGTTTCTGAATTCGTCGAAACAGGAACGGGCGGGATTATATATGCCTTTTTAATGCCAAGGGCAGAAGTCGACGCTTCACCCCTAACCGGCGTGATGCGCCGTCGTCCGCCCGAAATGAACGTCAGGGTTCCAAGAAGCAGCACAAAACACCCGCTGCACAGAAATCGAAAAGACGGAGGTCGAAGGGGCATTCCAAGTGACCCAGCGTTTTCGTTCATAATCAATGAGGAGGCGACTTCGAAAGAGATGCAATCTACGGAGGTCAGGATCTTCCGCCATGGATCAAATCCTTTTTAACCTGCACGATCTTCGCCTTCCCATTGGAGCGATCCTTCCCGGGACTTGCAGACTTTCTAGCAACGTTTCAACGTTGGCATCGAGTCGATGAGGTCGGCTTCTACGTAAATCTCATCCGCCCCTTCCCATGGTTTATGTGCCCATCCGCCGAGAAGGCTTCCTCGGTCAACACCTCGTCATCGTTCCGCCGCCAGTCCGCAATAAAGCATTAGCCCATCCCCTCCTGAGCGGACTGCTCGTAACCGATGCGGGCTACTTTCCTGCAGCGGCCGGTCATCGCGCAGAACGGCCTCAGGGCGCTGCGACTCATATTATCATCGTTTGTCTACATGGGCGCGGTTGGGTTAAAATCGAGCCTCGCCGCATCGAACTGTCCGCTGGAGATGTGGTATGGATTCCTGCCAACACGGCCCACGCATACGGAAGCATGCATGATGATCCATGGACCATCGTCTGGGTCCATTTTTGCGGATCAAACGCACCGTCCTGGCTCTCCGAAATCACCTGGGCGGAATCCGACATTCATACCTTTCACTTTGGTTCGAGGGCTGCGCCGACTCTCGGCCTCGACCATGTATATTCCACATTGGAACGTGGATATTCCTTTCACCACTTGCTCGCCGCGAGGATCGCGCTCGAACATTCGCTTTCGAGCTTACTGGAACTCACCCGGATTTCCGGCACGGAACAGTCCGCGGGGGAACGCACCGCCAACGTGCGTAAACTCATCATCGCCTCACCCGCCCGAAATTATCGCCTCGCGGAACTGGCCGAAGGCGCAGGGCTTTCCGTGCCGCACTTCACCAATTTGTTCAAAAAGCAATGTGGATACGCGCCGATAGATTTTGTGCTTCGGCAGCGCATTCGGCTGGGCTGCAAGCTCCTCGATACCACGACAGCGACGATCGGATCCATCGCGGAACAAGTCGGTTTCAAAGACCCCTATTATTTCAGTCGCTGCTTCACGAGGATCATGGGGACTTCTCCTCGGGAATACAGAAATTCGGTCAAGGGGTAGTTCTGGCCGATCGGGTCTTCGCTAGAAAATCGTTCAGGTTTTTCAGTCGAACCTCCATTTTTTGGAATTCGGGTGGGTTTATATTGCGCGACCTCCGTGGCACTTCATGTGTCCACGATTTATCATATCCCCACCAACTGGACAGTTATCATCATGCACTTGATCACTCGTTATGTCCGCATGCTTCTCACCGTCGTCGCCTTGATGGCTTCGGCGTTTTCATTCTTCGCTCTTTCCATCGCGAATGGAGCCGTCATCACCAACGATGTTTTCTTCAAGGACACCTCTGGAAATCCCATCTATTCTCAGGGTGGCGGGGTCTTCAAATTCGGTTCCAAATACTACTGGTATGGCGTGAAATACAATGGCGCCGTGACTTATTATAATAATCCAACGGGCAAAAACTCGGATAGCTCATTCAACGCGGTGACCTGTTATTCATCAACCGACCTGGTCAGTTGGAAATTTGAAAGCAACGTGTTGACGGCGAGCACGTCCGGGCTCTCGGGGATTTCTTGGTTCGGGCGCATGGGCGTCGTTTATAATTCCAACACATCGACCTACGTCCTGATGGCGCAATGTGCGTACACCAATGGCACCGCCGGCGAGTTTTTCGCCACCTGCAGTACGCCCACCGGAAACTTTGCCTTCAATAACGTCCAGTATCCCGTCCCAGGTGTCGTCAATAATACAACGGGTGACCAAACGGTCTTCACGGACACGGACGGGACTTCTTATCTGGTCTGCTCGAGCAGCAGCGGCCGCTCCAATTGGTATGTCGCTCGCGTTCGACCGTCTGACTCTCTTGCGATCGAGACGGCCGTCCGCATTGGCGGTGGCACGGGGCGTGAAGGCAACTGCATGTTCAAATACAATGGCCGGTACTACTTTTGCTCGTCAGACTTACATGGTTGGAACGCCTCGCATTGCTACGTGATTAGTTCCACCAGCATTCAGGGGACGTATTCTTCAGAGACGGTGATGAATAACACCGATTTGGATTTCTGCCATGTCACGCAAACCGGATTCTTCGTGACGGTCACCGGCACGTCAGGCACGGTGGTGATCTTCTGCGGGGATCGGTGGAGTGATTTCGCCGGCAACGGAATCGGTTATAATCAATGGTGCCCCGTGACGTTTAGCGGCACGACGCCTATCTTCAATTCCGTGACCAAGTGGGATCTCAATGCCTCCGCCGGAACATGGAGCGTGGCCGCGGGGAACAACTATATTCTGAATCCGTCGTATGAGGCCGACCGGGTGTCGCAAACTGCGCTTGCCGGATGGAGCAATTGGACCAACCTGTCCGCGACGCCTTACTCGAACAAGAGCGGCGGTCACACCGGCAACTGGAGTGCGCAGCATAGCTATACGGCCGCTTATCAGGCCAGCACCCACCAAATCGTCAAAGGGCCCAACGGTGCAGCACTCCCTTCGGGCACGTACACGTTAACCTGCTGGGTCAAGAGCAGCGGTGGACAACCAACATGCCAAATCTTCGTGAAGAGTTTCGGCGGGACCGAAATCGATTCTTCGATCAACACCTCGATCTCGAGTTGGACTAAAGTCACGATTTCCAATATCAACGTCACAAACGGTCAAGCCGATGTCGGCTTGTGGTCCATCGCCAATGCCAATCAGTGGGCTATCGTCGACGATTGGCAGCTCACGAAAAATTAGTCTTACTTCGCCAAGGCTTGCCCGCATGGAGAGCGAGCCTTGGCTTTTTCTCAAAGCCGGTCCCGAACCGCGCCGGAGCCATCATAAGATCGTACAACAAATCAGGAGTTCCGTCCATGGCCAAAACCGTCATCGGTAGGTACAATAAGCCACCAACTCCTAATTGATGATTTCAGTCTCGAGCGTAGCTCAACATCCCAATGGACAGAGTATTGACCTCTATACACTGAGTCTCCCAAGCGGCCCTTCGGTGGCAATTCTGACCTATGGCGGAATCGTTCGATCTCTTCGTGTCCCAGACAAAATGGGGAAGCTGAGGGAAGTCACCTTGGGTCTGGAGCGCATCGAAGACTACTTCGGCCGGCACCCCTATCTTGGAGCAACGGTTGGACGCATTGCTGGTCGTGTGCCCAATGGCACCATCTCCCTGGACGGGCAAATCTACCACCTGAGTCGAAATGAAGGATCGCACCATCTTCACGGCGGTTATTTTGGTCTGGATCGGCGAATTTGGCAGGCCGAGGCCATTGATAATAAAGAAGCCGGGGCTGAACTCAGATTGAGTTATTCGAGTCCGCACCTCGAGGAAGGTTACCCCGGCAACGTTGCGATCAAGGTGATTTATAAACTGTATTCTCCCTGCGTTTTTAGTATCGAGACGGAAGCGACGACGGATCGGGCGACACCTCTCTGTTTAGCGCATCATTCCTATTTTAATCTGGGCGGTGACGAATCTAACGATGCTTTGGACCATCGTGTCGCGATTCAAGCCGACGGCATAGCCGAAGTGGATTCAACTTTGATTCCCACTGGAGAACGCACGAGGTGTCAGGAGCATCCGAGCGATCTTCGAAGGCCCGCGGTTCTTCGACAAGCAATTCCCCAATTTGCCCGTCGAAACGGTGAGTTGTATTTTCTGCACCCGCCATTTTCCGCGCACCCGGCGAGCGTTGTTCAAGTGGCGCAGCTCTATTTGGAAAAGACCGGAATTCAACTGGACGTCTCAACGGACGAGGCTTGTTTGCAATTCTATACAGGGTCGGAATTGAATGGAGAGTGGCGCGGTCGACAGGGAGCGCCGATTAACGCGTTCGCCGGAGTTTGCTTTGAATGCCAGGGCTACCCGGGAGCGACCACTCAGCGTGACTGGGGAGATATCATCGTTCGACCCGATCGGCCCCAAAGAAGGCAAACGCAGTATGCTTTTACGGTGAAGGACTGATCGCTCCATGATCGCCTTTGCTGCTTGAGTGAGTTTGCTTGCCTCGTCTGGCCGGAGCGATTGCGTGAATGCAAATCTCCTGGAGAAGCAATCTGAATGACGACACGCCTGAAACCGTATGCTCCGTGGCTTCTCGCGGTTGCGCTGGCTCTTTTATTTATCGGGTTCCTCGATCACATCCGCATTCAACGCGTGACACGCGTTTCAGCGATCAATGCGGAGAACCTAAAAATCGACGGCTCAACGCTCACCGGGTACGCTGCCAACACGCGGTGGCTCATTGTACCGGAGCATGATAATGCGACGTATCAATGGCTTCAGGAGACAGAAGTCATGGCGAAGGCCGGAGATTGGCGCCTTCACCACATTACTTACGAAAATGCTCCGAAAGGCCGCGACGTGCATTCGGCATCGATCTTCCGCTGGCTTATATTGGCAACGGCTGAAGTCGGACATTATGTGTCTAACGATCCGCTCGCGGTCGCGATTGAACATTCCGCGCTTTATATAAGCACGGTCTTACACGTGCTCTTAATCATCGGCGCCGTCGGATTTTGCTGGCGAGCTTTCGGCCCCGCAAGCGCGGGCGTCACCGGCATTTTTCTCGCCACCCTATTCCCTCTCACTAGTCACTTCGTGCCCGGGATCGCAAATGACTACGGGCTGATTCAAATCTGCACGTTTTTCCAGGCTCTCTTTCTTTTCAGCGGCCTAACGCAAGAAACGAGGAGTCGGCCTTGGTTTATTGCAGCGGGGATCGCGGGCGGTTTCGGGCTGTGGATAAGCGCGACCAACGAGGTCCCGGTTCTTGGCGCTCTGGGAATAGGGGCCATTTTAATGGCATTCATGCGGGACAAATCCGCGAAGGGTCAGGCAAGGATCGCGCCGCTTCCTTGGCGCGAGTGGGCGTTATCTGGCGCGTTAATCTCATTCGTCGGTTATCTCGTCGAGTATTTTCCTCACCATCTCGACGTCCGCCTGCAGGTTAATTCGCCCTTGTACGCTCTTGGCTGGATCGGGCTCGGTGAAGTTGCGCATCAACTCGCGACTGGATTCAGCGAACAGAAAATGAGTGTTTCGAGAATCGCGAAGACCACAATCGGTGTTCTTTTACTCGCCGCCGTTCCAATCGCCATCGTGGTTTACCAGAGTGGCCTCGCCCGTGAACTGCTCGCGCAGCGCCTGAGCGATTTTCCAAGCACGCCGCTCGCTGAAAACATTGCCATTCTGCTCTCTCGGCCCGGCGCAGGTTTGGCGCTGCTCGCCAGTTTTTCCGCGCTTAGCTTGCTCGGCATTCCGTGTTGGATGCTCTTCCGCCGCAGCACGCCGCTCGCGTACCGAAGAATCGCTCTCGTCGGCCTCGTCGCGACGGCCTTCCTTCTCGTTGTATCGTTTTTTCAATTACGATGGTGGAGTACGATCGATATTTTAGCGATCGCGCTCGTTGCGGCGGTTCTTCCTTCCGCTCTGCAGATCAAACCTCATGGCATTGTCGTTCGCGTTTTTCTCGCCATCTGCGGCGTCGCGGTGTTTTTCGGAACGGTAGAGTCAATCGCGAGTTTAAATCTCGGCCATCCCGATCAGTTGACCACCGCCGAAGTGGAAGGACTGCGTGAACGCGATTTAGCGCATTGGCTGGCAGCGCATTCGACTTCGTCGACGCCGACCGTGCTTCTTCCGCCTTACCGCACCCCGAGCTTCTGTTTCTACGCACCGCTGCGGGGAATCGGCAGCCAGAACTGGGAGAATAGCGAAGGCGCAGGCGCGGCCTTTCATCTCGCGGCCTCTCCCAGAGAGGACGAAACGCAAGCCCTCCTCCTCGAACACGGAGTAACCGAAATCGTTTTACCTTCCTGGGACACGGATTTGATCGATGTCATCTCTGCAACGTCGCCGCAGCCGGAAAAGACCTTTATATATCAACTGAAACATTGGTCGGTCTTGAACTGGCTTCGCCCTCGCGCCAACCCCGCTTCCCCAATTCCCGGGGTGGAGGACGCGGCCGCGACGGTTTTCAGCGTGGTTGACGAAACCGATCGAGCGACAGCGATCAGCCGCTACACGGAATATTTTCTTGAAACCCAACAGCCCGGCTTGGCCGTCCAAGGAGTCAAAGCACTGCGCAATTACCCCGCCAGCCTTTCCGCGCTGACCACGATCGCAGAGGTGGAAAAAGCCGAGGCCGATCAGGACTGTTTTGCCAAAGATCTCCACACGATCCTGGGAACACTCAAAGCTGATCCCGATCAGGAGGTCGCTTTTGATCAACGAGTCAGTTTAGCCGTCGTTCTATTGCTCGGAGAACAGCGCGAGCTCGCGAAGGAGCAGACCTCGCGTTGCCTAAAAGACGCGACTCCCGAGCGTATTCGCCTCTTGGGTACGGAGCCTCTTTATCATCTGATGGTTTTGGGGAAAACGTTCGATCAATCGTTTCCCGACCCCAAGCTCGGCCAACTCGCCCTCGACCTGCTTCCGCCAAATCTCAAAGAGCGTTTATAAACCCCTCGGTGGCCGGAAGGTCGAGGTCGGCTCCCAAAGGGTCACGCGCGAGGGATGATCGTATGGTGGGTAAAACATAAACGCACCGGTCACGAGTTCGATCCGGCCGTCATTGTAGAGATCCGCTGCCTTGACGACGATCAGATGCGTGGGGACATGCGCCAATGGTCGCGGTATGAACTGGTTGTGCCCGTCATTTTGAAAACAAATGAGCGAAACGGCTTCCGGATTCTTCCAGTCGTTGAATCCGCTGCACACGAGGATATCGTTATTTCCGTCGCCATCCACATCGACGACGAAGGGACTGTATGCGCCCGCGAAATCGCCGACGCGATGATAGGTGAACTGGCCGGCGCCGCGATTTTCCAGCCACTGCACACCGTGCCAAGGCCGCGATCCTGGCGTGGCGTAGTCGAATCCATCGCCGTTGGAATACACGATGTCGGGACGTCCGTCGCGGTTGACGTCGGCTATACTGAGCCCGCTGCTCCCAAAATCTTTGTTCGTCGAGCCATACAGAACCGCGTCGCGGAAATGGCCCGCGCCGTCCCCGAAGAACCCATGCACTTCTTCCGAATCTTGGGAAACGAGTGCGACAATATCAGGGTTACCATCACCATCGAGATCCGCGATTGGCGCGTGAATTGTCCCCGGCAAATCGAGTAAAGGATGACTTTGAAATTCGCCCTTACCCTTATTTTCCAACCACCGAATTTCTCCCTCAACATAACCGAAAGCGCCAACCACGAGGTCGAGTCGTCCGTCTTTGTTCAAGTCGGCCGCATTGACGTAGGTCACGCGCGAAATTTTATCGAGGATGACTTTGTTACTAAAGTGATTGGTTCCATCGTTCATCAAGACCACGACTGAACCCACTTTTTCATTGCTTGGAGGAATCACTCCCATCGACGCAACGAGGACGTCGAGATGTCCATCTCCGTCCAAATCGGCCACCTCGACATGTGCGGGTCCCAGAACGGTTTCGCCGATATCCTGCTCGGAAAAAACGCCTTTCGAGGTTTGGCGAATCCAACTGATTCGATTTCTCCGCCCGTCACACACGATAATGTCCTTCAAGCCGTCGCCATCCAAATCCGCAATCAGCAAGTCCGTGATCCACGGTCGACCCTCCGCAGGATAGCCAATTGAACGGGAAATAAACGAATCGTAGCCTATCGGCTTAAGATGAGTCATCGGAACTGCCGCCTCTGCTGGGTTCCCGATAGCTGCGCGAGAAAACCGCGCGCGCCACTCGACGACACATGCGCAAACGACAACCAAAACGACAATCCCCCACTTCGTTTTCATAGAGTTCAACCCTATCTGCCGGCACCAGATCCAGATTCTCGCAGGCGCGACTGAATTTCAGGTCTAAGTTCGGCATCCGATGGCGGTGTACGCTCCAGCGCCATTTGCCAATGTTCGCGCGCTTTCCCTAACTGGTTGTCCTGCGCTTCCACGTCGCCCAAACTCAAATAAAGAGTCGGATTTTCAGGCTGAAGCGAAATGAGCTTCTGTAAGGCCGCGCCAGCTCGCGAAAATGCTTTGGCCTGCGCGAAATTCTCGGCCGCCGCCGAAAATGTCCTGACGTCGCCAGGCAGAAACTCGCCCGCTCTCTCCGCCGCCTCACCGGCTTCTTCGAATTTTCCTGCCGATGCCATTGCGATCGACTTCTGCAGGTAAGCGTTTCCCAGCAAGGAACGGAGGCGCGACCTCGCTTCGGGATTGTCTTCGGCGTGATTCGATGCGGCCTCGAGAAAGGAAATGGCAAGAATCGGTTCGTTTTTAGAAACATAATATTCGCCGAGAAGGGCTCGCGACGTGACATCAGCTGGGTACAAATCGGCAATTTGCTTTAAGTACGGGACGGCATCGTCGTGATGACCCGACTCCCAGTAAATTCGCGACAGCTTTAGATTCGTCGAATAGGTAAACGGCTCTTTCTCCAGCATGCGTTTAAGCAGTCGCGCATCGCCCGCTGTATCGCCGCGCTTTGACACGATATTTTCATACGCGACTAAAATCGGCATCGAATCGGGTAATTCTTGCGCAGCGTCAGCGCACACCTTCAACGCCTCAGCATTCTCTCCCTTTTCGTTCAGCGCCGCGGCGAGAAGCGGGACGAGCTTTTCTTTATCTCCTCCTTTTTCTAGAGCGCGCCGATACGACGCGACGGCGTCGTCAAGGTGATGGGATTGCGCCTGCGACCAGCCTCGCAAGAAGTCTGGGATCCAGTTTTTCGGATCGAGAGACTCCACGCGGTCCAACAACGGCAGGGCTTTTTCCAACTGTCCCGCATTCGCATAATTCTCAAACTCGAGCGACAGTGTCTGTATATTGTAGCAAGAGCGCAGGAGATTTTCTCGCCAGGGATCGTCGGGCACCGGAGCGGGACGCTGGCGACTCCATTTAGCCAGGGCATTTGCACGGTCGGCATTTCCGCGGCGCGACCAGAGTTGAGAAAGCAAGGCGACCGCATCGGTCTGTTCCGGATGCTTTGCGAGAAGCGCTTCCAGCAGCGCCGCCGCTTTCTCATCGTGCCCCTGCTGTAATTCAATCCGCGCCAAACCGAGGTTCGCTGCGGGTTGATCGGGCACGACACAGAGAATATGATGGTATGCTGTTTCGGCATCAGCCGTTTTGCCCAACTTGAACCATACCTCCGCGAGCGTGATCTCGGCTGGCCTGTAGTCAGGCGCGATTTTCAGTACCCCCTGCAGCTCAAGCGCTGCCTGCGGGAGGTCACCTTCCTCGAGAGATAAAAGCGCGAGATCATAGCGGTCTTCTGCAGATATCTGGGTGCCCAGATCTTTATAGACGAGGGTGGCTTCCGAAAAGAGCCGGTTGGACTGGTAGAGACGCGCGAGTTGCTCGATTGCTTTTGGCGATGGATTGTTTCTGACATCGGCCCGCGCACGCTGAAGAGCATCGCGAAACTGAACCGGAAGCTGTGAATATTCCTTCTCTGCGGGCAGCGGAACCGCTCGGCGTTTCGCGAAAATGTAGCCCAGGCTAAGAACGGTCAATAGCAGCAGAGCGGGCAAGGAATAGCGGCGAAACACGTGGAAGAAATTTCACCCAAAAGACGGGAAAACGAAGAGGGTGACAAAGCAAAAAGGTCCTTCCGAGCGGAAGGACCTTTCCCCAAACAAGTGTTTAACTGTGAGCCTTCCTAGAAGTCCAACTTGGACGTCAGGAAATAGGAGCGAGGCATGACAACTGTATAAACCGAATGAATGCCATCGGAATTGGCCACGATCGGTCGATAACTGCCATCTTCTTCCAGGTCCTGGACCCTCAATTGAAAGCTTAACTGGTTCTTGCGCGCAATTTTCATCGAATAGCCGACCCACGCATCCAGCCCGATGCGTGACGGCGTCGTATAGGGATGGGAGACATCAAGCCCAGTCACTGTCGGAGCTCCGTTGATGTTCGAATAAATCGCAGGGTAGCCGATGATCGTTTTGTCGAGGTATCGCAGGCCGCCGCCCACACTGAAATTTCTCAAAAACCCGGAATCGAACGTGTAATTGGTCACGACAGATCCCTTCCACTTGTGGAGTTGAGTTGGTTGCTGGCCTTCGGCTGACTGGTAAGCGATCATCCCCGGTAAGATGTCGGTGTTAAAGACCTGTTCACCGGTCTCTGGCGCCCCCGACCAATCATTCGTGGTCGTTTGCCCCGTCCAAAGCCCCGGAACCGATTTCCAATAGGCAACCCGCGAGTTAATATAATCGGTCAACGTTTTCGCGATGTTCGTCTGCTGGGCCTTTTCCTGAGCCAGAGTCGCGAACACGCGCCAATTATTCGTAATGTTATAGGTCAACTCCACCTCAACACCACGCGCTTTCATATCCGCAGTGTACGCGTTGGCTAAGCGATTGTCGCCCGTCGTCAAACCAGTCGCGGGGCCGGCCTTGTAGACAACGCCAGCTTGATTGGCCAAGTCCTGGTAGGGACCGACACCTTTATTATAGCCAGGGTAACCAAGTTCCACGAACGGCAAGGTCCATTGCACCAGCGGGAAATTGACGGTTGCGTCCGGACTGGACGCCGCAGTGATTTCATACCAGTCCACCTTCGCATTCAGCTTTCCGCCGAGCAGATCCACCGAGACACCCCAGTCTTTGGACACGCCAGTTGGATTCGACACCGGCTGGCCAAGGAGATCCACCGATCCCGCATTGGGAATAAAGTTCTGCGAGTGATTATAGAATACGTTCATCCATTTCAGAGGATGGACGACCACGCCATAACTTTTCGTCGTCGCAGCGACCTGTGAGTACGGGTTGTACATCGCATCGCCCGTCGTCGACACGCCAAAAGCGGCGCGATCGTTGTCGTGGCGAATACCAACAAGCGGGACGACCATATCGTCAAACAAGTAGGCCTGCGCCACGAACGCGGTGGTGCGTAATTTGGTGATGTTCTTGTCGTTTTCCTTCAGGACATACGATTCGTTTAAAGTGCTCGTGGTTCCGTCCGCATTAGTAAGGACTTGCCCGGTGGCCAACGTCGGCACCTGGGGAACGGCTTGTATCTTGTAGCCATTAGACGCATTGCCTCCGAGATAATACAATCGACCCGTTTCCGTGAGGCTGCCGCCAATGGGAGCTTCGGTATTGTAGTCGAGGAAGTTCGACTCGGTGCGACGAGCTTCAGCAAAGGCAGTCAGATTATACTTACCCGCCCATTTATTGTACTTCTTCAGATCGAGATCATAGGTCAAGGTCGCACGGCCCACGCCATTCGTCGCCCGCGTATCCTGGCGGTTATCCAGTCCCCGGAAGTACATGAAGGTCTCACCGTAATGCGGATTGGAGGCGCCGGTCGGAATCGTCTGATTAACGTCAACCTCGTAACTGACGTAATCAGGGCGGAAGAGGTTGATCTGATTGGATTTCAACTCCTCCTGGACGTAAGCGACGTTGAGCACCAGTCCCGGCAGAATTTGCTGATCGATCGAAACATTGAAGGCATTAAGCCGATTCAAGGCGTTACTCGCCGACGTGTTGATATCTTCCCAGTCCCCGTACTGGTCGTTACCGAAGCGTGTCGCTTGCCAGATACCGACGTTGCTGAGGTTGGTCTGAACAAAGCCATGCTGGGGGCCGGTATTATAGGCTCCGGAAATCGATCCATCCTTATTATACAGGATAGCCGGTCCACCTCCGGCTTCGCCAGAGAACAACAGGGGTGATGAAGCGACGCCATTGGTTGCGCTCGGTTTACCTAGGGCGATCCATTCGCTCACATCGTCTTCCGGGGTGAGCGTGTTTGGAAGGTCATGATGGACACGAACGATTTCATAGGAGGCGTGAATCGTGGTGGTAGAAAACGGCTTGTAAGTGCCGGCCAGATAGTAGCGGTTATCTTTATTGTAAGCCGGCTGCTGGCGAAATCCTTGATCAGAAGACTCCGCAGCGAAACGTAAGGCCAGGAGATCTTTCGCGAGCACCACATTCGCATTCAGGGTAGCGCGTTTGTCACCGTAGCTGCCCCAACGAGCGGTGACCTCGTATTTGTTCTTCTCCAGAAGAGCATTCTGGGGAGAATAGTCGATAATCCCCGAGGGCGAGCCGAGGCCTGCCAAGATTGAATTCGGACCGCGACTGATCGTAACGCTATCGAGATTGTAGGGATCGAATCCGACCGATGTCCCAGAGGATAACGAAGAAAAATTACTCGCGGTTAACGAGTAGAAATAGCCCCGCGTAATATCGTAAGTCGAGAGACCGCGCCCGCGGATCGAGGCGGTGGGATCGGCGGCAGGTCCGTCGGTCGTGCGACCGAGTTGACCCTGCGTCGAGGTGAAATCGCGCGTGCCTTCTGAACCTACTTCATAGGCCAAAATATCATTCACATTGGTGGCGCCAATATCTTCCATGAACTCCTTCGTGACCACGGTCACGGGAGCGGAAAGATCCTTGAGGTCAGTGTTGATACGCGTCCCCGCCAAGGTGCTTGGCGAATAGTAGCCTTGGTCTTTCGCACTGTTTACCTCGAACGGTGAGAGCTGGATCATTTCGTCGTTCGATTGACCGCTTGAAGGAGTCGCAGCAGTGCTTTGCGCTCCCAACGGTGAGCTTAATAGCCAGAGCGCGCCAAGGGGAATTAGGCAAGCTCGGCCAAAGCGATGGGTACATGGCATGGTCGTTTGTTTCATTAGGGTTTGGATGGGGGAAATGGCCCGGACCAACGGTTGGATTCCGGAGAGCTAAAGCAGCAAGGGGCACGACTGGCCGCGCGCAGATGAGACGCAGCACAAACAGCGGGGGATCAGGACAAATGAATGCTAAACTGCCCTGGATCTTACTCCTGCCGCTCCTACGAGACCATGCACTTTAAGTTGAAAAACCTAGACGATCTCATGACAGCATCCACGCGCTGTCATTATTGCTTCCCCGTATAGTAAACGACCCGAATGCCGAGAGACGGAATGCTACAGAGGGGCTGAACGCCCCCCTTCTCTCGACCGACGCGGGCTAAAGACTACCTCGTGGCGCTCAAATCGATATTCGCGGAATACTCCGGAATAAACTCGACGCCCTGAACATCTAGATACTCGGTCGCGCCTTCAGCGAATTTCGGACGGAAAGCCGGAGGAATATCATCCCAATAGCTGGCGTCTCGCTTCAGACTTTGGAAAACGAATACGACCTCCTTACCTTGAAGTTGCGGTAGGAATCGTTTGAGTCCGATTTCCCAGGGACGACCGCTATAGAAGTGATCGTCGATCATACGGCCATCGACGAACGCCATCCCGGTGTCGCCAATATAGTTCACCCGCATAAACACGTCGTGAAGCGATCCGAGAGGGGACGTCACCTTCAACAAGTAACGACGTGGCGTGATTTGTTGCCAGGACGCGCTGTAGGTGGTTGGAGCGAACTGAAGCCGAACTGCGGAAAGCACCGGTGAAGGCGAATCGATTTCGCTCTGATCTGCGCCCTTGACCCGGAGTTTTTCTTTCCGGGCTGGATAGATCAAGACGTCCACCTGCGAGCCACCGCTTTTCAGGACCGTAGCCTGGTGACCGTCGAGCGTGACCGTGGCATCCGCAAAAAGGAGCCGCCCCTCGCCCACGTCCACTGCCTGTAACGCGAGTGCGCGTGGGATGACGAGCACAGGAGCGCCTTCGATCTCGAAAGAAAATACCCGATCATTTTCTCCGCTCACCACGGTCACTCCGCCGGAAGAATCAACCCGGCAGTTCTCGGCATTCGCGACCTTACCTTTGGCGAAAACAAGTTCAGGCGGCAGGCCATCCATGCTAAAAAAGACATATCGTGGAGAGCCCGAGCCATGAAGAATCGATAGCGGCTGCACAGTTGCTGAATGCAGCAAAAGGTCTCCCAACTTAATATTCACCGGCAGAATCGCCGAGGCATCTTGCTTCAAAGTAAAGGTGCCCCGGCTCGGAATCGAAATCTCTCCTCCGGGCGTCTGAAGCTTCAACACCAGATCGGACATGTCATGGGTTGCGACATGATCTTGGTAGTTATTGAGGAAAATAAATCCGCTGCCGTTTGCAGCCCGCGCGGCAAACCGGAGCGTCGCTGTGTCGGTTGCGGAGATCGCATCGTTGGTCACGGGCAAAAGCGTACCGAGGGGTGCGAGCTGTTCACCATAGCTCGCGAGGAACAAGTGCAGAAGGCGAAGCGAGAAATAATGAGCCTTCGCGCGACCGTACTGACCGAGCGGGGCCTGGTAATCATAATTGATTTTCGGCAAGCCTGAGGCGTCTTCGTTGTAGAACTTGTCAATATAGGGCGTAGCGCCGCCGTTGTACATGTAGTAACCGATCGCATTTGATCCGCTGCCCAGAACGCGGACGATCAGCGGCTCCACGCTATCCTCGGGGACGTACGCGCGTCGCGCGTAGGTGAGGCTCATGCCTGCACCCAGCTCGGCCGGCAATGACGGATAAAGTTCCGGATCGAAACTGACCGGGGAATAGTCCGGATGCCGTTTAATATCTTTGAAAAGATAAAGGGTGGATGGAGCGGGCTTAGGGGTCCAAAACGGATAGGGATAAGCTGCCGTAACGGGAAGCGATCCCTTCGCCACGATGGCTGCGTTGCCCCACCCCGTCGCAGTGTACAGCGGCGCATCGAGACCGTATTTTTTCGCGATCCGCTTCAGATTCACCATATGATCGCTGCCGTATTCAGAATTCTGATTCTTGACGGCACTGACAGCGACTCCGTTATGAGTCACTGCGACATCACGATTCGCCACCGTGTATTCCTTGGGAGAGCCCGCGTAACGAATTTCCCAAGGTGCGGCGGAATGCTGAAATTCGTTTTCAAGCTGAATCGCGATGATTGGTCCGCCATCTTTATACAGCAGGCCTTGAATCTGTCCGCTAATCGCCGAGTAAAGTTTCTCGACGCGTAGGAGATAGCCCGCGTCGTTCGACCGCACCTCGTAAGGCTGACCATAAAGCCAATCCGGCAAACCACCGTTTCGAATTTCGCCATGATCAAAAGGCCCGACGCGCAGCACCATTTGCAGGCCAACCTTCCGGGTGAGTTCAATAAAACGGCGTAAATCCAAATCCCCGGACCAGTCGAAATGATCGGGTGTGCGCTCGTGCATGTTCCAAAAAACATAGGTGGCGACCGTGTTGATCCCACCCGCCTTCATCTTTCTCAATTCCTCTTCCCATTCAGCATTCGGGACGCGGCTAAAATGAATCTCGCCGATGATCGGCATAAATGGCCGGCCATTCTGCTCGAGATAAAACGAATTGGCTTCGATCGATTGGCCATTCGGACCTTTTCCGCCAAGGTCCAACGCTCCTCGTTGCACAGCCGGCGGGGCCGCGCGAAGATCCAAAGAGTAAGTCCGCGCGAAAAGCGGAGTCACGCCGAGAGGGAGCAAAACACAAAGCAGGTTGCGCGGAACAAGTTTAAAATATAAATTCGAGAATGACATAAGGAAATTGGAAACGATGCGATCGGAGAGATAGCGTCTACTGGAGTATAACCGGCCTCAGCCGTGTTCTCAATATACGATTGCCTGAAAAAGATGGACAATCTCTCGATCATCGAAACAGGTCGTTGCCATCGGTCGAGTCGAAGAAATGAGGAACTGACGAGAGACGATAAAAAAGCACGATGATAGTATTTCGTGTGCTCGATCCACCCGACTGCGTAGGAAGCGATTTACCGGCGTTCTAGCCGCTCTGGAATCCATCGGTCGGCCCCATTTTCACTTAGGCTTTGATCGACTTTCGATACTGCCGCGGAGATGCATTCATAATTCTTCTGAAACACCGACTGAAATAATAGGGATCTTTAAAGCCGACCTTCTCGGCGATCGAACCGATCGTGGCCGTTGTCGTCGCAAGGAGCTCGCAGCCAAGTCGAATCCGCTGCCGGAGAACGAAATCGATTGGTGAAAAACCACATTGCTTCTTAAACACGTTGATAAAATGCGGCACCGATACGCCGGCGGCTTCGGCTAATTCGACAAGCCGGTAGCGCTTTGCCGGGGATGCTATGATCGACTCGCGAACGTAAGTCGTTCGTTCTTCGGCTGACTTTTCCGCCGCTGAAACCGATGTCAGCTCGAGCAGGCTCGAAAAAGAATGCTCCAATGCGATGCGGGCGGAAACGAGATGGTGCAGCGAACAACCTTGTTCGAGTGTGGAATAGACATCATCGAGTCCAAGCGTAGCGACTCCTCGCATTCCCATGCGAAAGGTGTGGATGTCGGGATCGGTCCAATTTATTTCTGCGAGCCAGCGTGAAGCGTTAGGCCCGCAGAAGTGAGCCCACACAATCGTCCATGGATTATTTTGCGTACTCCCATAGGCGTGCGGTTCATCGGCAGGAATCCAAACCACTTCACCCGGCGAAATCTCAATCCGACGCTGAGCGACTTTGACCCAACCCTGACCGTTCACGCAGGCGATGATAATATGAGTCCACGCTCCTTGCGGGCGGTCGGCTCGGTGTCCAGCCGCGGCGCGAAAACAGCCTGCTTCGGTGACCAACAACCCACTGAGTAACGGGTTGGAGAGCGCTCGATCGCGGATGGCTGGAGGAACCATGGCGAAATGTTCACCAGCGAAACCTGCCCGACGCGTGACAACGTTAACCATATCTGAGGAGCGGTCGATAGGGGCGTAAACTCTTCCGTCGACACCTTTGGATCTTCAATCGTGGAACCATGCAGAGCAAAAAGGCCTTCCCAGCCAGGAAGGCCTTTCCCCCAAACAATGCTTAGCTCAAAACCAACCTAAAAATCCAACTTAGCGGTCAGGAAATATGAACGTGGCATGACGATTGTATAGACCGCATGCGTGCCGTCGGAATTGGCCACAATTGGTCGGTAACTCCCACTTTCATCCAAGTCCTGTACTCTTAGCTGGAAGCTCAAATGATACTTCTGCTCGATTTTCATCGAGTACCCAATCCAGGCATCCAGGCCAAAGCGTGAAGGAGTCGTATAAGGATGCTCAACATCGAGTGAGGTTACGGTCGGCGCGCCGTTCACATTCGTGTAGATGGCCGGGTAACCGATGACCGTTTTGTCCAGATAGCGCAGGCCGCCGCCGACGCTGAAGTTGCGCAAGAATCCGGTGTCGAATGTATAATTCGTAACCATCGATCCCTTCCACTTGTGCAACTGTGTCGGCTGCTGCCCTTCCGCTGATTGATAGGCAATCATCCCTGGCAAGATATCGGTATTGAACACTTGTTCGCCAGTTTCGGGTTGGCCCGACCAATCATGCGTGGTGGTCTGGCCAGTCCAGAGGCCCGGGACCGATTTCCAATAGGCGACGCGCGCGTTAATATAGTCGGTGAGGGACTTGGCGATGTTTGTCTGAGCTGCTTTTTCTTGAGCGAGCGTAGCGAATAAACGCCAGTTTTTCGTCACATTATAAGTCAGCTCGATTTCGACGCCGCGCGCTTTTACGTCGGCCGTGTAGGCATTCGCCAGACGGTTGTCGCCGGTGATGAGGCCTGGAGCAGTTCCGGCCTTGTAGGCCACACCCGCTTGGTCGGCAAGGTCCTGATACGGACCCGTCGAGCTACCGTTGCCGAGTTCAACAAAGGGCAAGGTCCACTGCACCAATGGGAAGTTAACCGTCGCATCGGGACTGCTTGCCGCGGTGATTTGGTACCAATCGATCTTCGCGTTCAGTTTGCCACCGAACAGGTCGACGGAGGCACCCCAGTCTTTGGAAACGCCCGTCGGATTCGGCGTAGGATTGCCGAGGAGGTCGACCGAACCCGCATTGGGAATGAAATTTTGCGAGTGGTTATAAAACACATTCATCCACTTCAATGGGTGAACAACCACGCCGTAACTCTTGGTCGTCGCTGAAACTTCTGATTCCGGATTATACTGCGCCGGGCCGGTTTTAGAGACACCGAATGCAGCTTTGTCATTATCGTGACGAATGCCAAAGAGCGGCACGACCATGTCATCGAAGAGATACGCCTGAGCGACGAATGCCGTGGTATGCAGCTTCGTGATATTCTTGTCGTTCTCCTTCAGGACATAGGATTCGTTCAATGCCCCGGTGGTCCCATCGTTGTTGGCGTAGGTAACGCCATTCAACAACGTCGGCATGCGGGGAACCGTTTGGATTTTGTATCCATTGGCTGCGGTGCCGCCGAGATAATAGATCCGGCCGGTTTCATTGATCGAATTGGCCGGCGAGTTATCGCCCGCTGCTGATTCGGCGTTGTAGTCGATGAAATCGGATTCCGTCCGACGGGCCTCAGCAAACGCGGTGAAATTATATTTTCCCGCCCATTTGTTGTACTTCTTCAGGTCGAGATCATAGGTCAAGCTAGCGCGTCCAACACCATTGGTCGCATGGGTGTCCTGCTTATTATCCAAACCGCGAAACTCCATGAACGTTTCGCCGTAGTGAGGATTAGTCGATCCGTTCGCCAACGTTTTATTCACGTCGACTTCGTAGCTGACATAGTCGGGACGAAAGAGGTTGATCTGATTCGAATTCAGCTCTTCATAGACATAAGAGAGATTAAGGACGAGGCCGGGCAAGATTTCCTGGTCGACGGACGCGTTATACGTTTTGAGCCGATTGAGCGCATCGCTGACGGATGTGTTGATGTCTTCCCAGTCGCCATATTGGTTGCTCCCCATGCGCTGAGCCTGCCAGATACCGATCGTACTCGGGCTCGGATTGCTTTGAAGAAAGCCGTACAAGTAGTGCGTGTTATACGCCCCGGAAATGGTCCCGTTGGCATTATAGATGACGCTCGGCTCATTGGTGCCTTGTCCAAGGTATACAGACGACGGAGGCGTGACCGGGATGGGCGAGCCCGCCGTGACGGAGGGCTTGCCGAGTTGCAGCCATTGCGTGACGTCATCCTCGGGCGTTAGCGTATTCGGAAGATCGTGATGAACCCGAACTTGCTCGTACGACGCATGGATGGTCGTCGTGGGGAATGGCTTGTAGGTGCCAGCGAGGTAATAGCGGTTGTCGCGATTGAATGCCGGTTGTTGACGGAATCCTTGGTCCGAAATTTCGGAAGCAAAGCGCAATGCCAGCACATCCTTCGCGAGAACATAGTTCCCGTTTACCGTCGCGCGTTTATCACCATAACTACCCCAGCGCGCGGTCACTTCATATTTGTTCTGCGTCAAATTCGCGGTTTGGGGCGAATAGTCGATAATGCCGGACGGGGAGCCAAGACCGGCAAGAATGGAGTTCGGCCCACGGCTGATCGTGACACTGTCGAGATTGTAAGGATCGAATCCGACGGAGGTACCGCTCGAGAGAGATGAAAAGCCACTCGCGGTGAGAGAGAAGAAGTAATTACGGGTGATGTCGTAGGAAGACAGACCACGTCCACGAATCGACGCGCTAGGATCGGCGGAAGGACCGTCCGTCGTCCGGCCCAGTTGCCCCTGCGTCGATGTGAAATCGCGGGTGCCCTCGGAGCCGACTTCATAGGCCAAGATATCATTAACATTCGTGGCGCCGATATCTTCCATGAACTCTTTGGTGACAACGGTCACGGGAGCAGAGAGGTCCTTCAGATCGGTGTTGATACGCGTGCCGGCCAGAGTACTGGGCGAATAGTATCCTTGGTCTCTCGCGCTGTTCACTTCGAAAGGAGAGAGAACGATCGTCTCGTCCTCCTTGCCTGGGGCGTCCGCTTTCGTTCCCTGGGAATAAGCGGCAGACGGTATCAAAAGCGCACCGAGGGCTAAGAATAGGCCCGGGGTGACGCGCGGTGGTCTAACGTAGTGCTTCAGTTTCGGTATCATAGGGGAATGTGGCCCCAGCAGAGGGGGCTTCTCGGTCAGGGGATAGGTGACAATCACAAAACCAACTGTTCTACTTGTGTACGCAAGCATTTAGTGGCGGATAAAATTGTTTTACAAAATGTCGCGGCCGCTCTTTTGGCTCAACAGCGAGTTGAACTGCAGAGCAGCCCCTCCGCCGAGGTAAGCGTCGACTGCCTCGCAAGAGGACGATGCCACAAAATCTCGCCCGCGTAAGTGGCGAGATCGGCGCCCGAACGAGCCGACAAAGTGAAAGAGCGCGCCGCTGGAGGAAGCCTGAGGACAACGGAAGCAATCCCTGCCTCCGATACAATGGAGGCGGGGCCGATGATTTCGGCATCACCGGATATAGCAAAGGAGACGGAGTCATCCCGGCTCGTGCAAAGTGTGCCCGATTGATCCATCAGGGCAGCATGGGCGATCAACAAATCGGGCTCGTCCGCGTTCGCGTAGACCCCCTGATCGTCGATGGAAAGAACCAGTTGAGATGGTTCTCCGGGAGCGGCAATCCGGTGAGTCGCCAGCGCTTTGTCCCCGCAGTAACCGACCGCTTCCAGTGTTCCCGGAATATATTCGCTCAGTTCGAAAACAAAGGGCGCGTGCGAGAGAAATTGGGTCATCCAGGCCCGGTCCGGCCCGCGGCGACCCAGGGATAATCCGTTCTGCTTCAATTCGATTTCCTCGCAATTGCTGAAGACGAGGATTCTCAAATCCGAGCCAGCTTCATAGTAGCTCGCGATAAATACGACCGGCCCGCCCGCCCAGTTGCGGCCGCCTTCTGCGATGTCGCGCTGACTCCGAAAAAAGTGATACGAGAATTTCGGGATGCGAAAAACATCCATCAATCCACAGGCGGCGCGCTGCGCATCGTAGCCACGGGTATAGTCGAACATCGACCAGAGTCCGTCGAGAACGGCGGGTGAACTCAGCGTATCGTTCAACGCGATCACGTGATTCGTCGCTTGTTGGCGAAGGCGGCGCTCCCCTGCCGCACGAAGCTGACGCCCATGACTCCAGTCGGCAAAGAGCCCCGACCCCGTCTTCTGATCGAAGCCGGTATTGGACGCATAGAACTCCCAGTCGCCATATTCGGAAATGACCAGGGCCTTGTCGCCATTTCGCCAACGATGCATTTCCCCATGCTGCCGCGCGTGAATATATACATCGTAGCCGTCGATCCAACCGCAGGTGAACATCTGATCTCCTGGATACTCTTCGTGTCCGATCCGATGCATGGTGGACATAAAGTTCTCGTCCATCTGAGTTTCGTTTAACGAAAGCTCCCACAGCACGACGCACGGATGATTGCGATCGCGCCGGATCAGATCCCGCGCGTTCTGATAAGACATCTCGCGGAATTTGTCGCCACCCATGAATTGCCAACCTGGCACGCAATTCATCACCACGATTCCATACTCATCACAGGCATCCAAAAACGCCGGTGATTGCGGATAATGGGAGAGCCGGACGTAGTCGAAGCCGGCTTCCTTTATCCGTCTTGCGTCGCGGCGATGCGCCGCCGGAGGCAGGGCGTATCCGACGTAGGGATACTCTTGATGTCGATTCACGCCGCGCAAGCGACAACGTCGATGATTGATCGAAAAGCCTCCCGATCGCGTGAAAGAGAGGGTGCGGATTCCAAACCTTTCTTCCCGCTGATCGAGGACCGTGCCATCCGGTGCCATCAAGTTCACCCGCGCTGTATACAAATCGGGAGAGTCGGGCTGCCATAACGAGGGACTGGAAATCGTGAGGTCCAGCTCGCACCTCGCCGTTTCGCCAAACGCGACCTTGGCCGCCTCGTACTCGCGGGTCGCAACACCTTTCCCGGCCCGCAACAATTCCACGCCAAGGCGCAGGGTTCTGGCCTCCCTTCCGACGTTGGCAAAATGGGTTTGCACGCGAATCGTCGCGCGTTTCGCGTCAGCCGAGAGGGTGCGAATAAATACCCCTCCGCTCGCCACGGCCTGCGCCGCGACAGGCTCAGTGATAAAGACTTCAGGGTAACACCGCAGCTCTGCCTCGCGATAGAGCCCTCCGTGCCAACAAAAATCCAGTTCACCATAGGGTTTTCCCGGCGGCACATCGGCGTTGTCGCGATTGTCGAGACGAAGCAGGAGCTGGTGAGGCTTTTCGTCCCGAATCGCTTCCGTCAAATCGATTTCAAATGGAAGGTACCCGCCCACGTGTCCGCCCACTTCGCGGCCATCAACATAGACCGCCACCGAATGCATCGCGGCTCCAATATACAAAGCGCGACGTCCCTGGGGAAGCGCAGTTGGCAACGCAATGGTCTTTTGATACTCGCATTCCCCGAACCAAGCGTCTCTCCCATTGAGATCCACGAGCTTGGGCGAATGGGGAAGGTCGACCTGCGTCCAGGCCGGATCGGGCGATGACGCGTCGAGCCGACGGAAAGCCCACCCATCGGATAATGGAAGGACTTGTCTCATACGATCAGGATAAATGTTTTACCAAACACTAAACTCATTGATGAAATAGGTACAGAATTCCTCGCGCTTAAAGCGTCCTAAATTTTGCCGCGGCGAGCCTCCAGCGCGTCGCGAATTTCGTAAGCCCGCCTCCGGGTGAGCGGGTAAAAATACAGAAGGATCAACGCGAATACCGCCCAGGCAGCAGTCGACAGCGCTAAGACCAGCCGCATGGAAAACAGGGCGCTCGGCGCCTGGACTCCCCCTGCGGCTTTGGCGTCAAAACCCGTCAATTTGATCGTGAGCATCGCACCGAGGAATCCAAAGGAGTAGCCGATCTTTTGGATCCAATTGAAGAATGCTCCGAAAACGCCTTCGCGTCGAAAGCCATGGCGCAATTCATCATCGTCGCAGATATCTGCCAGCATTGAAGGAGTGAGCGTCCAGATCGCGACCCAGACGGGGCCACAGAGCACGCAATCCAAGAGGATTTTCCATGGATGGCCGGGAGTATAGAGAAACCATTTTCCGGCGGCGCCGAAAAAGACCAAAACAAATGAGAGCGCGAGAGTCACATGTTTTCCATAGCGATTCGCGAGCCAAGTCACCATCGGGATGCTGACAAAACCAACCACGGCGTAACCGGACGATAGAACGGCCTTCCACTTGTAGCCATGGGCTACGTCGCCCCCGAACATATTATACACGATCAGATACTGATCGATATTGCTGGCCAGCATTCCGGCTCCAATTTGCAGCGCGGTCAGACCGATCAGAAGCATGAAGGCGCGATTTGAAATCGAGGCTTTTAACGCCGGCCAAATCTGCACCTTCGCCTGATGTTCGGTGCGACGGAAAAACCGCTCCTTTACGAATAAACCCGGCATCATTCCGAGAACGCCCAAAATGACGACCGCCACGGCCCAGCCGACGATCTGCACGCCCTGCATTTGCGACGCGAAAAACGCCAACGTCGTGAGCGGAAAAATCCAACTGTAACTCAGCTCTCCGAGTTTATTAAAGTACGACCAAACAGCCCAGACACGAGTGCGCTCTTGATAGTCCGGCGTCATCTCGAAACCGAGGCTGTTGAATGGCACCGAGAACATGGTGTAAGCGATGTAAAAGAAGATCTGCGTCACCACCAGGTAGCCCGCGATCGCTTTCTCGCTCCAAGACCCAGGCACCATCCAAATACACCCAAAAAACAGGGCCTGGAGCCACGCACCCGCCACAATATAGGGGCGCCGTCTGCCCCACCTACTGTGCGTATTATCTGATATCTTTCCCATCAACGGATCGATGATCGCGTCCAGGAACCGCGGAATAGAGAGTGCG
>Ga0207702_10001236_pt1 | contig 25851 bp, 22 predicted proteins | sample KBSCornC62_FD_184302 | JGI IMG/M metagenome (GOLD analysis project Ga0207702, IMG submission 184302) | Corn rhizosphere microbial communities from Kellogg Biological Station, Michigan, USA - KBS Corn C6-2 (SPAdes) (version 2) | ecosystem: Host-associated > Plants > Roots > Rhizosphere > Soil ...
CGTCTGGCAGGCGATCTTCAACACCACCATCTCGCAATGGCAAACCTTCAAACTGGGAGGCTCGGCCGCCGGAGATCCTGTCGCGGTCATCGGCCCCGGCACCCAGCAGGCGTTCTACTACACGGGTTGGAACCCCATAACCGTGTGGCAGGGCATCTGGAACGGGAGCCAGTGGCAGTTCTTTGCCCTCGGTGGCAGCCTATGACGCCACCGCGGCATTAGCTGGTGCCGCGCTGACCGGGCCCCGAGCTCGCCACGAAGTCAGACGCGAGCTACATCATTGCCTTCCAGGCCAACACTGGGGAGGACGGATGACATAGGTCCCCTGGCCTGCCGTTCAGTCAATGACCAGCTGGTGACCCCATTCCTTGCCCCTCGGTAGGGTTCCCCTCTTCCTATGGAGCCCCTCAAGGGATTGATCCTCTCCGGCGGCGCCGGAACGCGGCTGCGCCCGATCACCCACACCTCGGCCAAGCAGTTGGTCCCGGTCGCGAATAAACCCGTGCTCTTCTACGGGATCGAGGCGCTGGTCGACGCGGGGGTGAAGGAGATCGGGATCATCATCGCTCCGGAGACCGGGGATGAGATCCGCGAGGCCGCCGGCGACGGCTCGCAGTTCGGGGCCGAGATCACCTACATCGTCCAGGACAGGCCCGCCGGGCTCGCCCACGCCGTGCTGACGGCCGAGGAGTTCATCGCCGGCTCGCCCTTCGTCATGTACCTCGGCGACAACCTCCTGCGCGACGGCCTGCGCGGCCTCGTCAGCGCTTTCACCGAGCACGAGCCCGACGCCCTGATCCTGCTGACGCCGGTCGACGACCCGCAGTCCTACGGGGTCGCCGAGCTCGACGGCGAGAAGATCGTGCGGCTGATCGAGAAGCCGAAAGACCCGCCCTCCAACCTGGCCCTGGTCGGCGTCTACCTCTTCAGCCCGCTGATCTTCGAGGCGGCGCGCTCGCTCGAGCCCTCCTGGCGCGGCGAGCTGGAGATCACCGAGGCGATCGACAAGCTGATCGACGAGGGCCGCAACGTCCGCTCCGAGGTCGTACGCGGCTGGTGGAAGGACACCGGCCAGCTCGCCGACATGCTCGAGGCCAACCGCCTGGTGCTGGAGGAGCTGGTCACTTCGGTCGAGGGCGAGGTGGACGAGGCCTCGAAAGTCGAGGGCCGGGTCGTGATCGGCCCCGGCGCCAAGCTCCAGGGCGCGGTCGTCCGCGGCCCCGCGGTGATCGGCGCCGGCGCCCACGTCGAGGACGCCTACATCGGCCCCTACACCTCGATCGGCGACGGCGTCCACGTCCGCCGCTCCGAAGTCGAGAACTCGATCGTCCTCTCCGGCTCGGTGGTCGAGGACCTCGGCACGCGGATGGAGGCGAGCCTGCTCGGCAAGGAAGTGAAGCTGACCCGCAGCGAGGGGATGCCGAAGACCCTGCAGATGCTGGTCGGCGACCGCTCCGAGATCAAACTCGTCTAGAGAATCGATCAACAGGGGCCTGAGCCTCGTGCTAAATTTAGACATCGATCTAAATTTAGTTTAGGAGGTGAGCCAGGTTGAATCCGCCCGAGTTCAAGAATCCTTATAAGCCCGGCGCCGGCCACATGCCGCCCCACCTGGCCGGTCGCGAGCGGGAGTACCGGGAGTTCGATCAGCTCCTGGAGCAGGACGAGATCCTGAACAACGTGGTGCTGACCGGTCTGCGCGGGGTCGGCAAGACCGTCCTCTTGGAGACGTTCAAACCGAAGGCGGTCGAGAAGGGCTGGTTCTGGGTAACTGCCGATCTTTCGGAGTCCGTGAGCATCAGCGAGACGGCGCTGGCGCAACGACTCCTCGCCGACCTCTCCCTCATCACCTCATCGCTGACGGTTGACCTCCCGGCCCCTGTCCGGGTCGGTTTTGCAACTCCTTCGGAGGCCGAGCAGGTTCCTCTGTCCCACGCCGTACTGACCGACGTCTACGAAGGGACGCCCGGTCTCGTCTCTGACCGGATCAAGGCGACGCTGGAGTTCGCCTGGGAGCACCTGCGGGCGCAGGGCAGGCACAAGGTCATCTTCGCTTACGACGAGGCGCAGAACCTCGCGGATCACGCGAGCAGCGAGCAGTTCCCGCTTTCGGTCCTCCTCGACGTCTTCCAGTCCATCCAGCGGAAAGGGATCCCGTTCATGCTCGTTCTGGCCGGGCTGCCGACGCTGTTCCCGAAGCTGGTCGACGCCCGGACTTACGCCGAGCGCATGTTCCGGGTGATGACGCTGAGCAAGCTCAACACGGAAGAGAGCCGGGAAGCGATCTTGAAGCCGATCGAGGTCGCCGACTGCCCTATCCAACTCAGCGACGAGTCGGTGGAAGTCATCATCTACGAGTCGGGCGGCTACCCCTACTTCATCCAGTTCATCTGTCGAGAGGTGTTCGATGTCTTCATCCAGCAGAACGAACAGGGAGAGCTCGGCACCGTCCCGATCGAGGCGATCCAGCAGAAGCTGGACGCCGACTTCTTCGCCGGCCCCTGGGCCCGGATCACCGACCGGCAGAAAGACCTCCTCACCGTGATCGCGCACCTCAACGAACCCGACGAAGAATTCACGATCCAGGAACTGGTGGAGAAGTCGAAGGAGCTGCTGCCGAAACCGTTCTCCGCCAGCCACGCGAACCAGATGCTCGCGAGCCTCTCCGAGCGCGGAATGATCTACAAGAACCGGGTCGGCAAGTATTCGTTTGCCGTGCCGCTGCTTGGCCGCTTCATCCGGCGCATAGATCGGCATCCGTAGCGTTGGATCGTGCGTGGGTCGCCGGTCCCAGATGGATGACAATCGGGTCGCTGCTAGCATTTTGCAAGCAATGCCTACTCTCTATGTCAGGAACGTTCCCTCCGAGCTCTATGAGCGGCTTCGCCAAGAGGCAGCCTCGGCCAGACGCTCGCTTGGAGCGGAGGCCATCGAGCTGCTCCGCCGCAGTCTCACCGCTCGATCCGGAATCTCGCTCGATCAGTTCCTCCAGGATGCTGACCGAATTCGAGCCGAGCACGCACTCTCTGCGGATTCCCCCACGGCTGCCGAGCTGATCCGCGAAGACCGCGATCGGTAGACGCGTGGCAGCGATCGTCGTTGACGCGAGCGTCATGGTGGCGCTCTACATCGAGGAGCCGCTGTCGATGCCGGCCCGAGCCGCCCTGCTCCGTGCTCGCGAAGAGGGCGATCGGCTGCACGCCCCGGACCTTCTCCTGGTGGAGTGCGCGAACGCCTTCTGGGAGAGAGTCGGGCGCAAGGAGCTCGACCGTGCCTCGGCGATGAGCGCGATCAACTCGCTCTCGACCCTTGAAGAGCTGGAACTTCACCCGATGGATCGGCAGCTCGTCCCGGCTGCGCTATCTCTTGCCATCGCCCATTCCCTGACCGCGTACGACGCCGCCTACGCGGCGTTGGCAGTGCACCTCGGGGGCACTGCCATCAGCGTCGACAGTCGTTTCATCGAGCGGGCTTCCGAAGCCGGCCTCCCGGTGGTTGGTGTCGATAGCTAGCCTGCGCCCCGTGCAAACGCCACCCCGCGCCAGATGAAGCTGCTGGTCACCGGAGCCGCCGGGATGCTCGGGCGCGACGTGCTGCTCGCCGCGGGCAACGCCGGCCACGACGTCGTCGGCTACGGCCGCGCCGAGCTCGACGTCACCAGCCCCGAGGCGATCGGTCGCAGGTTCGAGCTCGAGCGGCCCGACGTGGTCATCAACTGCGCCGCCTGGACCGACGTCGACGGTGCCGAGACGGCCGAGGAGGCCGCCTTCGCGATCAATGGCAAAGGGGCGGGCAACGTCGCCGCGGCCGCTGCCGAGATCGAAGCGCGGGTCGTCCACGTCTCCACCGACTACGTCTTCGACGGCGCCAAAGGGGCGCCCTATGTGGAGAGCGACCAGCCGGCGCCGCTCTCGGCCTACGCCCGCACCAAGCTGGCCGGCGAGGAGGCGGTGGCCGCTGCCAACAAGCGCCACTTCATCGTCCGCTCCGCCGGCCTCTACGGCCTCGGTGGCCGCAACTTCGTCGACACGATGCTGCGCCTGGCCGAGCGCCAGAACGAGGTCACCGTGGTCCGCGACCAGATCGGCTCGCCGACCTACACCTGGCACCTCGCCTACGGGATCGTCCGCCTGATCGAGGGAATCGAGTACGGCATCCACCACATGGCGGCGGCGGGCCAGTGCTCGTGGTACGAATTCGCCCGCGAAATCTTCGAGCAGGCCAAGGTCGAGTGCAAAGTCCTCTCGATCACCACGGAGGAATTCGGCGCCGCGGCGCCGCGGCCGGCCTTCTCGGCCCTGGTCAGCCAGCGCGAGCACGCGATCCGACTTCCGAGCTGGCAGGACGGTCTGGCCGGCTATCTCGCCCAACGACAAGCGGAGGCAAGCGAATGAGACTTCTGGTCACCGGAGCGGCAGGCTTCATCGGCTCCACCTACGTGCGCCTGGTCGGCGACGAGCACGAGGTCGTCGTCCTCGACAAGCTCACCTACGCCGGGCGCCCGGAGAACCTGCCCGAGGGAACGAAGCTGATCGAGGGCGCGATCGAGGACCCGCGCGTGGTGCGCGAAGCGATGCAGGGCGTCGACGCGGTCGTCAACTTCGCCGCCGAGAGCCACGTCGACCGCTCGATCGACGACCAGGAAGCCTTCGCCCGCACCCACGTCGTCGGCACCGGGACGCTGCTCGATGCGGTCCGCGAACTGGGGATCGAGCGCTACGTCCAGGTCTCGACCGACGAGGTGTACGGCTCGATCGACTCCGGCTCCTTCACCGAGACCTCGCCGCTCGACCCCTCCTCGCCATACTCGGCGACGAAGGCCGCCGGCGACCTGCTCGTCTCCGCCCACGTCCACACCTACAAGCTCGACGCCTCGATCGTCCGCGGCTCCAACAACTACGGCCCGCGCCAGTACCCGGAGAAGCTGATCCCGCTGATCGTGCTGAACGCCCTGCACGGCGACTCGCTGCCGGTCTACGGCGACGGCCGCCAGGTCCGCAACTGGCTCTACGTCGAGGACTTCTGCCGCGGCATCCACACCGTGCTGGCTAAAGGCAAGGCGGGCGAGGCCTACAACGTCGGCGGCCCTGAGGAGCGCGAGAACATCGAGGTCGTCAAGCGGGTGATCGAGCTGGTCGGCGCCGACGAGTCGCTGATCGAGTACGTCACCGACCGCCCCGGTCACGACCGCCGCTACTCGCTCTCCTCGGCGAAGCTGCAGGAGGAACTCGGTTGGGAGGCGCAGGTCCACTTCGCCGAGGGCCTGGAGCGGACCGTGCAGTGGTACCGCGACAACGAGGAGTGGTGGGGCCCGATCCGCTCCGGCGAGTACCGCGAGTACTACGAAAAGCATTACGGCAAGGCGCTCGGCTAGTGGCGCAGCGGCTGGAGACGAAGCTCGACGGCGTCGTCCTGATCGAGCCGGTCGTCCACGGCGACGAGCGCGGCTTCATGCTTGAGTCCTATGCCCGCGAGGCCTGGCGCGAGCTCGGCGTAGACGTCGAGTTCGTCCAGCACAACCACTCGCGCTCCTCGCAGGGGACGCTGCGTGGGATCCACTTCCAGACCGAGCCGGGGCAGGCGAAGCTGGTCCGCTGCCCGCGCGGCGAGATCCTCGACGTCGCCGTCGACCTGCGCCGCGGCTCGCCGACCTACGGCCAGTGGGAGGCGCACCGCCTCGACGACGTCAACCACCGCCAGCTTTTCGTCCCGGTCGGCTTCGGTCACGGCTTCGCCGTCCTCAGCGAGGTCGCCGATGTCGCCTACCAGGTGTCGAGCTACTACGACCCGGCCACCGAGGCTGGGATTGCCTGGGACGACCCCGACGTCGGCGTCGACTGGCAAGTCTCCGAGCCCCTGCTCTCCGAGCGCGACAAGAAGGCCCCGAAGCTGGCCGAAGTCACCAACGAGCTGCCCTTCGCCCTCTAGCCGTAGAAGGTCTGCATCCCGCCCTCGACTTCGCCCTCGATGTAGTCGAGCCAGGGCGGGCGGGAGCCGGTCTTGCGAGCGAGGACGATCGTGGTGTGGCCGGCGCTCGGCCAGAGTTTCGAGAAGGGCCGGCTCCAGCGCGCCGGCAGGGGGTAGAAGCCGGCGCTGAGGCGCCGCTCGACCTCGTAGGCGCCGCCGCGGCCGACGAGGTCGCAGAACTCGCCGAAGGCGTAGCCGCGGACGTGGGGGCCGAAGACGCGGATCGAGGTCGGCTGCCGCCCCAGCGCCAAGAGGACGCGGTTGTGGAGGCTCGCCAGGTTCGGCACCGAGAGGACCGCGTGACCGCCGGGGCGCAGCACCCGGTAGATCTCGGTCATCGGCAGCCAGACGTTCTTCAGGTGCTCGAGGACCTGGTTGCAGACGACGACGTCGACGCTCCCGTCCTCCCAGGGGAAGCGGCCGGTTTCGAGGTCGACCCGCGCCACCTCCAGCCCCCGAGCTTCGGCTTCGGCCGCCGGCCCCTCGTAGACCTCGACCCCGAGCATCCGGCCGGCGCCGAGCGCCGCGCCGCAGCGTTCGCTCAGCTCGCCGTCCCAGCAACCGACGTCGAGCAGCGTCGGACCGCTGCGCTCGCCGGCGATCCCGCGCAGCAGGCGCTCGATCTCTTCGCCCACCTCGATCAGGACCTGGCTGCAGCGCTCGCTCATCGGCGGCAGATTATTCGGCGTCCATCGTCTCGGCGAGCAGCCGTCGCATCTTCTGCGTGAAGTCGGCGCGGGAGAACTCGGCGGCGCGCGTGCGGAGGCGATCCCGCTCCCACTCGGTGGCGGCGACCCGCTCCACCGCGGCGCGCAGCGAGTCGACGGTCGGCTCGTTGACGAGGACGCCGTCAACGCCGTCACGGACGATGTCGCGGGCGCCACCGGCGTTCAGCGCGATCACCGGGGCGCCGGCCGCCAGCGACTCGACCATCGTGATCCCGAAGTCCTCCTCGCCGACGTGGATGAAGCCCGCCGCCTCCTGGTAGAGGCGCCGCAGCTCCTCGCGGGGGATCCAGCCGCGCAGCTCGACGTTGCCGGGCAGGCGCCGGCGCAGATCCTCTTCCTGCGGGCCGATCCCGACCATCGTCAGCCGCTGCGGCAGGCCGCGGAACGCCTCGGCGACCTCAAGCGGGCGCTTGTAGGGGACGAGGCGGCCGACCCAGAGGAAGCGGTCGCGCTCGGTCCCCTCCACGGGCCGCAGCTCGTCGACCTCGACCGGGGGATGGACGACCGCCGCGTCCCTGTCGTAGAAGCGGCGGATGCGCTCCCGCACCGCGGTCGAGTTGGCGACGAGCTGGTCGGGCCGCTGCGCGGCGGCGCGGTCCTGCTTGCGCAGCCGGCCCGAGAGCCCGGCCAGCACCCGGCCGCGGACCCCGTCGAGCCGCCCCCGCTCGGTGTCGGCGAGCCAGGCGTAGCGCATCGGCGTGTGGCAGTAACAGACGCAAGGGGTGCCCGGCGGCGGGTCGGCGTTGATCGCGCAGGCATGGGAGGAGACGACGACGAGGTCGTAGCCGCTGAAGTCGAGCGAGCGGAAGTAGTGCGGCATGTAGGGGAGGAGGTAGCGCCAGCGGCCCGGGTCGTGGCCGACCTGACGCAGTCCCGGCAGCCGCGAGGGCTTCGACTCGCGGACGATCCGCCCCGCCAGCCGCGGCGGCAGCAGCTCCCGCGCCGCGTGGAAGGTGAAGACGTCGACCCGGCCCGCCTCGGCGAGGACGTCGTCGGCCAGCACCTCGACCACCCGCTCGGAGCCGTGGTACCCCTGGAACCAGTCGTGGACGATCGCGACCGGCCGGCCGGCCCAGGGGGCGGGATCGCTGCTCATGCGCGGCAGCTTAGGTGTTCACCTCCCGCAGCCGCGAGCGCCGGTACGATCGATGACTGATCAGTTCCAAGGCGGAGGGCAGCCCAATCAGCAAGTCGGCCAAGAAAACGCGAATCAAAGGCGATGACCCCAGGGTCACGCGCGCCCTCTTCACCTTGCGTGAGACCGCGACCTTTCTCGACGTCCCCAAGTCGACCGTCCACTGGTGGGCTCGCTCGCAGGATGCAGAGCATCCACTGATCACCTGTTTCCCTTCGCGCGGGAGGCAGGCAACCGTTCCGTTCATCGGCTTTGCGGAGGCCTTCGTCCTCTCCAGCTTCCGACGAGCCGCGGTCCCCCTCCAGCGAATCCGTCCCGCCGTCGAGGTTCTGGAAAAGGAAATCGGCGTAGAGCACGCGCTGGCCTCGAAGCGCCTGTATACCGATGGCGCCGAGGTCCTCTTCGATTACGCGAACAAGAGCGGAGAGCGCAAGGTCATGGAGCTGACGGTTGTGCGAACCCAGCAGCGACAGTTCACCGACGTCGTCAAGGGCTACCTGCGACGCATCCAATATGGACGAGACGGCTGGGCCGACTCTGTTCGACTGCCCACTTACGAACGCGCTGAGGTGATCGTGGACCCACGGGTTGCGTTCGGTCTACCGCTTGTCGTTCACGGGGGGGCGCGCGTAGAGGATCTGGTCGATCGATTCCGAGCGGGAGATTCCGTCAGCGAGATAGCGACTGATTTCAGCGTCCCTCCCGAAGAGGTCGAGGACGTGATCCGAGTTGCAACCCGTGTGGCCGCTTGAGTAGGACCAACGGGAGCGCCGCGTCCGATAGTCGCCGGCGATGGCACGACGAGCCGAAAATCCACTGGAGTTCTTCGTCGACCGAAGCCTCGGCAAGAGCATCGTCGAAGCGCTTCGCACCCACGGATTGACCGTCCACTCGATGGCCGAGGTATATGGCGAGGATGAGGCTCAGCGCCTCGCCGACGAGGTTTGGCTGCGGGACGCCGGCGAAAACGACTGGGTCGTTCTGACGAAGGACGACGCAATCCGCCGCAGGCCAGCCGAGCGCGATGCTTTGACGGAGGCGGCCGTCAGGGCCTTCTGTCTTACCACTGCCCGTCTGCGCGGATCTGAGCAAGTCGAGCGATTCGTGCTCAACCGAAATCGGATCCTGCAGCAAGCTCGCAAGCCGGGTCCCTACATCTACGGTGTTTACGAAAGCGGGTTGAAGCGCCTTTGGCCCTGAGCTCCGTGACTAACCTAGACTCCCCCGCCGTCACGGTGCTCATCGGTGCCTACGAAAACGAGCGCACCGTCGCCCGCGCGGTCGCCTCGATCCTCGCGCAGAGCGAGTCGGACCTGGAGCTGATCGTGATCGACGACGGGTCGCGGGACGGATCCTCGGCGGCGGCGCGGGAGGCGATCGGCTCCGACCCGCGGGGGCGGGTGATGCGGCTGGAGCGCAACCTCGGCATCGCCCGCTCGCTCAACGCCGGGCTCGAGGCGGCGGCGGCCCCGTTCGCGGCGATTCAGGACGCCGACGACTACTCGGACCCGAACCGGCTGGAGCGGGAGCTGGCGATGATCGCCTCGGCGCCCGGCGTCGCGGTGGTCGGCTCGCGGATGCGGGAGGTCGACGAGTCCGGTCGCGTGCTGACGCCGCGGACGAGCTTCGCCGCCGGCGACGTCGGCGGCGTGCTCCTGCGCTTCAACCCGATCCCCAACGGCTCGGCGATGCTGCGCCGCGACGCTGCGCTCGCAGTCGGCGGCTACGACCCGCGCTACCGCTTCGCGACCGAGTATGACCTCTGGCTGCGCCTCGCCGAGCGGCACCGCCTCGTCGCCCTCGACGAGGAGCTCGGCACCCGCGCGATGGGCGGCGGCAACGTCGCCGCGCGGGCCGAGCGAGCCCAGCTTGCCGAGGGGATCGCGATCCGCCTCCGCGCCCTCCATCGCCGCCGGACCCTGCGGGGGGCGTCAGGCCTCCTGCGCCCGACGCTCTCCTACGCGCTGCCGGCGCCGGTCAAACGAGCGCTGCGCGAGCGCCGCGGTCAGGCCCCGTGAGGTTGCCCGGACCTCTGCTTGCGATCTCGGAAATCCGATACATCAGGCCGTCGTTTCCTTCACTCCTCCACGGTCTTACCTGCAAACAGCTCTATTTCAGGCAAACTTCCCGGCTTTGGCCGCCCTCCCACGCGCACACGAAGCTCTCATCGAACGGCGCAAGCTGGTCGATTACGTCCTGTGCCCCACTCACAATGATGGGCGGCACAAGGCACGAGTATTCCGCGCCCTTCTAGGAATCGAACAGCAGCATTGGGAATACCTCCGAGAAAAATTGCTCGACGGGCTCTTGGAAGCTACTCAGGCCAACCTGAAGACCACTCGCCACGGCATCCTCGGCGAGGTTCTAATGCCGATAGAGGGTTTGAACGGCTCCCGGCAAATAGTTACTACGGTCTGGGAGATCCACGATGAAAGCCCTAGGCCAAGGCTCGTATCTGCCTATATTCAGAGGAAGCACTTTGCTTGAGCATTCGATAGTTGAACTGCGGGACGATTGGTCCGGCTGGCGCAGAGGCGCGAAGGGCACGGTCGTGTCCGATCATCCGACCTGTGCGCTCATAGAGTTCTCTGACGACGATGGGGTTGCTCTTGGATTCGCGGAAATCCCTCATGGCGCTCTCCGCTCTCTAGATGCGGCAGATCAGAAGGCCCCCACCGACCCTGCGCTCTTAGACGCAGAGTCAGCCTTTCAATCCGACGACTAGAACCCGTTCGAAGGCGTCCGAAGTCTTTGGCCCTGCCGCGCGCTTCTAGCTAGGCAGTCAGCGCGATTTCGTACTGCTGCTTGGTCCCGCTGAGGAACTTCTCCAGCCCGAGTTCGGTGCGGATCCGCTCCCTCGCGGCGCTGCCGAGGCGGGCGCGGGCATCCGGGTCGGCGGCCAGCTCGGCGAGTCGGGAGGACATCGCGTCGAGGTCGCCGGCGGGGAAGATGACTCCCGCCTCGGCGACGGTCTCGGCGTTGCCGGGCCCGTCGGCGACTACCGGTGCGAGGCCGTGGGCCATCGCCTCGAGCAGGGCAAACGACATCCCCTCGCGGTGGGAGGGGAGGAGGAAGAGGTCGGCGGCGGCGTAGAGGTCGCTCAGGTCCTCGCGAAAGCCGAGCGGACGGATCGCAGGTCGCGCCTTGGCGGCAACCTGCTGCTCGAGCGGGCCGCCGCCGGCGATCAGCAGCACCAGCTCGGCACCGTCCTGGCGCGCGGCTTCGACCGCGGCGATCGCGCCCAAGGGGTCCTTGCGCTCCTCCAGCTGACCGGCGAAGAGGACCACGACCTCGCTCTCGCCGAGCCCGAGCGCTTGCCTCGCCCGCAACCGATGCTCGGGCTCCGGCGGCGGCGGGACCGCGACCCCGTTGGCGACGACGACCAGCCGCTCGCGCAGCGAGGCGGGCAGCGCCGCAGCGAGGTCGTCGCGCTCGTCGCGGGCGATGCAGATCGTCCTCGAAGAGGCTGCGACGGCAGCGCGCAGGCGGCGCCGCACCAGCCGGTCGGCGACCCCGGTCGAGCGCCGCAGCCGGTGCAGGCCGTGAGTGGTGAAGACCAGCGGCCGCCCGCGCAGCCCCGGCGCGGCGATCATCGCCGCCATGTCGCCGTGGACGTGCACGAGGTCGGCGCTCCGCGCGAGGCGCTGGACCTCCCGGCGGCGCCTCAGCACCGAAGGGATGCCCTGCGCGCGCGAGCGGGTGGAGCTCAGCGCCACCCGCTGGTGCCGGTACCCGTCCAGGCCCTCGAGCAGGTCGATGTAGGTTTCCGCGCCGCCGCCGGGGTGGGGAAGGACGTGCAGCACCGTGCGCATCCCGCCGAGGCTATCCCCCGCTAGCGACGGTGCAGGAGGATCGCCGCCAGCAGCGAGAGCTCGATCCCCATCGTCTCGTTGTGGCCGGTGAGCCGTCGCAGCGAGCGCAGCGCCAGCCAGGGGACCGCAGCGGGCGAGCGGTCCAGGCGCGCCAGCCGCCGCACCGCGCGGGCCTTGTCCGCCGCGATCCTGCCGTCGAGCCTCGCTTCGAGTTCCCGTGCCGAAGTGGCGATTCGGCGCACGTTCATCTCATAGGAGCGGTCGCCGTGGGAGCGAAGGCGCTGCCAGGTGCCCCTCGGGTCCCGCCGGTCGAGCAGGCGGCCGGCCTCCCAGGGCCGCATCGCCGCCGCGTGGCCGCGGGCGGCACCGCCGTGCTGGACGTAGTCGTAGAGCGGCCGGTCGACGTAGGCGACCGCGCCGGCGGCGAGCGCGACCGCGGCGATCCACTGGTCGTGGAAGGGGTCGCCGACCCGCTCCGGGAACGGCAGCACGAGGTCGAGCAGCTCGCGACGGAAGAGCGAGGCGGCGCCGGTCACCGTGTTCGCCAATAGCAGCGAGGCGAGGTCGGTGTAGTTGTTGCGGCGGCCGCGCCAGAAGGTCTCCGAGACGACCGAGCCCCGCTCGTCGACGATCCGCATGTCGCTGTAGACGAGCCGCGCCGTGCCGAGGCCATCGAGGAGCGTGGCGAGCTTCTCGGGGTACCAGCGGTCGTCCTGGTCGGCGAGGGCGACGAAGCCCGCCTCCGCCGGCACCATTCCCAAGGCCCGTCCGAAGTTGGCGTAGAAGCCGAGCCGCCGCTCGCCGACCGAGATCGTGAAGCGCCCGTCGTCACCGGTCAGCTCGCGCAGGCGCCCGAGCCGCTCCGCCGAGGAGCCGTCGTCGCTGACCAGGCAGACCCAGTTCGCGTGCGTCTGCTCGCGGATCGAGCCGATCTGCCGTTCGAGCAGCCGCGGGTCGGGTTCGAAGGTGGCCATGCAGATCGCCACCAGCGGAGCCTCGGGGGGCATGCGTCAGTAGGCGCCGTCGCCGCGGACGATCGCCCGCGGGGTGCGCAGCAGGATCGCCAGGTCGGTCAGCAGCGAGAGGTTGTCGAGGTAGTCGCGCTCCATCGCCAGCCGCTCCTCGAAGGTGAGGTCGCTGCGTCCGTAGACCTGCATCGGGCCCGTCACCCCCGGCTTCACCGCCAGGCGGCTGCGCTGGCGCTCGTCATATAGGGCGACGATCGCCTCCTCCTCGGGCCGCGGCCCGACCAGCGACATGTCGCCGCGCAGGACGTTGATCAGCTGCGGCAGCTCGTCGAGGCTGGTCCGGCGCAGGAAGCGGCCGACGCGGGTGACGCGGGGGTCGTCGCGGATCTTGAAGGCGGGCTGGTCGAGGCTGGCGAGGTCGATCAGCTCCGGCAGCTGCTGTTCGGCGTCGACCACCATGGTTCGGAACTTCAGCATCGTGAAGGGGCGGCCTTCCTGCCCGGCGCGCCGCTGGCGGAACAGCACCGGGCGGCCGGTGTCGAGCAGGATCGCCAGCGCGATCAGCGCCAGCAGCGGGGAGAGCGCGAGCAGCACGAGGGCGGAGACGAGCAGATCGACCGCCCGCTTCATCGCCATCGTCGAACGCGGCGGGTCGCTGAAGCGGAAGTCGAGCACCGGCAGCTCGGCGAGGCGGTTGAGCTCGATCCCCGGGCCGAGCAGGCCGTAGTGCTGGGGCAAAAAGGTCAGCGCCAGCCCCTCGGCCTTGCACTCGCCGATCAGCTGCTCGGCGTCGAGCTCGCTCATCTGCTGTTCGGCGACCACCACCCGCTCGATCCCGAGCTCGCGGGCGACGCGGGAGATGTCGGAGAGGGAGCCGAGGCGGGGCAGCTCGGTCGCGGTCGCCTCCGCTTTCGGGGAGAGGTAGCCGACCAGGTCGAGCCGCGTCTCCGGGTGGGTCGAGACCCGGCGGGCCACCATGTCGACCGAGCGGCCGGGGCCGATCACCAAACCGCTCGCCAGCCCGGTCAGGCGGTGCCAGAGGAAACGGAGGACGCCGCGGAGGACGAAGCTGGCGAGGAAGGCGCCGACGCCGACGCCGATCGCGCTGGCGGGGGAGAGGGGCCCCGCCGGGCTGAGTGCCAGCAGGCCGTCGAGGACGAGCGTGCCGGCGACCGCCGCGGTGATCAGCGAGGGCAGCTCGTCGAGGGTGCTGTGGCGGATCCGCCGATGGTCGTTGTCGTAGAGCCCCTGCAGCTTGATCACCAGCACCCAGGCGGGGCTGAACAGCAGCGCCCAGAAGAGCGTGCCGACTTCGGTGCTGCTGCTGACCGCGGTGACGACGAAGAGGGCGGCGATCAGGGCGATCCAGTCGGCGAAGGCGAGCAGGCGCCGCAGGACCGCCCCTCGCCGCCGCGAGAGCTCCGCCGCCGGGCCGCGGGTCGGCTCCTCGTCGGGTCCCTGCGACTCCGGCGGCCGCTGCGCGGAGGCAGGGGCGGTCTCGCTCTCCGAGCGACGTCGCTTGGTGTGAGGAGCCCAGTTCATCCGCAACCTTCAAAACCGCCTTCGAGGCACTTTTCTTCGGGGTTGAGGCGCCGCGCTTCGCTGAAGTCTTTCTGCGCCGCCGCTTCGTTTCCGGCCTCGTGCTCCATCCGCGCCCGCAGGTAGTAGAGGAGCCAGTTGTCTTCTTCGTGTTCGATCGCCTGGTCCATCCGGGCGATCGCGGCCGGGTAGTTGCCTTCCCGCTCGGCCAGGAGACCGAGCTGTTTGAGCGGCGTCGTCGCCCAGGGCTCGACCTTGCGCGCGGTTTCGGCGTGGCTGACGGCGCCGGCGAGGTTGCCGTCGAGGACCGCCGAGTTGCTGGCGTCGATCTCGCGGTCGACCAGCAGCGGCCCGACCAGCGCCACCATGGCGATCCAGGCGACCCCGAGGCCGGCGACGGCGACCCCGAACCCCCGCGGCGCCGCGTGGCCGTTGCCGCCGGCCCGCTCCCGCGCCAGCTGCGAGCAGCGGCCGGCGACGAGGACCCCCGCGGCGAGGAAGAAGACCCCGCCGATCACCGCGATCTCCCAGAACCAGTCGATCGCCGCGCAGACCGCGAAAGCGAGGCAGCTGCCGAGCAGGGCGGCGAAGAGGTCGCGCTGGCGGCCCGCGGCGGCGCGCCAAGCGCAGATCCCCGCCCACAGCAGGACTCCGACCATCGCCAGCACCAAGAGCCCGCCGACCAGCCCGAGCTCGGCGAAGGCCTGCAGGTAGAGCGAGTGGGCCTCCAGGTTGGGGACCGCGTTGTGCCGCAGGAGGTGCCAGGAGAAGCGGTAGGTCCCGGCGCCGTGCCCGAGCACCGGCTTTTCGCCGAAGGCGTCGACCGCGACCCGCCAGAATTCGCTGCGGCCGTTGCTGGAGAGCTGGGTGAAGTGTTCCCCGGAGCTGTGCGGCGGCTGTAGGTCGGGGCTGTTGAACTGGTGCCAGGCGCGACCGCCGACGGCCAGCGCCGCGGCCAGCGCGAGGACCGCCGCAGCGAGAGCGATCCGCCTGAGGACGCGGGGATCGCGCGAGGCGCTGATCGCGCGGCCGGTGAAGCGGCCCTGCCGCCGCTCCAACCGCTTCAGGCCCATTCCCAGGCCGACCGCCAGCAACGAGCCGGCGACGAGGATCGCCAGCACCATCGCCCCCTCTTCGGCGATCGTCGAGTCGTGGAGGTTCTCGGCGAGGCTGTTGCACGCCTGCACCGCGATCACGGCCGGCAGCGCCCCGAGGGCGCCGATCGCCAGCGTCGCCAGCAGCCACAGGCGGTCGTGAGAGAGGACGATCAGGCAGCCGCAGGAAACCGCGGTCGCCAGCAGGCCGCCGCGGGAGTAGGTGAAGTAGAGCGCCAGCAGGACGGCGGGCAACAGCGCCGTCGCCGCCCAGCGGACCGCCCCGTTCAGGGCCCGCCGGCTCAGCCACAGCGCCAGGCCGGTCGCGATCCCGAAGAGGACGGCGTCGCCGTTCCAGTAGCCGAGCGGGTAGCTGAGCCGCGCCCCCGCCTGCGGGTCTTCGTTTACGGAGAGGAGATCGGGTAATAGGCGGGAGGCCAGGGCGATCAGAGCCAGGGCGATCAGCGCGATTCCGATCCCTTCACCGAAACGTTGGCGGCTCTGCTCGGTTTGGGCCAAGAGAAGCGCCAACGCGAAGAACCCGAGGTAGACGACCACCCGATCGGCCTCGATGACGCTGAGCTCAATCGACCCGGACCACGACGACGACAGAGCGGAGAAAAGCGCGAGTGAAGCGATCAGACCAGTCGCCCAGTAGAACGTCCGTCCAAGCGCGATACGCCCGGTGCCGCCGAGGACCAGCAGCGCCACCACGAGTAACCAGGCGGCCATCCCCGCCACATGGCGCTCGCTCAGTTCGAAGCCGCCGCCGGCCAGGGCCAGACCGAGGAGCAAGAGCAGTGGAATTATCAGCGCCGCTGATTCCTCTAACCTTGCGCGCCATGATTCGGCCCCGCCACCCCCACGCCCGAGGCCTGAGCCGGCCTTCCCTCGCGCTTGTCTCAGTGCTTGTTCTGCTGGCATCTGCGTGCTTTCCGGTCTTCGCTGAGGCTAATCCCAACTACGAAGTGGAACAGACCATCCTCCCGGGTGGAGGAGGGGGGGGTCACTCCACTCCCTCTACCCATCCCAACAACCCCGGCGGCTCGGAAAGTTCCCCTGGCGCCAAGCAGTCGAACGTCGCCGCCGGCGAACCGGGCAGCAACGGTACCGGGAGCTCGCAGGACCATTCTTCGAAGTCGCAGGGCGGGGCATCGGAAGGGAACAATCCAAGCAGCCCGGGCGGAGGCGGCGGAGGCCAGGGCAGGCAAGGCAACGGTGGCACCAAGGGCCAGAACCCGTCCAACGGGGTGCAGATGGGCGAACCGAAGTCCTCGGTCAGCGACTCCGGGGGGTCCTCGCCGCTGGTCCCGATCCTGATCGCAGTCGCCGTGCTGGCGGCGATCTCGGTGGGCGCCGTCCTCGTTCGCCAGCGCCGCGGCAGCACCGACGGCTTCTCCCTCAAGAGGGGCTGACCCGATGATCAAACCGACGGCTTACCCGACGAGGAGGACCGCTGCGCTGGCGCTCGCGCTGGCGTTGCTGGCGTCGTTCGTCTTCGTCGCCAGAGCGCAGGCGCTGCCGGCGAAGTTCTGGGGCGTGGTCCCGCAGACGAGCATGTCCGAGGAACACTTCGAACGGCTGGCGCGGGGCGGCGTCGAAAGCGTCCGGGTCCCGCTCGGCTGGGCAGACCTTCAGGCAGAACGGAACGGCCCGATCCAGTGGTCCGGCGTCGACTACCTGGTCGAAAAAGCCGCCCTCTCCGGGCTCGACGTGCTGCCGACGATCAGCGGCGCCCCGACCTGGGCCGTGCCGATCGCAGGCGTGCAGGGCGACCGCACCGCGAAGGCCCCCGCCCGCCTGCCGGTCAGCGGCGCGGCGGCCGGCGGCTGGCGCAGCCTGCTGATCCAGGCGGTCGAACGCTACGGGCCGGGCGGACAGTTCTGGCTCACCCACCCGAGCGTCCCGCCGAGGCCGATCCGCTCCTGGCAGATCTGGAACGAGCCGAACTTCAAGTACTTCGTCGCCAAGCCGAACCCGACCGAATACGGCAAGCTCGTCAAGCTCTCCTACTCGGCCCTGAAGTCGGTCGACCCGGGGGCGCAGGTGGTCCTCGCCGGCCTGTTCTCGCAGCCGCTGGGCGGCCGCTACTACCGCCTTGTCAAAGGCAAGAAAAAGCTCCAGCACCCGGGCAGCATCAACTACTTCGCCAGCTACTTCCTCGAACAGATGTACAAGACGACCCCGGGGATCAAGTCGAAGTTCTCCGCCGTCGCGCTCCACCCCTACACCGAAACCTGGCGCTACCTGACGCCGGAGATCGAAGAAGTCCGCGAAGTCCTCAAAGCCGCACACGACCCGGCCAAGGCGCTGTGGATCACCGAGCTCGGCTGGAGCTCAGGCCCGAGACGCTCCGACGACGCCTTCGCCAAGGGGCCGGGCGGGCAGGTCGCCGAACTGCGCGGCGCCTTCCGGCTGCTGACGACGAACGCGGCCAGATGGCGGCTCAAGCGCCTCTACTGGTTCTCGGTCGAGGACGCCAAGGAATCCTGCAACTTCTGCGACGGCACCGGCCTCTTCACCGAAGCCTTCAAGCCGAAGCGCTCCTGGAACGAATACGCCAAGTTCGCCGGCGGCACGCCCTAACGAAATCAGTCGGCGGGCAGATTTGCGAGGTCCGCTCGATCCTGCGGGCGGTCCTGGGCAGCCTTCATCTCGCGCAGGCGCATGAGCGAGCACACCCTGACCGGGACCCCGAGCAATTCGCTGTCCACGGCATCTTCGGCCAGCTGCGTATAGCTGGGCACTCCCCTCGCCCGCTGCACGACATCGAGGCCCCCGAACCTGGTTGAGGCCGTCACGTTGCCGCCGCGACGGATCACCGCAGCGTCGGTTGCCGGGTCGAAAGGCCTGTTGCCGACCGTCGGCAGGGTAGATTCCAGCTTCTCTAGCGCCTCGGTCAGGCGCGTCAGGTTGTTCGGGTCCGGGTCTGGGACCAGATCGAGGTCCTCGGTTCCCCTCACGTAGCCGTGCGCTCCGACTGCGACCCCGCCGATAACGACGAAGCGAATTTCAGCCTTGCTCAGAGCCTCCAGCAAAGCATGGAGGTCGAACTCCTTCACCGTGGCCGCGCCGCGCCCTTGAAGGCGCTCATCTGTTTGCAGAGGAAATGCATCCGCGCCAACCGCTCACTCATCGGGGCCTTGCGATCCGCTTGGAGTCGCAGGGCCCGGGCTCGATCCAGTTCTTCGGCGTCGCCGCTGAGCGTTTTGTCTGCCATGGGTACAAGTGTAAGGCTGCGGCCCGGCCATTTGTCTGAGCAGGGAGATCCTTCTGCGTAAGATCGGTGGGTTGGCTACTAAGGCGAAAGCGACTGTGAAGTCCGACCCGCTGGCGCCGTTCTCGGCGGCGACGCGGCGCTGGTTCGAGTCCTCCTTCGAGGGGCCGACGCCGGCGCAGGCGGGCGGTTGGGAGGCGATCTCCAGCGGCGAGCATGCGCTGATCTGCGCCCCGACCGGGTCGGGGAAGACGCTGGCGAGCTTCCTCTGGGGGATCGACAAGCTCGCCCGCTCGAAAGAGCTTGGAACCGGGGTCAAGCTCGTCTACATCTCGCCGCTGAAAGCGCTCTCATACGACATCGAGCGCAACCTGCGGGCGCCGCTGCGCGGGATCGGCGCCGAGATCGCGGTCGGCCTGCGGACCGGCGATACGCCGCAGAAAGAGCGGCGGGCGATGGCCAAAGAACCGCCCGACATCCTCATCACCACGCCCGAGTCGCTCTACCTGATGCTCTCCTCCAGCGTGCGGGAGATCCTCACCGGGGTCGAAGCGGTGATCGTTGACGAGATCCATGCGGTGGCTCAGACCAAGCGGGGGAGTCACCTTGCGCTGACCCTTGAGCGGCTCGATCACCTCGCGAGGTTTGGGGTGGGGTCGGGGGAGGGGTCGGCGGGCAAACAGCGGGGAGGGTCCGGCGACCCCTCCCCCGACCCCCCAGCCGAGCCGGATAGCCCTGACATCCAGCGGATCGGTCTTTCAGCTACCCAGAGGCCACTTGAGCGCATCGGGCAGTTCCTGGTCGGTCCCAAGCGGGAGTGCAGGATCGTCGATGCGGGGCAGAAGAAGGCTCTGGACCTGGAGATCGTGGTGCCCGTCGAGGACATGGCCGATCCGGGGGCTCCTGCTTATCCCTCTGAGGACGGGCCGCCGCCTACGGAAATCGAGCCCTCCGCGCATGTGAGGTCGATCTGGCCGGCGATCTACCCGAAGCTGCTGGAGCTGGTCGAAGAACACACGTCGACGATGATCTTCGTCAACAACCGGCGAGCAGCTGAGCGCCTGGCGAAGCGTCTCAACGAGCTGGCGAACGGTGAAGGGGAACAGGAGCTTCCAGCTACCGAACAAGCGGGCCACGCTGCGGCGTCGGGTGGGGAGCCGGGGGGGTCCTCACCGGACCCTCCCAAGCTGTTGTCCGGTGAGGACCCCCCCGGCTCCCCGGAGCCGTACGTAGAAATCGCCCGCGCTCATCACGGCTCGCTCTCCCACGAGGAGCGGGCCAACGTCGAGGAGATGCTGAAGTCGGGGCAGCTGCCCTGCCTCGTCGCCACCTCCTCGCTGGAGCTGGGGATCGACATGGGGGCCGTCGACCTGGTGATCCAGGTCGAGTCGCCGAAGTCGGTGACCCGCGGCCTGCAGCGGATCGGCCGCGCCGGCCACCGCATGGGCGAAGTCTCCAAAGGCCGGATCTTCCCGAAATACCGCGGCGACCTGCTCGAGTGCGCGGTCGTCGCCAAGCGCATGCGCGAGGCCGAGATCGAGGAGACGACGATCCCGCAGAACCCCCTCGACGTGCTCGCCCAGCACCTGGTCTCGATCGCGGCGCTGGACGAGTGGGAGGTTGACGAGGTTGAGCGCCTCGTCACGTCCACCGAGCCCTTCCACGACCTCTCCCGCGAACAGCTCGAGAACGTGCTCGACATGCTCGACGGCCGCTACCCCTCTGACCGCTTCGCCGAGCTGCGGCCGCGGATTGTCTGGGACCGCACCGAAGGCACGATCCACGGCCGCAAAGGCGCCCGCCAGCTCGTCGTCACCAACGCCGGCACGATCCCCGACCGCGGCCTCTACGGCGTCCACCTCCCCGACGGCCGCCGGGTCGGCGAGCTCGACGAGGAGATGGTCTACGAGGCCCGCCCCGGACAGACCTTCCTGCTCGGCTCCAGCACCTGGCGGATCGAGGAAATCACCCGCGACCGGGTCATCGTCACCCCCGCGCCGGGCGCCCCGGGGGCGGTCCCCTTCTGGAAGGGCGATGGGATCGGCCGCCCGGCCGAGCTCGGCCGGGCGATCGGCGCCTTCGCCCGCGAGGCGGTCTCCCGCGATCCGGCCGAGCTGGCGAAGGAGTACGACCTCGACGAGCGCGCCGCCAACAACCTCGTCACCTACCTGCGCGAGCAGCAGCAGGCGACCCGCGTCGTCCCCTCCGACGAGACGATCGTGGTCGAGCGCTTCCGCGACGAGATCGGCGACTGGCGCCTCTGCATCCTCTCGCCCTACGGCGGCCGCGTCCACGCCGCCTGGGGCCTCGCCCTCGCCGCCAAGATCCGCGACGAACGCGACCTCGAGGCCGACGCGATCTGGTCCGACGACGGCATCGTCATCCACCTTCCCGACGCCGACGAGCCGCCGCCCGCCGACCTCGTCCTGATCGACCCCGACCAGATCGAAGACCTCGTCGTCGGCGAGCTCTCCGGCTCGGCCCTGTTCGGCGCCCGCTTCCGCGAGAACGCCTCCCGCTCGCTGCTGATCCCACGCGCCTATCCCGGCAAGCGCACGCCGCTCTGGCAGCAGCGGCTGAAGAGCCAGAGCCTGCTCGAGGTGGCGCGGGACTTCCCCCGCTTCCCGGTCGTGCTCGAGACCTACCGCGAGTGCCTGCGCGACGTCCTCGACCTCCCCGCCCTCGCCGAGCTGCTGGAAAAGCTGCACTCGCGGGCGCTCAGCCTGGTCGAGGTGGAGACGCCGACCGCCTCGCCCTTCGCCTCCTCGCTGCTCTTCGACTACGTCGCCACCTACATGTACGAGGGGGACACGCCGAACGCCGAGCGGCGGGCGGCGGCGCTGGCGCTCGACCGCGACCTCCTGCGCGAGCTGCTGGGCCAGGAGGAGCTGCGCGAACTGATCGACCCCGAGGCGCTGGAAGAAGTCGAGGCGCAGCTGCAGCACCGCACCGAGGCCGGCCGCGCGGGCGACCGCGACGCCCTGCAGCAGCTGCTCCGCAACCTCGGCGATCTGCGCCTGGACGAGTGCGAGGAGCGGGTGACCGACGGCTACTCGGCGAAATCGATGCTGGAGAAGCTGGTCGCCGAGCGCCGCGTCGCCAAGGTCCGGGTCGCCGGCGAGGAGCGCTACATCGCCGCCGAGGACGCCGGCCTCTACCGCGACGCCCTCGGCGTGCCCGAGCCGCCGGGCCTGCCGGAGACCTTCCTCGAGGAGCACCCCGACGCGATGCGGGCCCTGGTCCGCCGCTACGCCCGTACCCACGGCCCGTTCCCGACCCACCAGCTCGCCGAGCGCTACGGCGTCGACCCCTCGCCGGCGCTGCGTGAGCTCGAGTCCGAAGGCGCGCTGGTCCGCGGCGAGCTCGCCCCGGGCGGGACCGAGCGCGAGTGGTGCGATTCCGAAGTCCTGCGCCGGGTCCGCCGCGCCAGCCTCGCCCGCCTGCGCAAGGAGGTCGAGGCGGCCGACACCCGCGAGCTCGCCCGCTTCCTGCCGAGCTGGCAGAACGTCGACGCCTTCCGCCGCACCGGCGCCGGGCTCGACCGCCTGCGCGAGGCGCTGGTGCCGCTGCAGGGCGTGGCGCTGACGCCGAAAGTGTGGGAGAACGATGTGCTGCCGCGGCGGCTCGGCGCCTACTCGCAGACCTGGCTCGACGAGCTCTGCACCAGCGGCGAGCTGGTCTGGGTCGGGGCCGGCGCCCTCGGCCGCAACGACGGCCGCGTCGCCCTCTACTTCCGCGAGGACGTGCGCCTCGCCGGGCCGCCGCCGGCAAACGCGAAGCTGGAGGCGGCGAGCGGCGAGGTCCACGACGCGATCCGTGAGCGTCTCGCCGGCGGGCCTTCCTTCTGGCTCGACCTCGTGGTCGAGCTCGACCATCCGGCCGAGGACCTCCACAACGCCCTCTGGGACCTGGTCTGGACGGGGGAGGTGACCAACGACGCCTTCGCGCCGCTGCGGGCGCCGCGGCTGCGGGCCGTCCCACCGAGCGAACGTCCCGGCCGCCGCTTCGCCCGCCGCCGCAGCACCACCGGTGCCGCCGTCCAGGGCCGCTGGTCGCTGACCGAGCCGCTGTTCGCCAATGCCCCCGGCCCCGGCGCCAGGCTGCGCGCCCAGGCCGAGCTGATGCTCGAGCGCTACGGCATCGTCACCCGCGAGACCGTCCTCGCCGAGGGCATCCCCGGCGGCTTCTCCACCCTCTACGGCGAGCTCGGCAACCTCGAGCTGCTCGGCACCGCCCGCCGCGGCTACTTCGTCGAGGGCCTCGGCGGCGCCCAGTTCGCCCTTCCCGGCGCGGTCGAGCGGCTGCGCTCGCTGCCCGAAGCCGACGGCTCCTACCTCGTCCTCGCCGCCACCGACCCCGCCAATCCCTACGGCGCCTCGCTCCCCTGGCCGAAAACCGAGAGCGGCCGCCGGCCCGGCCGCACCCCCGGCGCCCACCTGCTGCTCCGCGACGGCGAGCCGGTCGTCTTCGTCGAGCGCGGTGGCCGCGGCCTCCTGCGCCTGCAGCAGATCGAGGGAGAGGAGCTGGAGCAGGCGATGCGCGCCCTTGCCGACGCGGTCGCCGACGGCCACCTGCCGAAACTCGCGGTCGAGAAACTCGACGGCGAGTCGATCATCGGCTCCGGCCACGAGGACGCCCTGGTCGGCGCCGGCTTCAGCCGCGGCCCCCGCAAACTCACCGCCACGGCCTGAACGACGTACGGGGTTCCCGTACACGCCTGTACGGGAACCCCGTACACCCCGCGTCCTGTATGGGCGGGACGGCGAACTGACGGTGGTCTGCTTTGACGAGTTCCAGGATCCCCTGGTGGCGGACGACGATCTCGATGGGTTGTTTCGCTCGGTGATCCAGCACCATGGCAAGGCTGCCGCCTACGTCTTTGCGGGAAGCCAACCCTCGTTGATGCGTGCCTTGTTCTCCGAGTACGAGCGGCCGTTCTACGGGCAGCCCGTCCGCTCGAGGTCTCGACTCTGCCGCTGGGCGAAGCTGCCAACGACATCGAAGCCCTCCTTGCTGCCGACGGCTTGGACGCCGGCAGCGCTGTGGACGAGCTTCTCGCCCTTTCCGATGGACACCCTCAGCGCACCATCCTGCTTGCCCATCACCTTTACGAGGTGCTGGACCAAGAGAAAGAGGCGGAGAACCCCGCAGCAGCCGCCGTCGATCTGGCTCTGATCGAGATCACCGACGCGCTCCAAGCCCAGTGGGACGGCTTTGAGAGGAACGAACGAGTGGTTCTAATGGCCCTCAGCGATGGCCAGGCTCCGACCGGCACCATCGTTGCTGGCGAACACCGCATCCCGCGTTCGACCTTGCAAGAAGCGCTCGATCGGCTGCTTGCCGATCAGCGTCACGTCCAGCGGGATGCAGACGGCAAGCCTTACTTGCTTGATCCGCTTTTCGCCGAGTGGCTGAGGCGCCGTTGACCTCGCAATTGGCCGCGCGGCCAGACCATTGCCATAATCGGTGTAGTGCCTGAGGCAGATCAGAGCGCGGTCGAGCTGCTGAAGAGCGTGGCGCTCTTCGCCGACCTGGAGGAGGGGGAGCTGGAGCGCTTCTCGCACGTCGCCGTGCCGCGCACCTTCCCGGCCGGGACCCGCGTCTTCCACGAGGGTGACGATTCGGACGCCTGCTACATCGTCAAGGACGGCAGCTTCCGGGTCACCCGCGAACACTCCGACGGCCGCGCGATCACCCTCGCCACCCTCGGGCCGGGCGAGATCTTCGGCGAGCTGGCGATGCTCGACGGCGACAAGCGCTCGGCCAGCGCTGAGGCCCTGACCGAGGGCGAGCTGCTGGCGCTGCCAGCCAACGACGTGCGCTCGCTCCTCGCCCGACATCCCGAGATCTCCCTCAAGCTGGTCGCCGGCCTCGTCCGCCGCCTCCGCGCCGCCAACGTTCGCCTCTCCCGCCAGTCCTTCCAGACCGTCCCCAGCCGCGTTGCCGGCATCCTCGCCCAGCTCAGCCGCGAGGGCCAGGACGGCGACGGGGATCCGGAAGAAGAGGTGACGATCAACATGAACCAGACCGACCTCGCCCAGCTCGCCGGCACCTCGCGCGAGTCGGTTAGCCGCTTCCTCGCCGAGCTCGAGCGCGCCGGCGTCGTCCGCTCCGGCCGCGGCCGGGTGACCGTGCTCGAGCCCGAGAAGCTGCGCAACTACATCTACTGAGCCCGTGGCGATCTCGGTCTCGACACCGCAGGGCTTGGAGCTGCCCTACCGTTGGGACGATGCCGACGGCCTCGTCCGGGTGGAGATGGGGGTCAACGACGATCCGGTCGCCTTCGGGGTCGAAGATTGGGCCCGTGGCTTCCCCTTCCTCCGGGCGACGATTGAGTCCACCGCCACCGGTTACCGAGAAATGATCGGTTGGGTGCAGGTGGTCGATCGCAGCGATCAGCCCGACGGCTTCAACATCGATCTCTTCGAGCCGCTCGGCGAGGTTCCCCACCCGTTCTGCCAATTCGGTTACTCGCCGGTCATGTTCGACTCGCCCCATGCCACCTACACCGACTGGGACTTCACCTCACATACCTTCCTCTGCGGCCGGGGCGGCAAGCTGCTCGAACAGACGGAAGACGGGCGGCGGGAAGTCCGTGCCGTCCTCGGTTTCGAGTGGGGGTTCGTGAAACGCGACGATCGGATCGATCTCTTCGGCCCGAAACAACTCTCCGCCGAGGACTGGAACCACCACCTCCCGTACCTTCAGGAGAGGTTCTCCGAGCCGCAGTGGACCTTCCTCCCCGGGTTCTTCGACCACCCGCTGCCGTGAGCTCCGCGGCCGCACGGCGCCGCATGGTCGAGCGGCAGCTGCGGCGGCGGGGGATCGGGGACGAGCGGGTGCTGGCGGCGATGGGCGAGGTGCCGCGGGAGGCGTTTCTGCCGGCGGGGCTGCGCGAGCAGGCTTATGAGGATTCGGCGCTGCCGATCGGGGAGGAGCAGACGATCTCCCAGCCCTGGATCGTCGCCGCGATCTGCCAGGCGCTGGAGCTGGACGGGTCGGAGCTGGTGCTGGAGGTGGGAACGGGGTCGGGTTACTCGGCGGCGGTGCTGGCGCGGCTGGCGGCGCATGTCGTCAGCATCGAGCGACACGAGTCGCTGTCCCAAGAAGCGACCCGCGTCCTCGAGGCACTGGGATTCAGGAACGTTGAGATCGTCGTCGGCGACGGCAGCCTCGGAGCTCCGCAGCGGGCGCCCTTCGACGCGATCGCCGTCCACGCCGCCGCCCCAGCGCCCCCGCCCGCGCTGATCGGCCAGCTGGCCGCCGGCGGCCGCCTGGTCGTCCCGGTCGCCGCCGAGGACGCCGACGTCCTCACGCTGCTGCGCCGCGCGGGCGACCGGATCGAGACCACGAACCTCGGCCCCTGCCGCTTCGTGCCCCTGATCGGCGAG
>Ga0207702_10001242_pt1 | contig 25763 bp, 24 predicted proteins | sample KBSCornC62_FD_184302 | JGI IMG/M metagenome (GOLD analysis project Ga0207702, IMG submission 184302) | Corn rhizosphere microbial communities from Kellogg Biological Station, Michigan, USA - KBS Corn C6-2 (SPAdes) (version 2) | ecosystem: Host-associated > Plants > Roots > Rhizosphere > Soil ...
CGGGGAACGGCGACAGCGTCGTGCAAGCGTCGAGCAGCCGCCGCCGCGCGTCCGCCGCGAGCGGGATCATCAATTGCGCCAGCGCGTAATCGAGCGCGAGCGCGGTCAGCGCCGCGAAGTCGGCGCGCTCGACGCCCGGCTCGCGCATCAGTGACGTGAGCCAGGTGTACTCGAGCTGCTTCGTGCGCCAGAGTTGCGACAGCACCGCGCCCTGGCGCGGTGCGATTTCTTCCGCGAGCGTGACGACGGAATGCACGTCGAACAGCGTGCCGTAGGCATCGAAGACGAATGCGCGGGGAGTCGAATGCATTTTGTAAAAGGGTCGCGACAAAAAAAGAGGGGTTACACTCGCGCGTAACCCCTTGGTTCATGTGGTGGGCGATACTGGGATCGAACCAGTGACCCCTGCCGTGTGAAGGCAGTGCTCTCCCGCTGAGCTAACCGCCCGCGAACCCAGACAGGAGCCGCGATTTAACCATAGGGGAGGGGGTAACTCAAACGCAGTTTTGCCGTTTGTCGTACCGCGTCATGGACATAATAGCACCAAAACGGTGCGAAACAGTGACTCCCACGCAGGACCAACGACGGGCCACTCCACAGCCAGCGCCACCGGACGTTGTTTCGCAATGACTTTGGCGGCCCGGTCCGCGCCTTGCTCTTGAGCGTCATTCCCACGACGGATTCCACCATGTCGGCCCCGTACTACGACGAAATGCGGGCCGCAGACGGGTCGATCCGGCCCCACTACCGACCGTTCGCCGACTGGATCGATCGGGTGCCGTCCGCCCGGATCGCGCAAAAGCGCGAAGAGGCCGAGCGACTGTTTCATCGCGTGGGCATCACGTTCGCGGTGTACGGCGACGACGACGGAACGGAGCGCCTCATTCCGTTCGACCTCGTGCCGCGCATCATTCCCGCGGACGAATGGCAGCGGCTCGAGGCGGGTCTCGTGCAGCGCGCGCACGCGCTGAATCTCTTTCTGCACGACGTCTACCACGACCAGGCGATCCTGCGCGCCGGTGTCGTTCCGGCCGGGCACGTGCTCGGCAACGCCCAGTTCCGTCGAGAAATGATCGGCGTCGACGTACCGGGCCGCGTCTACGCGCACATCGCCGGCATCGACGTCGTCCGCGGCGGGGGCGGCGAGTACTGCGTGCTCGAGGACAACCTGCGCGTTCCGTCGGGTGTGTCGTACATGATGGAAAACCGCAAGATTACGATGCGGCTCTTCCCGGAGCTCTTCGCGACGCAGTCGATCCGCCCGATCCAGCACTATCCGAACGCACTGCTCGAGCATCTTCATGCGGTGGCGCCGGCCGGTCGCGAGCATCCGACGGTTGCGGTCCTCACGCCCGGCGCGCGCAATGCCGCGTACTTCGAGCACGCGTTCCTCGCGCAGCAGATGGGCGTCGAGCTCGTCGAGGGGCAGGACCTGTTCGTGCAGAACGAGACGGTCTATATGCGCACAACGCGCGGGCCCCAACGCGTCCACGTTCTCTACCGGCGCGTCGACGACGACTTCCTCGATCCGCTTGCGTTTCGTCCCGACTCGATGCTCGGCGTCCCGGGGCTCTTCGCGGCCTATCGCGCGGGACGCGTGACGCTCGCCAACGCGATCGGCACCGGCGTCGCCGACGACAAGTCGATGTACCCGTACGTGCCGGACATGATCCGGTTCTACCTGTCCGAGGAGCCGCTGCTCGCCAACGTGCCGACGCTGGTCCTGTCGCGGAAGGACGAGCTTGCGCAGGCGCTTGCGCGGCTCGACGAGCTGGTCGTCAAGGAAGTACACGGCGCGGGCGGCTACGGCATGCTGATCGGGCCGCTTGCGACCGCCGCCGAGCGCGAGGCGTTTCGCGAGAGGATTCGGGCTGCGCCCGAGCGCTATGTCGCGCAGCCGACGCTCGCGCTGTCGACGTGCCCGACGTTCGCCGAAGCCGGACTCGCGCCGCGGCACATCGACCTGCGTCCGTACGTGCTGTCCGGCAAAGGCACGAATCTCGTCCCCGGCGGACTCACGCGCGTCGCGTTGCGCGAAGGCTCGCTCGTCGTCAATTCGTCGCAGGGCGGCGGCACCAAGGACACGTGGGTGCTCGCCCCCGACGAGGCATGCTGAGCCGCCACGCGAACGAGCTGTACTGGATCGCCCGTCACATCGAGCGCACCGAGAACACCGCGCGGCTGCTCGATGTCACCTATCGGACGTCGCTTCTGCCGTACCACCCCGGGGAGCCCGGCCTCGCGTGGGCCGCGCCGTGGTCGGTGCCGCTGATCACGTCCGGCCTCGCGTCCGCCTACTACCAGCGCTACTCGGTGCTGACCGCCGAGAACGCGCTGCGCTTCATGATCCTCGACCCGTCGAATACGTCGTCGATCTACGCGTGCCTGCGCGCGGCGCGCGAGTCGGCGCGCGCGGTCCGCGGCGCGATCACCTCGGAGATGTACGAGGACCTGAACTCGGCGTGGATCGAGATGCGCGATACCGACTACGAGCGGATCCAGGCGCGCGGCGTTTCGGACTTCCTCGACTGGGTGAAGATGCGCTCGCACCTGTTCCGCGGCGTCACGTTCGGCACGATGCTGCGCGACGAGGCCTATCACTTCATTCGTCTCGGCACGCACATGGAGCGCGCGGACAACACGGCGCGCATCCTCGACACCAAGTACCACATCCTGTTGCCGTCGCTCGCCGACGTCGGTGGTGCCGTCGACTACTATCAATGGGCGTCGCTGTTGCAGTCGCTGTCGGGATTCGAGGCGTACCGGAAGATCTACAAGGACGTGATCTCGCCGCGCCGCATCGCCGAGCTGCTGATCCTCCGCGACGACATGCCGCGGTCGCTGCATAGCTGCATGAACCTGATCTACGACACGCTGCAGCTTCTGTGCGACGAGCAGAGCCGCGAGATCGAGCGGATGGCCGGCGAGATGCACGCGCGGCTGCATTACGGGCGCACCGACGACGTCATGAGCTTCGGCCTGCACGAGTACCTGACCGACTTCCTGGAACGGATCTCGCAGCTCGGCAACGAGGTGAGCCGGACGTTCCTCGTGCCGGCTTAGCGACGTTCGCTCTGTCCGTTATAATAACTTGCAAAGTCATGTACTTGCGATGACATCATCACCTGCTTTAGCATGACATACTGCGTCGCCATGTCGCTGGACGCCGGCATGATCTTCGCGTCCGATTCGCGGACGAACGCCGGCGTCGACCATATCGCGCGCTTCTCGAAGATGCGCGTGTTCGCGCGCGACGCCGACCGCGTCGTCGTCATGCTGTCGTCCGGCAACCTGTCGGTCACGCAGAACGCGATCAACATCCTCGAGCAGCAGGCGCGCACCGGCGACTCGCAGCACAACGTCTGGAACGTGACGTCGATGTTCGAGGTCGCGCGGCTGCTCGGCGACGCGCTGCGCGAGGTCCGCGCGCGCGACGGCCCGTACATGGTCCAGAACAACATCGACTCGTCGGCCAGCTTCATCGTCGGCGGCCAGTTGCAAGGCGAGGCGCCGAGGCTTTTCGAGGTGTACAGCGAAGGCAACTTCATCGAGGCGACGCCCGACACCTGCTACTTCCAGATCGGCGAGTCGAAGTACGGCAAGCCGGTGATCGACCGCGTCGTCCACCGGGGCACGTCGCTGCTCGACGCGACGAAGTGCACGATCGTGTCGTTCGACTCGACGATGCGCTCGAACATTTCGGTCGGCCTGCCGATCGACCTGCTCGTCTACGAGACCGGGAGTCTCAAGATCGCGCTGCAGCGGCGCATCCAGGAATACGATCCGTACTTCCAGCTCGTCCACCACCAGTGGGGCGAAGGCCTGCGGCGCGTGTTCGCGCAGTTGCCCGACCCCGACTGGCTCTGACCGCACCAACGGGTCGCGACGGCGCATGCCGATACGCGTCGCGCTCACGCACCGTACCCGCTATCGGTACGACCGGCCCGTCGCGCTGTCGCCGCACGAGATCCGGCTGCGCCCGGCGCCGCACTGCCGCACGCCGATCCTCGCGTACTCGCTCGCGATCGAGCCCGCCGAACACTTCCTGAACTGGCAACAGGACCCGTACGGCAATTTCGTCGCGCGCGTGGTGTTTCCGGCGAAGACCGAGCGCCTCGAGGTGAGCGTCGATCTGCACGCCGAGCTCGGCGTCGTCAACCCGTTCGATTTCTTCGTCGAGGCCTACGCGCAAACGTTTCCGTTCGCCTATGCGCCGCCGCTTGCGAAGGAGCTGGCACCGTTTCTCGAGCAGCTGGACGAGGGCAGCGGGCTTGCCGCGTGGGTCGAGCGCTTCCGCGGCGACGTGCCCGACGCGATCTCGACAGTCGACCTGCTCGTGCGCGCGAATCAGCGCATCAAGGATGCCGTCGGCTACGTTGTGCGGATGGAGCCGGGCGTGCAAACGCCCGACCGGACGCTCGAGCTTGCGATCGGTTCGTGCCGCGATTCGGCGTGGCTGCTCGTGCAGGTTCTGCGGCGGCTCGGAATCGCCGCGCGTTTCGCCTCCGGCTACCTGATCCAGCTCGCGCCCGACGTGAAGCCGCTCGAAGGTCCGGCCGGCGTCGAGCGCGACTTCACCGATCTGCATGCATGGGCCGAAGCCTACGTGCCGGGCGCCGGCTGGATCGGGCTCGATCCGACGTCGGGATTGCTTGCAGGCGAGGGCCACATTCCGCTCGCGTGCAGCGCAAGTCCGGGCAGCGCAGCGCCGATCAGCGGTGCAACCGACGTGGCCGGCGTCGCGTTCGATTTCGCGATGCACGTGGCCCGCCTCGGCGAGTCGCCTCGTGTGACGCGGCCGTACGACGATGCGCAGTGGGCCGCGATCGACGCGCTTGGCGTACGCGTCGACGAGCTGCTCGCGGCGGACGACGTTCGGCTGACGCAGGGCGGCGAGCCGACGTTCGTGTCGATCGACGCGCCCGATGCGCCGGAATGGAACACGACGGCGTTGTCGCCCGCGAAGCGCGAGCGCGCACACGCGCTGCGGCGACGATTGAAGGCACGCTTCGCGGCCGGCGGCTTGCTGCACGAGGGTCAAGGCAAGTGGTACCCGGGAGAGCCGCTTCCGCGCTGGGCGCTCGGCGTGTTCTGGCGCGCCGACGGCGTTCCGGTCTGGCGCGACGAAACGCTGCTCGCCGACTCCCGGGAACCGGGCCGGCACACGCGCGACGATGCGCGGCATGTGATCGACGCGCTCGTCGATGCGCTGCAGTTGCCGCGCGAGCGCGTCATGACGGCGTACGAAGCGGGCGGCGATGGCACGCCGATCGGGTTCGTGCTGCCGCTTCGCGCTGCGCCGCGCGAACAAGCGTCCGGCGACGCGCCGCGATGGCAGACATCCGCGTGGTCGCTCGCGGACAATCAGCTTCGCGCGGTCGCCGGCGATTCACCGCTTGGCTTGCGGCTCCCGCTGGGTTCGCTGCCGCCCGACGTGCCGGTCCGGACGGCGCTCGCCGCACAAGCGCGCGACGGTCACGTGGCGATCTTCGTGCCGCCGATCGATGCGCTCGACGATTACCTGGCGCTGATCGCAGTGCTGGAGGCGACGGCCGCTCGGCTCGCGATGCCGCTGCTGATCGAAGGCTACCCGCCGCCGCGCGATCCCCGGATGCGCGCGTTGCTCGTGACGCCCGACCCCGGCGTCATCGAGGTCAACGTGCATCCGGCGTCGTCGTGGCACGAGCTCGTCGACATCACGCAGACGCTTTACGACGAAGCGCGTCTCGCGCGGCTCGCGACCGAGAAGTTCATGCTCGACGGCCGCCACGCCGGCACCGGTGGCGGGAATCACGTAACGCTCGGCGGGACGACGCCCGCCGACAGCCCGTTGCTGCGGCGGCCCGATCTCTTGCCAAGCCTCGTCACCTACTGGCAGAACCATCCGGCACTGTCGTATCTCTTCTCCGGCCAGTTCGTCGGTCCGACGAGCCAGGCGCCACGCGTCGACGAAGCGCGCGACGACCGCCTGTACGAGCTCGCGATCGCCTTCAGTGAGCTCGAGCGCCTGCAGCAGGAAAGCGGATCGGGCGTTCCGCCGGAAAGCGTCGATGCACTGCTTCGACACCTGCTGACCGATCTCACCGGCAATACGCATCGCGCCGAGTTCTCGATCGACAAGCTCCATTCGGGCGACACGCCGACGGGCCGCCTCGGCCTCCTCGAATTCCGCGCGTTCGAGATGCCGCCGCACGCGCGGATGGCCGCGGTGCAGATGCTGCTGTTGCGCGCGCTCGTCGCGCGCTTCTGGCGCGTCCCATACCGCGCGGCGCTCGTGCCGTGGGGGACCGCGCTGCACGATCGCTGGCTCCTGCCGCATTTCGTCGTCGGCGACTTGCGCGACGTGCTCGCGGATCTCGCACGCCACGATCTCGCGTTCGCGCCGGAATGGTTCGACGCGTTCGTCGAGTTCCGTTTCCCCCGCTTCGGCGATGCGAGCTACGACGGCATCACGCTCGAGTTGCGGCAGGCGATCGAGCCTTGGCACGTGCTGGGCGAAGAGCTCACGCGCGCCGGCACCGCGCGCTACGTCGACTCGTCGGTGGAGCGGCTGCAGATGAAGGCGACCGGCTTCGTCGCGGGCCGGCACGCGATCACCTGCAACGGACGTGCGCTGCCGATGACGGCGACCGGCGTGCCCGGAGAATTCGTCGCCGGCGTGCGCTTCAAGGCGTGGAATCCGCCGTCGTCGCTGCACGCGACGATCGACGTGCAGGCGCCGCTTCGCTTCGACCTCGTCGACCGCTGGTCGCAGCGCGCGCTCGGCGGCTGCACCTATCACGTCGCGCATCCGGGAGGCCGCAACTACGAGACGTTCCCGGTCAACGCGAACGAGGCCGAGGCGCGCCGCCGCGCACGCTTCTGGGCGCACGGCCATACGCCGGGGCCGGTTACCGTGCACGACGAGGCGCCGAATCCGGCAACGCCGACGACGCTCGACCTGCGCTGGAATCGTTAGCCCGGATATTTCACCGGGTCGGCCGCGCTTCGATGCAGAGGTTCGTCGATTCAACGACGCGGCCTTGGCATGCATCGGTGCAGTTTGGACTTCGCCTGCGCGGTTTTTGGCGGCCGCTTTGCGCCCGGCTCGGGCTTGCTCTCCTCGTCAATAGCACCTGCTATTGGCTTCGTCGGCTGCACCCCGATCCGCCCCGGTGGAAGATCCGGGCTAGACGGTTCCAGGGTTTCGCGGCTAACCGCCCAGCAACCGGTAGCCGAACGTGTGGCACTCGCCGAGTCCGCACTGCAGGACCACGGAAACGAAGTTCACGGCGGCGAGCGCAATCACGTAGAGGCCGATTGCGTCGGCGGTGCGCTTGATCCGCGGAAACGCCTCGAGGTCCGCATCGCGAAGAAATGCGTCGCCGCCGAGGATCGCGAGCTTCACCGCGTACGCCGCCAGCACGGCGACTGCGATGATGATGGACCACACCGGCATGTGAATGCCGAAGATGGCGCTGCCGATGTACGCATGCCCGGGCCGCGGATAGATGTCGAGCAGCGTCTGCCGCACCGAAACGACGAGCAGCAGCACCGCGAACAGCAGGCTGTAGCCGGTGTTGCGATACGAGAAACCGTGCCGGAAATTCGCCAGCGCGCCGAAGCAGATGCCGAAGAGTGCAACGCGCTCGAGCAGGCATAGCGGGCACGGCAGTTCCCGGTTCGCGTATTGCAGCGTCATCGCGGCGGTGAGGATCGCCGCGACTGCAACGACGACGGCGAGCAGGAACGCATAGTTGAGCCTGGTCAGCGCGCGCTGCCTGCCGACGGAGATGGGCATCGCGATCGTTCAGCCGCGCGACGCGTCGGGCTCGCCGCTGCGCTCGAGCTCGGTCTGGATCCACGGCATCCGAAAGCCGTAATCGGGGCTGTAGATCTCGTAGAGAAAGAGCCCGACGGCAAGCGCGAACGTCGACACGATCAGCCACGCCGCGAGGCGCGTGCGCTCGAGCCGGCTCGCCACGAGCGCGGCGAGGAGCGTTGCGAAGGTGGCGACCATCACGGCAAAGTCTCCGAAGGATCGATCGGTCGGGCGCGCGGTGCAGAGCGCTCGCGAGGCGTCCGCTTTAGAATGGTAACGGTAGTTCGCCCCTCTTTCATCGTGACCGCCGTCAGAACCCGCTTCGCGCCAAGCCCCACCGGCTTCCTGCACCTCGGCAACATCCGCTCCGCGCTGTTCCCATGGGCGTACGCGCGGCATTGCGGGGGCACGTTCATCCTGCGCATCGAGGACACCGACCAGGAGCGCTCGACGCCGGAGGCGACCGGCGCGATCGTGCAGGCAATGGCCTGGCTCGGGCTCGACTACGACGAGGGTCCGTACTACCAGATGCAGCGGACGGATCGCTACCGGCAGGTGCTCGGCGACATGCTCGCGCGCGGCCTCGCGTACCGCTGCTACACGTCGGCCGACGAGCTCGGGCAATTGCGCGCCGAGCAGATGGCGCGCGGCGAAAAGCCGCGCTACGACGGGCGCTGGCGACCCGAGAACGCGAAGGGGAAAACGCCGCCGGCCGGCGTCGCGCCGGTCTATCGCTTTCGCAATCCCGACGACGGCGTCGTCGCCTGGGACGACGCGGTCAAGGGCCGCATCGAGATCGCGAACCGCGAGCTCGACGATCTCGTCATCGCGCGCGCCGATTTCACGCCGACGTACAACTTCTGCGTCGTCGTCGACGACATCGACATGCGGATCACGCACGTGATCCGCGGCGACGACCACGTCAACAACACGCCGCGCCAGATCAACATCATGCGCGCGCTCGGCGCGACGCCGCCGGTCTTCGCGCACCTGCCGACGGTGCTCACGCCGGACGGTGACAAGCTGTCGAAGCGTCACGGCGCGCGCGGCGTGCTGCAGTACCGGGACGACGGCTATCTGCCCGAGGCCATGGTCAATTACCTCGCGCGCCTGGGCTGGTCGCACGGCGATGCCGAGGTGTTCGGTGTCGCCGAGCTCGTCGCGTGGTTCGACCTGTCGGGCCTCACCCCGTCGCCGGCACGCTTCGATCCCGAGAAGCTCGAGTGGCTCAATCACGAGCACATCAAGCGCTTGCCCGACGACGAGCTTGGGCGTCGCCTCGCGCCGTTCCTCGCCGCTCAAGGGCTCGATGCCGCGGCGGGTCCGCCGCCTGCCGCCGTGGCGGCGCTTCTGAAGGAGCGGACCGCGACGCTGACGCAGATGGCGGAGGCCGCGCAGTACTTCTACGCGACAGCGGAGCATCTGTACGCCCCGTCGACGACGTTGCCCGCGACGCTCGCCGAGCGCCTTACGCCGCAGGCGCGTCCCGCGTTGCAGTCGCTCTACGATCGTTTCGCAACGGCCGAATGGACGCGAGCGTCGATCACGCAGGCGATCCGCGACGTGGCCACCGAGCATGCACTGAAGCCCGGTCAGGTGATGATGCCGTTGCGCGCGCTGGTGACGGGCCAGCCGCAAACCCCGCCGATCGACGCGGTGCTCGAACTGGTCGGTCGGGACGCGACGCGCGAGCGGATGGCGCGCGGCCTGAAACTCGCGTCGAGCGCGTTGTAAGCGCGTCGCCAGGTAGCGACGACGCGCCGATTCATCCGCTCGCGCGTTCACGGCGCGACGTCGTTCCGGTAAAATACCAATTTCCGGAACTGGCCAGCCGATGACCAAGTTCGTGTTCGTGACGGGCGGCGTCGTTTCCTCGCTGGGGAAGGGCATCGCCGCCGCGTCGCTCGCCGCGATCCTCACCTCCCGCGGCGTCCGCGTCACCAATCTCAAGCTCGATCCGTACATCAACGTCGATCCGGGGACGATGTCGCCGTTTCAGCACGGCGAGGTCTTCGTGACCGACGACGGCGCCGAGACCGATCTCGATCTCGGTCACTACGAGCGCTTCACCGACGTGCGGATGGGCAAGCGCAACAACTTCACCACCGGGCAGATCTACGAGAGCGTGATCCGCAAGGAGCGCCGCGGTGACTACCTCGGCGGCACTGTGCAGGTGATTCCGCACATCACCGACGAGATCAAGCAGTGGATCGCCGACGGCGCGGGCGATGCCGAGGTCGCGGTGGTCGAGGTCGGCGGAACGGTGGGCGACATCGAGTCCCTGCCTTTCCTCGAAGCCATCCGGCAGATGGGCATCACGCTCGGCCGCGACAACGTCTGCTACATCCATCTCACGCTCGTGCCGTTCATTCCGACGGCGGGCGAGATGAAGACCAAGCCCACGCAGCACTCGGTGAAGGAGCTGCGCGAGATCGGTATCCAGCCCGACGTCGTGCTGTGCCGCGCCGATCGCCCGATTCCCGACGGTGACCGGCGCAAGATCGCGCTCTTCACCAACGTGCAGCCCGAGGCGGTGATCCCCGCGCTCGACGCCGACTCCATCTACAAGATTCCGCTGGCGCTGCATGGGGAAGGGCTCGACGTGATCGTGTGCAAGAAGCTCGCGATGGAGCCGCGGCCCGCCGACCTGTCGACGTGGCACGCGCTGGTCGAAGCGCTCGAGCATCCGCAGCACGAGGTGCGCATCGCGATGGTGGGCAAGTACGTCGACCTGACCGAGTCGTACAAGTCGCTCTCCGAAGCGCTGACGCACGCGGGCATCCACACGCGCTCGAAGGTCACGATCCAGTACGTGGACTCCGAGGCGATCGAGCGCGATGGCGTCGACGGTTTGCGCGGCATGGACGCCATCCTGGTGCCGGGCGGCTTCGGCAAGCGCGGCGTCGAAGGCAAGATCGCGGCAATACGCTATGCGCGCGAGAACGGCATCCCGTACCTCGGCATCTGCCTCGGCATGCAGCTCGCGGTGATCGAATATGCGCGCCACAAGGCGGGGCTCGCCGGCGCCAACAGCACCGAGTTCGAGGCCGCGACGCCGCATCCCGTGGTCGCGCTCATCACGGAATGGCAGAACCGCGACGGCACGATCGAGAAGCGCGACGCGCGCTCGGACATGGGCGGCACGATGCGCCTCGGCTCCCAGCCGTGCGACGTCGTGCCCGGCTCGCTCGCCAACCGCATCTATGGCTCGACGCGTGTGTCGGAGCGTCATCGACATCGTTACGAGGTGAACAACCATTACCTGCCGCGCATCGAGGCCGCCGGCCTCGTGGTAGGCGCCTGGACCAAGAGCCCGCTTGCCGGCGACCTGTGCGAGATGATCGAGCTGCCGGATCATCCCTGGTTCTTCGGATGCCAGTACCACCCGGAATTCACCTCGAATCCGCGGCGCGGGCATCCGCTGTTCGTCAGCTACATCCGCGCAGCGCTCGCGCATCAGCAGCAGGCGCGCGAAGCGGCCGCGCCGGCGCGCGCGAAGCTCGTGGCGTCGGCGTAGTGAACCTCTGCGGCTATTCCGTCGGCCTCGATCGCCCCTTCTTCCTCATCGCCGGGCCGTGCGTGGTGGAGTCGCGGCAACTGCAGATGGACGTCGCGGGTGAGTTGAAGACGATCTGCGCCGACCTCGACATTCCGTTCATCTTCAAGTCGTCGTACGACAAGGCCAACCGCAGCTCCCACCGGTCGTTTCGCGGCCCCGGCATGGAGGAGGGCCTTCGCGTGCTGGCCGACGTGCGCAGGCACGTCGAGGTCCCGGTCCTCACCGACGTGCACCGGGAAGACGAGATCGGGGCCGCGGCCGAAGTCGTGGACGTGCTGCAGACCCCCGCGTTCCTCTGCCGCCAGACGGACTTCATCCAGGCGGTTGCGAGCGCGGGCAAGCCGGTGAACATCAAGAAGGGCCAGTTCCTGGCACCCGAGGACATGATCCAGGTCGTCGCCAAGGCGCGCGACGCAAGCGGCACGGACAACATCCTGGTGTGCGAGCGCGGTGCCTCGTTCGGCTACCACAACCTGGTCGCCGACATGCGCGCACTGGCGATCATGCGGGCCACCGGCTGCCCGGTCGTGTTCGATGCGACGCATTCGGTGCAGCTGCCCGGAGGCAAAGGCACGGCATCGGGTGGCCAACGCGAGTTCGTGCCGGTGCTCGCGCGCGCGGCCGTCGCTTCCGGCGTCGCGGGCGTGTTCATGGAGACGCACCCGCGTCCCGACGAAGCGTTGTCGGACGGCCCGAACGCGTGGCCGCTCGGGCGCATGCGCGCGCTCCTCGAGTCGCTGAAGGAGCTCGATGCGAGCGTCAAGCGTCACGGTTTCCCCGAAATGGAATTGATGGGCCACGAACAATGAGTGCAATCGTCGACGTCATCGCGCGCGAGATCCTCGACTCGCGCGGCAATCCCACCGTCGAGGCCGACGTGGTGCTCGAGTCCGGCGTATCGGGCCGCGCGGCGGTGCCCTCCGGCGCATCGACGGGCTCGCGCGAGGCGATCGAGCTGCGCGACGGCGATGCCGCGCGCTTCCACGGCAAGGGCGTCACCAAGGCCGTCGAGAACGTCAATACCGAGATCTGCGAAGCCGTCCTCGGCCTCGATGCCTCCGAGCAGGCGCTCATCGATCGCGCGCTGATCGAGCTCGACGGCACCGAGAACAAGTCGCGGCTGGGCGCCAACGCCATCCTCGCCGTGTCGTGCGCAGTGGCGAAGGCCGCGGCCGAGGAGTCGTCGCTGCCGCTGTATCGCTATCTCGGCGGCGCGGGCGAGATGCAGCTTCCGGTGCCGCTGATGAACGTGATCAATGGCGGGGCGCACGCGAACAACCGGATCGACCTCCAGGAGTTCATGATCGTGCCGCTCGGCGCGCCGACGTTCCGCGAGGCGCTGCGCTACGGGGCCGAGGTGTTCCAGACGCTCAAGAAGCTCATCGACGAGCGCGGCATGCACACCACCGTCGGCGACGAGGGCGGCTTTGCGCCGGATCTTCCCTCCAACGAGGCCGCGCTGCAGCTCCTGATGGAAGCCATCGATCGCGCCGGTTATTCCGCAGGCACGGACATCGCGCTCGCCGTCGACGCCGCGGCGAGCGAGTTCTACAGCGACGGCGCGTACCGGCTCGAAGCCGAGAATCGCGCGCTGCGCGGCACCGAATGGGCCGACGTGCTGACGACGTGGTGCGACAAGTATCCGATCATCAGCATCGAGGATGGCATGGCCGAGAACGACTGGGACGGGTGGAAATACCTCACCGATCGGCTCGGCACCAAGGTGCAGTTGGTGGGCGACGACGTGTTCGTGACCAACACCCGGATCCTGAAGGAAGGCATCGCCCGCGGCATCGCGAACTCCATCCTGATCAAGATCAACCAGATCGGCACGCTGTCGGAGACGTTCGCCGCGATCACGATGGCGAATCGCGCCGCGTACACCGCGGTCGTGTCGCACCGCTCCGGCGAGACGGAGGACTCGATGATCGCCGACATTGCCGTGGGCACCAACGCGGGCCAGATCAAGACGGGCTCGCTGTCGCGCTCGGACCGCATCGCCAAGTACAACCAGCTGCTGCGCATCGAGGAAGACCTCGGCGATGCCGCGACGTACGCGGGCCGCGATGCGTTCTTCAGCATCCGGCCATCGAAATGAGCCGCCGCGCTTGCCGTCGATTGCCACGCGAGCCGGCGCGCTGCGCCCCTCCGCTCGACCCGGTGACACTGCGATGAAGTGGCTCGCGCTCTTCTTCGCCGCGCTGATCGTGGCGCTCCAGTATCCGATGTGGCTCGGCAAGGGCGGCTGGCTGCAGGTTCGACAGTACGATCGACAGCTCGCCGAGCAGCGCGCGCAGAACGAAACGCTGAAGGCGCGCAACGAGGCGCTGGACGCCGAGGTGCGCGACCTCAAGACCGGCTACGACGCGATCGAGGAGCGTGCGCGTAACGAGCTCGGCATGATCCGCCAGGACGAGGTGTTCTTCCAGCTGCAGCCGGGCAGCACCGCGTCGAAGCCGGTTTCGCGCGCCAAGCCCTGACGCGCGGGCGCCGCACGCGGCATGCAGCGCGTCGTATCGCCCGGCAATCCTCGACTGCGCGAAGTCCTGCGCCTGCTCGGCTCGTCGCGCGAGCGACGAAAGCGCGGCCGCTGCGTGCTCGAGGGCGTGCACCTCGCGGCCGTATACCGTGAACGGCACGGCCCGCCCGATACCCTCGTGGTAACCGACGAAGCACTCGCGCGCGAGGACGTGCGCGCGTTGCTCGCGCACCTGCCGCCGGCGATCGTCATCGCGGTCCCGGCGCGGCTCATCGCGGAGCATACGAGCGTTCCACCCGAGGTCGGCGTGCTGGCGGTCGTGGCCGCGCCGCGAGGACGCGTGTCGCCCGACGCCCGCTTCGTGCTGATGATCGAGGACGTGCAGGACCCCGGCAACATCGGCTCGATGATCCGCACCGCGGCTGCCGCCGGGGTCGACCACGTGCTGTTGTCGCGCGACTGCGCGTTCGCGTGGTCGCCGAAGGTGCTGCGCGCCGGCCAGGGGGCGCATTTCCTCACCGCGGTCGTCGAGGACGTCGATCTCGCGGCATTCGTCGAGCGATTTCGCGCCAGCGGCGGCCGCGCGATCGCGACGGTCGCGCGCGACGGCGTCGAGGTCTACACGGCGAGTCTAGGGGCGCCGGCCGCGATCGCGATCGGCAACGAGGGCGCCGGTCTGTCGGACGTGCTCGTCGCGTGCTGCGATGCGCGCGTCACCATCCCGATGGCCGGCGGAAGCGAGTCGCTCAATGCCGCCGCAGCGACCGCGGTCGTGCTGTTCGAATCGGTGCGCCAGCAGCGGCGCGGCGCTGCCGGCGCATGACGGCCGATTGCGTTACTGGACGAGCACTGCGGAGAAGCTCGCGTTCTCCTGGCACCCGTTGGGCAGCGATGCGGCGAAGCGGCCCTCGATGCCCTGCGCGGTGGCCTTGATCTCGTACATCGTCGCCGAGTTGGCCGAGAACTGGAGCCCGCCGGTGCACTGATACGACGCGCCGGGAATGCGATAGAGCTGCCCGTGCTGTTCCAGCGGGCCGGACAGGGTGCAGGTCGCGTTGGCGCCCGCGTAGACGAACGTGAACGTCCCGACGCCGCCGGTCGTCTGCGCCACGCCGAGCGTGTACTGGTCGGTGTAACTGCTGTTATCGGCGCTGGAGTTGCAATTGCTGTAGAGGCCGGCCTGGCCGCCGACGTAACTGCCGCCGATCGCAATGGTCGTGAGCGTCTGGCGCTCGATCGACTTCACCACGGTGCCAATGCCGTTCACGGTGTACGTCAGCGTCGCCTGGTAGGCGTTGAGCGCGTCCGGCTGGAACGTCGCGGTGCCGACCTGCGTGGTCAGGTTGTTCGCGGTGTTCCACGGCACGGCGTAGTACGTGCCCTGCGTCGCGTAGAGGCCGCCCGTGTACGCGACGCCGTTCCACTGCAGGTCCGCCGAATACCACGTGGGCTTGTTGTCCGGGCCATAGATGAAAAAGGTGAGGAACATGAAATTGTCGGACTGCACGGCGTTGACGCCCCAGCCGCTTTCGGCGGGCACGAACCAGAGGTCGGTGTAGTCGATCGCGTGCGCAGGAAGGGCGACGAAGGACGCGCCAAGCAGCGCGGCGGACAGGGCTCTACGAATGCATCGGAACATGGCGGCTCATGGACGGGCTGGGAAAGCTGCAGTGTATCGGCAAGCGCGTTGAACGAACCGGCAAGATGTCTCAAAGCGTGTCGGCGAGGGCGCGTATTTCATCGTGCCTCGGCATGGCTGCTTGCGCGCCGTGACGCGTGCAGGCCAGCGCGCCCGCCGCGAGTCCCTCGCTCACCGCGCGGTCCACGTCCGCTCCGCGATCGAGCGCCGCGGCAAGCGCGCCGGTGAACGCGTCGCCGGCGCCGACCGTGTCGACCGCCGTCACGCGCGGCGCGGGGCGCTCGTGCACGCCTTCGACGCTCGTGTAGAGCGCACCCTGGGCGGCGCGCGTGATCACCAGCGTGTGCTCGGTGCCGACGAACCGCGTGCACAGCGCGCGCGCATCGCTGAGCTCGAGGTCGCGCGCAAGCGCCTCGGCTTCGGTTTCGTTGACGATCAGCACCGCCACGTCGTCGAGCAGCTCGACGGGCAGGCGCGCAGCCGGCGCGGCGTTCAGCACGACGCGGGCGCCGCGTGTCGCGGCGCGGCGCGCAAGCGCGCAGATCTCCGCGAGCGGCACCTCGAGCTGCATCAGCAGCGTGGTGTCGTGCTGCAAGGCGCTGTCCGGTACTTGCGCCGCGCGCGCGGCCGCGTTGACGCCCGCCGCGACGGTGATCGCGTTCTGCCCGTCCGCGTCGACATGTATGAGCGCGATTCCCGTGGCGCCGTCGGTGACCTGCACGCCCGCGAGGTCGACGCCGGCCGCCTGCAGCAGCTGCACCGCGGGATCCGCCATGGCATCTCGGCCGATGTGGCCGAAGAGACGTACCTGCGCGCCCGCGCGGCGTGCCGCGAGCGCCTGGTTCGCTCCCTTGCCGCCCGGCGACACCGCGAAGTCGATCGCCCTCAGCGTCTCGCCCGGCTCTGGTAGCCGCGGCACGCGCGCCACCAGGTCGACATTCAGCGAGCCGAAGACGACGACCACTGCCTGTCAGCCGGCCCGGATGGTGCCCTTGACGAGCAGGATGTTGGCGTAGGGACGACCGTCGCCGGTACGCACGACAATGTAGGCGTTGCGCGCACGGGCGTAGAACTGCTGGCGCTCGTGGTGGCCGAGCGCGCGCTCGTCCTGCGTGCGCCGCGCCACGGTCGATGCGAAGTCCTGCACCGACGGCGGCACCGCCTTGGGATCGCCGACCACTTCCATCGTCACCGCCGCGGGCGACACGAACGTATCGAGCGGCATGACCGTCAGCACCGCGTCGAGCACGTCGGTCGACGTCGCGCCGGGCAGCTCGATGACCCGCCGCCCGACGCTCGCCGCCGGGAAATTCGAGTCCACGATGGCAATCTCGTCGCCATGACCCATCGCGCACAGGGCGTGCAGCAGGTCCGGCGTGAGCAGCCTTGGAACGCCGAGCAGCATTCAGGACTTGATGCCGCCGGCCGTGAGCCCGGCGACGATCTCCTTCTGGATGAAGATCGTGAGCAGCAGCACGGGAAGCGTGACGACGATGGCGGCGGCCGCCAGCGGGCCCCATGCGAGCTGCTCGAACGTGAGCACATTGTAAACGGCCGCGGGCAAAGTGCGCGTGGCACGTCCCGCCAGCACCGCGCCGAACACGAAGTTGTTCCACGAGAAGATGAACGCCAGGATCGTGCCGACGATGATGCCGGGACGCGCGAGCGGCAGCGCGACGTAGCGGAAGGTGGTCCACACGCTGCCGCCGTCGATCAACGCGGCTTCCTCGAGCTCGCGCGGCAGCGTCTCGAAATAGCCGGCGAGGATGTACACGACGATGGGCACGGTGATCACGAGGTGGGTGATGACGAGCGCGGTGAGCGTGTTGTTCAGGCCGAGAAACTGGAACACCGTGAAGAGCGGGATCAGGAACGACAGCGCGGGCGTCATGCGCGCGATCAGGATGAGCACGGTGGTCCGGTGTGCCTGCAGCCGCGCGATGCCATATCCCGCCGGAATGCCGACCGCGAGTGCGATCAGCGTCGCGCAACCCGACACGATGAGGCTGTTGAGGAAGTAGAGGCCCATCGAGTTGTCGGCGAAGACTTGCACGTAGTTCGCGAGCGTGGGCGCGCTCGGGATGAAGATCGGCGGATACGTCGAGTTGTCGAGCTCGTTCTTGATCGACAGCGACAGCATCCACAGGAACACCAGGATGGCGGGCGACACGATGACCGCGACCGCGAATCCGAAGGCGATCTTGCGCAGCCACCGGCGCAGCCGGGCCCGGCGCGTGGCGCGCCGCGGCGTGGCGGGCGGGATGCGGGTGACCGCGCCGGACGCGACGGTGGCCATCAGGCGGTCCACTTGGCGCGCTGGCGCACGTGGAGCAGGAGCAGCGCGAGCGACAGGATGATCGCGAAGAACACCACGACCACCGCCGACGCGTTGCCGACGTTGTAGAACGCGAACGCCTGCAGGTACAGGTACAGGTTGATCGTCTCCGACGCGGTGCCGGGACCGCCCTGGCTGATCACGTAGATCGTGTCGAACGCCTTCACGGCGTCGATGGTGCGGATCACTGCGGCGAGCACGAGGAACGGCGCGATCAGCGGAAGCGTGATGTGGCGAAACAGCTGCCACTCGGTCGCGCCGTCGAGGCGCGCCGATTCGTACGGCTCGGTGGGAAGCGATGCGAGGCCGCCGAGAACGATCAGCATCACGAGCGGCGTCCAGTGCCACACCTCGACCATCACGAGGCTCGGGATGACGAGCGTCGGCGAGTACACCCACAGCGACGGCGGCAGGTGCACGAGGCTCAGGAGGTAGTTCAGCACGCCTTGCTGCGGATGGAACATCATCGTCCACACGAGCGCCACGGCCACGGGGGTGGCCATCATCGGCATCGTGAAGATCGCGCGCAGGACACCGCGTCCGCGGAACTCCCGGTGAAATACGAGCGCCGCCGCCGTTCCGGCGAGCAGCGGCACGATGACGGCGAGCGCGGTGAAGTAGAACGTGTGGACGATCGCCTCGAGGAACCGCTGGTTGGTCAGGAGGCCGGTGTAGTTGTCGAGGCCGACGAAGTGCGCAACCGAGCCGATCTTCCAGTCGAACGCGCTCATGTACACGGTGAACAGCCACGGGAATACGATCACCGCCGCGACCACGACGAGCGCGGGCAGCGTGAGGATGCGCAGGCTGCGGCGTCGGCGGGCGAAGAAGCGCGCCGGGGTGGGAGCGGCGATGGAGGACATGGCGTATGCGGTCACCGTGTTCGCGGGGCCGCGCAAGCGACCATCCGCGTGGAACGCGTCCCTCTCCCGCATGCGGGAGAGGTTTGAGTGGGCGCGTCCCTGCTTAAGCCTTCTCGCTCTTGTCCAGGACCGGCTGGAATTCGGTGGTCGCCTTCTTGAGCTCCGCCGCGGGATCCGCGCCGTTGATCATGTTCGTGAGCGCGATGCCGAACACGTCGCGAAACTCGGTCACGGGCGCGATCACCGGCAGGCCCGGCTGCGCGATCGCGGCGGACTTCAGCATGCACTCGACCCATTCCTTGGGTGCCTTGAAGTCGCTCGATTGCTGCGCGGCCGCGTAGGCGGAGTTGCGCACCGGCGCGCCGGCCGCGGCCTGCAGCATTCGCGTCTGGTTGGCCTTGTTGGATGCCCACTGCAGGTAGAACCACGCCGGGCCCTTCTTCTTGCTGTACGTCGAGATGCCTTCGCCGTCGCCGAAGAGCGCGGACACCTGCGCCTTCGGCCCGGGGGGCATGACGCCGTAGCCGACCTTGCCCACGACGCGCGACTTGGCCGGATCCTCGACCGGTTGCGCGAAGCCCACGCCGTCGAGCCACATCGCGGCCTTGCCCTGCAGGAACAGGCTCTGCGATTCGTTCCAGTTGAAGCCCGCGACACCCTGCGGCCCGTACTTGGCGAGCAGCGTCTGGTACATCTTCGCCGCTTCGACCGCTTCGGGCGTATCCGTGGTCAGCTTGCCGTTCTTGTCCACGAAGCCGCCGCCGTACCCGAGCAGGAAGCTCGTCCACACCGGCACGTTGGCGTTCTTGAGGCCGCGTGCGACGAAGCCCGAGACGCCCTTGGACGGATCGTTGAGCTTCGCCGCGGCGTCGACGATCTGGGCGAAATTCGCGGGATAGGCGAGGCCCTTGGCGGCGAACAGCTCCTTGTTCCAGTAGATGATCCACGGGTCGAGGTTCATCGGCAGGCTCATCACGCGGCCGTCGGATTCGACGGCGTAGTTGAGCCCGCCCTTCGCGAAATCGCCGAAGTCGAGGTCGGGCGCGGCCATCGACTTGTCGTTGATGTACGGCCGCAGGTCGGTGAGCCAGTTGTTCTTCGCGAACTGGCGCTTCTGCACGTGATACGACAGCGCGATCACGTCGAAGCTGGGGTTGCCCGAATTGAACTCGATGACCGCCTTCTGGCGCTGCTGCTGCTCGGGAATCATCTCGGAGCCGACCTCGATGCCGGTGAGGTCCTCGAACTCCTTGTGATATTTCGTGAGCAGGTCGCCGCGCGGGCTCTTCACCAGCAGGATCTCGATCTTCTGCCCCTTGAACTTCTTCCAGTCGAACGCGCCCTGGGCGTGCGCGTCGAGCAAGCCGGCGCCGGGCAGGGCGCCCAGCGCGGCGGCGCCCGCGCCCGCCTGCAGCAGGCGGCGGCGCAGCGCGTCGGGAGCTTCGGGCTTGGTGCGGTCGTTCATCATGTCCTCCTCACGTCGAGCGGATGCGCGCTGTCGCGCTGCGTTGTGGGGCCATGGTGAACCGGCGGCCCCGGCTGGTCAATGAATCGTCACGCTATTGCTGTCCGGCGGCGAGGTTGCGCACGGCGAAGCCGGCCGCCTCGAGCGCCGTCACGAGATCCTCGCTCGCCGATTCGGTGAGCGGCATCCACGGCGTGCGCACGGCGCGCCACGCGCCATCGTTCACCTGTGCGGCCTTGATGGCCTTGAACGCAGGCAGGAACGGAAAGTGGAACAGCACGTCGATGAATCGCTGGATGCGCGTCTCGTCTTCGCGCGCGACATCGCGTGCGAGCAGCGCGCGCACGATGCCGGGATAGACGTTGGCGACACCGCAGATGGTGCCGGCGCCCCCGCGCCGCATGAGCTGAGGCAGGTGGGGCTCGTGACCGACCAGGATGTCGAGCTGCGGAGCGCGCTCGAGCAGTGCTGCCGTGTTGCTCCAGTCGCCCGCGCTGTCCTTGACGCCGCCGATGACGCCGGGGAACGCTTCCGCGAGACGGGCGACGACGGCGGGCTTCACCGGCACGCCGCTGAACTGCGGAATGTGGTACAGGTAAAGACGCAGGCGCGTGTCGGCGATGCGATCGATCAGCGCCGCGAAGAACGCGAACACGGCGTCGTCGGTCACGTCCTTGAAGAAGAACGGCGGCACGACGAGGCAGCGATACACACCATTGCCCACGGCGTGGCGCGTGAGCTCGACAGCGTCGGTGAAGGCCGCCGCACCCGTTGCGGCAACGATGCGGCTTGCGCCGATGCCGGACGAGAGCAGGCCCTCGAGGCCTGCGCGCCGCTCCGCGACGGAGAACGACGAGCCTTCGCCCGTCGTGCCGAAGGGCGCCACGCCATCGACGCCCTGGCCGAGCAGGCCGCGCACGTGCCCGGCGAGGCGTGTCGCGTCGATGCGGCCCTCGTGGTCGATCGGCGTCAGTGTGGCGCACCACAGCCCGCGCACTCGTCCTGCATCCATCATTTCATCCCCTGTTCAACGTGCGAGCTCGATGGACGCATGCGCGCTCGCCGCGTCGCGGTCAGATACCGAGCGCGCGGCTGCGCGCGTGTCCGAGATGCGCATCCAGTGCAGCAACCGCGAGTCGCGGGTCGCGCGTGCGCAGCGCGGCGATGAGCGCGAGGTGCTCCTCCATTGCGGGCGTGAGCACGTCGGCATCGAGCGTCACCCGGTCGAGACGGATGAGCCGGATGCGCAGGCTGTTGACGCGATACAGCGCCGAGATGATCTCGTTGCCGAGCGCGTCCACCATCGCGTCGTGCAAGCCCCAGTCGACCGCCTGGGCGTCGCCGAGCAGTGTCGAGGTGATGCCGTCGCGCGCGCGCCGGAGCACGTCGCGGTGGGCGCTTTCGAGCGTGTCGAGCTGCGCATCGGTGGCGGTCAGGGCGAAGTGCCCCGCCGCCTCCTTCTCGATCATCGCGCGGAGCTGGAATGCATTGCGGATCATCCTCACGTCGACGTTGGCGATCTGGAGGCCGCGCTGCGGCACGGTCCGGAGCAGGCCCTCGGCTTCCAGCCGCGGGATCACCTCGCGAATGGCGCCAAGCGGCAGGCCGGTGAGTGCCGCGAGCTCGCGTTGCGACACGAACTGGCCGGGCCGCAGGCGGGAGGCAACGAGCTGCTGCTCGAAGCGATCGTACGCGAGCCACCGCAGGCGCCGCGGCGCGCGGCCCGCGGGCGCCCGGCGGCGCGGGGCGGGCTCACGCACGCGCGAATCCTTCGCATTGCACTTGCCGCAGCCGAGGACGAGCCGTTACCATGCCGGCAGTCTAACCACTGACATGTCAGTTGGCAACCACCGGGCTCGCAGCCGCGGCGCGTCGCCGACCTGTTCCATGGCGCTCGAATCGCCCTTGAAGGAACGTCTCGAAGCGACACCGCTCGGGCTCGGCGGCGCGCCGCTCGGCAACCTGTTCCGCGCGCTGTCCGAAGCTATGGCGGCGAGCGTCGTGCGCCGCGCATGGGAGCTCGGCGTGCGGTATTTCGACACCGCACCGCACTACGGGCAGGGCTTGTCGGAGCGACGCATGGGAACGGTGCTGCGCACGATGCCGCGTGATGCGTACATCCTCTCCACCAAGGTCGGCCGGCTTCTGGTCGCCGACGCGCATGCGCCGCGCGACCAGCACGGCTACGTCGACACCCCGCCCTATGTCACGCGCTACGACTACACCGCGGAAGGCGTTCGGCGCTCCCTGGATGCGAGCCTCGATCGCCTCGGCGTGGCGCGCATCGATATGGTATTCGTGCACGACATCGACCTCACCACGCACGGCACAGAGCATGCCGCGCGATTCCGCGACATGCTCGATGGCGCCTTGCCCGCGCTTGCGTCGCTGAAGCGCGACGGCGTGATCGGTGGCTATGGACTTGGCGTGAACGAGGTCGAGATTTGCCACCAAACGCTGGCGCACGCCGATCTCGACGTCATCCTGCTCGCCGGTCGCTACTCGCTGGCGGACCAGGAGGCCGCGGCCACGCTGCTGCCCGCGTGCACCAGGCGCAACGTTGCCGTCGTGCTGGGCGGGCCCTTCAATTCGGGCATCCTCGCGAGCGGCGCGCATCCCGCCGACGGATCGACGCCCTGGTTCAACTATGCGCCGGCGCCTGCATCGATGATCGAACGCGTCGCGGCCATCGAGGGGATATGCGACGCATTCGACGTGCCGCTCAAGGCGGCTGCGCTGCAGTTTCCGCGCGGCCATCCGGCAGTGGCGTGCGTGCTCGCCGGCGCACGATCGGACGCCGAGATCGAGGAGAACGTCGCCCTTTCGCGACGTTCGATTCCGGCTTCGTTCTGGCAGGCGCTGCGCGACGCTGGCCTGATCGACGAGGCCGCGCCGCTGCCGTCATGATCGTCGATGCGCATCATCACGTCTGGTCGCTCGCACGCGGCGACTACGGTTGGCTGACGCCGGCGCTTGCGCCGATCCATCGTGATTTCGACCTCGACGACTACGCGCGCGTCGCGCCGCCCGGCATGGTGAGCGTGCTCGTGCAGGCGGCGCCGACGGTGGCGGAAACGCAGTTCCTTCTCGACGCCGCGCGCCGCAGCGGCGGTCGCGCGCGCGCCGTGGTCGGATGGGTCGACCTCGATGCCGACGATGCCGTCGACATGCTCGCGACACTCGCGTCCGATCCGCTGCTTCGATCGGTGCGGCCGATGCTCCAGGACCTCGCCGACCCGGAATGGATCCTGCGACCGCGCGTGCAATCGGCATTGGCTGCGTTGCCGCAGCTGGGCCTGCGCTTCGACGCGCTCGTCAAGCCGCCGCAGCTGCCGGCGCTGCTGAAGATGCTCGAGCGCAATCCGGCGCTTCGCGTGGTGATCGATCACGGCGCCAAGCCGCGCATCGCCGAGCGCGAGTGGCAGCCCTGGGCCGACGCGATCCGCCAGGCGTCCACGAGCCCCAACGTATTCTGCAAGCTCTCCGGCCTAGCGACCGAGGCGGCGCCGGAGTGGACGTCCGAGACTTTGCGGCCCTATGTCGACCACCTGTTCGACTGCTTCGGCGCGGGCCGCGTGATGTGGGGCAGCGACTGGCCGGTGGTGGAGCTCAACGGCGGATTCGCGCGGTGGCAGCGCGCGACCGATGAGCTGCTTGCCACGCGCGATGCAGCCACGCGCAATGCGGTCCGCGGTGGCAACGCACGCCGCTTCTACGACCTTGCGCGCGACGTCGCTCAGTAGATGTGGCGCGACAGCTTCGCCCGGTGCAGCACGGTCGTGGCGATCTCCTCGATCGACTTGACGGTGGTGTCGAGCATCGGTATGCCGTGCTGCTGCATCAGGTGCTCGGCCTCGCGAATCTCGTAACGGCAGTTGTCGAGCATGGCGTACTTGCTGCCGGGCCGGCGCTCCTCGCGGATCTCGCGCAGGCGCTCGGGCTGAATGGTCAATCCGAAGCAGCGATCACGGTAGGGCACGATCGAACCGGGCAGGCGCCGGTCCGCGAAATCGTCGGGCGTGAGCGGAAAGTTCGCCGCGCGAATCCCGAACTGCAGCGCGAGATACAGCGACGTGGGGGTCTTGCCGCATCGCGAGACGCCGACCAGGATCACCTGCGCCTTGTCGAGGTCGCGCGTCTGCGCGCCATCGTCGTGCGCCTGCGTGAAGTTGATCGCCTCCATGCGCGCGAAGTATTCGTGGCTGTTGGCGATACCGTGCGAGCGGCCCGCGGCGTGCGAGCTCTTGGCGCCGAGCTCGCCTTCGAGCGGCGCGATGAACACCTGGAACAGGTCGAGCGTGAGGGCGTTGGCCTCGCGTCGGATCTGCTCGCTCATCACTTCGTCGACCACCGAGCTCACCACGATCGGCCGACGGCCTTCGCTCGCCGCGGTGGCGTTGACCTGGCGCACGGCCTCGGCGACCTTGTCGTGGGAATCGACGAAGGGAATGGTGATGCGCTGGAACTGGAACTCGTCGAACTGCGTGAGCAGGCTGTTGCCCAGCATCTCCGCCGTGATGCCCGTGCGGTCCGAGATGAAGAACACGGTCCTGCGCGTGCCGGCCATCACCAATCCGTCCAGATCGGCGTGAGACCGGCCGGCAGCGGCGGAAGGTCGCCGAGATCGAGCCGGCTCTCTCCGGGCCCGTGATAGTCGGATCCGCACGACGCGCGCAACCCGAATACGCGCGCCAGCGTGCCGAATTCCGCGACCTGCGCCGCGGTGTGCGACGCGGACAGCACTTCGATGCCGCTGCCGCCGGCATCGCGGAACTCGCCGATCAGACGGCGCAGCGCCGTGCCGGCCACGTTGTAGCGTCCGGGATGCGCGAGCACCGCCTGGCCGCCCGAGACGCGAATCCATTCGAGCGCGTCGCCCATCTCCGCCCAGGCGTGTCGCACGTAACCCGGCTTCCCCGGCGTCAGATAGCGCTTGAACACATCCCGCACGTCGCGCGCGACACCGAGCTCGACGAGATAGCGCGCGAAATGGCTGCGCGAGATCAGTCGCTCGCTGGTGACGTACTTGCGGGCTCCCGCGAGCGCATCGGGAATTCCGGCCTGCGCCAGCGCCGCCGCGATGCGCTGCGCGCGTGCGTCGCGGCCGCTGCGGACCTGCTCGAGACCGGCCAGCAGCGTGGCGTTGTCAGGATCGATGCCGAGCGCGACGACATGGATGGTCTGGTCTTCCCACGTCACCGAGATCTCGGCGGCCGGCACGAGCTTCACGGACACGCGCATCGCCGCCTCGCGTGCCTCGGCGATGCCCGACACATCGTCGTGGTCGGTGAGCGCGAGCACGTCCACGCCGCGTGAGGCGGCGCGCTCGACCACCTCGCGCGGTGCGAGCAGGCCGTCGGAGCGGGTCGAATGGCAGTGGAGGTCGTATCGCAGCATGGAAAAACGGACGTTTCGCCCGCATGTTCGATTCTACTGCCATGCCTCGCGAAGTCGGCCTCGCAAGCCGCGCGCACAGCGTTGTAATCGCGCGACGCAGGGACGAAATTCCTGCTATTTCAGGGACCGTCCGTCGGTGGCTCTTGCGCAGGTGTACAGTTATGGACAAAAATATGCCATTGGTATAGGTTGTGCTTCGCCCGCTGCGCATTGAGCGGCGGGCGG
>Ga0207702_10001244_pt1 | contig 25729 bp, 7 predicted proteins | sample KBSCornC62_FD_184302 | JGI IMG/M metagenome (GOLD analysis project Ga0207702, IMG submission 184302) | Corn rhizosphere microbial communities from Kellogg Biological Station, Michigan, USA - KBS Corn C6-2 (SPAdes) (version 2) | ecosystem: Host-associated > Plants > Roots > Rhizosphere > Soil ...
CAATAATACCAGTCTGTTATACAACGACATCGCTGTGTGCTATGGCTCGGCGCTGCGGTGGAAGATTTCCGGCGACACGGCCTATGCGGATCAGGCGGTGGCTTTGCTCAATTCCTGGGCCTACACGCTTACCTCCGTGGCTGGAGATACGAACGTCCTGCTGACAGAGCTTTACAGCGCTCAGTTTTGTTGCGCGGCGGAGATCATGCGCAGCTATCCCGGCTGGAATTCGACGGATATCGCCCAGTTCCAGACGATGATCTACAACGTCTTCTACCCACTGGCTCACGATTTTCTTACGAGGCATAACGGGACGGGCTTCAGCCATTACTGGTCCAACTGGGACCTTGCGGCAATAAGTGCGATGTACGCCATTGGTGTACTGGACGACAATACGAGCCTCACCACCGAGGCAACCAATTACTTCTATAACGGTATCGGCAATGGGTGCATCGACCGGTTCGTGAATTACATACACCCCGGCTTTTTGGGCCAAGGGCAGGAAATTGGACGTGACCAAGGACATGCCACGCTGGACATCGCACAGGTCGCTGCCTTGTGCCAAATGGCATGGAATCAAGGCCTCGATTTATACGGTTACGAAAACAACAAGGTACTGGCAGTGGCGGAATACACGGCCAAGTACAACCTTGGGAACGACGTTCCCTTCGCACCATACGCGAATACCGACGGCTGGCTGATGACCGCCCCCAGCTCAGGCTCTCGGGGAACTCCCACTCGCCCCGGCTGGGCCACTCTTTACAACCACTACGTTAACATCAAAGGATTGGCCGCCCCCTATACGACGACAGTTTACAACACCAACGGGACATACTGGAGCTTCAACGGAGACAATCTTGGCTGGGACTATCTGACCACCGCGCGGCCTGCGATCGCGGCGGGAGCAGCGCCTAGCGGCCTCCAAGCGGTCATTACGGCGGGCCAGCCGGTCCTTTCCTGGTGGGGTTCTGCCTATGCGACGGGATACAATGTGAAGCGCGCGACCACGTCCGGCGGCTCTTACACGACCATCGCCACGGGAGTGACGACCAACACCTACTCCGACACGTCGGTGGTACCGGGAACGACCTACTACTATGTCGTCTCGGCCAGCACGGCGACGGGAGAGACTGCGAACTCGAACGAGGCACAGGCGATCACCGGCAATCCGCTCGTGGCCCGTCTGAAATTCGATGATGGCTCGGGTACGACGGCTGCGGACTCTACAGGAAATGGATGGAATGGAACGCTGGTAAACACGCCGACATGGACCACCGGCAAGATCGGCGGCGCTGTATCGCTGGCGGGAGCCTCCAGTCAGTATGTCACGATGCCCAGTGGTGTGGGAACGAGTCTCTCCGACTTCACGATTTCGGCATGGGTCTATCTCAATTCCACCAGCGCAGGGGCGCGGATTTTCGACTTCGGCGACGGAGACGGAATGTATGGCGGAACGGACGCGTGGGGTAACCAACATTGGTTATGCGAGCGCTATATGTACTGCACGGTGCAAGGTGGCTCGGGTGGGCGGGTGCACTTCGGCATCTCGAACTCGACAAACTTCGGCGAAGAAGGCGTGGACGGCGCGGCAGCGATTCCCACGGGTCAGTGGGTGCATGTGGCGGTGACCATGAGCGGATCCACGGCTTCGCTCTACGTCAACGGCATGCTCGTCGGCCAGAATGCCAATATGTGGTTCTCTCCGTTCCGGATCGGCTCGACCACGCAGGATTTCATCGGCCGATCGCAGTGGCGGAACGATCCATATCTCGATGGCAATGTGGATGACCTCCGCATCTACCGGGGTGCGCTCAGCGCGGCAGTTGTCCAGACGCTCGCCAACACAGGAGTCGCTTACTTGAAGTTCGACGAATCCAGCGGCACCTCGGCTGCCGATTCCACCGGCGATGGCTGGACCGGCACGCTTGTCAATTCACCCGCCTGGGCGACCGGCAAGCTCGGCAATGCGGTCTCGCTCAACGGATCGAGCCAATACGTCACGTTGCCGACGGGAGTCGTCAATGGGCAGACGACCTGCACGCTCACGAGCTGGGTTTACCTCAACTCGGTGAGCAACTGGGCCCGCATCTTCGACTTCGGAAGCGGCACGGGGACATACATGTTCCTCTCGCCGAAGAATGGAGCCAGCGGAACGATCCGCTTTGCCATCACGACATCGAGCAGTTCCGGCGAGCAGAAGATCGACGGCACCGCAGCCCTCGGCACTGGTGGCTGGCATCATGTGGCCGTGGTACTCAACGGGTCCACGGGCACGCTATATGTCGATGGAGCGCAGGTCGGGCAAAACGCCAGCATGACGCTGACGCCCTCGTCGCTCGGCGCGACGACGCAGAACTACATCGGCAAGTCGCAGTGGAACGACCCGTACCTGAACGGAACGGTAGATGACTTCCACATCTATAGCGCCGCGCTTACGGCGGGTCAGATCGCATCACTCTACGGCGGTCTTGCCGCGCCTACGGTCACGGTGACGGCGGGCGACTCGCAGAATACGATCAACTGGACGGCTGTTCCGAACGCGACCAGCTATATCGTGGAGCGTTCCACGACTCCTGGCGGTCCCTACACAATCGTCGCCAGCGGACTCAGCGGGACGAGCTACACGGATACCGGGCTGACCAACGGCACGACCTACTACTATCAGGTGGTCGCGACGAACTCGGTGGCGCAAAGTAGCAGTTCCACGGAGGTCAATTCCACGCCCGTCACCCCTGTTCCTGGTTCACTCGCTTCCGGTGGATGGAATGGCGAAGTGGATCTCAAATGGAGCCCGATCACCGGCGCGACCTACAACGTGAAACGAGCCACCACGTCTGGCGGACCTTACTCCACTATCGCAGGCGGAGTAACCAGCCCGACCTATATCGACACGGGATTGACCAACGGCACGACCTACTATTACGTCGTCTCGGCAGTCAAAGGCAACGAGGGCGCGAACTCCGCAGAATCCTCCGCGGCTCCTCACAGCGACCCGATCGTCAATGCCTGGGCGCATCAGGACATCGGGACGGTTGGATTGGCTGGCATTGCGACATACAGCTCATCCGGCACCTACCAAGTGACCGGCGCTGGTGCCGATATCTTTGGCTCTGCCGATGCCTGCCATTACCTCTACCAGCCGCTCGCTGGTGACGGGACGATCTTCGCCCGGGTGACCGGCGTCGATAATACCGACCCATGGGCAAAGGCGGGTGTGATGATGCGCAATACCATGGACGCAAACTCCGCCAACGTCGCGACGGTAGTAACGCCGAGCAACGGAGCATCGTTCCAATACCGCTCCACGGCAGGAGGTTCTTCCTCCTTCGTTAACGTGGCCGGGATCACCGCTCCCTATTGGGTGATGATCTCGCGTGTCGGAAGCACCTTCACATCCTACATTTCGCCCGACGGTGTGACGTGGACGACGGTTGGATCACAGACGATTACGATGAACAGCACGATCTATGTGGGCATGGTTGTCACCAGCCACAATACTTCGCTGCTGGGCACCGGAAGCTTCAGCAATCTGGCGATCGTTCCCGCGGTGGATTGGGATTCGGCAGACATTGGATCGGTGCCATTTGCCGGAGGCTCGTTCTACAGCAATGCGGTTGCCACGGTGGCTGGATCCGGTGCGGACATCTGGGGCTCTTCGGACGCCTTCCGATACACGTACCTGTCTGCCAGCGGCGACTGCGACATCACCGCACGAGTCGCCAGTATGAGCAACACGGATCCATGGGCCAAGGCTGGCGTCATGATCCGCGAAACGCTCAATGCGAATTCCACCCATGCCATGGCGGTTGTGACGCCGGGCAGCGGCGTGGCATTCCAGAGGCGGAGTTCGACGGGCGGCAGCTCCGCGACGACGACGGTGACCGGTCTCACAGCTCCGTACTGGGTGCGCGTCACACGAGTGGGCAATGTCTTCACGGCCTACTACTCGGCCGATGGCGCCACATGGACGAGCATTGGATCGCAGACCATCACCATGGCCGCCAACGTTTACATCGGGCTGCCTGTCACGAGCCATACGACAAGCGCCATCTGCGGGGCGACGATCGATAACGTGATTGCCAATCCGTAAGCTCAGAGGAAGGTACCGTATATTAGCGAACCCGCCGCCCCATGCCGGTATACCTGGCATGGGGCGGCACGGTTTTGGACGCAGCGCCGCAGATTTCTCGACTTTTTGCTCGAGATCATTACTTTGGACGGAAATCCCCATATCCATGGACAGACCCCTCAATCGACGCGAATTCCTCCGAATGGCCGCAGGCAGCGCCGCCGCGCTTGGTGCAGCCTCTACGCTGAACCCCCTGCAGGCGTTCGCCGAAAACACGGCGACCTTCGGAGCGATGCCTACGCGTCCGCTCGGCCGCACGGGCTTTCAGGTGCCGCTTTTCAGCCTCGGTGGGCAGGGTTTGCTCGAGCACCCGGGGAATGAGGCTCAAGCCGTCGCGATTATCAATCGGGCGATCGATATCGGTGTGAGGTATTGTGACACGGCGCATTGGTATGGCGGGGGATCGAGCGAGACCTATTACGGCGAGGTGATGAAGACCCGCCGCAACGAGGTCTATCTGGCGACGAAATCCGGCGAGCGCAGCTACGACGGCGCGATGCGCGACCTCGAGACTTCTCTCAAGCGTCTGCAGACCAATCGGCTGGATTGCTGGCAGATGCATCACGTGCGCAACGAGGACGATGTCCAAAAGATCTTCGCTCCGAATGGTGCATTGAAGGCCTTTCTCAAAGCGCGGGATGAGAAGATCACGCGGTTCATCGGCATTACAGGACATCTGAATCCCTTCGCGCTGAAGGACGCCATCAGCCGATACGATTTCGACACGATTCTCATGGCGCTCAATGCGGCGGATCGAAATCTGCCGGGCCCGGGCAACGAGTCGTCCTTCATCGAGAATCTCCTTCCGACGGCTGTCGAGAAGAAGCTCGGCATCATCGGAATGAAGGTGCCGGCCATTGGCCGCATCTTCCAGCCGGGCGGCGTGACGACCATGAAGCAGGCGATGAGCTACACGCTATCGCTGCCTGTGAGCACAGTCATCATCGGCATCAAATCGATTCCCGAGCTGGAGGAGAATGTCCGGATCGCCCAGACCTTCCAGCAGCTCACGCCGGCGCAGATGGCCGAGCTCGAGCATCTCACGCAGTCTTACTACACCGAGGCGACATTCTTTAAGCGGCAGAAGGGCTACGTCTAAGCGTGATGTTCCCGCGAGTCTTGCTCTCGGTCCTGCTCGCATTGACGGTCCTGCGAGCAGGCGCATTTCCTGTCGATATCCATGTCGATGCGGGGAAAGCGATCGGCCCGATGACCCCGATCTGGCGTTTTTTCGGCGCGGACGAGCCGAACTACGCGACGATGAAGGATGGCAAAAAGCTCCTTTCGCAAATCGGGGAGCTGCGCCCGGGAGATACATTCTTCCGTACGCACAATCTGCTCTGCACGGGTGACGGCACTCCGGCGCTGAAGTGGGGTAGTACGAACATCTATACCGAGGACGCGCAAGGGCGGCCCGTTTACGACTGGAAGATCGTGGATGGGATCTTCGACACCTATGCCGCGCGTGGGGTGCATCCTTACGTCGAGATCGGCTTCATGCCGAAGGCGATGTCCATTCACCCGGAACCCTACCAGCATCATTGGAAGCCAGGTCTCCGGTACGGCGATATCATTACCGGCTGGGCCTATCCGCCGAAGGACTACAATGCGTGGCGCGAGCTCGTCTATCAGTGGGTCAAGCACTGCGTCGAGCGCTATGGGCGCGCCGAGGTGGAGAAGTGGTACTGGGAAGTCTGGAATGAGCCGAACGGTGATTACTGGCGCGCCAAGCCGGAGGAGTTCTACAAGCTGCACGACTACGCGGTCGATGGAGTGCGGCGTGCGCTGCCGACCGCGCGTGTGGGCGGTCCGGATGTCGCCGGCTCGGGCGGGAAATTCATGGAGGGATTCCTCCAGCACGTCGTACACGGAACGAATTACGCCACAGGTGGCAAAGGGACGCCGACGGACTTCCTCTCCTTTCATGCCAAGGGCGTGCCGAGTTTCGTGGAGGGGCATGTCCGCATGGGCATAGCCAATCAACTCCACGTGATGGATACGGGCTTTGCCATGATTTCGGCCATCCCGGAGCTGGCGCATAAGCCGATCGTCATCGGAGAGTCCGACCCGGACGGATGCGCCGCCTGCCAGGGGCCGGCACTCGGCTACCGGAATACGACGATGTACTCGAGCTACACGGCGGCGGTCTTTGCCCGTAAATACGAGCTCGCGGACCGGCGCGGAGTAAATCTCGACGGCGCGCTCACATGGGCATTCGAATTCGAAGGGCAGCCATTCTTCGCGGGCTTCCGCGTGCTGGCGAGCAACGGACTCACGCTTCCGGTCTTCAACGTTTTCCGGATGTTTAGCAAAATGGACGGTGATCGGGTCGCGGTGCAAAGCAGCGGTGCGGTGCCGCTCGATGTCATGATGAAGGAAGGCGTGCGCAATACGCCGGATGTTTCCGCGCTCGCCAGCAAGGGTAATGGGCGTATCAGCATTCTTGTCTGGCATTATCACGATGACGATGTGCCCGGGCCGGATGCCGACGTGAAATTGGAGATCGGCGGATTGACTGGGAATATCCGCCAGGCGCATCTGACCCAGTACCGCATCGATGCGGAGCACAGCAATGTCTTCAATGCCTGGAAGAGCATGGGCATGCCGCAGCAGCCGACTGCGGAACAATATTCGAAGCTGGAAGCGGCAAGCAACCTGGCGACACTGGGTGCGCCCGAAGATATTTCCGTTCAAGATGGGGTAGCCCGGATTGCCTTCAAGCTGCCGCGCCAGGCGGTGTCGCTTCTGGTGCTGGAGTGGAAGTGATCTCCCTGCTGGGGAACGGGCGCGGGACTACGCAGCCGGTGTCCGTATCGGCAGGGTATCGCCATCCACCCATTTCCCCGAGACAAGGATCTCGCGGCCGATGGGAGGAATTCCGAACTCGTGGCTGTTGATCAGGGAAATCAGAACGAGGATGCCAACCCTGCCAATTTCCTCTGGGTGCTGATCGATGCCTGCGGTGGCGTCGCCGTCCCAGACGCTATGGCCAGCGAGCGCCACGTCCTCGGGTACTTTCAAGCCAACGTCCAGAAGCATTTTCCGCAGGTCGGCGACATCCGTGAAGATCGCCTCCGGCTTGTATTTCTTCGCCCACACAGCCAGCTCTGCGAGGCATCGCTCATGAAGCATTTCGGGCGTTTCGGGGCCGAGATCGCTGAATACGAGCATGGGGACCTGCGACCGCTTAGGAAGATCCGCCTGGTCGAGCATGACGGCGCCTTTCATCCATCCTCCCCGTCGCGTGGACCAGAGTCCCGTGACGAAACCCACCCGGGAATAGCCGCGCTGTCGGATATTCTTCAACGCAAGGAGGACGTTTTGCATCTGATCGCTTGCGACCAGATGCGATCTGGGTTCGGTGCACGACCTTCCATATCGCACTACCGAGAAATCGCTCCACCCAAAGTCCTCCCAATTCGGCGAAGAGGGATGCGGAGGGATGACGATTCCGCGGATTCCACGAGCCTTCAGGACACTCTCTACACGAGAGAGGCTTAAACTTCTGTCGACGACGAATTCCTCCAAAGCATATCCCATTTTCTCGGCTGCGGTTTTGGCGCCTTCCCAATAGCCGCGGAATTCCCTGGGGCCATGCAGCGCCTTTGGGATCGGCCAAAGGTTCAGCCACGCGAGCGCAGCTTGTACGGTCGAAGAGGGCTGTCTGAGGTGGGCGAGTGCCGAGGCCATCGAGTTCAATCGATAGCCCATTTTTTCGGCCGTTTGCTGAATATGGCGGCGATGCTCCTCCGGAATCTTCGGATTATTTTTCAGCGCGCGCGAGACAGTGGAGTCCGCAATGCCGAGCGCTCGTGCGATATCGGCCTGGGTGACGGGAGTGTGCTCTGGGACGGACTTCATTGGGGGGGGGAAACACAATCTATAACCCCGAGTTTCACAAAAAATTGATCCAGAAAGCTGCGATGTGCAAGCGGCTGCATAAGACGACATCGGATGCGTGCTCACTGAAATGGTCGGATCTTCCGCTGGAACCTGTTCGTGGATTCTGTCTGGAGCGCGCTCGGGACCCCGCCCGCAATCCAGGGGCCGAGGACTCCCTGGGAGGATGAAGACGAAAGGAGGATGGAAGTTTTTCCACCTCGCCGGAGGCCGCCACGGATTCTGTGCATGCGTCTGCACGCCGGGCGAATTGCTGCGGAGACAAACAAACCGTTCTTTCACAACGCACGTTCAGTCGTTCCAACCATCCTCCTCACAAAATGAAGAAAAAGAACCTTTCTCGATCGACCGCTGTCCCTCAGCGGGAAAAAATCGAACAGCGCTGCCGATCATTGGGCATTTCGAAGTTCCTCACACTCGGCGCCTCGCTTGCGGGTATTTCACTCCTCGCTCCGGCGGCCCGAGCGGCGACCTATTCCTGGGATCCCGGATTGACGCCTGCAACTCCATCTGGCGGCACTGGTACATGGGATATCTCGACCGCTAACTGGTCGGACGGAACGAGCGACACGGCATGGACGGATACGACCGGCACCGCAGATACCGCGACATTTGGAGGAACGGCCGGAACGGTGACGCTTGGAACGAATCTGGGCGCGCTTGGGTTGGTTTTCAGTACGACAGGCTACACCCTTGCCGGCACGAGCACGTTGACGCTGGGTACGGGCGGAGTGGATGCCAGTGCATTGAGCAGCGGAACGACGACGATCAGTAGTCCCATCGCGCTTGCCGGTAACCAATCCTGGAATGTCGGCTCTGGCGCAACGGTGGCTTCCAGTGGAATCATCAGCGGATCGAGCAGTCTCACGAAGACCGGCTCTGGCACGGTGACGCTCTCTGGCGCCAATACCTTTACCGGTGGCGTGACGGTGAACTCGGGGACGTTGCTCGTAGGTAACGCTGCCGGTGCCGGTACGGGAACAGTAACGCTGAGCGGAGGCACATTCGGTGCTTCGGGTGCACAGACGATTTCCAACGCGATGGTGGCGACGGCCTCGACCACGACCACCCTGCAGGGCACCGGGGTACTGGCTCTCAATGGCACGCTATCGGGGAGCGGTACGTTGAACGTCGGGTCGGCCGGTTTTCAATTGGGAAACACAACGGTCAATGCGAGTAATGCCTCGCGGAGCGGCGGATTTACCGGATCGTTGAATATTGGAGGGACGCTAGGCTTCAATAGTCCCAGCTCGAGCAACGGAGCTGACTATTACTACAATCTCTCCAATGCAGCGCTCACGCTGACGTCTGGCGGATCGACTGTATGGAATTCCGCCAACGGCGGAGCCACAAACAACCCTGGCATCGCCTATCTCAACTTCGGTTCGGTTGCCTCGGCGTCGGGGATTGGAACCCTCGGCGGCAATGCTGGCGGCACTGCTGGAAGCAAGGGCGTCGTCTATACCATCGGTACCACTAACACGAACACGACGTTTGGCGGGGTGATCTCGAATGCGACCCTGGGCACTTCTCTCGTGAAGACCGGTACGGGTACCTTGATCCTTACCGGCACCAATACTTACGGCGGTGTTGGCAGCTTCGGAACTTTCGCGGCCAATCCGGCCACGACGATTCGTGGTGGCACTCTGCAAGTGGGTGATGGCACCAGCGGCTCGTTGTTGAGTACGGGAACGTTGACCTTCAGCGACACCGGTACATTCAACTACCAGGGCGTGAGTACTGGCAGCAGCCAGGCTCTGGGTGCTTTGACCTTCGGTGGCGGAGCAGGAACGTTGCAGTCCACTTACGGCACGAGCGGGAATACCTCGCTCACCTTTGCCTCGCTCTCCGCTCGCACGGCTGGTGCGACCGGCAATTTCGTGGCTTCCGGTGGAGCGAACGGCTCGACGAACAAGATCAGCTTCACGACCGGGCCGACTTCTGGCCAGCTCATCGACAAGGGCTTCTATTACAATGGCTCCGACTTCGCAGCCTACGATTCCACTGGCTATGTGCGAGCCCTGGCCTACGGCACGGATACCAATACCTCTGCTGTGGATACCATTGGCTCCGGCACGAGTGTCGAACTCACCTCCACGCCATCCGCTCAAAACAGCGTTTCGCTGGCTACCTTGAACTTATCTGGCAGCGGTGTGTCCTGGGCGAACAATGCCTCGCAGACGCTTACGCTCTCGAGCGGTGGTCTCATCAAGTCCGGCGGTGGCACGGGAGCGACCATCAGCGGCGGTACGGGCCTGACGACGGGCGGCTCCACGGAACTCGTGGTCCGCACGGACACGGCGAGCGATTCGCTGGACATCCAGACTCCGATTCTCAGCACGTCGACGAGTGGACTCACCAAGTCGGGAGCGGGGACCCTCACTCTCTCGGCGACGGGTAATGCCTATTCGGGAGCGACTGCGGTGGACGAAGGTACGCTCACCCTGTCGGGAACCTATAGCGGAAGCAGCGCCTTCACGATCAACAACAGCGCGACGCTCACTGTTACCGGATCGCTTGCTTCCTCCGCCACCATGACCGTGGGCAACCGCTCGGGCAATGGCATCCTGAACGTGAACTCCGGTTCGACGGTGACGCTTTCCAATACGAGTCTCGGATTGCAGATCTCCAACAGCGCCAGTGGCTCCGATTCGGCGAATGGCACCGTAAACATTAATGGAGGAACTCTTACCTCCGCCGGTGACGTGACGGTGGGTCTGGGCGGTCTGCAGAGCGGCACGCTGAACCTCAATAGCGGTACTGTGAACGTCGGTACCACGGCTACCAAGTGGCTGAAGCTCGGTCAATTCGACCAAGCCAACGGTGTAATCAACATCAACGGCGGCAACCTGAACCTGAACACCAACACCGCCATCAAGTTCAATGCGAGCAATGGTGGTGGAACGAGCGCGATCAACCAGAACGCGGGAACGGTGACCTTCTATAGTAATAACGCCACAACGGTTGGCGGCACAGGCGATCTCGACATGCAGAACACATCGTCGACGGTGGCCAACAACACTTACAATCTGAACGGTGGCACGCTCATCGTTCCGCAGGTGGATTCCACGGCGACCAATGGTACCCGCACGTTCAACTTCAACGGCGGCACGCTCACCGCGGCCAAGGCGAACACCACGTTCTTCAACCTCGGTGCCGGCAACGCTCGAGCCAACGTGCGCAACGGTGGTGCGATCATCAACACCAATGGCAACAACGTGACGATCGCCCAGGCGCTTCTGCACAGCAACGTCAGTGGCGACAACGCCACGGATGGTGGCTTGACCAAGATCGGTGCGGGCACGCTCACGCTCAGCGGCGTAAGCACCTACACCGGTGCAACGACGATCAGCGCGGGCACGCTGGCGCTCGCCTCGAGCGGATCGCTTGCCAGTACGACATACAGCGTTGCGGCGGGGGCAACATACGACGTCTCCGCACAGAGCAGTTTCAGCCTGAGTGGCGATGCGATCACCTTGTCGCTGGATGCCACCAATCCGGGCGTCATCAATGCGGGTGCGCTCGCAATGACGCTTGGCGGATCGCTGACGTTCAACTTCACGACCGCGACGCCGGGAAGTAGTTACGATGTCTATACCTCCGGCTCGACGAGTGGCAGTTTCAGCTCGATCGTGCTGTCGGGTAATTTCACCGGCTCGTTTACGCAGTCTGGGAATACTTGGACATCCATCAGCTCGGGCTACAACTTCAGCTTCGACCAGACTTCGGGCATCCTTTCGCTCACGGCTGTTCCAGAATCGAATGCCGTAGCATTTGCGATCGTGGGCTTGCTGGGCCTCGTGGTCATCGCTCGCCGCCGTCGGACGATGATGGAGTAAGAAGGGCGACCGAAGGGGAGGCTTCCTTTACATAGAGCAACTTACAAAAACGCCGGGCCGGCTTGCTGGTCCGGCGTTTTTCGTTTTCCTGAACTCGGGTTTTGAAGCGGTGGGGCTGCTTACGAGTGCGGCGTGTGAAACCCGTCACGAAACCAATGCAAGCGCTTGCACGACACACACATTGATCCGTCCTCCTTCGAGGCGTTTCTTCGAGGTGCACGGCTAGTTTGCCCCAGCAGAAAATCCTCCTCAAAATGAAGAAATCCAAGTTCTCCCGGTCGCGCGCAGCCTCGCAGCGGAAAGGCACCGGAAACGCATGTCGATCGCTCGGCATCGCGAAATTCCTCACGCTCGGCGCCTCGGTCGCGAGCCTTTCATTGATCGCTTCGGATGCGCGCGCGGCCACCTTTTCATGGGACCCCGGCTTGACGCCCGCGACCCCGTCCGGCGGCGTTGGCACATGGGACACCGCGACGGCCAATTGGTCCAATGGCACGAGCGACGTTGCATGGACGGACGCGACGGGTACTTCCGATATCGCGGCTTTCGGCGGAACCGCAGGCGCGGTGACGCTCAATACAAGTCTTGGCGCGCTGGGTCTGATTTTTACCACGCCCGGCTACACGATCTCCGGCACGGGTACGCTTACGCTGGGCGCCAGCGGAATCGACGCGAGCGCGCTGAGCAGCGGCACGACGACAATCGGCAACCCGATCGCATTGGCGGGCAATCAGTCCTGGAACGTGGGCTCGGGAGCAACGGTGGCCTCCACCGGCATCGTTAGCGGGGCGAGCGCCCTCACGATAGCTGGCTCGGGCACGACGACGCTTTCTGGAGTAAATACCTTCGCGGGCGGAGTGACGTTGAATAATGGCTCCCTGCTGCTGGGCAATGCCGCGGGCGCAGGTACCGGGACGATCACCTTGAAAGGCGGCACACTGGGTGCTTCCGGCGGGCAGACGGTCACCAACGCCGTTGTCGCGAACGCCTCCACTACTACGACGCTGCAGGGCACGGGTGTTCTTACCCTCGCCGGCTATCTGAGCGGTAGCGGCACGCTGAATGTAGGATCGTCTGGTGTCTCATTGCAGACGACGACGCGAAACGCTTCCAATGTTCCGTATCTCAACGGGTTTACGGGCACAATCAATGTGGGCGGCACGCTGGGCTTCAACAGCCCCAACTCCGCCAATGGAGCCAGCTACTATTATAACCTCTCAAACGCGGCGATGACATTCAGCTCCGGTGGCAACACGGTATGGTATGCGGCCAATGGGACCAGCGGCACCGCCTTCATAAATCTGGGCTCGATTTCTTCGGCTTCCGGTATTGGGACCCTGGGTGGCCCGGCCGGCGGTACGGCCAACACAAAGACGGTCTCGTACACCGTAGGCACGCTGAATACGAACACGACCTTTGGCGGCGCGATCGCGAATAGCGCGAACCAACTCGGTACGGTCCTCACGAAAGTCGGCACGGGCACTTTGATCCTCGACGGGACGAACACATACACCGGCACGACGACGATTCGCGGCGGCACATTGCAGGTGGGTGATGGCACGAGCGGCTCTCTGGCCAGTACCACGCCGCTGACGTTCAAGGATACCGGCGTGTTCAACTATGTGGGCCAAAGTGCCGGCAGTGCTCAGTCTCTGGGCACGCTCACGGCCAGCGCTGGCGCGGGCAGGGTGCAGTCCACCTACGGCGCCAGCGGAACGACGAGCTTAACATTCTCGAACGTGGCCGCTCGCAGTACGGGATCGACGCTGAATTTCGTGACCTCGGGAGGAACGAATGGATCGACCAATGAAATCATCTTCACCCAGGTGGCAGGCGCCACGCCGACGACCGGTACGCTCCTGGACACGGGCTACTTCTTTGGAGGTAATAGCTATGCGGCATACGATGCCGCCGGTTTCGTCCGTGCGTACGGCGCCGGGGATACGAACTACGTGACAGCGGCGGGGACAAATTCAATCGCCAATACTTCGACCAACAATGTCGCATTGACGGGCAATGTGGACACGCAGTCCAGCGCGTCGATCAATACCCTGAATATGGGAGCCAACACCCTGGCGCTCGACACGGGTGCGGTTTTCCAGACCAACGGCATTCTCGTTTCTGGAAATGGCGCATCGACGATCAGCGGTGGTGACGGCTTGCTTACGACGACAACGGGTGGGGAGTTGGTGATCCGGGTCGATGGCTCGACGGATGCGTTGAACATTGGCACTTCGATCCTCGCCAATGGGACGAATGCGCTCACGAAGACGGGATCTGGCGCACTCACTCTCTCTGGAAACAATACCTATTCCGGAACCACCTATGTCGATCAGGGCACGCTGACGATCGCGGGCTCCAACAGCAGCGCGGGCGGCTATATTGTAAACAATTCCGGTACGCTAACGGTCACTGGCACGCTTACTTCGACGGCAGGCTTGGCGATGCTCGTGGGCAACGGATCGGGTAACGGTGTGCTCAACGTCAATAGCGGATCGAGCGTGACGCTCGGGACGACAAGTAGTGGCGGGACTCCAAGTCTGGAAATTTCCAACAGCGCAAGCGGCGCCGATACAGCGAGCGGAACGGTGAACGTCAACGGCGGCACGCTTACGACGCTCGGCGACATGACCGTCGGCCTGGGCGGCAATCAGACAGGAAAGCTGGTCATCAACAGCGGCACGGTCAACGTGGCGACGACGGTCACCAAATGGTTGAAGCTCGGTCAGTTCGACAACGCGAATGGTGAAATCGACATCAATGGCGGCAACCTGAATCTGAATACGAATACCGCCATCAAATTCAATGTGAACAATGGCGCAGGCACGAGCGTGATCACCCAGAATGCCGGTACAGTCACATTCTACAGCGACAATGGCACGACGGTCGGCGGTAGCGGCGATCTTGACATGCAGTACACAACGTCGCTGGCGAACAATACGTACAACCTGAACGGCGGAACGCTCATCGTTCCGCAGCTGGATTCTACATCCACAGCAGGCACTCGCACGTTCAACTTCAACGGGGGCACGCTCACTGCGGCCAAGGCGAACGCGACGTTCTTCAACCTTGGCACAGGCAATGCCCGGGCGAATGTGCGTAATGGTGGTGCGATCATCAACACCAACGGCAATAACGTGACGATTGCCCAGGCGCTCCTGCACAGTAACATCAGCGGCGACAATGCGACGGACGGCGGCCTCACCAAGAATGGTGCGGGCACGCTTACGCTGAGCGGCGCGAGCACCTATACGGGTGCGACGACGATCAGCGCTGGCACACTCGCGCTCGCCTCGAGTGGCTCGCTCACCAGCACGACGTACAACATTGCGGCCGGAGCCACGCTCGATGTATCGGCGATGAGCAGCTTTGATCTGAGCGGCAAGGCGATCACCCTATCGCTGGACGGCACGAACACCGGATCCATCAATGCCGGGACAATTGCGATGACGCTCGGCGGAACGTTGAACTTCAACCTCTCGACCCCGACGCTGGTGGGTACTTTCGATGTCTATAATTCCGGCACGCCTACCGGGAACTTCGCCTCGGTTACGCTCTCGGGAGACGTGACGGGATCATTCATTCAGTCCGGCAATACCTGGACCTATAATGATTCTGGAACGGGAAGCACGTATAGCTTCGATCAGAGCACGGGAATGCTCACGGCTGTGCCTGAGCCGGGTACGATGGTCATGACCGTCATGGGCTTGATTGGCATGATGATGGTCCTGCGACGTCGCCATATAGCGGCTCGATAGAGCTCACCTCACTCTCGAAATGCCCGGCCGATATCTGCCGGCCGGGCACTTTCGCTTTCCGGAGAGGAAGTGTCACACAGGCTTTCAGGCTGATTCGGCTTCGATTTCCTGCTTGCAGGCGCATGCACGATCTTTGGCTCGTCGTAGGAAATCGAGGTGGTTCAGGTTCAGCTTTTTATCCCCCAACTTCATGGTTCCCACGGTTTGGTATGCTGCGGCTCGGTCGATCCTTCATGACATAATTGGTCGCCCGAATGAAACAGCCCCAAATAGGCACATGCGGCTCGGGCGCTTTGGGTCCGCCGTTAACGCTCGTCCGCGCAAGTGGCAGGGTGGGAGTGGGCTTGTGGTGAAGTGCTTGAGGGGATTTGTTGCCGGAATAGTCGCCATTCTGGCGATCACGCGGCTCGATGCGCATCCGATTTGGTTCAACTCGACGATTGCCTATTTGTCGAGTCCGCCGTCCGGAGCGGCGGCCAGCATTTCGAATTGGACTGGAGCTGCCTTCGATGCAGCCAACATTGGAGGCTCCGGTACGAACAGCGACGGCAGCCCGAATAATGGCTCGGCCAACGATGCGAGTACGTACGTGGCGAATAACCAGCCCGTGCAGGGTCAGACGTTCACGACGGGGAGCAATGTCTACGGATACGACGTCTCGGGCATCACGGTGCGCATGACCGGCTATACGAATAACACGGCAACCGGATCGAATCTGACCGGCTGGAATTTGAATTTCACGAACGGCCCAATCATCGTGACGATTGGGAAGATCAGCGGGACGACGCAGAGCGCAGTGTCGATGCAATGCTTCATGGCCGGTGGAACGGGAAATCCCGGCTCGGGGAGCAGTGCGAATGGAACGGGGACTTATCTCACATTCAGCCTGCCGTATTCCGTGCATCTGGCTCCCAATACGACCTACGGATTCGATTTCATTATCGGTAACGGAGGCTCGAATTATTTCGAGTGGCTGGGGACGAGCTCGGATGTCTATTCCGGCGGCACAGCCTACACGCGTAGCGGGAGCACGATCACCCCGCTTGCGGGCGACCGAGTGTTCATGGTCAACATGGCTGCCTCGTCCACAGCGTACGCGCCATTCGTTCACCCCGGCGTATTGCACACGCAGGCGGATTTCACGCGAATGGCGACGAAAGTCACTGCGGGAGCGGCTCCATGGATCACGGATTACAACATCCTCACCAGTAGTCCATTTGCGCAGACGTCATGGCCAGCCTACAGCGTGACTTACATCGTAAGGGGGCCGAGTGGAAACAACTACACCCGGTCCCAGGAGGACGCACAGGCGATCTACGAGCTGGCGCTGCGCTGGAAGATCAGCGGCAATACGACCTACGCGGACCACGCGGTGCAGATCGCGAATGTATGGTCGAACCTGCAGGGAGTAACCGGCGACACGAACGCGGCGCTGGCTGGCGGCATATGCGGTTATCTCTTCGCCAGCGCCGGGGAAATCCTGAGCACCTACTCCGGTTGGGCGGATGCGGACAAGCAGGCCTACAAGGACATGATGATGCGGGTGTTCTATCCCTCGAATTTCGACTTCCTATGGAGGCATTTCGATACGTTCTGGCGTACGGGCGGAAATACGCATTACCGGTTGAACTGGGATGCCGACAACGTCGCATCGATGGCGGCTATCGGCATCCTCTGCGATAACAAGGCGGTCTATCAGCAGGCGGTCGACTATTTCAAAAATGGCCCCGGCAACGGGCGAGTGGAGCGCGCGGCGTGGTACATCCATCCCGATGGGACGGCGCAGACCGAGGAGAGCGGTCGCGATCAGGCGCACAATCAGGGAGGCTGGTATTCCCTGGCGCTGCTTTGCCAGATGGCGTGGAACCAGGGCGACGACCTTTTCAGTTACGATAACAACCGGGTGTTGCGAGCGTTCGAGTACAACGCGAAATACAATCTCGGGAACGATGTTTCGTGGGTCTATCACCGGAACAGCGACATCAGCTATACGGAGACGCTTTCCGGCGCGAGTCGCGGGCTCAGCCAGTACTACGCTTACGAGCTGGTTTATAACCACTACGCGAATGTCGCCGGCATCGCCGCGCCATATTGCAAGCTGGCGATGCAGGCCACGCGGCCGGAGCCGCGGCCCGATCCAAATATTCATCCCTCGCAGGTGGACTGGCTGGGATTGGGCAGCCTTACTTTTGCGCGAGATGCCATTACGACGAGTGCGGCACCGAGTGGGCTGGTCGGGCAATGGAGCAAGAACCAAGTAATTCTTACATGGTGGGGATCCGCCACGGCGACGAGCTACCAGATCCAGCGGGCGACGAGCGCGAGCGGTCCTTATACAGTGCTCGGCACCGTTACAGAGCCAAACCTGAATTTCACCGACACGAATGTCACCAACGGTGCGAGCTACTACTACAAGGTGACGGCCAATACTCCGGCCGGGAATCTGGACAGTGCGCCGCTATTGGTGAACCAGGCGTTGGTGACGCAATACACCTTCGAGGGAAATACGAACGATGTGGTCGGTACGCGAAATGCGAGCGCGCTGGGCGGAACGTCCGCCCCGGGGTACGCCACGGGCCATGGAGGCGGGCAGGCGATTTCGCTGAATGGCAGTGACCAATACGTGAAACTGCCCGTGGGATCGGGAAACTACCGGGACATTACGATCGCGGCCTGGATTTATTGGAACGGGGGGAATGCGTGGCAGCGCATCTTCGACTTCGGCTCCGAGATGGAGAAGTTCATGATGCTTACCGTCAAGGACAGCTCCGGAGTGCTGCGCTTCCAAATGACGACGTCCCGTGCGACCGATGGCACACTGACGCTTACGGGGCCGACGATACCGACTGCGACATGGACGCACGTCGCAATCACGATAAACGGGGATACGGTCACGATGTACGTCAATGGCGTGCCTGTCGCGGCAAATACTTCGCCGATGGTGGCGCCGGTCTTTGGGCAGCCCTACTGCTACATCGGCAAGAGCATGTGGACGTCGGACCCAATCTTCAACGGACGCATAGACGACTTTCGAATCTACAACTACGCGCTCACCGGAAGAGTCGTCTACAGTCTGGGGGGAGGGAGCACGAATCATGCGCCTGCATTCTCGAGCAACCCAATCAATCTCCCAGTTGCGACGCAGGGTGTGAACTACAGCGGCTCCTCGCAAAACCTGTCCACTATCGCGAGTGATGCGGACGGCGGCACGCTGACGTACACCAAGGTAAGCGGTCCATCATGGCTGACGGTCGCAAGCAACGGCGCGCTATCGGGTGCGCCAGGCAATGCCGATGTGGGTACGAACGCATTCGTGGTGCGTGTGAGCGACAGCACTGGCGCCAGCGACGACGCGAATCTTTATGTCACCGTCAACAACGTAAACGATCCGCCCATATGGAGTAGCAACTCGATCACGGAGCCAAACGTCACGCGCGGGCAGCCTTACACTTCATTCAATATCTCGGGCTACGCTTCCGACCCTGACACGCCATACGGGGATACGATCACATTTAGCAAGGCGAGCGGCCCGGGCTGGCTCACTGTCGGTAGTGACGGCACGCTCTCAGGCACGCCCGGAGCATCGGATGTGGGAACGAACACATTCACTGTCCGCGTGACAGACGCAGCAGGAGCTCACGCGGATACGACGCTTACGATCGCAGTGCTCCCGTTTGAGGCGAGGGCGAGCTACGGCTTCGAAGGCAATACGAGCGATGCTCTCGGTAACTATCCCATCACGGCGACCGGCGGGATTTCGTACGGGACGGGGCGTATCGGCCAGGGGGTCGCTTTCGATGGCACGAGTGGGTATCTCACGCTGCCTGCCGGGGTGGCAGACTCTCAGGAGCTAACGGTGACCGCCTGGGTGTACTGGAACGGCGGAAGCGACTGGCAACGCATTTTCGATTTCGGCAATGGCACCAGCCAATACGTCTTTCTCACGCCGAGCGCCGGTGGGAAGATGCAATTTGGCATTACGAACAATGGGACTGCGGAGAGCGTTACAACAAGCTCGCTGACAACCAGACAATGGGTGCATGTGGCGGTGACTCTCAGTAGTGCCGGCGGAAAGATTTACGTCAATGGGGCGCTCGTCGCGACGAGCGCCTCGATGACGATGAGTCCTGGGGATTTCCGACCGATCTATAACTATATCGGCAAATCCCAATACTCGGCCGATCCGTTCTTCAACGGAATGATCGACGAGTTTCACGTCTATAACTACGCCCTCGGCGCGAGCGAAATCTCGGCAATGATGAACATCACTCCGGCTATGCCGATCGGTGTCGTTGCTACGCCGCGGTCGGGAAGCATCAGCCTCTCATGGAATGCCAGCCAGGGCGCGCAGACCTATACCGTCAAGCGCAGCCTTATGGGCGGCGGTCCGTACACCACGCTGGCCAGTGGATTGACCTCTGCGAGCTATACGGACAGCGGCCTCACGAACGGCACGACCTATTACTATGTCGTCAGCGCAACCAATGACCAGGGCGAGAGCCCGAACTCTGCGCAGGTTGCATCGGTGCCGTCCGACTTCATGGCATGGCTCAAGTTCGACGAGAGCAGTGGAGCAATCGCTGCCGATGCGACCGGTGACGGGTGGAATGCGACGCTCGTCAATTCGCCCGCATGGGGTCTCGGCATCATGAGGAACGCCGTGAACCTGCCGGCTTCGGCCAGCCAGTATCTCTCGTTCCCATCGGGCATCGTAAGCGGATTGAACGATTTTACGATCTGCTGCTGGGTCAAGCTGAACACGCTCGCCAATGTGCGCGTCTTCGATTTCGGAACCGGGAGCACTTTCAATTCGACGACCGGCACCTACATGATGCTTACGCCCAACAGTTCGAGTGGAAACCTCCGGTTCGCCATTACGACGTCGGGCTATGGCAACGAGCAATCTCTCACCAGCTCCACCGCACTCACGGCGGGCACGTGGACGCATATTGCGGTCACCCTTTCCGGCTCTACATGCAAGCTCTACATCAACGGCTCGGTCGTCGCCGTGAAAACCAACATGACGCTGGAGCCGTCCAACCTCGGCAATACAACCCAGAACTATATCGGGAAATCCCAATACTCGGCCGATCCGTATCTCTCCGGCGCCATCGATGATTTCCGCATCTATAGCCGTGCGTTGAGCACCAACGAACTCACCGCACTGGCCAATCCGTTGCCCGAGACGCCGGGAAATCTGGTTGCCACGCCTGGCAATGCATCGGTGGCCCTCACCTGGAACTCGTCGAATGGGTGCACCTCCTACAACATGAAGCGCGCTACTGTGCGAGGTGGTCCATACACGACCATCGCCACGGGACTTGCCGCGCTTGCCTACTCCGACACGTCGGTCTCGAACAACACGGCTTACTATTACGTGGTCTCCGGCACGGGTCCGCAGGGTGAGAGTACCAATTCCTCCGAGGTCGTCGCCGTGCCATCCAGCATTTCGCTTTATCTCAAGTTCGACGAGAGCGGCGGTACGACTGCGGTCGACGCCTCTGGCCAGGGGTGGAACGGGACTCTGTACAATGGGTCGACATGGGTCGGAGGCAAGCTGGGGAATGCGGTGGGACTCGACGGCGCGAGCAGCTATGTGGGCCTTCCCTTGGGCATCGTTTCCGGTCTCAGTGAATGCACGATTTCCGCCTGGGTATATTGGAACGGTGGCTCAGCATGGCAACGGCTGTTCGACCTTGGCACGGGGACGACGAATTACATGTTCCTCACGCCGAAATCCGGAAGCGGCAACATGCGGTTTTCCATTGCCACCCCAGGCACGAGCGAGCAGCGGATCGATGCGAGCGCAGCCTTGCCTGCGGGAAGCTGGCACTATGTCTCGGTCGTTCTGAATGGCGCCACCGGCACGATCTATCTGGACGGTACGCAGGTAGGTCAAAATACGGCCATGACGCTCACGCCATCCAGCCTCGGCACCACGACGCAAAATTGGATCGGCCGTTCGCAATTCTCTGCGGATCCCTATTTTAGCGGATGTGTGGACGATTTTCGGATTTACTCCAGTGCGCTCGGGGCGACGACGATCGCCGCATTGGCGTCTCCATCGCAAGCCTCGGGACTTGCGGCAGTCGCTGGAGATCAGCAGGCGGCGCTTAGTTGGAATGCGGGTGCACAGGTCATCAGCTATACGCTGCGGAGAACCACTGCCAGCGGCTCGAACTATTCCGTCATTGCATCCGGAATCGCGGGCACGAGTTACATCGATACGGGCCTGGCCAATGGGACGACCTATTATTACACGGTTACGGCCACGGACGCCCTGGGGGATGGCCTGCCGTCAATCGAGGCAAGCGTGACACCGAGTGTACCAATCTCCTCGACAGAGTTGATCGCCCCGGAACTCATCGCGTCGAGTGGGGATGCGGGAACTAATTCCACAATCATCGTAAAAGCGTCCGTTCCCGGCCATGTCTATCAACTGCAATATACGAGCGATCTTCGAGATGGGACGTGGCAGAACATTGGCTCCCCGGAGACAGGGACGGGCGCGGATCTCGAGTTTGGCACCGTCGGTACGGGGTCATTGCCAATAGGCTTTTATCGGATTCAGGTGCAGCGTTAGACATCCAGGAGAGCTTGCGCGGTTGGATTCTGACGCCATCGCATTTTCAATATGAACTGGGATAAAGTTTTTGACGGATTCGAGTATCCGTTGGCGCATCTTGAATTATGCTCCCCAGCTGGAGAAAATTTCTCCGGCTAGCCGCTTCCGAATGAAACTTCGTACCGTGAAATCTCCTGCTCTCTTTCTGACCTTGTCGGTCGTTCTTTATGGAAGCTTCGCATCCGCGGCTCCCATCCCGCTTGCGGCGCAGCCTTTTCCTCTTGGAGACGTTCAATTGCTCGACAGCCCTTTCAAAGCGGCCATGGAGCGCAATGCGGCGTACCTCCTCTCGCTCGATCCCGATCGTCTGCTTCACAATACGCTTCTCTATGCGGGCCTGAAGCCGAAGGGGGAACTTTATGGCGGCTGGGAGGCCAAAGGCATCGCTGGTCACACGCTGGGGCATTACCTCACCGCCATTTCGCAGCAATACGCATCGACAGGGGACAAACGTTTCCGTGACCGCATCGACTACATCGTGTCGCAAATGGCGGAATGCCAGAAGCTTTATGGCGACGGGTACATCGGAGCATTGCCGCCGCTGGAGCTGTCCACGCTGCGAGACTTCAAGAAGGGCATCGTCCAGCCTGCGAGTCCATTCAATTTCAAAGGGGGTGCGTGGGTCCCATGGTACACGGAGCATAAGGTCCTCGCCGGTCTGAAAGATGCCTGGGTCCTTGGCGGCAACCAGCAGGCCAAAGACGTGACTCTCAAGCTCGCGGACTGGATCGATTCCGTAACGGCGGGGCTTACCCCCGAGCAGTTGCAGGCCATGCTTCAGGTCGAGCAGGGCGGAATGAGCGAGACGCTCACGGAGATCTACGAGCTGACGGGGAACCAGAAGTATCTCGATACGGCCAAGCGCTTTTACCACAAGGCGGTGATGGATCCGCTCCTAGCCGGGCGCGACAGCCTGCCCGGTCTGCACGCGAATACGCAGATGCCCAAGGTGATCGGCCAGGCAGTGCAATATGAGGCGACGGGCGATCCCGACGGGCGCAAAATCGCGGAGAATTTCTGGGACTTCGTCGTGCATCACCATTCCTGGGTGAACGGTGGCAATAGCGATAGTGAGCATTTCTTCCCGGAAGGTAAGGCGGCCGCGCACCTGAATCCCGCGACGGCCGAGACATGCAACGTGTACAACATGCTCAAGCTCACGAAGCACCTCTTCGAGTGGACTCCGAGCGTGGAATACGCCGACTTCTACGAGCGGGGTCTCTACAACCAGATCCTCGCATCCCAGGAGCCGACGCACGGGATGTTTACCTATTTCATCTCGCTGAAGCCCGGCCACTTCCGGACTTACAGCACGCCTTTCGACTCATTCTGGTGCTGCGTCGGCACGGGCATGGAGAATCACACGAAATACGGCGGCGCCATTTACTACCATGCGGGGGATAAGCTGTGGGTGAACCTGTTCATTCCTTCGGTCCTCCAATGGAAGGAGAAGGGACTCCTGCTCGCGCAAGAGACGACTTATCCGCTGGGCGATATAGTCAGCTTTACGGTGAAGGCCGCTCCGGCCAGTCCGCTGACGTTCCTAATCCGCTGCCCGGGCTGGGCAGGAAGTCCTCTGGGTTTTCAACTCAACGGAGCTCCGCTAGGAGTGAAGTCGCAACCTGGTCAGTTTGCCGAGGTCACGCGCGTCTGGAAGGCGGGGGACCGCCTATTGATAAAAATTCCGATGGGTCTTCGTACCGAGGAGTTGGAAGGCTCGCCGAACAAGGTGGCATTCCTCTACGGACCTCTCCTGCTTGCCGGAGATCTCGGCCCCGTCACCCCCACGGCGTCGTTCCCGTATGCCAAAAATCAGGCCGACAACTTCCGTGCACCCACAGCCGACGTGCCCGTGCTGGTACGGCCTGAGAGCGGCAGTCTCATCGACAGAATCAAGCGCCTGCCAGGCAAGGAACTCGCCTTCCAGACGGAGGGAATCGGAAAGCCGACGGATGTGACATTGAGGCCGTTCATCAGCATCCCGTATGAGCGCTACAACATCTATTGGAACGTCATCTCCGAGCAGGACTGGAAGGCTCGCGCCGCGTCCATCGAGGCGGCCGAGGCTCAGCAGCGGGCAGACGATGCGAGGACGGTGGACGAATATCGGCCGGGAGAGCAGCAGTCGGAAATCGACCACGCTGCGACGTCCCAGAATTCGGCCATCGGCGATTTCCAGGATCGCAAGTGGCGCGACGCGCACGGCTGGTTCGAGTTCCAGATGAAGGTGCTGCCCGGTCAGCCACAGGTCCTGAGCTGCACATACTGGGGTGGTGATCGTGGCCACGTGTTCGACATCCTTGTGAACGGAAAAGTCATCGCCACCCAGACGCTCGATGGCAGCAATTCCGGGAAATTCTTCCAGGTCGAATATCCGATTCCCGCATCGGTGCTCGCCGGGAAGGACAAAATGACCGTTCATTTCCAAGCGCACCCCGGCAGCGTCGCCGGTGGGCTATTCAATGCTCGGACGCTCAAGGCAGTTCACTAGTGGGGGCGCATTTCTTCGAGACGGAAGCGGAGCCTCCGCGAGGCCCTTGGAAACAAGGGCCTCGCGTGACTGAAGGGCTCTCGATCAGCTCGGAAGCATGGGCCGTTCTGGGGGCTTTTTCACGAGGCGTGAAAAGGCCGGCCTACGCGTGAGCGCATGGATGTCTCGGCCCATTTTTTGACAGAACGCAAAACCTGGATACATTGGGAGCCAGAGGACGATCTGGGAAAAGCATCCGGGAAAGTCGAAGTGTAAGGGCGGGGCACTCCGATCCGGGCGCCGATTTCAGGCGTAGATCGATGAAATTCCCGTCCAGAGATTGGTGGCATCGGCGACGCAATTCCGGCCGTCATATTGTAGAGGAAGGAAATGTGGAGTTTCTCCGGGCGGGGGAACAGTCCATCCATAACGAGCCGGGGGGTGAGGCATCACTGATCCTGTCTGGCGAATGCGAATCATCGCTTCCCCTCAAAGCCGGAGACTCCGTGCATCCAGCGGCTGAAGAGCCTGGGCGCATCAAGGTGCGGGCGCTGGCCGATAGCACCATACTGCGGATTCCGCGTGAGGCATTGCGGAGGGTCCTCAGTCGCTGGCAGGGAAGTACCTCGCCTGAACGCCGGATAGAGGTGGTCCACCCGCCGACTGGCAGTCGCACGGGCGGCAGGCTGGCGGCATTGTTCCCGATCTCGGAAGGCATACCCTGCCTGGCGATCGCCGACGAGTTGGCGCGTGTGATTGTTCGCGAGACGGGAGGCCGGGTGCTGCGACTCCAGGTCGATGAAATGCATGTGGGCCGCACATGGTCTCCCACTCCGGTGCCCGGAGAAGGCGGCGTCTTTTTGCAAAGGGTACAGGATGGGAAGGATCCGCTCCGGCTGGGGCAATGGCTGGATCGGGCGCGCCAGGAGTTCCCCTATGTGCTGGTCGAGGTGGCGCGTAATGCGGGAGTCGAGGCATTCCGGCAGGTGGTGCTCCGGAGCTGGGCGA
>Ga0207702_10001250_pt1 | contig 25644 bp, 20 predicted proteins | sample KBSCornC62_FD_184302 | JGI IMG/M metagenome (GOLD analysis project Ga0207702, IMG submission 184302) | Corn rhizosphere microbial communities from Kellogg Biological Station, Michigan, USA - KBS Corn C6-2 (SPAdes) (version 2) | ecosystem: Host-associated > Plants > Roots > Rhizosphere > Soil ...
AAGCATTATTGGATATGCATTTCACGACCGCGAAAGAAGCGGGTGGAACGGGCGAAGGTCCGGGTAAAAGTTCGGGCGGTTTCGATCTCCAGTTGGCGCGGGACATCGGGCTGATCGGTAAGCGCGCTTCGTGGGGCATCTCATTCTCGTTCGGGATGAACGACATCAATTCGCAGACTTCAAAACAAGTTGCCTCGAATGCCTATCTATATACGGGCCGTTACACCCTCAACGGCACGGTGCCGACTGGCGAAGTGGGAACAGCTCCCTATTACAGTGCGCCGTCTCCGTCAGGGGTCGCCTCCAACGGAGGCGGTGTGGAAGACACGGTGACGCTTTCTCCGGCCGCGCTGGGATTAGCCACCACGCCGGATGCCAATGGTAAGTCCGCGCCGGTTGCTCCGACGATCGACACCAGTACTTACACCGGTGTGGCTTCCTCTACAGGCTCAAATTCGTTTTCAAACACCGCCGCTTACAGCGAGGTTCGCATGTATCCAGGCCAGGCTACGGTTACTGGCACTTGGAAAATCAAAGGAGCCTATTACCTGATGCGTCTTGGGCCGTCGTTCCGCTACTATGTCAGCAAGCACGTTTCACTCTCAGGCAACGTTGGCGTTGCCGCAGCTTATGTGGGCTCTGATTTCACCATTGATGAAACTATGACTGCGCCCACCGTAAAATCTACGTCGGGGGTTCAGCCGCGATACGTTGCGCTTTCACATCAACGCGAGTTCAAGATCGGCGGCTTCGCTGAAGCGAATGCGGAATACTGGATCACCTTCCGCACCGGTCTATTCGGTGGTCTGGTCTACGACACGCTCGGGCACTACAATCACAAGCTCGACGACGCAGTGGCTCAGGTCGACATCGGCAGCGGTCTCAGCTTCCACGTCGGCGTTATCACCCGTTTCTAACGGGGTCAGTTTTTCCCGTCGACCGTCTCCAAATCTTTCAAAACCGCCTCAACGCTGCGCAAGCGTTCAGGCGGGAAGAGGGCGTTGATGCGCGTGATGACCTGCTGGATGATGCCATCCGGGCAGGACGCGCCGCCGGTTAAGAGAATCCTCATCGGTTCGCTGCCCTGCGGAAACGGAAGCATCTCAAGAGGCTCGCCTGGACGCGATGCCGGCCCGTGAGCGGGAAATACGTAGTGCTCGATCTTCTCGCGCGAGAGAATGTTGCGTTCGCTCTGGATGAAGAACGCGCGCTTCCCCAGCCGCTGTTCGCAGAGGCGGTAGAGTTGATACGTGTTGGAGGAATTTTTTCCGCCAATGACAAATGCGGCGTCGAGCGGCTCGGAAAGCGCTTTGGCCAACGCGTCTTGATTCACTTGCGTGGCGTAACAAAGCGTATCGCCGCGAGCGCTTCCGCCGACGCGCAACGCCGCTTCGACTTCCCCATATCGAGCGCGATAAACCGAGCGCAAGTAGGCCACGATCTCGAGCGTCTCGTTCATCAACAAGGTCGTTTGATTCACGACCGCGACGCGCTGGAGATCACGTTCGACGTCGAAGTCCGGCGTGTGCTTGCCCGCAAAATCTTTGTAGAAACGAGCGCGTTCAGCCGGGTCGGATGAGCCGATCACCGCTCCGAGACGGTGCGCTTCTTCGAGGTTGCGGACGATAACAGCGTGAGCATAGCGCCGAGCGTTGGAGAATGTCGCTTTCGTCTCCTCGTGCTCGTACTTGCCGTGAATCACAACCGTGTACCCCTCGCGACCGAGCGCGCGCGCTGCCTTCCAAACTTTTTCAACCAGCATGCATGTGGCGTCGTATTGATAGACGGGCACGCCTTTTCGCACCAGCCGGCGCTTGTCATCGTCGGTCGCGCCGAACGCCGGAATGATCACGATGTCCTCGGGAACGAGTGTATCCCACAGCAACGTTTCGCCAACAACGCCGGTGCTCTTCCGACCCTCGACCGTGTAACTCACTCCTTTGTCGGTCTGTAAATAGCGTAGACCGCGGCTAAGCAGATCCTCGTTCACAAACGGATTGTGAATCAGTTCGCTCAACATCAGGACACGGCGGCCTGGATTTTCTGCGAGGGTTTCATACGCGCGTTCGATCGCGTTTTTAACTCCTAAACAGAACCCGAAATGGCTGGGGATGAGATATTGGACCGCGCCGAAATCGAGTGCGATCGGCGCCGAGGCGATTCGCTCGTGCGTGCGCGCCAGGGCTTTGATCGCGGCGCAGAGCTGCGATTGATAAAGCCGCGAGGCGTTGGTATCAAACTGGTAAATCCCGCGATTGCGCTCCTTGTCCGGGCGGAACTTGTAGATGAAGTCGTTTTCCGCGAGGTGCAGATAGGGGACGTCGATCAAATGGGGATCGAGCGCGGCGAGAACGGTGCGAAGCGCGGGGGCGACGACGTCGCCTTTCCGGCTCAATTCATCGATCGAGTGAAAGCTGATTTCCGAGTCGGCCGGCGGGCCGATGACCTGACTCAGGAATGTTTCGTAACGGAAATCCGAATACGGCGCTTTGACGCTCTCCCGGACGGGTGTGTGATCGCGAAAACTGGCTTCAAGGCGAGCGGTCGCCATCGCCAGATCGGAACCGACAAACGCGAGGCCGATTTTTCCGCCCAATTGCCGCACGGCGACCCGATTGCTCGCATCGAATGCAAGGATGGTGGTGAGCGTATTAACAGCCTGATCGGCGGAAACCATGAGAGGTTAATCTAGTCCCGAACCGCTCGGACCGGCAAGTGCGTTCATTAGCCGAGATGACCGTGAAAAGCTCGCGATGGCCGGGCTTTGGGCTGCTCGTCGCGACGATAAGCGTCCCTCTCCGATTTACGGAGGCTGGTGCGCCACGTCGGAATCGAACCGACGACCCATGCTTGGGAAGCACGTGTTTTACCACTAAACTAGTAGCGCGTAACGAACACATGCACGTTCACCAGACGATCCGCGCGCGTCAATCCCCAAGCCACAGGCCGCGTTCGTGGGAACGCAGGCCCTGCACGCTGCGCCGGGTTCAGGCCCGCGTTTCCACGAACGCGATTACGCTGAGCGATCCGGTCTCACTTACTCTTACTCGCTAGGAACGCGCGCCACCCTCCGAATTCGCTGACATCCCGGGCACCGTCGAGCGCGACGCTTTCGCAGAGAAATCCCTGCACGACGTCGCCGCCCTCGAGCCGGACGCGCCCGATTCCGAGCGGCTCGGGAATGCCCGCAACAAAGCTGCCATACGTCTCCATCGGAATTTCCCAGACTTCGACCGCAATCGCCACGCCGCCATTTTTCACGCGGATCAAACCCGGCTTCGCTGGCACCGTGCCCGGCAATTCATATAAGCGATACTCGGCGGCGGTCGCGGTTGCGCGAACCAAAGTGCCGCCGCATTCAAGCAACTGGCTGTTGAGCGGCAGCCCAGATAAATGAGCGCCGCAAACGACGACGCGAACGCGGGACGGAGGTGATTCAGAGGCCATAAGAATCTGAGATTAAAGTATGCGGGACGTCGCTCCGACGTGAAGTGCGGTGACTCATCATGCCCTCCAAGGCGAAGTTCATTTCGACTTCCAATCGTGTTGCCCGCGGAGTTTCGGTAAATGGATCTACCCGTCCGAGACAGTGACGACTCACTGCACTCATGCGGAAATTCTCGGTGGGAAGAAGGGAAGCGTGAATCATTGCGGATCGATCGATAGGCTCGCTTTCTCGCCCAAAAATTTGGCGCCCCACGCGAGCAAACGTTCGTCGTGAAATGCGGGAGCCTGCAGCGTCACGCCCCACGGAACTCGGCAGCTCAAAACGCCCGCCGGGACGGCCAGCCCGCAGAGATCGAGCAGATTCATGTAGTTCGTATAGCGACCGAGGTTGCTATTGAGCTGAATCGGATCGGTCAGAACGTCGGCCACGCGGTAAACGGTTCCCGCGGTCGGCGTCATCAAACAATCGATCCGTTCCCAAACCGGTTCGCTTTCCCGCCGCAGTTCGGCGAGGCGATAGGTCGAACGAAACGCATCCGCCGCACTCAACTTCTGCGCACTGGCGATGATCTGTTTCGTGACGGGATGAAACGATGCCGGCTTTGCCCGCAGAAAAGCCTCCACGGCGACAAAACGCTCGGCCACCCAGGCGCCTTCATAGAGCAAGCGGGCCGCTTTCAGAAAGGGCTCGAAATCGATTTCGCTCACACTCGCCCCGAGCGATTTCCATCGAGCAATCGCACTTCTAAACAGGTCCGCCGCTTCGTCGTTGCCGAAGAACTCGAGCTGCTCGGGCGCGGGCACGCCAATTCGCGGCGGCCAACTTAGGTCTCGATTGGCAAAGGCCGATTTGCGACTAAACGGATCCTGCTCATCGAAACCAATCGCGATGCGAAAAACGGTCGCCGCATCGAGACAGGTCTGAGCGAAAATCGAAACGCAATCGAGACTGCGACATGCAGGCACCACGCCGCGCGTGCTCAGCAGTCCGCGCGTGGGCTTCAACCCAATGAGCCCGTTGAACGCAGCCGGCACGCGTCCCGAGCCTGCGGTGTCTGTACCCAAAGAAAAACTACACAATCCTTTCGCCACCGCCACGGCCGAGCCCGAGCTCGATCCGCCCGGGATATATTCGTCGTTGAACGGATTCCGGGGGATTCCGTACGGTGAACGCACGCCCACCAACCCCGTGGCGAATTGATCGAGATTGGTTTTACCAATGGGGATCGCGCCCGCGTCGATCAGTCTTTGTACGACCGGAGCGGATACCGTCGGCGTATAGGCAAAATCAGGACAGGCCGCTGTCGTGGGACAGTTTGCAAGATCGATGTTGTCCTTGATGGCGAAGGGGACGCCGCGCAGCGGTTGAGTGGCGTCTTCCGGCTTTGCGAGTCGCGGAATCGACGCGAGAGCATCCTCTTTGCCGATGAGATGAATCCAGGTCGGATCGCTCGGCGTGGTTTTGATCCGCGCGTAAACGCTTTCGATCGTCTCTCGCGGCGTCGTCGTTCCTGTCGCGTAGCCGCGCCGGAGGGTCGCGATTTCGAGCGACGGCGTCTTGAGCGCGATGTCAGGCATCGGCTTTGATGATCACGAGCAGTTCTCCAGCCTGTACAGGCTTGCCTTCAGTGCAGGCGATTTCGACGACTTCGCCGGCCATCGAACTGAAAACGGAAATTTCCATTTTCATCGATTCAAGAATAACGAGCGGTTCGTTGCGCGTGACGCGTTGGCCCACTTTGGCGGTGATTTTCCAGACATTGCCCGGAACGTGCGCTGGCACCGCGGAGTGTCCTTCGGGCAAAATCGCACGTTCGGTCGCGGCGGTCGCGGCCTCGTTTTCAGCCGAGAAGTTCAACTGACCCGAAATTTCCCAGCGATGACGTTCTTCGTTGAAGGCTTGCCGCTGTTTTTGGCGAAACGCGGCGATCGAATCCGACTTCTCGTTGAGAAACCTCTGATAGTCGCTGAGACGGAACGTCTGTTCTTCAACGTTGAGTTTGAACCGGCCGCGCGGGAAGTCCTCGCGCATCTGCAGCAGTTCTTTCGCTCCCACTTCGTAAAAACGGATCTGGTCGAAGAAGCGGAGCAGCCACGGCTTTCCGTCTTTAAAATCCGCCGTCTGACGCCAGCGGTTCCACATCTGCACGGTGCGGCCGATGAACTGATAGCCGCCGGGACCCTCCATGCCGTACACGCAGAGATAAGCGCCGCCGATGCCGACGGCATTCTCCGGCGTCCAGGTGCGGGCGGGATTGTATTTCGTGGTGACGAGTCGATGGCGCGGGTCCAGCGGAGTCGCGACCGGCGCCCCGAGATAAACGTCGCCCAGACCGAGCACGAGGTAGCTTGCATCGAAGGCGATGCGCTTCACCTCATCGAGCGAATCCAGACCGTTGATCCGGCGAATAAACTCAAGATTGCTCGGGCACCACGGCGCATCTTTGCGCACGGTCTGCATGTACTTACGGATCGCGAGCAGCGTTGACTCATCTTCCCAGGATAGGGGGAGATGGACGATCCGCGTCGGCACTTCCATCGATTCCGCTGAGGGCAATTCGTTTTCCGCAGCCACCAACGTTTCCATCAGTCGCTCCAACGGCAGGACGCGGCTTTCGTAGTGAACCTGCAAGGAACGGATTCCGGGCGTGAGATCGAGCAACCCAGGCGTCGGATGAATCTGCAGCCAGCGCATCAGCGCATGGACGCGGAAACGCAGCGTGAGATCGAGTTCAAGCGGTCCGTATTCGACTAATAAATACTTGTCTCCCGAACGCCGATAACAAACCGCCGGGGCGCCGGGCTTAGGCGCGATGCGATGTAACACCGCCGGTTCGACTGCAGTGTTGGCCTCGGGGACGCGTGCTTGAGGGAGCTTCGTCGGTGACGTTTTCGCCGCGGATGGAGCAGCCGTGGTGGATTTTTCCGAGACCCACGGCTGCAGCGTTTCGATTTCCGCCTCGCGCGCGTACTCGCGCTCACGCGCCTCGCCCGCCGTGACCGGATGGAATCTTACCTTATCGCCCGGCTTGAGCTGGCCGATTTTCCAAAGATCGGCTGCGATGATCGTGGCCGGGCAGACGAAGCCGCCGAGGCTCGGACCGTCGGGTCCGAGAATAATCGGCATATCGCCCGTGAAATCGATCGTCCCGATAGCGTAGGCATTGTCGTGAATGTTCGACGGATGCAGTCCGGCTTCGCCGCCATCCTGCCGAGCCCAGCGCGGCTTCGGTCCGATCAAGCGCACGCCCGTTCGAGCGGAGTTGAAATGCACTTCGTATGATGCGCTGAACAGATCGGCAATATCTTCGGGCTGGAAAAAATCCGGAGCTCCGTGCGGGCCATAGAGCACCGCGATCGACCATTCCTTGGTATAGCGAGGAATGAGCGTCGCCGGTAACCGGCTGGGTAGGGCGGGAGATGAATCCCCGAAGACTGCCTGCGTATGCACTCGCAAGACATCGCCGACGCGGAGGGCGCGGCCCGAATGCCCGCCAAAGAGGCCGAGCGTAAAGGTGCTTTTGCTGCCGAGGTAGTCCGGAACCTCGATTCCGTATTGGATAGCCAAATACGCTCGCATGCCGTTGCCGTGGAGACCCCCGAGTCGCAGAATCGAGCCGCGTTTCACCGCGTGCGTCTGCCAAAATGCGATTGGCTGATCGTCGATGCTAGCCACGAGTTCCGCCCCCGTGAGAGCGATGATGGCATCCGTATTGAAGCGGAGAGTAGGACCGACCAGCGTGATTTCAATTCCCGCGGCGGACGGCGGATTGCCGACGAGGCGATTGGCCAACCTAAACGCGAGCGAGTCCATCGGACCCGATGGCGGGACGCCGACATCCCAGTAGCCGACGCGGCCCGGATAGTCCTGCACGGTGGTCTGGGTTCCTCCATCGAGTACGTCGATCGTCGATGGCACGAAAACCAGTTTCTCTAAATAGCGGGTTGTGACTTTACCGCTTTGAAAACCTTCCGACGCGACGATCGCGCGGAGATAAGCCAGATTGGTCTCGAAGCCCGCGACGCGGGTGTCCGCCAGCACCCGTGCCATCCGTTCGAGCGCCTCCGCGCGATCGCTTCCGCGCACGATCAATTTCGCAATCATCGGATCGTAGAAGGGGCTCACGTCCGAACCGCGCTCAATCCATGTCTCCACCCGACAGCTACTGGGAAAATAAACCTCCGTCAGCGTCCCGGTCGCGGGTTGAAAATTTTTCGAGGGATCCTCCGAGTAGAGTCGGACCTGAATCGAAGCGCCCTGATTTCGACGCTGCCAGTTTCCGAGGTCGAGTTCACCCGCGGCCTGACGCACCATCCACTCGACCAGATCGATGCCAGTGACTTCTTCCGTGACGCCATGCTCGACCTGCAAACGCGTATTTACCTCGAGGAAATAGAATTCTTCAGTGGCGTCGTCGTAAACAAACTCGACCGTTCCGGCAGACTCGTAATTGACAGCGCGGCCTAGGCGTTCGGCGCAGGCCAATAATTTCCTCCGCACCTCTTCCGGCAAATTCGGAGCGGGCGTTTCTTCGATAATCTTTTGGTTGCGCCGCTGGATCGAACATTCGCGTTCGCCGATCGCGATGACGTTGCCGCGACCGTCGCCGAAAATTTGGACTTCGATGTGACGTGCGCGTTCAACATACTTCTCGAGGTAGAGGCCGCTGTCTTTGAAATTGCTCCGGCTCAGTCGATCGACCGTGGCAAAGGCTGCAGGTAAATCCGCTGCCTTCCAAACCAGTTGCATTCCAATGCCGCCGCCGCCCGCCGTGCTTTTCAACATGACGGGAAAACCAATTCGTTCCGCTTGCGTCTGCGCTTCGTCAGCGGACGCGAGCAAACTCGTGCCGGGTAGCAACGGGACGCCCTGTTCCCGAGCGATCTCGCGCGCCGTATGCTTCAGGCCAAAGCGGCGCATCTGGTCCGGTTTTGGTCCGATAAAAACAATACCTGCCGCCGCACATGCTTCGGCGAAGCCGGCATTTTCACTCAAGAACCCATAGCCCGGATGGATCGCCTGCGCACCCGTTGCCTTGGCCGCTGCCAGAATTTTTTCGGCGGAAAGGTAGCTCTGCGCCGCAGGAGGCGGTCCGATCAGTACAGCTTCGTCGGCCTGGGCAACATGAAGGGAACCGGTATCCGCTTCCGAATACACGGAAACGGATTGCACGCCCATTTTGCGCAGAGTGCGAATGATGCGGCATGCGATTGCACCCCGATTGGCGATGAGAACTTTGCTAAACATGGAGAGTTAATAGGAGTGACTGGTCCAATGAGTCGTTCACTGACTATCCCAGACGAGCACCTCGATAGGGGTGGGATCGTAGCCGTTGCAGGGGTTATTGAGCTGCGGGCAATTCGAGATCAGCGCGATCACGTCGCGCTCGGCCCGCATTTCCACATACTTGCCGCCCGCGGAAACGCCGTCGGCAAAGGTAAGTTGGCCGTCGGGCGTGACCGGCACGTTCATGAAGAAATTAATGTTACACGTGATGTCGCGTTTCCCCAGATGGCAGCCGCAGTCCTGCGCGCCCCGGATAAAACTATCGCGGCAGGCGTGCATGTATTCTTTTTCCACTGCGTAGCGCATGACGTTGCTCTCGCGCGAGCAGGCGCCGCCGAGCGTGTCGTGTCGCCCGCAGGTATCGGCCACGATGGTCAACAATACGTCGCCTTCGTTCGACATCAGTTGGGTGCCTGTCGTGAGGTAAAGCGCACGCTGCGCGCGAATCGTATCGGACGCGCTGTATCGATTTTCTGGATTCATCGCGTCGTAGAACAGGGTATCCGCGGCCTGGTTACCTTTGAGGTCGACGATGCGGAAGGTCTGGCCTCGCTTGATTTCGCGCGACCAGTAGTCGCCGGCGTTGACGACGGAGCGGTAGGACGCGTCTGCGGGGTTGAGAGAGCTTTCGGTCATGAAGAAATAGGTTTTGGGGAGGACTATAGCTGAGCCAACCTGGGAGCGCGGACATCCTGTCCGCCAACCGTTTTAGGGTGAGCGAAGCTCACGCTCATTGAAACAAAGCGGCGAGCTTCGCTCGCATATAAAAGATGGCGGACAGAATGTCCGCGCTCCCAGGAGGGTGTGAGCTCATCAGAACACATTCTTGGGAGAACTCTAAAAAGTCTTTCAGTCTCGCAGCGCATGATAGTTCGCCGTGCTCTGAAACGCGCGTGCATTCTCCGGGCGAATTTTCCAAGAAGGATCCTCCGGCGTTGGCGCGGCATTGCGAAAAACCTCCAGGAGCACGTTGCGCGGATGATACTGCGGATCGGGATCGAAGGGATGCTGGCAAGTGTTAAGCACGACCAGGGTGTCCATTTCCAAACGCAGCGAGATCGAGTCGCCGGCTTTTGAGTTTCCGGGCACGAAAGAAAGTTTTCCCGAGTCGTCCGACACGACTTTGCTGAAAAGATTCAGATTCGGAATCAGATCGCGTTTCCCAAGGCCCCACTTCGCGAGTTCGATCAGAAAGCAGTCGTGGGCGTTGCGGTAAAAATCGTTGCGCGCGTCCTGGTAGTTTTTCTCGCCGTACTTCTCGGCCACGAGTTTAGCGTCGCTGCAGCCGCTGACGGTGTCATGCCACCCGACCGTGTCTTCGACGATGGAAGCGAGAAGCCGACCCATATCCGAATGGATGCAATACGGTTTTCTCAGATAGAAAATGTGCTGCCCCTTGAGCGTGTCGGACATGTTATAACGCTCTGTCGTCACATCCGCGTTGTAGAGGAGCAGGCCGACATTTGCACCGCCTTCGCGGTCGGTCAGCTTCAGCGTTTTTCCGCGCGAGATCACGCCCGACCACATGCCGGCGTGATTCAGCAGGGTGCTAAAAATGGGATTTTCAGGTGCGATTTCGGTCATGTCGGAGTGTTACGAAAATGAACAAACGTGTTAATGCAGTTTCCGTGCCGGCCCACAAGGGTTTCTCAGAATAAATCAGAGCAGCGGCGGAATCGCGTGTGCCGTCAACTGCAGCTTCGCTGTCTTCACGCCTTTGACGGTAGCGAATTCGTCCGCCAATTTGTGTAGCTGGCTCGCCGGCCCCTGGACCAGAAGCACCTCGAGATAATGATGGTGCTCCAAATGGACGTGCATGCTCGCGACAATCAGCAGGTAATACTTGTGCTGAATCGACGAGAGCATTTTCTGCAGATTCCGTTTTCGATAGTCGTAAACCAGACTGAGCGTGCCGGCCATCGTCTCGGTCCCGACCTTCGATTTGAATTCGGCTAGCTGTGAACGCACCATATCGGCCACGGCTTGTGAGCGATTTTTATAACCGCGTTTGTCAACCATTCGATCTAGCTCGGAAGCCAGTTCGTTCGGGATCGAAATGCTTAGCCGTGTCACTTTGTCCGGATCTGCCACGATTTCCTTTGTTGCCGCAGCGGGCTCAGGAGTCACGGAAATTGAGTCTGTTTGAAACATACTTTCGGGCGTCTGTTTTGGATCGTGTGTTCGCCGATGCAGATTCGTCTCCGGGGTAGAGCGCGGAAGTGGGCTCATTCGACCTCGTCACCGGCCTGTGTCATTTTAACCACAGGGATCTTTTCTTCTTCCGCTTCCTCCGTCGGGACGTGGATTAATTCATCCAGACGGGCTTTCAACGCGATCGCTTCGCGCGAGTGAAAAATATCGGTGCAATGCCGCGGACGCGGAATGGGATTTTCAATCACCTCGACGATGCGGCCTGGGTTCGCGCCCATCACAATCACACGATCCGCCATCAAGCAGGCTTCATCGAGGTCGTGCGTGATGAAGAGAATCGTGACGTCGACTTTCTTCCAAATCTGCAGCAAATAATTCTGCATCTTGGCGCGCGTGAGGGCATCGAGGGCGCCGAACGGCTCATCCATGATCAAGATGCGCGGCTCATTCGCGAGTGCGCGAGCAATTGCTACACGCTGTTTCATGCCTCCTGAAAGTTCGTGCGGAAAGGAGTGCTCGAATTTCGACAACCCAACCATCTCGAGCCACTGGCGCGCTTCAGCCAGCGCTTCCGAGTTTTCCTTTCCGCGCATCTGCAGTCCGAACATCACGTTCTCGCGCACGGTTCGCCAGGGGAAAAGGGTGTAGCCCTGGAAAACCATCCCGCGATCCGGGCCGGGGCCAGACACCGGGTTCCCGTCGAGCAAAACCTGTCCACTGGTCTGCTCATCGAGTCCTGCGACGATCCGAATGAGCGTGGATTTTCCACAGCCCGAAGGCCCGATAATGCAGATGAACTCGCGGCGGTGGACGTCGACGTTGATGTTCTGGAAAACAGTTTGTTGACGAGCCCCCGCGCGAAAACTTTTTTCGAGATCTCGCAACTGCAGCACGACGGGCCGCGCATAGATTTTCTGGAAACGTTCCGCGACGGCCGGCGCCTGCGTTTTGTAGTCGGTCAATTCGAGGGCGTTCATTGGGTTAACTGTGAAGCGCGCTCACGTCGGGCGAGGCAGCCGCGTCCGCCGGTTCGGCGATTTCGGCCTGTATCGGAATCGTGGGTACAGATGCGGTCGCCGGGACGATGCGGGCCGGTTTGTTCTTTTTGCTTCCGGAGTGGCGGCGCCGCTTCCATGGGAAAATAAGGGTGGCGAGCCAAGCGAGGAATAGGTCGCTGGCCAAGCCGATGATGCCGATCATTGCGATGGCGGCGTAGACGTTGTCGAAGTTTCGATAGCGAGCCTGTTGGTTGATGAAAAAAGTGATGCCGGACATGGTGCCGACGACCTCTGCGACGATTAGGTACGTCCAAGCCCATCCGAGAAGAATCCGCATGTCGGTGTAGATTTCGGTGATCGAGGCGGGGATGATCACGCCCCGCACCAATTGCCATCCTTTCGCGCCGAGGGTCTGCGACGCCTCAATCAAGGCGGGATCCACTTTTCGCACCGTATTGCCGATGACGAGGACCTGCTGGAAAAACGTGCCGATCACGATGATCGCGATTTTTGGCGGATCGTCGATGCCGAGCACCGCGACGCAAAGAGCACCGAAAGCGGGTGCGGGCAGGTAGCGGAAAAACTCGATGAACGGCTCCTGCAATCGGGAGAAGAAACGATACGAACCGCAGAGAATGCCGAGTGGAACGCCGAAGACGGAGGAGATTCCAAAGCCCCAAAGAATGGTCCGGACACTGTGGCCGAGACTCTCGTGCAGCCAGGGTTCGTTCGGTAAACGCGGCGGTGTTTTGAACGCCGTATAAAATGCGATCGCGACCTTGTGCGGCGGCGGCAGAAAAATGGGGTTTACTCGAAAACCTGCCGGGAGAGCGGAGTGGGCGGCCGCCGCTTTCGCTTTTTCGCGAGCGAAATTTTCCCGCGGAATCAGCATGCCCTCTGAAAAGTAGTCGACGCTCCCGGCGTCGGTCACCTGCACAAAGGGATGCCAAATCCACGGCACATAACTTACGGCGCACCAAAGGGCGATTGGAACCAAGAACGAACAGAGCGTCAGCAGGAGCCGGCGCCGAGGCGGCAGCTCATGCTTCAAGCCCAACCAATCGCGTGATGCCATGGTGCGCGGTGAGAGGATTTATTTCAGCCCGGCAACAATCGAAGGCACGAGGTAGCTCTCGGGCTTCTGACTTTCCTTGTAGACATTATTGTCCAGATTGAACTGGTTGCCGTTGCTCATGGAGCCATAGATCGAGTTGAGCCCAGGACCCTTGACGAAGGCTTTTTTGGCCTCTGCCAATGTGAGAAAGTGTGTCCCAGGAATATTCTTGGCGTAGTCTTCCGCATTGGCTCCGACTTTCGCCGCCATGATCTTCACCGCGTCGTCGCGTGTGGCAGGGTCCGCCAGATACGCAACGCACTTATAATAAATCGCGACGAATTTTCCCCACTCTTCCTTGTGGCTGGCATAACTCGTCGGGTTCACCGCGAGCACATCGTAGATCAGCCCCTTGGCGTCGGCGCTCGTGAACAACTTCTTCGCGCCCGCGACCTGCTTGAGCGCCTGGCCCGAGACGGGATACCACGCGCCCACGGCAGCGACGCTGCCCGAGGCGAGCGTTTGCGGCGTTTCGTTGGTGGAGGTGTTGACCAATTGGACGTCGGCTTGCGTCATGCCGTTCGCCTTGAGCGCTTCGAGGAGCAGGAGGTGTTCGACGAGGGTGACTTCGATCCCGACCTTTTGGCCTTTGAGATCTTTGATCGATTCGATGCCGGGCTTGCCGATAATCATGTCGCTGCCCTCGCTGAAATCGAGGAGGGCAATGATCTTGCTCTTGCCGCCGCTGGCGCCGGTGACGAGAGCGTCGGTTGCGACGACGGTGACAGCGTCGACTTTATTGGCCGAGAAAGCGTCGATCGACGGCAGGTAGTCGAACCACACCAGATCGACGTCAATGCCCGCTTGTTTGAACCAATCTTTCTGTTTGGCGACTTCGAGAATGGTGAAACCTGGCCAATCGCTGTACGCGACTTTCAGACCGGCTTGGGCGAAGGGAGCAAGGCTGGCAAAGGCAAGCAGGGCCGTGGCGAAACGGCGGAGCGACGGAGATCTCATGTGGTGGAAGCGTGTTACGAGTGTTATAAATCGTGTTACGACTTCTCCTCGTGAGCATGGCATGTGCCACGAACGCAGCGCGGGCTAAACTGCGCAAAAATGGGCAGCGGGCGTGACCGCCGTGGTCGAGTTTGGTCGCGTAATGGGGAGGTGAATACGGATGATTTCGATCAGCAGCTCGTTCATGGAGGAGCATTCCTCCGCGAGAACCTAGTCCAGGTCGGTCCCGCTTTTGTGCGTAGGGAGTGCGGTGGCACGACACCGCTTTTTAAGGCGAGGCACGACTCGCCTTCCAACGACTTCGTCAAGTTCGATTCATTCCTTTCCCAGCCGACCGCGGAAGTATTTTCGCGGCTGTTGCGGGCCGTCGTGCCGGCCCGTCGAAAGCGGTGTCGTGCCACCGCACTCCCTACGCGCGCCCGTGAAGAGAAATTAGGTTGTTTTGCCTGCTCCGCGGATCGCCCAAATCAATCCACAAAAAAACCCGCCGGCGCGAGGCCAGCGGGTTGAGAGCGAAGTTGGAGTTAAATAGCTTTTGGTAAGTCGACTTGAATGTCGACGGCGTGCGGATGGCGGCGCTTGTTTTTGTACATTTGCGAGCGACGCTGCAGCATCCGATCCAATTTATCGGTGAGCAAACTGACCGCCTTATGGCATTCGTCGGAAGCGACGGATGCATTCATGTCGGGGCCATTGATATGGACATGCCCTTTGGCGACGAAGCGACTCGCCACGGCTTGTTTAGGATCACACTCGAGCTCCACGCGAACGCGCAGGATGCGTTCCTCGTGGCGAAACAATCGTGCGGCTTTCTCTTGAACATACGTTTTGAGGGACGGGGTAAGTTCGAGGTGAATTCCGGAAACGATTACATCGTGCGAGTGATTATCTCTATTCATGACTACTTTCGTTATTGGGTTGACTGACAAAAATTGAATTCGCGCCGCCACTGAGGTCGGAAAGATTTCAACCGTCGCGCGATTTTCGAGATGTTGAGAAAACGAATCTCGGACTCTGTGGCCTCGCTGAGCGAAGGCGCGGAGACGTCATTAGCTGTCGGCTCGACAGGCCGATCTTCCTGGATGGGAAAATCGTTCATCACGCTGATCGAAATATTGGCGACGGTGCCCGAATTTTGCAACCATGGACACGACGATTGGCGCATGATTTTGATGAAGCTTAAGGCGCGCCAGGCCTCGGAAATTTCACCGTGCAGCATCGATTCGTCTTCGAGCCAGCGGCCATGCTCCGCGGCTTCCTTAACCGACTTCAGACAACGTCGGGCGCTCATCCGCGAAAGCCATCGACACGCTCGTCTGGCAAATTGAGAACATTCCGCGCGTTTCATGGTTTCATTTGCGAGCCCGCGTCCCCGAGCCTCATCCTCGGATCCGACTCCACGACCTTCGCGAATGTTTCGTCACTTTCATGACCTCTTCTGCCGCTAACCCTTCTGCGTATCCCAAGCCGATTGGACCCTGGCAGAATCGGGTTCGTTGCACGCCGGTGCGCCAAATCACCGCGGACGAATTGAAGAGTTGGATTCTGTTCGAAGACGAACGCGTCTTTGTCGTGAACAAGCCGGGCGACCTCGTCTGTCACCCCTCGAAAGACGGTCCTTGGTCTAGTTTAGTGGGAGCGGCGCGAGAATATCTCGGGCTGGCTGCGGTGCATTTGGTCTTTCGGCTCGATCGGGAAACCAGCGGCATCGTGTTGTTTGCAAAAGATCCGATGACGGGACGGAAAATGCAGATGGGCGCGGAACGTCGCCGGTATGAAAAAGAGTATCTGGCGATCCACTGGGGTGAACTCCCTGGTGTGCTCGAAATTGATCAACCGCTCGGCCCGGATTTCGAAAGTGTAGTGAATGTGAAACGGCGGGTGGTGGCTCTCGGCGAGGCCGGAGCGCAAACCGCCAAAACCTGTTTCACTCCCATCCAGGTCGGCCATGGCTACACGCTTTCGCGGGTTAAAACGGAAACGGGCCGCCAACATCAAATTCGAGCGCACGCGCAGTGGGCTGGGTTTCCGCTCGTGGGAGATAAAATCTATGGGCCGGACGCGAGGCTTTATCTGAATTTTGTGGAAGACGGATGGAGTTCGGCTTTGTCCAATCGACTGCTGCTGCCACGGCAGGCGCTGCATTGCTCGCGCGTCGACCTAACGTTGATGGATGAGCCGTATGTATTTGAATCGGCACTACCCGCGGATTTGCGGTATTTCTGCCGTGAAAAGATCGGATCGTAGCCGCGTTCGTGAGAACGCGGACCCTGCATGTTGCTATGTCGCACGCCCGCGTTCTTACGAACGCGGCTACGATCGGTGGGGGCTTTCAGGCTTTCAACACGCCCAGCAAAAACTCCCGGTTTCCGTCCGTGCCCCTGATCGGCGAGTCCATCGAGCCGATCAGTTTGGCTCCGGGAAGCGCCAGCGCGAATTGTGTGATCTCGGCGAGGATCGACTCTTGGAGCGCGGCGTCGCGAATCACGCCGCGACCTTTGTCGACCTCGGCCTTGCCCGCTTCGAATTGGGGTTTAACCAACGCGATGAGCCGCGCGCCCGGCGCAACCAAAGGCCACACGGCGGGGAGCACGGCTTTCAACGAAATGAACGACAGATCCATCACGACTACATCGTAGTTTGCGCGAGGCAGTTCGCTGGCTTGCAGGTGCCGCGCATTGATTTTTTCGAAGTTCGTCACGCGCGGATCGCTCCGCAATTTTGCATGCAACTGCGCGCGGCCCACATCGACGCAGACCACGGACGCGGCCCCGGCTTGCAACGCACAATCGGTAAACCCGCCGGTCGAGGCGCCGACGTCGAGCACGTTGGCGCCTCGGAAATCGATCGAAAACGTCTCGATGAAGCCTTGCAGTTTTTCGCCGCCTCGAGAAACGAAGCGCGGCGGTTGATCGACGTGAAGCTCCGTTTCGAGCGGAAATTCTTTACCGGGTTTATCGAGCCGTTCCGTCCCGAGACGCACGCGGCCTGACATGATCAACGCTTTCGCTTGCGATCGGGATTCGGCCAAACCGCGGGCGACGAGCAACTCGTCGAGTCGTTGCTTAGCGGCGCCCATGAGCGGAGCTCGCACGGATGGTTTTGTGCCAGCGCGAGCGACCGCCCGCGCTTTTTTTCTTCGTCGGCGTGGCTGCCGTCTTTGCGGGTTTTTTCGGTTTGGCCTTGGGCGTTTTATCTCCAGGCAACCTCTGACGACCTGGCGACCAACAGGTGGTGCGCCCGCCAATTTCCGCCCGCATCAAGGGCACTCCCGTTTTCGGACACGTTCCACCTTCCTGCCAACGATGCGGAAACAGCCAGCTATCGGGCAGGTCGCCGAAATCTTTACCGATGATCCGCAGCGCCTCTCGCACGACCCAGCGACATTCGCGGTGCAGCGCTTTGACTTCGGTTTCGTTTAGCGAACCGGATGCGCGCTTCGGATGAATCTCTGCGCGCCACAAAATTTCGTCGGCCATCCAATTGCCGATACCGGGAAAGCATTCTTGCATGAGGAGCACAGCCTTGATCGGTGCTTTTTTCCGCCTTTGCAGAAAATCAGCGACGGTCTTGAGCGTGAATTGGTCGGACATGATCGCGGGCGCGATCGAACTCCACCATTTCGGTACGTCTTTGCCCTGGGAAAACTGAATGCGACCGAACATGCGCGGGTCCTCGAAGATCAAGGCATGATGCGTCGTCAGGATGACGAGGTGGTCGTGTTTCGCCGGCGAGTAGGGGACGTTGGCGCACTTCAGTTCGCCTGTCATGCCTAAGTGGATACCCAGCCAAACATCGCCGCTGAAATGAAACAGCATTTGCTTCGCGGCCGCTTCGGACGAATGGAGTGTCGCGCCCGTCAGCGCGTGCGCGAGCTTGGCCGTGTCGACGCCGCGAAAAACACGTGCCTTGGGATGGAGCGCGACGTGTTTGATTTTCTCGCCCGAACCGGGATTCCAACGCTTGCGGAAATATTCGACTTCAGCGAGTTCTGGCATGGCGGATCAAAGACGTGAGCGTTGATGCAATGAACTAACCAACCCAGCGCGCCAACTCGGCGGGCAGCGGTTTGCGTTCTCGCGTTTGAGAGCCGAGACAGACGTGAGCGGTGCGGACGTGGGCGACGAGTTTTTCGACGGTGCCATTTACTTTAAACATGTCATAGTCGACCGCGTAGCTGTCGGGCGTGAGTGCGGCCGGTTTTACTACGATGCGCAATTTGTCCCCGCAATAAAGAGGCCGCAAGTATTCGGCCGAGCTTTTGGAAATCGGGACGATCGTCGCGGTGTTCGCGAAAAACGTCTTTAACTCGATGCCTGACTCGTGAAGCGATTCTTCGTAAGCCTCGTGGCAGATCGAGAGGTAGTTCGCGAAGAAAACGACGCCGGCAGCATCCGTGTCGGGAAAGTGAATGGTGCGATGGTAAGAGAACATCGGAAGGCGAAGGCTGAAGGCTGAAGATTGAAAGCTGAAGCTGAAAAAACAGAGGGAAGTTAATCGCTTCGAGACCGGCGCCTTTCGACGGGCAGAACGCCCACTCGTTGCGGTCTCGAATTTCGACCGCTGACGACACGCCTCTCAATCGACGGTGAGCAAATGGATTTTCCCTTCCAAGCGCGCGACGACTCACCCTTCTCCGTGTCCGAAGCACCTTTTGCAATCGCGCCAAAGACGGTTTTTCTTAGCCTTCCTTCAGTCTTTCAGCCTTCAGCCCTTCAGCCTTTTCTTTCCACCGTGACCAAAAACGAAATCGCCGACATCCTCACTGACATCGCGGTCTTGCTCGAATTGAAGGGCGAGAATCCATTCAAGACCCGCGCGTACCAGACCGGCGCGAAGGCGCTCGAGTCGTTGGAAGAAGACCTGGGCACGGTCATTGCCGAAGCGCGGCTGCAGGAAATCAAAGGCGTCGGCGATGCACTCTCGAAGAAGATCATCGAACTCCACACCACGGGCAAATTGAAGTTCTACGAGGAGTTGAAAGCCTCCATCCCGCCCGGTCTTGTCGAGATGCTCGAAATCCCAGGCCTCGGCGCGAAGAAGATCATCGCCCTCCATCAAAAGCTCGGCATCACGACGATCCCAGATCTGGCCAAAGCCTGTGCGGACGGACTCGTCGCTGGCCTCACCGGATTCGGTGAAAAAACGCAGGAGAAAATCGTCGCCGGCATCAAGAATCGCGAAAGCTATGGCCGGCGTCACATCTGGTGGGACGCGTTTGAAGTCGCCGAACCGATTCTTGCAGGGTTGCGCCAGCTTCCGGCCGTGCAACGCGCTGAGCACGCCGGCAGTTTACGACGCGGCATGGAGACGGTCGGCGATCTCGATTTTATCGTCGCAGCAACTGAAGTGGTGCCGGTCGTAGAATGGTTCACCACGCGCGAAGGGGTGAAAGAAGTCACCGCCAAAGGCGATACCAAGGCGAGCGTGCGCTATGAAAGCGGCCTGCAGGCGGATTTACGCATCGTGCCGCTGGAGCAATTTGCTTTCGCGGTGCACCATTTCACCGGATCGAAAGATCACAACGTGCAAATGCGCCAGCGCGCGCTTGCCCGAGGACTAAGCTTGAGCGAATGGGGTCTCGTGCCGGCCGATGGTGAGGGCACGGTCAAGGACAAGGTCGTTCAGCTAAACTCGGATCTGCCCGAGGCTGCGCAGAAAAAATCAGCATCCCAGAAAGCACTCGCCGGCGCGAGCGAATCGAAACCGAGAGCCGCGATCAACCCGAAGGTTTCCGACCACCGCAAAATCGCTTCGGAAACCGAACTCTTTGCCGCCCTCGATTTGCCTTTTATCCCACCGGAACTCCGCGAAGGACTGGGTGAAATCGAGGCAGCGGAAGGCGGTTTTCTGCCGGTGGTGATCGAGTACGCCGATCTGCGCGGCGCGTTTCACAATCACACTGTCGCGTCGGACGGACGGAACACGCTCAACGAAATGGTCGCCGCCGCCGAAGCGCTGGGGTGGGAGTACATCGGCATCGCGGATCACTCGAAAGCAAGTTTCCAAGCGAATGGTTTGAACGAAGAGCGCTTGCTCCAACAGATCGCTGATATCCAGAAGCTGAATACGTCGAAACGATTCAAAACCCACGTTTTCACCGGCACGGAGTGCGATATTCTAGCGGACGGACGATTGGATTTCGACGATGCGACGCTGGCCAAACTCGATTATGTCGTTGCCTCGGTTCACAACGCCTTTGCGCAGAGCGAGGCCGATATGACGGCACGCATCATTCGTGCGATGGAGAGTGGCCGCGTCACGATTCTCGGCCATCTCACGGGCCGTTTGCTGCAGCGCCGCGAAGGGTATCCGGTGAACACGGCGAAGATCGTCGACGCGGCGATCGCGAATCGCGTCGTGATTGAATTGAACGCGAGCCCCTGGCGGTTGGATATGGATTGGCGTCACTGGCGCCGTGCCGCCGAACGGGGTGTGCTCTGCGCGATCAATCCCGACGCGCATGAAACGGGTTCGCTCGATTTCGTGCGCACCGGCATCAACGTCGCCCGCAAAGGCTGGCTGACGAAAGCGCAGGTGATTAATACGAAGCCGCTGGCGGAGATGAAGGACTGGCTGGCGAAGCGGTGAGCCCTTGAGTTAACACGACTCGCGAGCGGCCCCTCCTGGGAGCGCGGACATTCTGTCCGCCGTCTATTCGTCGGCGAGCGCAGCTCGCCGCTTTCAAAAGATAAGCGTGAGCTTCGCTCACAAGAGGAAGGTTGGCGGACAGAATGTCCGCGCTCCCAGGAGAGATCGTCTAACGTTTTGCGAGATGTTACGCTTTCAGCACATCCGCCAACTTCGCCGTCTCCTTGCCGCCGCCCATCGCAAAGTCGGGCTTGCCGCCGCCTTTGCCACCGAGCTTGGCGCTCAGATCAGCGATGATCTTGCCGGCTTGATGGCCGGCTTTGATCGCCGCGGGCGAGCAGAAAGCAACGACACTCGCTTTGTCCCCGAAAATGGCGCCGAGCACGACAACGGCCTCGCCCGCCTTCGACAGCACTTGGCTGCCGAGGGCGCGCAATGCGTCAGGATTTTCCACCGTGGCCGCAGCGGAAATAAACTTCAGGCCGTCTTTTTCGACAGCGTGCTGAACCAAGTCATCGGCAATCCCTGCTGCGGCTTTTTGTTCAAAGGCTTTTACCTTTCGCTCGAGTTCCGCTTTCTGCGCGAGCAGGGCATCGAGCTTCTTTTCAACTTCGCTCGGTGCCGCGTTCAGTTTCGCGCCGACCGCGCGTAGACGGGCTTCTTGCTCTTCGACGGCCTCAATTGCCGCCTGCCCGGCGACCGCTTCGAGGCGACGCGTGCCCGCCGCCACCGCGCCTTCGCTGATGATTTTCACCAAACCGATTTCGCCGGTCGTGCCGACGTGCGTGCCGCCGCAAAGCTCGCGGCTGTAACCGCCGACGTCCACGACGCGTACGACCTTGCCGTACTTTTCACCGAAGAACGCCAGCGTGCCTTCCGGCTTCTTGTCGAATTCGGTTTCGTACGAATCGACCTCGGCGTTTTCAATGATGTGACGATTCACGATCGTTTCGATTTCACGGAGTTGATCCGGTTTAACCGCTTCGAAATGCGCGAAGTCAAAACGCAGACGATCCGGCGCATTGAGCGAGCCCGCTTGGCGGACATGCGTGCCGAGCACTTGGCGCAGGGCGTTATGCAGCAAATGTGTCGCCGTGTGATGGCGCTGGATCGCGCGGCGGCGCGTGAGGTCCACCGCGAGCTCCGCGATCGTTCCCGCGGAAAAGGCGGAAGGCTGAAGAGTGGAGGCCGAAGCTGGATCGATCTTGTGGAGATGACGACCGGATTTGTCTTTCACCGTATCCAGAATCTGGATTGGGACGCCCGCAATTAGCGCCGTGCCGGTGTCGCCGAGTTGACCACCCATTTCCGCATAAAAGGGTGTACGGTCGAAAACGAGGAAGGTGCCTTGTTCGCCAGAGGAGACGACGTCCGTGACCGTCGCAGGGTAGGGCTCATTTTCTTTGAGCTTATAACCCACGAACAATGTGGCTTCGAGATGGGCAAGGCTTTCGCCCTCTTTGGCGGCGACGATAACTTCTTTTTTTTGGGCCGCACGCGCGCGTTCGCGCTGCTTTTCCATTTCAACCTCGAAGCCGTTCGTATCGACGGAAATACTACGCTCCGTCGCGAGCAGCTCGGTCATGTCGAGTGGGAACCCGTAGGTGTCGTAAAGTTCGAACGCCGCTGGGCCGCTGATTTTTCCCGAAGAAGCAGCTTTGGTGAAAATTTGCAGGCCGCGATCCAACGTTCGACCGAAGCTCTCTTCTTCACTGCGAATGACGCGGCGAATGATGTCTTGCCGATCCTTCAATTCAGGGAAAACCGAGCCGAGCGATTCAACCACCGGCGTTACTAGTTGTTCGAAAAATCCGACCGCCAAACCGAGCTTCTTGCCGTAGAGAATCCCGCGGCGCAGAATGCGTTTGATGACGTAGTTGCGGCCATCATTGCCCGGCAAAATGCCGTCGGCAATCGAACAAGAAATGGTGCGCGCGTGATCCGCAAGCACCCGGAAAGCAACATCGATGTTCTCTTGCTCAGAGAGACCTTCGCGTTTTGTCGGAACGGTGCCGGTGTAGGTTTTCCCAGAGAGCTCCGCGATTTTTTGAAACAGAGGCGCAAAGACGTCGGCGTTGTAGTTCGACGGTTCCGCGTTGAAATCTTTGAAGCCCTTCGTCGTCGCGTGAATCCCCGCGACCCGCTCGAAGCCCATGCCGGTGTCGACGTGTTTTGCGGCGAGAGGCGAAAAGGTGCCATCGGCGTTCGCGTTGAACTGAATGAAAACGTGATTCCAGATTTCGATGCAGCGCGGCGAACTTTGATTAACCAATTTGCGACCGGCTTCTTCGTCGTCCGACGGAAGCAAATTGAAATGAATTTCCGAGCACGGGCCGCAGGGGCCGGTGTCGCCCATCATCCAGAAATTATCCTTCTTGTTGCCGTAAACGATGTGGACCTTGGGATCGAGGCCGGCCTTCTCGAAAATGCGCGCCCAGATATCGTAAGCTTCTTGGTCGAAGTCCGAAGGATCTCCCGACTGCGGTTTATAAACGGTGGCGAAAAGACGTTTTGCGGGTGCGCCCCAAACTTTCGTGACCAGCTCCCAGCCCCACTCGAGCGACTCTTTTTTGAAGTAGTCGCCGAAGGACCAGTTACCGAGCATCTCGAAAAACGTGTGGTGGTAGGTGTCGAACCCAACGTCTTCGAGATCGTTGTGTTTTCCACCCGCGCGAATGCACTTCTGGGTGTCGGCGGCGCGGGTGTCTTTGCCCGGTTTAACCCCGGCCCATTTCGAGACATCCGCCTGACGATCGCCGAGAAAGATCGGCACAAACTGATTCATGCCAGCGTTCGTGAAGAGCAGCCCGGGCGAGTCGGGCATCAGCGACGAAGACGGCGTGATCGTGTGACCGTGTTTCGCGAAGAAATCGAGAAACGACTGGCGGATTTCGGCAGAAGTCATGACAGAAAATTCGAAACGGAGACGGGAAGAAAGCAGTGCGGTTAACTCAAAGGTTCGCGATGATCGCGTCGGCCATCGCTTTCGTTCCCACGCTTGGACGGCCGAAGGCAATATCGCCCGTACGGGTGCCGGAGGTGACGGCGGTCTTGACCGCTTTTTCGATGCGGGTGGCGAGCGCATCGAGGCCGAAGCTGAAGCGCAACATCAACGCGACGGAAAGGATCTGCGCACAGGGATTCGCGATGCCTTTGCCCGCAATGTCGGGAGCCGTGCCGCCCGCGGGCTCGTAGAGGCCGAAGGGGAGCCCGAGAGAATTTTTCCCTGTGCCGAGCGATGCCGAGGACAACATGCCGAGCGAGCCGCAGACGCACGCCATCTCGTCCGAGAGAATGTCGCCGAACATGTTTTCGGTCACGAAGACGTCGAACTGGTTCGGATCGCGCACGAGCTGCATCGCGGCGTTGTCGACGTACATGTGGGAAAGTTCGATGTCGGGCGCGTTTTTCGCGACGTAGTCGATGACCGTCTTGCGCCAGAGCACGGAGGTTTCGAGCACGTTGGCTTTGTCGACGGAGCAAAGCTTTTTGCGGCGGGCGCGCGCGGCGGTGATCGCCGTCGCGGTGATGCGCTCGATCTCGCTCTTGCGGTAAACCATCGTATCCACGGACTGAATATCGCCATCGGGCAGTGCGGTCGTCGTCTTCGGCAGGCCGAAGTACACGCCGCCGGTCAATTCGCGGATGCAAACGACGTCGATCCCATTCGGGATGCGTTCGGTTTTGATCGGCGACGCGTCGGCCAATTCTTTATAGAGAAGTCCCGGACGTAGATTGGCGAAGAGGGTGAAGTGCTTCCGCAACGGCAAAAGCGCCGCGCGCTCGGGTTGTTCCTTGGGTGGAAGCTTCTCCCATTTGGGGCCGCCGACGGAGCCGAAGAGGATGGCGTCGGATTGCTCGCAAAGCCGAAGCGTGGAATCCGGCAAAGCCTTGCCGTGGTTATCGATACCAGCGCCGCCGACGTCGGCTTTTTGGTACTCGAGCGTGAGGTTTTCCTGGCGAGCGACATGGTCGAGCACGCGCAGGGCTTCGGTCATGACCTCGGGCCCAATGTAGTCTCCGGCAAGAACGGCGAACTTAAGTGTCGGCATAAACGTGAATTCGTAGCGGGAGCCCGGGTCAGAGGGAAGGGGAATTTTCACGGTTGCACGCCAGCCGAAAGCGGGTGCATTGGCGCGGGATGAATGTGTACGTCCTTCCCGCCGGGCCGTTGGACACCAACGCTTACCTGCTGACTGCTCCGGAGCGGGGCGAAGCGGTGCTGATCGACGCGCCCCTCGGCGTCTGGCCGGAGGTGGCGGCCGTGTTAGCCCAGGAAAAGTGCCAACTGCGCGAACTTTGGCTGACGCATGGGCATTTCGACCACGTCGACGGCGCGGCCGAGGTTTTGCGTGAGACGCACGCACGCACTCGGGCGCACGCGGGAGATCGTGTGTTGTTTGAGGATCCGGAGTGCATGCGCTGGTTCTTGGATATGGCTTTGCCGGGCCATCCAAAGATCGAAGGCTTCACCCCGAATGAATGGCTGACACCGCGGCAGCAAATCGAGGCGCTCGGCACCACGATCGAAGTTCGTCATGTCCCCGGCCATGCGCCGGGCAATGTCGCATTCTATATTCCCTCGGAAAAAGTCGTGTTCGACGGCGACTCGCTCTTTGCCGGGGCGATTGGTCGGACCGATTTGCCGAATGGAAACTTTGCAGAGCTCGAACGATCGATTCGTGAAGAACTCTATACGTTGCCGGAAGAAACCGTGGTGTATCCCGGGCACGGTTGGAAAACGACGATCGGCGACGAGAAGCGCAATAACCCATACGTCCGGCCATGAGCGATCACGAATACTTCATGCGTCGAGCCCTTGATCTCGCGAGGAAGGGCTGGGGCGCGACGCATCCGAACCCGATGGTGGGCGCAGTCATCGTTGAAGGCGGCGTGATCGTGGCGGAAGGTTTTCATGCGCAAGATGGCGGTCCTCATGCGGAGCGCGTGGCGCTGATGAATTTGGGCCGCGCGCCGAATCCGGATGCCACGATGTACGTGACGCTTGAACCGTGTTCAACTCATGGGCGCACCGGCGCGTGCACGACGTCGTTGATCGAGGCAAAAATCGCGCGCGATTTTTGCCTCGATCAACGACA
>Ga0207702_10001251_pt1 | contig 25641 bp, 21 predicted proteins | sample KBSCornC62_FD_184302 | JGI IMG/M metagenome (GOLD analysis project Ga0207702, IMG submission 184302) | Corn rhizosphere microbial communities from Kellogg Biological Station, Michigan, USA - KBS Corn C6-2 (SPAdes) (version 2) | ecosystem: Host-associated > Plants > Roots > Rhizosphere > Soil ...
GCGCCATCCAAGCGCTCAAGTGCGGTGCCTTCGATTATCTGCAAAAACCGTTTCGCGTCGACGAACTCATCTCCACGCTCAAGCGCGGGCTGGAGTTCAAACAGTTCTCCGCCGAGCGCCAAAGCGCGCCACCTTTTCCAGTCGCGAAAGCAGCAGACATTGAAAGCCGTCTCGTCGGATCGAGCGCCAAATTCAAGAAGCTGGTTCAGCAAATCAAGAAACTCGCCACGGTGCGGACGCCCGTCCTCTTGCAAGGCGAGCCGGGCACCGGCAAAAGCACGGTCGCCGAAATTCTCCACGCGTCGAGCCCATCCCCCGATGGCGCGCTGGTGCGGATCGATTGCTCACTCAACTCCGAAGCCAATTTTCGTGAAGGACTCCTCGGCGAAAGCGGCACGGGTGGTACTTGGGTGAAGCAAGCGAAAGGCGGCACACTCTTCCTCACCCATCTTCAATCGCTGCCATTGCCGATGCAGAAGGAGCTGGTTGCGGTGCTGCGCGCGACCTCGACCGGATTCCGGCTCATCTGCACCACAAACGAGGATCTGGAAAAGCTTACGGACGAGGGCCAGTTTCACGACGAGTTATTCTATCGAGTCGCGTCGTTACCTGTATTGCTGCCGCCACTACGTGACCGTGCCGACGATATTCCTGCGTTGGTCAAACACTTCGCTGCGCACTCGACCAACCCGCTTTTCGACGCCGCTTCGATCGAGTTCACGGAAGACGCGGTGGACGTGTTGAAGACTTATCACTGGCCGGGTAACTTGACCGAGTTACACCAGGTCGTTTCGAAGATCGCTTCCACCGCTGAGTCCCGCGTGGTCACCTCGCAGGATCTGCCGATGCGCCTTCGCGAAGTAAAAAATTGGCCGAATATGGCCGATTACTTGGCCGGTCAGCAGAAGCAATACGTCGCGTTGGTTCTTCGTGCCTGCAATGATGACAAGGCCAAGGCAGCGAAGGTCTTGGGCATCGACGTCGCGAAGGTTACGGCGCTCAGCGCCTGAAGGCTGAAGGCTGAAGGCTGAAGGCTGAAGGCTGAAGGCTGAAGGCTGAAGGCTGAAGGCTGAAGGCTGAAGGCTGAAGGCTGAAGGCTGAAGGCTGAAGGCTGAAGGCTGAAGAAGCGCGTCGGCTAACATCAAACCGGCCTTTCGGCAATCGCGGTTCCTTTCCTTGAAACTGCCCGGGCGATTTCAGCCTTTCAGCCCTTCCGCCTTCAGTCCTTTTCTTAGCGCTTGCGCCGTCGCGTCGCGCTCTCAACCCTGCGGGCGCTCACGTCCATGGCTAAACGCACCGATCTTAAAACCATTCTCATCATCGGCGCAGGGCCGATCGTCATCGGCCAAGCTTGCGAATTCGATTACTCGGGTACTCAAGCCTGCAAGGCGCTTAAGGAAGAAGGTTATCGAGTTGTTCTCGTGAACTCGAATCCCGCCACGATCATGACGGATCCCGAGTTCGCGGACGTCACGTACATCGAGCCATTGACCGTCGAGATCTTAGAAAAAATCATCGAGACGGAACGTCCCTCCGCACTCTTGCCGACATTGGGCGGTCAGACGGCGCTGAATCTTTCGATGGATCTTCATCACAAAGGCGTGCTGAAGAAATATAACGTCGAGATGATCGGCGCGAAGCCTGAGGCCATTCACAAGGGCGAAGATCGCGAAGCCTTTAAGCAGGCGATGCTCAAGATCGGTCTCGATGTGGCTCGCTCGCGCACAGTCAAAACGCTCGAAGAGGCGCGCGGGGCAGCCGACATGCTCGGCAAATTTCCACTCATCATTCGCCCTTCTTTCACCCTCGGTGGGGCCGGTGGCGGCATCGCTTACAACAAGGAAGAATTCGAACGCATCGTGGCCAATGGTCTCGATCTCTCGCCCGTGCACGAAGTGCTCGTTGAGGAATGTCTCCTCGGCTGGAAAGAATACGAGATGGAGGTCATGCGCGATCACAAGGATCAATGCGTGGTCATCTGCTCGATCGAGAATTTCGATCCGATGGGTGTGCATACCGGCGACTCGATCACGGTTGCGCCGGCAATGACGTTAACCGACAAGGAATACCAAGTCATGCGCGACGCGTCGTTCGCGGTCATTCGCGAGATCGGCGTCGAAACTGGCGGTTCTAATATTCAATTTTCCGTCGATCCCGACACCGGCCGCATGGTCGTGATCGAGATGAATCCGCGGGTGAGCCGCAGCTCGGCGCTCGCATCGAAAGCGACCGGTTTCCCGATTGCGAAAATCGCGGCCAAACTCGCCGTCGGTTACACTCTGGACGAGTTGCGCAACGACATCACGCGTCTCACGCCCGCGAGCTTCGAGCCGACGATCGACTACGTCGTGACGAAGATCCCGCGTTTTACTTTCGAGAAATTCCCGGATGCGGATTCGACGCTGACCTCGGCGATGAAATCGGTCGGCGAGGCGATGGCCATCGGCCGCACCTTCAAAGAATCCATGCAGAAGGCGTTGCGTTCGCTCGAAACGGGTGCGCGTGGCTTCGGGGGTGGCGGCAAACTCGGCGGCGACGATCTGCCCGAGGAAAAAGTCATCAAGCAGAAGCTTGGTACGCCCAACGCGGAGCGCATTTTCTACATCCGCTACGCGTTTCTCGCCGGTTATTCGGTCGAACAGATTTTCGATCTGACCAAAATCGATCGCTGGTTCCTCGTGCAGCTCCAGGAGATTTTCCAGATGGAGCAAACGTTGAAGCAGCAGACATTGGACGGCATCGACACCGCCCTGCTTCGGCGCGCCAAACAGTTCGGGTTCTCCGACGCGCAGCTCGCTCATTTGCTGAAAGCGGATTTCGACGCCGTTCGCGCGAGCCGCAAGCAACGGGGGATCAACACCACGTATCGACTTGTGGATACATGCGCGGCGGAATTTGAAGCATTCACGCCGTATTATTATTCGAGTTACGGCGACGAAAACGAAGTGATCTCGTCGACCAAGCGAAAGATCATGATCCTGGGTGGCGGCCCAAATCGCATCGGCCAAGGCATCGAATTCGATTACTGCTGCGTGCACGCGAGCTTTGCGCTGCGCGAGATCGGTTTCGAAACCGTGATGGTTAATTCCAATCCGGAAACGGTTTCGACCGACTATGACACGAGCGATCGTCTCTACTTCGAGCCGCTCACGCTCGAAGACGTGTTGGAAGTTTACCAACAGGAAAAGTGCGAAGGAGCGATTGTTCAGTTCGGCGGCCAGACTCCGCTCAATCTCGCCACGGCTCTCAAGGCCCACGGGGTGAACATCATCGGCACCTCGCCGGAATCAATCGAAGCAGCCGAAGATCGGAAACTCTTTGCCGCGATTCTGAACAAGCTGAATCTCAAGCAGCCGGCGAATCGCACCTCACTCAACGAAACGGAAGCCTTGGTTTTTGCGAAGGAAGTCGGCTTCCCCGTGCTGTTGCGCCCATCCTTCGTCTTGGGCGGCCGCGGTATGTTCATCGTTTATAGCGAAGAAGAGTTCCGCGCGGTCATTCGCCAGGCGTTCGATGCGATGCCGGGCAAACCGGTGCTGATCGACAAATTCCTCGAAGACGCGATCGAACTCGATGTCGATTGTATCAGCGATGGCAATACAAGCGTGATTGGCGGCATGCTCGAACATATCGAATTTGCCGGCGTGCACTCCGGTGACGCGTCGATGGTGATGCCTCCTCATACCTTGGGGAAAGCGATGCTCCAAACGGTTCGCGAAGCGACTTACGCGCTTGCGCGCGAGTTGAAGGTCATCGGACTGATGAACGTTCAGTTCGCGATCAAAGACAATCAGCTCTACGTGCTTGAAGTGAATCCACGCGCGTCGCGGACAGTGCCATTTGTCGCGAAAGCGATCGGCGTGCCCCTGGCGAAATTGGCGGCCAAGGTCATGACCGGCAAGAAGCTCAAAGAAGTCGGTTTCACGCGCGAGCAGACGCCCAAACATTGGTGCGTCAAGGAAGCGGTGTTTCCTTTTGTCCGTTTTCCCGGCGCGACGATTACTCTTGGGCCGGAAATGCGTTCCACCGGCGAAGTCATGGGTCTGGATGAAGATCTCGGGATCGCTTTCGCTAAAGCGCAAGCCGCCGCAAAACCCGGTCTGCCGACGAAGGGCAATGTGTTTCTCTCGGTCAAAGACGCCGACAAGCAACGTGCGGTCGAACTCGCGACGGAGTTGTCCAGCCTCGGTTTCGAAATCTACTCGACCAGCGGAACGGCGAAGCTCCTCGCGGAAAAAGGCGTCAAGGTCAACAAGCTGGCCAAGATCGACGAGGGTCGTCCGACCGCGATCGACATGATCAAGAACGGTCAGATTCAGCTCATCATCAACACGCCGAGCGGCATGATTCCGCGCAAAGACGAAAACAAAATTCGTTCCGCGGCTTATGCGCACAGCGTGTGTATCATGACCACCATTACAGGTGCCTCGGCTGCCGTGAATGGCATCAAAGCGCTGCGCAACAAACTCGTCGGCGTTCGCCCGATTCAGAAGTACGTCGGCAACGTCGCCGTCGTTTAGCTCTTTCTTTTCCGCGCCATGGCCGCCCCTGCCGCAACGCTTGTCGCTCTCCTGCATGGCCCGGATCGTCCGGGCCTTGTCGCGCGTGTCTCCAACTGGATCTTCGAGCGGGGAGGCAACATCCTTCACGCCGATCAGCACCGCGACATGGAGTTGGGGATTTTCTTCCAACGCATCGAGTGGGTGCCTGCCTCTGCCGATCACGCGCAGGAAGAACTCGCCTTTGCCGATTTCGGAAAAACGCTTGGCATGCAGTCGCGGGTGGTCAGCTCGAGCCATCGACCGCGTGTGGCGCTGTTCGTATCCAAATTCGACCACTGTTTTCACGATTTGGTTTTGCGATGGAAGGCGGGCGAACTCGCATGTGACCTTTCGTTGGTCCTTTCGAACCACCACGATTTGGAAAACGTCGCTCGCGGCTATGGACTGCCGTTCCAGTTCGTTCCCGTGACGGCGGCAACGAAAAACCAGGCCGAGGCGACCCAGTTGGAAATTTTGCGCAAGGAACGGATCGAACTCGTGGTCCTCGCGCGTTACATGCAGGTGCTTTCATCCTCGTTTCTCGAGTCCTTCGGACGGCCAGTGATTAACATTCACCACTCGTTTTTGCCGGCCTTTGCCGGCGGGAAGCCGTACCACCAAGCGCACGAGCGCGGGGTGAAATTGATCGGGGCCACGGCCCATTATGCGACGGCCGTGCTGGATGATGGACCGATCATTCAACAGGACGTAGCGCGCGTGACTCATCGACACAGCGTAGGGGACTTAATTTTCAAGGGCCGCGACCTGGAGAAACTCGTGCTCGCGCAAGCCGTGCGCTGGCACCTCGAAAATCGGGTCCTCGTGTACGGCAATAAGACCGTCGTTTTCGACTAAGAGTTGTCACCTCGGCAGCCGGCGCCCGTCGTTGCGCCCCCCAAAACGAGCCGGTTTGGCTAAAAAAAGAGGGTTTGGATCGACTATTTCCTGCATTTACACGGCTCCGCGGTTTTGTTTTGGTGGCGGTTTCCCTGGATACTTCTGTCGACGACTCGTCCCATGGCTAACTTCGCCCCCTCCGATCCTAATTCTCCTGCTGACCGCTCCCCGAACGTCCCGGTTGAGCCCCCGATGGAGGAAAAGCTCCGCATTTTTTGGGAGAAAAATGCCCGCGCGATTCTCGGAGTCTGCGTGGTCGCGCTGCTGGCGGTGTTGATGCGCGGCGCCTACAATTACTACCTGCGGGAGCGCGAAGCCAGCATCGAGAGCGACTTTGCGGCGGCGACAACGCCGGAGAAGCAACACGCGTTCGTCGAACAACATCCCGATCACGCTCTCGCTGGCATGGCGCTGTTGCAGTTGGGCGACGAAGCGTATTCGAATGCCAAATACAGCGATGCGCAGGAAGACTACCGGCGCGCGGCCAGCATTCTCAAGCGCGGCCCTTTCGCGGGTCGGGCTCGTCTCGGCGCCGCAGTGGCGAAAATCGACGCAGGGGATCACAGCGGAGATCAGGAATTGAAGGCCATCGCCAGCGACGCGCTTGAATTAAAGCCCGTGCGCGCCGAAGCGGCTTTCCACCTTGCGATGATCGCTTCCGCTGCCGGCAAGCCCGATGAAGCGGGTAAGCAGCTCGATCTCGTCGCGACGCTCGATCCCACCGGCTCCTGGAATCAGCGCGCGCAGATGATCCGTTCGACTCTGCCCGGCGTTCCGCCCGCCACTCCGGCTCCAGCCGCAGCGGCTGTTCCCGCGCATCCCTGATTTCAACAGTTGGTCGGGGCGGAGAGATTCGAACTCTCGACCTCCTGGTCCCAAACCAGGCGCTCTACCAGACTAAGCTACACCCCGAACTGCGAACGCGAAAACGACCCGCCTTTCTGAAGGCTGTCAACGTAATCTCGATTATCACACTCTCTGCTTGCTTCAAACCCATCTTCGCCCTAACGCTCCCCACTTATATTTTCCATGGATACCATTTCTCGCGAAAACAACAGCATGCTCCCTGCCGCCGGTGTGATTCTCGGCGTCATCGCGCTCATTCTTTCCGCCGTCGCGATGGTGAAGATTTCGACTGCGAATCGCCAGATCGCCGAGTTGAAAGATTCGCTGACGAAAGTGGATGCCTTGGAAGGTGAAGTGCGCAATGCCACGACGTCGGCCGAACAAGCGAAAGCGGCTGCTGACAGCGCTGCTCGTGGAGTGAGCTCGTTGCAGAGCTCGGCGAACACCGCTTTCAGCTCGGTGGCTGAACAAATCACCGCTCTCCGCGCGGATTTGGATAAGGTGCACTCTCCGAAAGCGGCTGGCGCTAAAGGCGAAAAAGGCGAAAAGTCCGCTCCGCCGGTTGCTGGCGAAGGTGAATATATTGTGAAGTCGGGCGACACTGGCCGCAAGATTGCGACCGCCAATGGCGTGACGGTGGCTGACCTCAAAGCGGTCAACCCGAGTGTCAATTGGAATGGCCTGAAGGTCGGCCAAAAGATCAAGCTTCCGCAAAAGAAGTGATCGATTGAAATTTCTGAAGCCTCCCCGCGTTTCGCAGGGAGGCTTTTTTTATGAGCTCATCCGCGCATGGCCCCGATCGTTGGGAAAAACTTTCTGAAGCAAAGGTCGCTTCTACGCGGATCTTCGATTTGACCGGCGCTATTTACCGCCATCCGCGGCGCAAATCAGAAAGAGAATTTTCTCTCATCCGGTCGCGCGATTGGGTCAACATCGTCGCGCTTACACCCGATAACAAAATCGTATTGGTGAACCAGTTTCGCTTTGGCTTGGACGATTTCTCTCTCGAGATTCCAGGCGGCATCATTGATGAACACGAAAGTCCGTTGCACGCGGGCCTGCGCGAGTTGCGCGAGGAAACCGGTTTCGTTGGCGCCACTGCACAACTGCTCGGAACCGTAAGTCCGAATCCTGCGTTTCAGACGAACCGCTGCCATTTTGTCCTGGTTGAAAATGCCACGGCTAGTGCCGATTTAGCGTGGGATGAAGATGAAGAAATTGAGGTCAGGACGGTCCCCGTCGAGGATGTGCTCGCGATGGCGCGATCAGGCGTGATTACCCACAGTTTGGTCGTGGCCGCGCTGTTCTTTTTCGAAGAGCCGTGGCGAAAAATGAAATCGCAGAAAGCACCCCAGTCCGTTTGACTTGGCCGCTGCTGTTTGATTAGGTGCCTAACTAAGGACACGCCTGTGATTAATTCCCCATCTTCGTCTCCGTTGTTCGCCAACGCTTCCACCGCTATCGGAGAGGCGGTTGACGACTTCCTACCGGCTCCGCTCGAAGCGGAAATTCGCAAAATTTACGAGCGCAGCCCGCTTTACACCAAGCGCTTCCCACTGCACGCGGAGCCCTTACGCTGGGCTTGTTATAGCGAGATTCCAGCTCTGTCGAAAAACGAAATTATCGAACGGGGGCACATCGCTTTTTTCCCCGACGCCGAGACGGTGGAGCGGGCGCTCCAGGAAAAACGCTACGAGTACGAATCGACTTCCGGGACCACCACCGGGCCGATGACCGTGATCATGGAAGATGGTTGGTGGACCGAGCAGACGAAGCGCGCGTACCGTGCTCATCCGTTGCTCGCCAAGTATGCGGACACGCCGCATCGGAAGTGCGTGTTGGCGCCGATCGGTTGTTCGAGCAATCTTTGTCCGTATGAGGATCACCCGTTTCCGCATCGTTATTTCGACGGTACGGTTTACCTGAATCTCACGAGCGATCCATTCGTGTTTCCCGAAGCAGAGTGGGATCGCATCGTGCTGGAGCTCCAGGCGGTTCAGCCACAGATCATCGAAGGCGAGCCGGTTTATTTAAGCTTGCTCGCGCGAGCCGTGCAGAAGCGCAACGTGAAGATCCCGAGCGTAGAAGTTGTGATTCTCACCTACGGCAAGGCGAGTCTGCAGCATGCGAAGAGGATCAACGAAGTGTTCCCGGCGCCGCAGGTCGATCTCTATGGCTCGACCGAAGCCGGCTATATTTTTATCGGCGAGGCCTTTAAGGACGACTCGCGCGTGATTGACAGCAATGCGTTCGTCGAGCTGACGCCGTATCGCGGCATGAGCGACGTTTTCCAAATTTTCGTGACGACGCGCGGTCGCGAAGCGATGCCGCTGCTGCGTTATCATACGGGCGACATTGTTCGCCGAGTGGCGCAGGGTTATCGACTGCTCGGCCGCGAGCGCGACCTGCACTTCCGGGCGGATGGCCAAATTGTTTCGCCGTGGGAGATCGATCACGCTTTGCCGGAAAACTTTGCCTGCTGGCATTATTGTTTACAGCAGACCGGTGAGAATCGTTGGGATTTCCATTACGTGGCAGATCACACCGCACCGGCCGGCCTCGACGCGGCGATCGCGGCGGTTCTCGGCCATGGTGTACGCGTTAACCCGTTCCGCCATCGAGTGATTGCCCCGGCGGCAAGCGGTAAGTTTTCTCTGCTAAAGCCGCTGGTGAAGTGAGATTTTGGCTAGGGCAATCATCGCTGAAACTGCGATCGACCAAGGCAGACTCAGTTTAATGTGCCTAAGCCTGGAACGTTGATTTTAACCTACGAATCTTTAGTGTTCGGGTATGTCCACGGTGACTGAAATCGAAGCCGCAATCGCCAAATTGTCGTCCCTACAGAAGTGGGAGATTGCGCGATGGCTGGGTGAGAGCTTACTTGAAGAGGAGACGCCAGAGATGCTCGCAGCACTGGATCAAGGCATTCGCTCTTTAAGTACGGAGCCTAAAATCGCGGTAGAAGATGTTCGCCGGAAGATCAAGGGATGGACTACAAAGTAGTCTTCTCCTCACAAGCGGACCGCGATTTGGAAGCCGTAGTCCGGTTTCTGGCCCAGAAAAATCCGGACGCTGCGGAGCGACTGGGCTATTCGATTATTGATCATGCTTTATCTTTAGCGCAGCTGCCGCGGCGCGGACGCCCCCTGTAAGGGCGGCCAGGATATAGGCGCGTTCTTCATCGACCGTACTTTTTTATTTTTTACGGAATCGACGAGGCGAGCAGGATCGTGGAAATAGCCGTGTTTGGGATGCTCGACAAGACTCCCAACGCTTCAACTTAGCTTGAAGAAGCGATTGCTGGAGTGAGGCAGGTTTAGAAAAGGGATTTTTGCACGCCCTGCGCGAAGGCCTACTCTGTCGGGTAAGTGGGCCTAATAAAGCGGTTTGGATTATATGCTTTACGGTTGAAGCCCTTTACTTAGAGGCAACATTGCTTGTACCAGGGGTTATAGCGTGGGCTCCGCCTGCGCGTAGCCCCACCTCGCTCAGCGATGAATTCATCTCTTCTCCGTTCGTCTATCGGCAGGAAATTTCTCATGGCTCTTACCGGCCTCGTGCTCGTCGGCTTTGTCATCGGGCACCTTGTGGGAAACCTGCAGATCTTTTCGCCCGCCGATAAAATCAACGGCTATTCAGAATTTCTTCACGGCACCGGCCCGACGCTCTGGGTCGTGCGCATTTTTCTTCTGCTCTGCACGGTCGTCCACATCTGGACTTCGATTTCGCTGACGCGCGATAATCAGAAAGCGCGTGGCGGTTCGCGCTACGCGGTCAAGCACACGATTCGCGCCACGCTCGCTTCGCGAACAATGCGCTACACGGGCTTCGTCGTGCTGGCATTTTTAATTTTCCACCTCCTGCATTTCACGATCGGAGGGGTCGACGCCAATTTCAAAGCGAACCTTGCTCCGTATGTCCTGCAGCATGACTACCACTTGCTTGGCATTCCCGTCGTGAAAGCCGGCACCCCTGTGGCCGATGTGCAGTTGATGATGGTGAAAGGGTTTCAGAATCCGATCGTCTCGCTCTTCTACGTCATCGCGATCGGCATGCTCAGTTTCCATTTGGTGCATGGCACCGACAGTCTTTTCCAAACGTTGGGTCTGCGAAACGCCAACTGGTCGCGAGCATTGCGCAAGATCGCGATCGTCTTCTCGCTGCTTTATTTCCTCGGCAATGTCGCCATCCCGGCCTCGATCCTCGCGGGTCTGGTGAAGCCTCACGATCCTCAAGTCGCCAACGTCACGGCGGAAAATCGCGCGCGTTAATCCCATGGCCAAACTCGACTCGAAAATTCCCGCTGGCCCGCTCGCCGATAAATGGCGCACGCACAAGACCGAGATCAAGCTCGTCAACCCGGCCAACAAGCGCAAATACCAGGTCATCGTGGTCGGCGCCGGTCTAGCCGGTTCTTCCGCCGCCGCGACTCTCGCCGAGCTTGGCTACCAGGTGAAATCATTCGTGTTTCACGACAGTCCGCGCCGCGCCCACTCGATTGCCGCGCAAGGCGGCATCAACGCTGCAAAGAATTATCAGAACGACGGCGACAGCGTGTATCGACTTTTCTACGACACGATCAAGGGTGGCGATTACCGTTCACGCGAAGCGAATGTTCACCGCTTGGCCGAAGTGTCGGTTAACATCATCGATCAGTGCGCCGCGCAGGGCGTGCCATTCGCGCGCGAATACGGCGGTCTTCTCGCCAACCGCTCCTTCGGCGGCGCCCAGGTTTCACGCACCTTCTACGCTCGGGGCCAGACTGGCCAACAGCTTTTGCTCGGCGCGTACTCCGCACTGAGTCGCATGATCGGCGCCGGCGGCGTCGAAATGCATACGCACTCGGAGATGCTCGATCTGGTCCTCGTCGATGGCCAAGCGAAGGGGATCATCGTGCGCAATCTGCTCACGGGTGAAATCACGCGCCACTCGGCCGATGCCGTCGTGCTCGCGACCGGCGGTTACGGCAACGTTTTCAATCTTTCGACTTACGCGCGCAATTCCAACGCCACCGCCATCTGGCGTGCCTATAAACGCGGCGCTTGCTTGGCTAACCCGTGCTACACCCAGATCCACCCGACCTGCATTCCGGTGACGGGCGATTATCAATCCAAGCTCACGCTCATGTCGGAGTCGTTGCGCAACGACGGACGGATTTGGGTGCCGAAAAATGCCGCCGATCGGAGAAAAGATCCGTCGCAAATCGGCGAAGGGGATCGCGATTATTATCTCGAGCGGATGTACCCGAGTTTCGGTAACTTGGCTCCCCGCGACATCGCTTCCCGCGCGGCCAAACGGGTGTGCGACGAGGGTCGCGGTGTCGGCGATACGGGCCTCGGCGTGTATCTGGATTTTGGTGACGCGATCAAACGCCTGAGTGAAGACGGCGTCCGCGAGCGCTATGGAAATCTCTTCGATATCTATCACGAGATCACGGCCGAGAACGCCTACAAGACGCCGATGCGCATCTTCCCCGCCGTGCACTACACGATGGGCGGTCTCTGGGTGGATTATAATTTGATGAGCAACATCCCGGGTCTCTTCGTCCTGGGTGAAGCGAACTTTTCCGATCACGGCGCGAATCGGCTCGGCGCATCCGCGCTCATGCAAGGCCTGGCCGACGGCTATTTCGTTATTCCGTACACGATCGGCGATTATCTCGCGACCCAGAAGCCGGGTTCGCGTCCTGCGGTCGAACGGCCCGAGTTCAAACAGGCCGAGGACGAGATTCGCGGTCTCACGCAGCGGTTCCTTGGCAGCAAGGGGAAAACGCCGGTCAGCCACTTCCATAAGAAACTCGGCCAGATTCTTTGGGCAAACTGCGGCATGGCTCGCACCGCGGAAAGTTTGCAGCGCGCGTTAAAGGAAATTCCCGCGCTTCGCGAAGAGTTCTGGAGTTCGGTCACGGTGCCGGGCGCGGGCGATACGCTGAATCAATCGCTGGAGCGGGCCGGTCGCGTCGCCGACTTCCTTGAACTCGGTGAACTGCTATGCCTCGACGCCCTCACGCGCGAAGAGAGTTGCGGCAGTCATTTCCGCGAAGAGCACCAGTATCCAGATGGTGAATGCAAACGCGACGATGTGAATTTCGCGCACGTCGCAGCCTGGGAATATCAGGGCGAAGGCAAACCTCCCCTGCGCAACACCGAACCGCTCAAGTACGAAGCCGTGCACATGAGTGTGCGGAATTATAAGTAAACGTGCCGGCTAAATCCACCGCCTCTGCCTCGACGCTCGCGCTCGTGACCCACGAGCGGATCGATCGCCGCGTCCTCTTGGTCCGCGGGCAGAAAGTGTTGCTCGATTCGGATCTTGCGGAGCTTTACGGCGTGGAAACACGCGTTCTGGTCCAAGCGGTAAAACGCAACGAGGAGCGCTTCCCCGAGGATTTCATGTTTCAACTCGACGCGCGCGAGTGGAGTGCGCTCTTGAAATCACAGTCTGTGATCTCAAGCGATGAATCCGAGGGGCGCGCCAACTTGAAGTCACAATCTGTGACCTCAAAAACCACTCGCACTCACGGAGGCCGGCGCACCGCTCCCTATGCTTTCACCGAGCAAGGCGTTTCGATGCTTTCGAGCGTCTTGCACAGTCCTCGCGCAATCGCGGTGAACGTCGAGATCATGCGCGCCTTCGTGCGCTTGCGCGAAATGATTGCTTCGCACACCGACCTGGCGCGCAAGCTCAACACGCTCGAGAAAAAGTACGACAAACAGTTCAAAGCCGTCTTCGAAGCCATTCGCGAACTGATGGCCCCTGTTGAGGAAGACGAAGAAGAACCACGCGAAATGGGTTTTCACACCACGCTGGCCAAACCAGCCAAAGGCGCTTGAGCGCGCGACTCATCGCATCCGTTAATTCACTTTTCTCAATTCTTTCCCATCATGGTCGCCGAAAAAAATCAGCCTTTGATCAGCGTGACATTGCGCGTCTGGCGTCAAGCCGGCCCCAAGACGCTGGGCCAGTTTAAGGACTACGCTGCCCCGAATCTAAATCCCAACATGTCGTTTCTCGAAATGTTGGACGTGGTTAACGACACCCTGACGGAGAAAGGCGAAGAGCCGATCGCATTCGCACACGACTGCCGCGAAGGCATCTGCGGCACATGTTCACTTACGATCAACGGCAAGCCTCACGGGCCCGGCCACGGGGTGGCGACTTGCCAGGTCTACATGCGCGCCTTTCGCGACGGTGACATCATTGTGATCGAGCCGTTTCGCGCCGCCGCCTTTCCCTTGATCAAAGACCTCGTGGTCGATCGCACCTCGTTCGATCGCATCATCCAGGCCGGCGGCTTCGTCAGCGTCCGGACGGGCGCGCCGGCGGATGCCAACGCTATCCCAGTGCCGAAGGAAAACGCCGATCTGGCGATGGACGCAGCCGCGTGCATTGGTTGTGGCGCGTGTGTGGCGGCCTGTAAAAACGCCAGCGCGATGCTCTTCGTCGCCGCGAAGGTTTCTCATCTCGGCCTCATGCCGCAAGGTCAACCCGAACGCGATCGCCGCGTGCTAGCGATGGTGACGACGATGGACGATCAGGGTTTTGGCACCTGCACCAACCAATACGAGTGCAGCGCAGCCTGTCCGAAAACGATCAGCCACGATTTCATCGCTCGCTTGAATCGCGATTATTTGGCGGCGAGTTTCCGTTCGCGTCTTCACACGCAATCGGCCAACGCCAACGCCTCCGCGGGTTAACTGGTTCGCGGTCGAGACTGTCCCTGTTTTTTCATGCGCTCGTTTTTCGTTCTTGGTCTTCTCGGCGTCGCTTTGCTGACCATCGCGCTCGTGGTTCGCTCCGGCATTTTGGCGCGGAAACATCCCGGGCAGCCGATCAATGCCGCGATGCGCATCGCGATGGATGGTCCGCAGTTGAGCGGCGACGATGAGGCGACGATTGAGCAGCGCTACCCAACCGTGCGCCGCTACCCGTCTGGCTTGATGTATATTCTACGCCTTCCGGGCAAAGGTCCGACGCCGCAGAAAGGCGCTCGGTTAACCGTCAACTACGAGGGCCATTTGCTCAATGGAACGAAATTTGACAGCTCCTTTGACCGTGGGCAGCCCTTGAAATTCACCCTGGGAGTGGGCGAGGTGATTAAAGGTTGGGACGAAGCCTTTTTACAGATGCGCAAAGGCGAGAAACGCACGCTCATCGTGCCTTATTGGCTGGGCTACGGTGAGTCTGAACGAGGCAAAATTCCTGCGCGCGCGACGCTGGTTTTCGAAGTCGAGTTGGTCGATTTCGACTAGGTTTCACGCGATTGAATCGCGCACCTGTTGGAATGCGGCGGGACGGAGCGCACAACGTCTCCGCAAGACCTCTCTCGAAATCCAAGAGCTTGGTCCACTGGGTCGCAGAGAAGCCGACCTAAAACGATCGCATCGATTTTTGGTGGTGTAAGCGAACGATTAGGATCGGCTGGGGTCAGAGGGAGCCAGGTCACTTCAACGCACACGCATCGCTATGCACGCATGGTTTAACCTGCAAAGATGCGCCGCGCTCATTTCGATGAGCCCCGACGTGGGCATTGCCATGAACCGAAGTGCCCTCGCGTTGCATGTTTCGGCGGAGATTGTCATCGCGATGTCCTTCTTGTTTGTGGCGAGCGCGCTATATCTTTTCACGCGCCGTCGCCGTGAGATACCGTTTCGCGGAGCCTTGGTCCTTTTCAGCATTTTCTTCGTGGCGTGCGCGACCGCGCTGCTCGTTGACGTCGCCGGAATCTGGTATCCCTCGCTCTGGTTGAGCGGCGCGATCAAGGTGGCTGCGGCGGTGATCGCTCTGGCGGCCGTTGTCGCATTATTCAAAATGCTGTCGGTGCTACGGCGGCTGAGCGATCACCTCGAATATCGCATTCAAGCAAGGACGGCCGACCTCTCGATCGCCAACGAAAATTTGGAAAAAGAGATTGCCCAGCGGAAATCGGCCGAAGCCGAAGTTCTTCGCCTCAACGTCTCATTGCAGCGCCGCATCAATGAACTCCAGGTGATCTTCGACATTCTTCCTATCGGTATTGGCGTCGCGGAAGACGCCGCCTGCCGCGATGTTCGAAGCAATAAGCTCTTTGCGGAAATGCTCAATTTTCCTCAGCGACCGGCTGCTTCGCTCTCCGCATCGCCGGTGCCGTTGCCAGACCTCAAGGCCTTCCATCAGGGGAGGCAATTGGCACCGGAGGAATTTCCCATCCGAAGGGCGGCGCGCGAAAATGCTCCGATCCTGGATTTTGAACAAACGATTGTGCGGCAAGATGGTCGCGAGCTTCAGGTGATCGTCAACGCGGTCCCGCTCCGCGATGCGGAAGGAAAAGTCACAGGCGCCGTGGCGACGCTGCAAGACGTGACCCAGCAGCGCTTGGCCACCCAAGAACGGCTCGCCTTCGAACGACGCCTGCAGGAAACCCAGAAGCTCGAGAGCCTTGGCGCCCTTGCCGGGGGAATCGCCCACGATTTCAACAACTTGCTCACCGGCATCATCGGGAACGCCAGCATGGCGCGTTTTGAAATCACAGAAAATCCTGCGAACGCGCAGATCGCGCTCAACAATCTCGAACAAGCGGCGATGCGTGCGGCGGATCTTTGCAAACAGATGCTCGCCTATGCAGGGAAGGGCCGCTTCGTCGTGCAGTCGCTCTCGATCAGTCGGGTGGTGCGCGAAACGGCGGAATTGCTGGCCATCTCGGTCGGTAAGCGCGCGAGCCTCACGTTCGAGCTGGACGAGAATATCCCGACCTTTCAGGGCGACTCGACGCAGCTCCGACAGATTCTGATGAACTTGGTCACGAACGCGGCCGAGGCGATCGGGGATCACGGCGGCGTGATCACGATTCGGACGAGCGTGCTGTATGTGGATGATGAATACTTACGCGGCTTGGCGTACACGGATCCGCTGACCTCTGGCCATTACGTTTGCTTGGAAGTCATCGATACTGGTCCAGGCATGGATAAAGCGACGCTCGCTCGCGTTTTCGATCCATTCTTCACGACCAAATTCACCGGCAGAGGGTTGGGTTTGGCTGCGGTTCTGGGCATCGTTCGCGGCCATAAAGGCGCGGTTAAGGTGCAGAGTGAAACGAGTAGCGGCACGATCTTCACGTTGCTTTTTCCTGCGGAAACTCCACCGGTTCGTGAACAAAATCGTGAAGTCGCTTCCGCAGACCAACCGGGTAAACCGCTTAGTCCGCATGTGCTGCTAGTCGAGGACGAGGAGGCCGTCCGGCTCGTGACGCAGCGAATCCTAACGAGTGCGGGTTACACCGTGACAATAGCTGAAGACGGGCGCCAAGCGGTCGATATTGTCGAGCGTTCGCCTCGTGAATTCAGCGCTGTTTTGCTCGATTTAACGATGCCGAATATGGACGGCGAGCAGGCCTTCCGGCTGATGCGGAAAATCAATCCCGACCTCCGTGTGTTGGTGATGAGTGGATACAGTGAAAACGAAACATCGCGGCGTTTCGAAGGAGAGAGAGGGACAGCTTTCTTGTCCAAGCCGTTCACGCGAGTCTCCCTGATCGAAAAGGTTCAGGCGATTCTCACGGCCTCGGGGAAGTAATCGATCCGCGGTTAATGGCGCGGATAACCCGCGCGGTTTTTTCCTGAAATAACGCAGCGGGCCCGGCCATTTTTTGCCCGCAATGCAGATTGCCTTTTCCCTTTCGCCGAAGCGGGCAAACCGCAAAGGGCGAAGAATTTTATCGGCCGTTTGCTTGCGACGTAAACGCCGATTTTGGCGGAAGTTATCGAGTGGGACGAAATTCTTTCCCCGAGGTACGCCCAGTGCTGATTGAGAGTGGTGGTCGACGCGACGGATCAGGACGGTCCGTCCCCCCATCTTCACCTCTTTGAACGAAAGGATCCCATGAATCAGGATAAGTCGCCCTCTGCTGAGAACGTCTCCAACGTTTTGTCGGATACCAAAGAACGACTCCGGCAGACCGCTGCGGAGGTTAAAGAACAAGCCGCCAAGTTAGCGCGGCAAAGAAAGTCCGGGTTAGCCGATCAACTGGATGATTATCGCGAAACGATCGAAAAGAAGGGGGAGGACATAGAGCAGGAAGATCCGAATCTCGCTTGGCTCTCTCAACAAGTTTCCGGCCGGTTGCGACGCGCCTCCGATTATGTTCGCAGCACCGATTTCGAAACGATGCGCGAAGATGCCGAGGTGATCGCGCGACGAAATCCCGCCCTGTTTTTTGGCGGGCTTTTCCTCGGCGGATTGGTTATCGGCAATTTATTGAAGGCCAGCGCGACTCCGTCGGCCACCGCGCGTCCCGAAAGTGCAGCACCGTCACCCACAACGTATCCAGAAAACGAGGACGTGGTGCAACCGCGCGACGAGAGTGCGGCATGGCCTGCCGTCCCGCCCTCCGAAACGATCAAATAGATTCACCATGAGCCTGACCGTATCCACACCGCAGAGTCAGATCATCCAGCTCCTTCGCAAACTGCGCGACGAGAGCGTTACATTGGTTGGCCAGCAGGTCTCTCTGGCGAAATCAGAGGTGGCCGAGAAAGTGAATGCGATGCTGTCGGATGCGCTCCAGTTAGCGATCGGCGGAGGCGTAGCTTATGCAGGCGGCGTTTTGGTTCTCTTTGCGGTCGCCGATTTGCTGGCAGCGCTTCTCATCCGTCACGGCATGCTCCCGCACCATGCCACCTGGATTTCGCGAGCGATCATCGGCTTCGTCGTGACGGCGGCAGGCGTGCTGATGGTACTCAAAGCCAAAAAAACCATGTCTTCTCAAAATTTAGTGCCCGATAAAACTCTCGAATCGCTGAGTCGCGACAAGAAGTGGGCCGAACACAAAGTGCAAACGTCTCCCTCGTCATGAGCAACTCATCTAACACCCCCAGCTCGGAAGAAATCCGCAGCGACATCGACCAAACCCGCGACAGCATGGACCAAACGATTGACGCCTTGGCCTCGCGCTTCCGCGGCCGTCATATTCTGGACGAAATCTTGGGCTTCTTTCGATCAGGCACTGGATCCGCAGTCGAGCGCGCCTCCGAATTGAAGGATCGTGTCAGCGAATCCACCAGTCGCGCGCTTTCTTCGGTCGCCGATACGGTGAAACGCAATCCCATTCCGGTTGCCATCATCGGGGCGGGTGCAGCTTATTTGATTTATAAAAGCGCGAAGTCGTCGAGCGGATCCAGCCGTCGCGGTTCTGTCAACGACGGTGAACTCTACGATGAGGACATCCCTGGTTATGAATTGAGCGGCGAGGAATATATTCCGGTCGATCTCGATGAATATAAAACGCGGCAGTCCGAAGAGTCCCCGCATGCGCGCCTTCATCGTACCCTCGCAAAAGCCAAATCCACGTTGGGCGATTTGTCCGAACGCGAGAGCGGAGCACTTCGCTCTGCCGCTTCTCGGGTCGAAGAAAAAGTTCGCGAAGGTGCTCAAGCCGTCCGCGGACGCGCCAGCGAACTCGGCGACCGCGTCCAACAAACCTCGCGAAAAGTTTATACGGAAAGTCGCGACCGGATCGTTCACACCGTACAAACCCATCCGGTCGAAGTTGGCCTCGGTCTGCTCGCTGCGGGGTTGCTGGTCGGTCTTTCTCTGCCAACCCCGGGACGGGTGAATCGGGTGGTCGGACCGCAGGCTGATCGGCTGCGCCGTCGCGCTCGCGAACTCGGGCAAGAGTTGGTCGAGCGAGGCCGTAACGTCGCGCATGCCGCGGCTGATGCGGCCCGGAGGGAAGCTCAGGCTCAGGGTTTTTCTACCATGGACGGATCTTCCACCAACCCTCAAGGATCGGTCGCTTTCGCAGCCGGCACGCAGCCCGGTCAGCCATCCATCGACGGCCCGCAAACCAGTAGCGCAGCCGAGATCTGAGCACGGTCATGAGTGGCTCGCCAGCCCCGCGTGAAACGCCGCGCGGCAAAGCCATTCCTGCCCGAGAAAACGTCGGAGTGACCGCCGACCGCGAGACCGAGCGCGGCCGGCGGGCGGAAAGCCCCCGGGAGTTGCCCGCTAAAGGTTGGCTCGATGTACTTTGGCGAACGAAGCGGCAGGTCGGGCGAAACAATCTTTCGATCCTTGCCGCAGGCGTCGCGTATTATTCGTTCCTCGCTCTCGTTCCCGCGCTCGTTGTAGCCATCGCGATTTTTGCGTTGGTCGCGAATGCGGATGCAGTCGCCCGACATCTCAGTGCGCTGAATCGGGTGATTCCGCCGGAAGTCATGCCGCTGCTGCAGGACCAGCTAACTCGTATTGTGAAAAATAATACAGCGGCAGGAGTCAGCGCCACCATTGGTATTTTGCTGGCGTGTCATAGCAGCGCGAATGCAACCAAGGCGATGATGCGAGGAATGAATATCGCTTACCAAGAAGAAGAGAAACGCGGAATCCTTCGATTCAATGGTCTCGCGATCTTGCTGACCCTGGGAGAGATTGTCGGCGTCCTTTTGACCATTGGCATTTTGGCCGGCCTGCCGATGATTTTGCATCGAATGGGCATCGAGAACGCGTGGGTAGCTTGGCTCCGCTGGCCTTTGCTTGTCGTCCTGTCGATGATCGGAGTGAGCGTTATCTACCGGTGGGGACCGAGCCGAACCGCTGCGAAATGGCGTTGGTTGAGCTGGGGTGCGACGCTCGCCGCATTTCTCTGGGTGCTGGGTTCGGGGGTCTTTTCATACTACGTGGGAAAATTTGGGCACTACGAAAAAGCCTACGGCTCACTCGGTGCGGTGATCATTTTCCAAATCTGGCTCTACTTGTCCGCCTACACGATTTTGATCGGCGCGCAGTTGAATGCGGAAATGGAACGGCAGACGCAGCAGGACACGACGGCAAGCGATGAACCGAAACCGATCGGTGAACGCGGCGCCGTGGTCGCAGATACCGTGGGCGAGTCCAAGAAGTAGATGCGCCATGGTCTCTCGATCCGCTGTCACTCCCCGTAGCTGCGCGTCTTGACGCGCGGAACTTGCGACAGGGAGGGTCGATCTTCGAAGTCGAAGAAGCGTCTTATCCGCGCGTGAGACGCGCAGCTAGGGAGCCCCACTTTATTTAACGGTCCTCAGCGGCGCTACCGCGTCGGATTCGGAAACGAACCGTGCTGCCGTTGCTTTATGACTTTGCTCGGCGCAGCCGCGCTCCGTAATCGATCCAGCTCGTTGGCAGAGCCCAGCGAAGGAAGAGAAAGAACTTGGCGTGAAAAGGGCCCGCGTAGTGACTTTTTGGAGACGAGGAGGCGAGGGCGTGGTGGACGAGTTTTGCAATGTCGTCAGGTTGCCCCGCCACGCGCCGCAGTTTCGCCGTTGCGCCGCGGTGTTCGGCGGCAAACGGTGCGTAAGCCCCTAAGTTTTCCATCACCTGTGTCGAAGCCCGATCGGCGGCTTGGATAAACTCGGTAAGAATAAAGCCTGGGCGAATCAGTGCGACGTGAATTCCAAAGGGCTTAAGTTCGCCACGCAAGCCGTCGGCAAATGCTTCGAGTGCGTGTTTCGTTGCGTCATACGTCGAGGACAAAGGCCGGGCAATTTTGCCGGCGACCGAGCCGATGAGCACAATCCGGCCATGGCCTTGGGTGCGCATGATCGGCGCGACCTTCTGCGTCAGGCCGAGTAGAGCGAAGACGTTGGTCTCAAAATTTTGGCGGATCGCCGCGAGCGATACTTGTTCAATAGGTCCGCGCTGGCCGAATCCCGCGTTGTTCACCAGGCCGTCGATCCGACCGAACCGAGTGAGGGCCGCCGCAACCAATCGCTCACGGTCCTCCTCGCGGGTGATGTCGCCCGTGATCGTGAGCGACCGTTCGCCGGACGGATCGATCTCGCGGGCGAGTTTTTCGAGACGATCTTGGCGTCGGGCAAAGAGGACGACGTTCGCACCCGCAGCGAAAGATCTCCGGGCGACGGCTTCGCCGATGCCGGACGATGCACCGGTGATGAGGATCGTCTGTCCGGAAAGCGATGGAGCCATGGAATGAAACGTGGAGAAAATGGTGAATTGAACCCAGCCGCATTTGTCAGAAAGCGGCCTTTCGCGGAGCAGAGCGCATGGTTCACGCTCGCGAACGCGTCTCCCTCTACTTCCCGCTCGCTGTCTCGCGGTGCAGCAACTGGTCGAGCGCGGCGAGCAGCGCGTCGGATTTGAATGGCTTGGCGAGAAAAAGATCCCCGAACGGTTCCGTGTTGGTATGGCCGCTGATCACGAGGACTTTGATTCCGGGTATGAGCCGTCTTACAATCGTGGTCAGAGCGCTTCCGTTGATAATCGGCATGCTCACATCTGTAATCAAAACGCGGATACGATCTCGATTGATCGATGCTTGCTCGATCGCGTCGGCCGGAGACGTGGCGACGAGCGCTTTATAATTATAGCCGGAGAGGGTTGTGCCGATCATCTCGCGCAGGTGTTCCTCGTCGTCGACGATGAGAATTGTTTCATTCCTGCCCTGTGGAGCGGAGACCGACGCCGTGCCTTCGCCAGAGTCTTCATTGCCTTTGATCGCCGGTAAATAAATACGGAAGGTCGTGCCGCGGCCCAATTCAGTCTGCGCTTCAACAAAGCCCTGATGATTTTCGATAATGCCGCGTACAGTCGAAAGGCCTAGGCCAGTGCCTTGGCCACCTTTCGTAGTATAGAACGGTTCCCACATGCGCGCGAAAACCTCTGGGGCGATGCCGGTGCCAGTATCGCTCACTTCGATCACGACGTAATTGCCCGCGCGGGCATTGTGTTCGCCGTCGTGAGAAATGTGCGGGATCGCGCGATCCTCGGCGGTAATCAGGAGAGTTCCGCCATCAGGCATCGCGTCGCGGGCGTTGACGCAGAGGTTGAGCAGCAATTGATGGATTTGGGTCGGGTTGGCGCGTACCGCCGAAAGATTGCTGTCGATCCGTTGGCGCAAAACGATGTTTTTTGGAAACGTGCTTTCGATGATCTGTAATACATCGCGCAGGAGGTGGCGGATCTGAATCAAACCTAACTCTCCACTTGCGCCACGCGCGAAAGAGAGGATTTGATGCACCATATCGGCGCCGCGCTGTGCGCTTTGTTCCAACGTGTCCACAAGCTTGTGATCGCTGGAGTCGAACAAGCGCGAGCGGAGCAGCGGCCCGATCATCAAAATCGGCGCGAGGATATTATTTAGATCATGAGAGATGCCGGCCGCGAGCAGGCCGAGATTGTCCATTCGTTGGGCGCGCAGAAATTGCTCTTCGAGATTCTTCCTTTCGGTGATGTCGGTCGCGATACTCAGCCGCGCCTTCGGTTTGCCGGCGTCGTCGTAGACCAAGCTCATGCTGAGCTCGACGAAGAGAGGCTGTTGGTCGCGGTTGCGCACGACCAACTCGCCATTCCAGGAACCGCGCGCGAGCAACTCGGCGCGGGCGGGTTTGATTTGGTCGAGGGTGCGCTCATCGAACATGTCCTCGGCTTTGTGGCCTACGGCTTCTTCCGCGGTCCAACCGTAGAGACGTTCTGCTCCCCGATTCCAGAACGTGATTCGCCCGTCGAGTTCGGTGATGATGACGGCATCACGCGCTTGGGTGATAACTTCAGCTTGTTCGCGTAGTTGACGCTGATCGTTTTTTCGATCCGTCACGTCGAAACAAATCCCAACCCATTCTTCGACCGTATTGTCTTCGCGGATCTGAGGGACGGCGCGTGCATGCATATAACGCCATTCGCCGTCGCGCCTTCGCACGCGAAATTCGACATTATAGGGTTTTCGCGTGGCGAGAGATTCTGTCCAGGCGGCGCGAACTTTTTCGCGATCTTCGGGATGGATCGTGTCGATCCAAGTGTATTTGCCTGGCTCGGAATGTACGCCGGTGAATTCTTCCCACGGCGGATCCGCTTTCGCGTTCTCTCCTTCTGGGTTTGTTGACCAAACGATCTGCGCGGTCGCGTTGATCAACGCGCGATAACGGCGCTCGCTGCTGCGCAGAGCGCGTTCCGCGGCTCGGCGCGCTCCGCGTTCGGCGCTGATGGAGATCGCGCGTTCGATCGAAGGCACCAGTCGCGGCAGTTTTTCTTTTAAAACATAATCGGTCGCGCCGGACCGCATGGCCTCGATTGCGCGATCTTCACCGATCGTGCCCGAGCAGAATATAAACGGCGTGTCCGGCTGAAATCTCTGGGCAAGATTCAGAGCAGAGAGTCCATCAAACGACGGTAATGTATAATCCGAAATGATGACATCGTAAGCTTGATTTTGAATTTGCCCGACGAAATCGCTTCGACTGCTTACGACCTTGATCACGCCTTCACCCCAGCGTGAGCCGATGAGATGGGCGACGACTTCGGCGTCCGCAACCGAGTCTTCCAAATGTAATATCTTCATTCCCGCAGCGGCCGGCACGGCCGGGTTTATCGTTGAGCTGGAGTAGCGTTCCTCTGGAAAAGGCGGACTCTGCTTATTCTACGAGACGGAGCCACGCAAGGTTTAGATTGAAAAAGAAGGCGCTTTCGCTATCCTTGCCAACGCATGGGAGCACAGGGAATACGTCTTTTTATAGCAGAAGATCATGTCGCTATCCGCGAAGTGCTCGCAGCCTATTTGGCGAGTGTTGCTACGATCCATATTGTCGGCCAAGCCACCGACGGTCTCAGCGCGATCAAGTTGTGCCTCGAGCTGAAACCGGATGTGGTTTTGCTCGATATCGACATGCCAGGCCTGAACGGCATCTCGGTCGCGAGAAAACTGACGGCGGAAATTCCGGATACCCAGATTTTGATTTTTACCTCGCATCACGACGGCGCGACGGTGCGACAAGCCATTGAAGCGGGCGCGCGAGGCATGATTGAAAAGACCGGACCCGTCGACGCGTTGTTAAAAGCCATCGAGGCCGTAGCCGAGGGGCGTTCTTATTTTGGATCTAAAATCGCGCATGTTCTCCAGCACTCGATGCTTGAGCCCTCGAGTTCACCCCTTTCCGATCAACTCACCGGCCGTGAACGGGAAATTCTGCAACTGGTTGCAGAGGGTTATAGCAACAAGGAGCTTTGCACACGACTGGGCATCAGTCTGCGGACAGTGGAAAACCATCGCCACAATTTGATGCGCAAACTCGGAGCGCATAATAGCGCTGATCTCACGCGTGAGGCTTTTCGGATGGGGATGATTCGCAATCTCACCCCTCCGCTCCAAGTCGACGAATCTGCGGACTTGCGTCCGCCGCGATCAGAGAGCTGAGAGAGGCATGCTCTCGTAGGGAGAACACCCTATAATCTTTCGTCTTAGGGGACAGGATTGTGACTCATTCTGAACGTTAGTGCCCGATGCAAGCGCCTGCGCGATCGAATCAGCGCCCGTTTTGTCCCGTGGTGGTTTATCCGAAACGCTCTCGGCATCGCCTGTGGTGGGTTTCGCGCGGCGCGGTTTGAGGTCTTGTATTCGAATTGGAAATACATCCAAGTTTTGTCCGACCCTCGGCGGATGTCGGACGTGCCAATCCGGTAATAAGGGCCGGGGCTGACTGCCGAAGGCCTTGTTTGCGGCCTCGGGTGACGGTCTGACGGGTTTTCCATTCCGGAACACGGTTTGACCGGTACGAAGTGGCCCTCGGAAGAACCCCAGCGCAACGTTTGCAAGACGGTGGGTTCGCCTAGGCCCAAGGGTTTCGAGAAATCAGTACCGTAGGCCGCATTGTCGAAGGCACCCTCGAATCGAAGATTTCGAGCGCTGTCTTTGGCGGACGCCTACAGCCGATACCAAATGCACGAGATAAAACGACAACCATTCCAGACGGCATGCTCTTCCCTCCGGAGCGCCGGTTTAGAATCGTCGCCCAATATCAACCCAAACATAGTTCCGAACCCCTAAACATGAAGAATTCCCTTAGGCACACGCGGCGAGCCGCGATGTTGCCCGCCTTACTTTTGCCGTGCGCGCTGATGCACGCGCAAACGGCCACGTCGCCCGCGCAACCTTCGACGACACCCGATTCGGAAGAGACCATCGTTCTGTCTCCTTTCGAAGTCACATCCAGCGGCAACGACACCTATTCGGCGGCCACCACGCTCGCCGGAAATCGTCTCAACACCGATCTGCGCGACGTCGGCAGTTCAGTGACAGTTGTGACCAGCCAGTTTCTTCGAGACACGGGTGCGACCGACAATGCCACGTTGCTCCAACGCATCGGCGGTGCAGAAGTCGGCGGTCCCAACGGCAACTTCGCGGGTTCGGGGTCCGGTTCATCCCTTTCGGTCCTCTCGGAGGACAGCATTCGCCCCAACGAAAACACCCGTATCCGGGGCCTCGCCGCTGCGGACAACACCCGTGATTTCTTCCGTTCCGAAATTCCGTGGGACAGCTATAATACCGACCGCATCGATATCCAACGCGGGCCGAATTCCATTCTCTTTGGCCAGGGCAGTCCTGCGGGTATTATCAACT
>Ga0207702_10001253_pt1 | contig 25614 bp, 19 predicted proteins | sample KBSCornC62_FD_184302 | JGI IMG/M metagenome (GOLD analysis project Ga0207702, IMG submission 184302) | Corn rhizosphere microbial communities from Kellogg Biological Station, Michigan, USA - KBS Corn C6-2 (SPAdes) (version 2) | ecosystem: Host-associated > Plants > Roots > Rhizosphere > Soil ...
CGGTCAAGAACGGCCAGATCGAGATCCAGGGCGACAAACGCGAAGAGGTCGCGCGCATTCTGACCGAGGCGAATTTCCAGCCGGTATTCGCAGGCGGATAAACCCTGCCGGCGCCGGCTCGTTAAATTATTTAGTGGAATTCCCGAAGCCGTCGGCGTTAGAGTGGGCGCGGAGATAATCAGAAAATCACGTTATGAAATGCTTTGTCACGGGCGCCTCTGGATTTGTCGGCTCCAACCTCGTTCACGAACTTCTCGCGCGCGGCCATCGCGTGAAGGCGCTGTTGCGTCCGGGCGCGGATGAACGCGGCTTGAGCGGGCTCAAGTTTGACCGGGCGACCGGCGACATTTCCGACCGCAAATTCCTGCAACGCGAGATGGAGGGCTACGACTGGTGTTTTCACGTCGCGGCGAGCTACCAGTTGTGGATGCGGAATTACGCGCCAATGTATCAGACCAACGTGGAAGGCACGCGCAACGTGCTGGAAGCCGCCGGTCACGCGGGCTGCAAAAAAATCGTCTATACCAGCACTGTCGGCTGCATCGCCCTGCCCCGGAAAGAGCACGGCAAAATCATCCCGTCCACGGAACTCGACAAGGTGACCGAGGATCAGATGACGAATGATTACAAGCGCTCCAAGTTCCAAGCCGAAGCGGTGGCAGCCGAATTATTCCGCAAGCAGGGCCTGCCCATCATCATCGTGAATCCGTCTGCGCCGATCGGGCCGGGCGATGTCAAGCCCACGCCGACCGGCCAGATCATCGTGGATTTCCTCAACCGCCGGATGCCGGCCTATCTCGACACCGGCTTGAACTGGGTTCACGTCCGTGACGTGGCCATCGGCCACATCCTCGCGGCGGAGAAAGGCCGGTTTGGCGATCGTTATATTTTGGGCAACGCCGACGGCAACTGGACGATGAAACAAACCTTGGCCACACTCGAAAAGCTCACCGGCATTCCCGCGCCGACGATGCGCATCCCGCATTGGGTTGCCCTCCGCGCGGCCGAGGCGAACGAGATGATTTCCTTCGTAACCGGCAAACCGCCGCGCGCCCCGGTGGCCGGCGTGAAGATGGCGAAATACAAAATGTGGTTCAACCCCGCCCACGCCATCAACATGCTCGATCTGCCACAGACGCCGCCGGAGCAAGCCTTTGCGGATGCCATCGCGTGGTTCCGGGCGAATGGCTACGTGAAAAAATGAGGCACGAGGTTTCGCTCCGTTCCGCGCACAGCCCACTGCAGGTCAACTGAACCAGACGCGTTGGATAAACCAGAAACCACCCGCGAGCGCCGCAAGGATGGAGCACAGTGGCACGCCATAGCGCAGAAATTTTTCTTTGGTCCGCAGCTTCCAAACGATTGGCAGCACCATGGCCGCCACGGCCAGTTGACCGAGTTCCACCCCCAGGTTAAAACCAAATAGCGGCAGCACCACGCCGCCGGCACGATCGCCCACGCCCATCTCGCGCAAGACCGAGGCGAAGCCAAAACCGTGAATGAGGCCAAATGAAAACGTCAACAGCCAACGCTGGTGCGGGTCGCCGCGTCGCCAGAGATTTTCAAGCCCGACATAAATGATTGTCGCCGCGATCAGCGGCTCGGTCATGCGCGGCGAGAGCGTATAGAGATTAAAAGTGGAAATGGCCAGCGTGATGGAGTGCGCGAACGTGAACGCGGTAATGACCGCAAGCGCGGAACGAAAGCTGCGGGTGACGACGAGTAACGCAAACAGGAACAGCAGATGATCGTAGCCGGTGCCGATGTGCTCAATCCCCATCAGGACAAAATCGGCAAAGGTGTGCGCAGCCTTGGCGGGAGCGGCGGTTTCCGAATTGAGCGGGACAGCAACGGTGCTGGTGCTAGCGGTGAGCAATTGTTCCATCACGATTTTACCCGCCGCATCCGAGAGCGACAAAAACATTCGATGGCCGAGCGGCATGGCCTGGATGAATTTGAAGTCCAGCACCAGTTCCTTCGAGGGCGGGACGAGGAATGTCAGACGAACGCTGATATTTTTGGCGTCATCCTGCTGGCAAACCACCGTGTCCGGCTTGGCCAACGCTCCGTCAAATTCCACCTTGCATTGTTCCGTCAAACTGGCAACCAGCGCAGCTCGAGCCGAATTGAATTCATTCGCAGTGACCGTGCCATTGTTGTCGGCATCCAGCGGGACAATCTGGCCAGCATCACGGATCGCCAAACTCAGGGTGAGCTCAAGCTGGTTGCCTGATAATGTTCCGATGGTGCTACTCAGACCGGGATCGTGCGCCCAAGCCGAAAGCGACAGGAGCAGCAGAAAGGCGATGATGGATACATTCTTTTTCACGAGCACTCTTAGAGTCATTCCCTAGTCAGTTGAAAAAACGGCGGCCGAAACTTTTGTCCGACCGCCGTTCGTGTGCTTCCGTTTACGGATGCATGTGGTTGCGTCCGTTCTGCGGAGTCGCGGCGTAGGGGAACACCTTGTTATACGCCATGTCGTTATGGTCCACGTTGTCGCCATAGGGACCGTTGATGACCGGCGGACTGGTGCGCAAGTCGCTGCTCAACGCCGTGACCGCGATATCAATGACGTCATCGCCAAAACGACGACCATTCGGCCAGCCGCCGGGAATGGTGCCACCGCCAAAGCCCGCCTGCACCGTGCTGGTCAACACATCGCCACCGAAGATGCCCAGACGGCTGAAACCGGCGTCATCCAGATTGGCCATATCGTTAGTGCCGCTGCCCGCGAGCCGGGCCGGGCCGGTGGAGAGGTCAACCTTGATGAGGTCGGGAATAAAAATTCCCGCGATGTCGGTGCGGTTGGTTTCCGGTGCGACGTTGGATTGAAACACGATCGCGTTGAGCAAGTGGGCGAGTTCCGGGGTCAGCGCATATTTTTGGAAGAGCGCGGCGTCGTGTTCCGGGCTGGTGCGATTGTAGAGGTCCTTGTCTGCGATGGCCACGAGCCCTTCACAAAAGAGCGGATTCCCCTGCCGGCCCACTTGGACGAACGGTCCGTTCAAGATGGGTTCCTTGAGTTCATTTTTACGCAGAACGGTCACGGAGTGCCGGCTGGTCGTGGCATAAACGCCAACGATCTGCTGGTCGCCGCCGAGATCGCTCAACGGGATGTTCAAGACCACGGTATGAACATTGTAACCGCCCTGGGCATCTTTGGCGGGGTTGCGCAATTGCAACAAGTCAAAGACCGCCTGGATGTCGCCATAGAATCCGTCGTCGCGCTGGCCGCAGAAGGAAACATAGCCGGCGTTCAGATTTGCGATGGATTCCGTGGTGTAATTGTCCAAGGCGTCCGCCGTGGCCACGCCCTCCTTGGCGGGATTTTCGCCATTGTTGCCCTGATTGTAAAACGGCGTGGCGATGCCCTGATTGTTGGGCGGAACCACGCCCGTGCCTAGCAGCGTAACGCCTTTGCGACCTTTCAAACGGTGATCAATCTTCGTCACCGTGTAAGTTTGCGTCAGGTTTTGCGCGTCGTCACCGACGTGCTGGATGACGCCGAGATAAGACTGGAGGATGGTGCCGGTCGTCTTATAACCGGTCGCGAATTGGAACTGATAGGTGACGGTCGGCTTGCCCGCCGCCACGTCATCGCCGAGCGCAACATGGATTTCGTAAAGGACATTCGGATCGAAGTTGTATTTGTTTGGTCCGATGCCGGGCTCTTCAAACGGATAAACCGTCAGCGCCGTGGTGAGGTATTGGTCGCCGCCGGTCGCACTGCGGAACGCGTAAACGTCGCAAGTGTTGGCTGCGGGATCGAGGGTGATCAGCGGCGCATCCATGTGGCTGGACGCGAGCGCTGAACTGGTGAGACTCGCGGCCAATACGGCGGTCGCGCAACCATGGAACAGGTGTTTTTTTAGTTTCATATGTTTTGATGTTTGTGTGTTTTAATTTCCTGCCGTCAAACTTTGAACGGATGATTGATGGATCGCCGCCATTGCGGCGGTCGGGTTGCCGGCGGGAAATTTTTTGGCGAGCTGTAATAACTGCGTCCGTTCCGAGGGCAAGAGCATCTGGCGCAAGCCAGCCGCCCGCGTGAACCATTTTTCCGCAGCCGCCGATTCGCCAACTTGTTCGGAAATGACTGCCGCGTGAAAAAATAAACGGGCATCTTCTATGTTCTCTGCCAGCGCCAGCTCCATGTGTTCTTTGGCTTCAGCAAGACGTCCGTTGGCCGCCAGTGCCCAGGCGAGCGCATCCTGGGTGAACACATCCTGTCGTTGCTGCAATTCGGATTCCGCCAGCCGCAAGGCCGTCACCGGTGCTTCATTGCGGGTCGCGAGAAATAGCGAATAGGTGCGCGGATCATTCTGTGCGCCGGATGCCTGCAAATGCGCTTCGAGATCTGCCGCCTCGGCTTTGCGATCAGCGGCACGCAAGGCATCAGCCAGCGCCCACTGATATTCAGGCAACGGATTAGCCTTGGCGGCGACCGCTAAATTTTTCACCGCTTCAGCCGGTTTATCCTGCGACAGCAAAATGCGGCCCCGAAGTAAAAGGGCCGGGGGATATTCCGACCGGGTTTCCAGCGCCAGCGCGGTGGCGTTTTCGGCTTCGACCATTCTCCCCGATTGAAATTCCAGCAAGGCCAGACGCGTGATCACCCATGCCGCCGAATCCGGGTCGCGCGGCGAACTCGCGCTGACGGCCGCCTGCATCATTTCAATCGCACCCTCTGTATCGCCCTTAAGCCAGCGGATGTGCGCCACGCGGGAGTAGGATTGCAGGTCGGGACGCAGATCCACCATGCGTTGATACGCCGCGACGGCTTCGTCGAGTTTTCCCTGCTCCATCAACGAATCGCCCAGCAAACCGTAGTCAAAGGAAAGCCCACGCCGCGCAACCAGTTGACGAGCCATCGGCTCGGCCTCCTTAAACCGGTGAAGATTTTCAAAAATGTAGCCATGCAACAGCAATGCCTCGGCGCAATCCGGCTGGTCATCACCGAGCACATCCGCGCAGGCTTCGGCGAGCTTGTAATAGCCGGGATCAAAACTTTCGCGCGCCTTGGCGGTAAACAGCCAACCCAGCCGTTCCAGCGAGATATCCCGGTTTTCATGCTGGCGAACCAGGCCCTGATACCGGCGAATCTCCCTGTCGGTGCGGGTGTCGCCGGCCTGCGGCATCAACGCCAGCGTGAGCGGGTCAAATGAGGCGGCTGGTTTCACCGCTGCCACCGGTTTCGATTCCTGCAGTGTTTGTTTAGGGGCAGCCTGGCGCCCGCAGCCCGCAACGAACAAGGCCAATCCGGCCAGCAACATGGGAAGCATATTTTTTACGTTCATTTGACGAGTAATACGTCTGAGCGGAAAACTTGGATGCATCTTTTAAAAAATTGATTCAGGCCAGGCCGGGCACGCGGGAAAAATTGCATCCAACCGGAGCTGGGCCGCGTTTTATCACGTGACGCGCCCGGAGCAACCGAGGCGGGTTTGTTATGACGATCAACTGTGCCTACAATCAAAATCCTTTGACGCCCTGGAGATTTTATGTTCCCGTGTGCCAGCTTACTTTTTTTGGCGTGAACGAACCGGTTTTAGATAATGATGTTGAATTGCTGCGCGCGACCGGCGCGGGCGATCGCATGGCGTTCGCTGCGTTCTACGATAAATATTCAAAGCTGCTTTTTTCCATCGCTTTCCGAATTCTCAACGACGCCAAAGAAGCGGAAGATGTGTTGCAGGAAGTTTTTCTTCAGGTCTGGGACAAGGCGGGCAGCTACGATGCGCGCCTCGGCAAACCGGTTAGCTGGGTGGTGACGCTCACGCGGAATAAGGCCATTGATCACATCCGCTCCTCGCAGCGGCGGTCGAAATTGGTGGAACAAGCGGCAACAGAAATCGCCGTGCGCACGGATGCCACGGGCGCAGCCAACGAAAGCACGCGCGGAAAAGAAAGCGCCAATTTGATCAGCTCAGCCGTGGCGGAATTGCCGGCCGACCAGCGGCAGGCAATCGAGATGGCGTTTTTCAGCGGCCTGACGCAAAATGAGATTTCAGAAACGTTGAAAGAACCGCTTGGCACCATCAAGGCACGCATCCGGCGCGGCATGCTTAAATTGCGCGACCGACTGGAGGGCTTCGTATGATTGACGAACGCATGGAAGAACAAGCCAGCCTGTATGTGCTCGGGGCGCTGACGCCCGGGGAGCAGCAGGCTTTTGAGGCGACGTTGTCCCAGAGCGCCGAGTTGCAGCAACTGGTTTCCGCTTTGCGCGTCACCCGCGATGCCCTGGCCGGCAACCTGCCAGAAGTGGAACCACCCTTCGCATTGAAGCAACGGATTCTGGCGCAAATCTCCCCCGCGCCGCAATTGGCGGCAAAACCTACACCGAAGAGTCCATTCTCGTTCCTTAATCTCTGGCTGCCGTGGGCTTTGGCGGTCGGGCTCGCGGTCGTTTGCGGAATTCTGTGGTCGAACCAATTCAAGCTGGAGAAGCAGCTTAGCCAGCAAGCCACTCGGTTACAGGCCATGAATCAAATGGCGGACGATTTACGTTCCACGACAAACAATTTACACCAACTGGTGGTTTCGTTGCGCGAAACCAACCAGCTGGTCAATCTGCGCATCGCGATGCTCAGTTCACTGCTGGCAGACGCGCCCAAGGCTATCGCGGTGAGCCTCTGGGACAACGAACAACAGAAAGGAGTTTTCGTGGTGCAAAACCTTAAGCCGCTGCCGACGGACAAGGATTATCAGCTTTGGGTGCTCGATCCGAAATACCCGACACCCGTGAGCGCGGGGGTGTTCCAAGTGGATGAGCAAGGCAACGTGCGAATCCAGTTCAAAGCGGATAAACGGGTGGGTTCGGCGGACAAGTTTGCGGTAACCATGGAGCCCAAGGGCGGTCTCCCGACGCCGACGATGAAAGATTTGGTCCTCATTGGCAGTTGATCGGATCGCCGGTATTTCCGTTATAGAATCGGGCGATTTTGCCTAACAGCCGAAATTCCACCGTGGATTTATTTTGCCCAAGTCAAAACTTGCCTTGCGTTTTGGGCGGGCTTGTGAAAAATTTCACGAACCTATGGCACATGTCAAACTGTATATCCCCGGCCCCATCGAAGTCAGCGAAAAGACCTTCAAGGCGTTCTGTTCGCCGATGATCGGCCATCGCGGCCAGGGGTTCAAAGACCTTTACGCAAAAATCCAGCCGCAGCTCCAGACGCTGCTGTCCACCCAGCAACTGGTGTATCTCTCCACCTCGTCTGCTTGGGGCGTCATGGAAGGCTCCATCCGCAACCTCGTTCAGAAAAAAGTCCTGAACTGCATGTGCGGCGCATTCTCGGACAAATGGTTCGATGTCTCCAAGAAATGCGGCAAGCAGGCGGAAGCGCTGCAAGTGGAATGGGGTTCACCCATCCGTGCCGAGGCGATTGACAAGAAGCTCGCCACGGGCGAATTCGACGCGCTCACGCTGATTCACAATGAAACCTCCACCGGCACGATGTCGCCGCTGGCGGAAATCGCCGCGCTCAAGAAAAAATATCCCGACGTGATGTTCATCGTGGACGCCGTCAGCTCCATGACCGCCCTGCCCATCAAGTTCGACGAACTCGGCATTGACGTGCTGCTCGCCGGCACGCAGAAGGCGTTCGCGCTGCCGCCGGGACTCGCGGTGTTCGTGGCCTCGCCAGCGGCGCTCGCCAAGGCGGCGACGGCCAAAGATCGTGGTTATTATTTCGACTTTGTCGAATTCCAGAAAAATGCCGAGCAAAGCATGACGCCGAGCACGCCGAGCATCGGACACATCTACGCGCTGTCCTCGAAGCTCGACGAATTTTTCGCCGAAGGCTTGGAAGCGCGCTATGCCCGCCACAGCAAGACGAACGCGCTCGTTCACGGCTGGGCGGCGAAGCACGGCTTCGCGCTGTTCCCGGAAAAGGGTTTTGAATCCGTCACGCTCACCTGCGTGAACAACGGCGCGAAGCCCGGCGGCCGCACGACAGACGTGGCCAAGCTGCAAAAACTGATGAAGGAACGCGGCTTCCTGATTGACGGCGGCTACGGCAAAATCAAAGGCACGACGTTCCGCCTCTCGAACATGGGCGATGAGACCGAGGCCAGCATCAACACGCTCATTGGCGCGCTGGACGAGTCCATGAAGCTGATTTGATTTAGGTTGGGTTTGTTTGGAGAGCCGGCGATGACGCAAGTCATCGCCGGTTTTTCTTTTCGCCTAAAATTATTCCAGCCAGACTAAACCGTGCAAACCGACTCCGGCTACCAACTCGTCCGCCTCAACAACGGCATCTGCTCCGTGCGTTCGCTGGCGGATCACGAGACGTTTCATCCGGTCGTGGGACCGGTAGCGGAAGCCGAGGCACTTTACGTCAATCAGCTTCAACTCCGCCAACGCATCCAGAATACCACCGGCGAATTTGTCATCTGGGACGTCGGCCTGGGCGCGGCCGCCAACGTGCTCACGGCGTTGCGCGCCATGCGAGACATTAACAGCCAACTTCGCGTCATCAGCTTCGACCACACGCAGGCACCGTTGGAATTTGCGCTGAAGCACGCGCGCGACCTCGGCTATTTTGGCGGTTACGAAGAACCGTTGGCGGGATTGCTGCGCGCACAAAAGATGACATTTCAAAATGGCGAGCAGACGGTGAATTGGGAATTTCAGCTTGGCGATTTTCCGGCGTGGCTCGATTCTCACGTGGTGGGGCGAAACTCCCGGCGAGCCGCTCAAAGTATATCGAGCCCGGCTCGCGAGGACGCTCGCCCCATCACATTTCCGCCCGCGCCCCACGCCATTTTGTTCGACGCGTATTCGCCGGCGAAAAACCCGGCGATGTGGACGCTGCCGCTGTTCACGAATTTATTTAAGCTGCTCAATCCGCAGCGGCCTTGCACAATGCCGACGTATTCGCGCAGCACGATTCTCCGCGTGACGCTGTTGCTGGCGGGGTTTTATGTCGGCGTCGGCCACGCCACGGGTATGAAGGAGGAAACTACCATTGCCGCCAACCGGCTTGACCTGATCACCGAGCCACTGGGGCAACGCTGGCTGGAGCGTGCGCAGCGTTCGCACAGCGCAGAACCGATGACCGATCCGGTGTATCGCACCGCGCCCTTGAGCGTCGGGTCGCTGGAAAAGCTGCGGGCGCATCCGCAGTTTCAGACGACCATTCATTCCTGACGAGTCGGCGTTTGACACCCCATACCTCCCTTCCCTAGTCTTTGCGCGGACAATGTCGCTGGCCTCAGATCAGCGGTGCTGACACGTGAGGGACGATGCAACTCAAACCCTGAATCATTATGATCGGACTCTTCATATTCGCCGTTTACCTCACCATCGTCGTCGCCGTCATCGCCGGTTTTTGGAAGGTGTTTGCCAAAGCCGGCCAGCCGGGTTGGGCAGCCATTGTGCCCATCTACAATCTCATCGTCCTGCTGCAAGTAGCCGGCAAGCCGCTCTGGTGGTTCATCCTGTTTCTAATTCCCATCGTGAATCTGGTCGCGGCCATTTTGGTCGGCATCGCCGTCGCCCGAAACTTCGGCAAGGGCGAAGCCTTCGGCATCGGTCTCGGTTTGCTGGGTTTTGTCTTCTACCCGATCCTCGGTTACAGCGACGCGCAATACCAGGGCGCGCAGTCGTAAACCTAATCACCATTTGCTTTCCCGCCGTCGTCGCGTTGAAAAACGAACGACGGCTTTTTCGCTTTTGAACTTTCGCCGGCGCGAAAATTTTCTACACTATCCAAATGAACGTCTTTGTCACCGGCGGTGCCGGTTATATCGGATCGGTTTGCACAGAGGAACTCCTCAACGCCGGACATCAGGTCACGGTCTATGACAACCTCACCGAAGGTCACCGTTCGGCGGTGGATCCCCGCGCAAAATTCATCCTCGCCAAGCCCGAGGTCGAGGGCAACATCCTCGAAGCCGTGAAGTCAGTGAAACCCGACGCCATCCTGCACTTCGCCGCGTTCGCGCTCGTCGGCGAATCCATGACGAACCCCAAGAAATATTTCCACAACAACTTCGTCAATGCCCTCAAGCTCGCCGATGCCGCCGTGGAATGCGGCGTGAAGAAATTCGTCTTCAGCTCCACCTGCGCCACCTACGGCCCGCCGGATCGCGTGCCGATGACGGAAGATTTGCCGCAGCGCCCCATCAATCCCTACGGCGAATCCAAGTTGATGTTCGAGAAGGCGCTCATCTGGTATCAGCAGATTTACGGGCTGGAGTTCATTGCGTTCCGCTATTTCAACGCCGCCGGCGCGAGCGAACAGTTCGGCGAACATCACCGCATTGAGACGCATCTCATCCCGAACGTGCTCGCCGTGGCGCTGGGCCAGAAGTCGCATCTGGAGATTTACGGCACAGATTATCCGACGCCCGATGGCACGTGCATCCGCGATTACATCCACATCAAGGATCTGGCGCAGGCGCACATCCTCGGCCTGCAGCCGGGCAAGAGCGGCTTCTTCAACCTCGGCAACGGCGATGGCTACTCGGTGAAGGAAGTTATTCAAATGTGCGAAAAAATTACCGGCAAGAAAATCGCGGCGGTTGAAAAGCCCCGTCGTCCCGGCGATCCGCCCCGACTCGTGGCGGCGGCGAACAAGGCCATCACCGAACTCGGCTGGAAGCCACAATATCCCAAGCTGGAGGACATCGTGAAGACCGCCTGGGCCTGGCATGTCAAACATCCAACCGGCTATTCTGATTGACACCGAAACCATTTTTACTATTTCATCGAGGCACAGAGCGAATCGAATCAACCCACTACTGATAAAAATATGAATTCAAATAATCATCCGGCTGCTTACGGCTACCAACCCCGCGCCGCCACCCCGTTTTACCAGCCCAAACCGATGGTTCAGGAAGACACCCTCGCCGCCGGCTTGGTGGATATTGAACGCAAGTCGTTCGCCGTTGCCTTGAAGGATAATCCGCGCGGAAGGTTCCTGCGCATCACGGAGAAAAACGGCTCGCGCCACGCCACCATCATCATCCCCTCCACCGGCTTGAAAGAGTTTCAGCAAGTGCTGGCGGACATGATTCAGGCGGACGCCGACATTCCGCAGAAGAATCCGGCTCCATAACAGTCCTGCCCGCCTCGGCTCAACACCGCGCGCAATAACCGCCGGCGAAGCGCGGGTTCCGAAAACGCCGCCATCCATTCTGGACGGCATCTGGAGTCACCCGCCGTCCAAGCTGGCCAGGCAATCTGGTTCGCCCACAAGCTACGCGGGCTGCTTCAGCCAGAAGCAGCCCTCAGTGTTTTGAGTCAGACCAAAATTTGCCCATGCAAAAATTCACTCATTATCCCCTGTTCGTTTTCATCCTCTCGTTTATTGCGTTGTGGCTCGCGGCGCTGCTGGGAAGATTGGCGCTGCGGGGACCGCACAAGCCGGACAAGGAATTGCGGGAGGACTTCGGCATCATCCTCGCCGCCACGCAGCCAAACCCCATCACCGCACCGGCCGTTTCCGGCATGAATGACGCTTTAAATGCGCAAGGCTATGCGCAGGCGAGGTTCTGGAACCGGATTCCGCTTTCGGCGTGGAGTTTGATCGGAGCCATCACTATTGGCTGTAATTTTCTGGTCGGTTATGGCTCGCGCAGCGTCACCGCGGGATTCCGGCTGCTGCCGATTCTGCCGCTGCTGGTGTCCATTTCGCTCATGTTCATCGCGGACATAGACGCACAGCGCCATGGCATCATCCGCGTGAAACCGCAAAATCTAATGAGCCTGGAGGAATCCTTGAAACCACAAAGCGCGACTGGGACAGCCGGCCAGGCCGCAACGCCATAGCCCATCGGCACCTTAAAAAACAACCACCTAACGACTGGTTTTGCCGATGGCCGATTGTTAGTTTCCTGCACATGAATTGGATCACCATCGTTTGGCCCATGGTGGCGGCGGCTTGCCTGACGCTGGCGCTGATTCATCTGCGCATTGCGTTCGGGGATGGACGGCGCGCGCCGCATTTATTCTTTTCACTCGCCGCCGTGGCGGTGGCGGTCATCAGCTTGTTGGAGCTGACCCTGCTTTGCACCACGGAAGTGACAGACTATGACCGCATTTTGCGCTGGTCCTCCATTCCCATCGCCGTCATGGTCATTTCCGTGGTGGGCTTTGTCCGGACCTTTTTTGGCACGGGCCGCAACTGGCTTGCCTGGCCGGCGGTGGCGCTGATCTTCCTGTCGCAACTGGCCAACTTCATTTCGCCTGTCCCGGCGGTGCGTCACGCGGTCGCCATCCACCGGGTCCAGACTTACGGCGGAGAATGCTTCACGGTGCCGACCATTGCCAGCAGTCCCTGGACCGCGATCGAAATTGCCAGTGTGATTCTGGCGGTAATTTTCGTTTTGGACGCCTCGATCGCGCTATGGAAAAAAGGCGAGCGACGTCGCCCGCTCATTGTCGGCGGCGGAATTATTTTCTTTTTCTGCGCGTCCAGGGGCCACGCGATTCTGGTCGAGAAAGGGCTGGTGCAGACACCGTATCTGGTCAGTTTTGCTTTCCTCGGCGTCATCCTCGCGATGGGGCACGAATTGAGCGCCGACGTGCTCCGGGCGGCGACGCTGGCCCGCAAGCTGCGCGAGAGCGAACGACGTTCGGACCTGGCGGCGCGCGCAGCGGCGCTGGGCTTCTGGACGTGGGATATGGCCCGCGACGAAATCTGGGCCTCGGCGAACGCCCGCACCATCTTCGGCCTTTCCGCTGATGAAAAACTGAACCTGCTGCGCTTCCTGGACCTGGTGCATCCTGAACATCGCGAAGCGGTGCGAAACACCATCGAAAAGGCGCTGGCTGGGAACGGTGACTATCAGGCGGAATATCAGGTGGAACTGCCCGACGGACGGACGCGCTGGATCGCCGCGCACGGGCGCACGGAGTTCACCGCCGACCACAAGCCGGAATTCATGAGCGGCGCGGTGGTGGACATCACCGATCGCCGGCATTCGGAGCTGGAATTGCAACAGTTGCGCAGCCAGTTGGCGCACGCCGGGCGTGTGTCGGTCATGGGCCAACTGGCGGCGGCGATGGCGCATGAATTAAACCAGCCGCTCGGCGCGATCTTGAGCAATGCGGAGGCGGCGGAACTTTTTTTAAAGCAAAATCCCCCGGCCCTCGACGAGCTGGCCGACATCTTGACGGACATTCGCAGGGACGACGAACGGGCCGGCGAAGTCATCCGCCGGATGCGGTCCTTGTTGCGCCGGCAGGAAATGGCGCGCGAGCCACTGGCGATCAATCCGCTGGTCGAGGAGGTGTGCCGGCTGGTCAGCGCCGAAGCGGCGTTGCGGCAGACCACGGTCGCCTTGGAATTAACGCGGCAGCTGCCGCTCGTTGAAGGCGACCGCATCCATTTGCAACAGGTGTTTCTGAATCTCATCCTGAATGCGATGGAAGCGATGACCAAGCATTCCACCGTGAAACGCGCGATCATGGTGCGCACCCGACACACCAGCGAGGGTGAGGTGGAAATTTCCGTGGCGGATTCCGGTCCCGGCATCGAACCGGCCAGCCTGCCGCGCCTGTTCGAACCATTTTTCACGACCAAGGAAAGCGGCATGGGCATGGGACTGGCCATCTGCCAGCGAATCATTGAGGCCCATGCCGGGCGCATCCGGGCGGAGAATCTGCCGGGCGGCGGCGCAATTTTTCATGTCACGCTGCCGGCCCAAACTGCGGAGAACAAAATGTGAACGCCACCCAGCCGACCATTTTTGTAGTGGACGACGACGCGTCGTTCCTGACGGCGGTGACGCGGCTGTTGCGGGCCGGCGGATTTGTCGTCAAGACTTTCAAATCCGCCGATGAGTTCGTGAAAAATCCACTGCCAGATTCGCCGGGCTGCGTCATCGCGGATCTCCACATGCCGGGCATGAACGGTCTGGGATTGCAGGATTCGCTGGCCGCCGCCGGCGCGCCGCTGCCCATCATTTTCCTGACGGGTCACGGCGATATTCCGACTTCGGTTCACGCGATGCGCAAGGGCGCGGAGGATTTCCTGACCAAGCCGGTGAACCGGGAAAAATTGTTCGACGCGGTGCAGCGCGCCCTGGCCCGCAACACCCGCGAGCGCGAGGCGCACACGAAGCACCGCGAGTTGCGCGAACTCTACGAAACACTCACCCCGCGCGAACGCGAAGTCCTGACACACGTCATCACCGGCCGGTTGAACAAGCAGATCGCCGGCGACCTCGACACGAGCGAACGGACCATCAAGGCGCATCGCGCCAATCTCATGGCCAAGCTTAAGGTGCAATCCGTGGCCGAACTCGTGCGGCTGGCGCAGGCGCTGGGAATTTAGCACGCACCTGCAAACTCCGGGGTTCTTCGTAGTATTGCACCAAAGGACAATAGCCGGCTGCGCCGGGCATCCGCTACTCTCAACGTGAGCTGAAAACTCCAGCTCATCAGAATTGAGTGGAAACCAAATTCATGTCGCGGTGGTGGATGACGACGAAAGCTTTGCCCGGGCGATCGGGCGTTTGCTGCGGGCGGCCGGTTTCGGGACGGCCATCTACCATTCCGCCGAAACCTTTCTGCACAACCACGCCGCCGGGCCGATTCATTGCCTCGTGCTCGACGTGCAATTGGGCGGGATGTCCGGGCCGGAGTTGGGCCGTCACCTGGCCGAAACGGGCGCAAACATTCCCGTCATTTTTGTCACGGCGCTGGAAGCAGGCGAGCCCAGCCAGGAAGCCCGACAAATCGGGTGTTCGAGTTTGCTGCACAAGCCGGTTTCCGGCCGGGTCCTCGTCGAAGCCATCCGTCAGGCGGTCAATTCAGCCGCAAAATTGAAACCTGTGTAACCCTCAAACAACCAATCAAACCAAACAAACAGAAATGAAATCCTCCCTGCTCAACTACGGATTCAGCGGCTTAAGCCTGCTTGCCAGTGTCGTGGCTTTGCCAGTCGCCAGTTCGACGGCCCGCGCCACCGAGGCCAAACAACCCAACATCGTCCACATCGTCGCCGACGACCTCGGCTGGAGAGATGTCGGCTTCAACGGCTGCACCGACATCAAGACGCCGAACATTGACAAGCTGGCTGAGAACGGCGCGAAGTTCACGCAGTTCTATGTGCAGCCGATGTGCACACCCACGCGCGCGGCGTTGATGACGGGGCGTTATCCGTTTCGTTACGGCCTGCAAACGATCGTCATCCCCGGACCCGCCGGTTACGGCCTGGCCACCAATGAATTTCTCATGCCGCAATGCCTGAAGGACGCCGGTTACACCACGGCCATCATCGGCAAGTGGCATCTCGGCCACGCGGACATGAAGTATTGGCCCAAGCAGCGCGGCTTCGACTACCAATACGGCGCGATGATCGGCGAACTGGATTACTACACGCACAGCGACGCCGGCGTGCTCGACTGGTTCCGCAACAACAAACCCGTGAAGGAAAAAGGCTACACCACCCAGCTCATCGGCAACGATGCGGTGAAATACATCAATGCGCAAAACGCGGACAAACCATTCTATCTCTACCTCACCTTCAACGCCCCGCACACGCCGTATCAGGCGCCGAAGGAATATGTGGACCGCTACCCGAACATCGCCGACCCCACGCGCCGCACTTACGCTGGCATGGTCACCTGCCTCGACGACGAAATTGGCCGCGTTGTTGCCGCGCTCGACAAGAAAGGGCTGCGCGACAACACGCTCATCATTTTCCACAGCGACAACGGCGGCACGCGCAACGCGATGTTCGCCGGCCAGATGGCCGACTTGTCCAAAACCAAGTTGCCATGCGACAACGGCCCTTATCGCGATGGCAAGGGATCGCTCTTTGAAGGCGCTTGCCGCGTGGCTGCCTGCGCCAACTGGCCGGGTCACATCAAGCCCGAGACCGTGGACGGCATCATCCACGCGGTGGATTTCTATCCCACATTCGCCGCACTGGCTGGGGCCTCCACCGCCAAGTGCCAGCCGCTTGATGGCGTGAACGTCTGGAGCACCATCGCCGAGGGCCAGCCCTCGCCACGCACCGAAGTTGTTTACAACGTCGAGCCGTTCCGCGGCGCGGTGCGTGAAGGCGACTGGAAACTCATCTGGCGCTCGCTGATTCCCACAAGTGTTGACCTCTACAACCTCGCCGAAGATCCCTACGAAAAAAGCAACGTCGCCGCCGCGCATCCCGATAAAGTGGCCGCGATGCAGGAGCGCATTAACGCGCTGGGCCGGGAATCCGCCAAGCCGCTGGCGCTGATTTACATTGCCGGCGTAGGCTTGAAGCACGGCAAGCCCAACATGGCCTCCGCGGACGGTAAAGGCCCCGTCATGGCCGAGGAGGACGGCCACTCGATCACCGACGAAGGCGTCGGCGAAGTGGAAACCGAGGCCAGCCATTGATTTGCCAGCCCTACGTTCCCGCGCCCGCCAACGCAGGTTCCTCCGGTGTTGACGGGGCGGGCCAAGGTATAAATCAGATAACAACCAACCAAAATAGAACCATGAAACTCAAAAATCTTTTCATCCACGCCTCGGCCCTGACGCTGGCGGCCGCCATCGCCCATGCCGAAGAAGGCGGCAGCGGACACTATGCCCCGGGCGCCACGGCGGATTTCATTGACGCATTGCCCGGCAAGCCCGCCCTCGTGGCCGCCAATGCGTTCACCTTTTATCACGGCAGCGCGACCCCGCCGATTGACTTCGCGGGCAACCTGACCGTGAACGCCAAGGCCGATTTGTATGCCGACTCGATCTTTGCGCTGTATGAAACGCCGTTGACACTGCTCGGCGGCAATTACGCGGTGGCCACGGTCATTCCCTACGTCTGGCTTAAAGTGGATGGTCGCGTCGGGCCGATCAAAGTGAGTGATTCCACGTCCGGGCTGGGCGACATCCAACTGGTTCCCTTCATCCTCGGCTGGACGAACACCTCGGACATGAAATACGATGTCCGCCTCGGCGTCTATGCGCCGACCGGAGATTATGAAAAAGGCAAGCTGGCCAATGCCGGGCGTAATTATTGGACGTTCGAGCCGACGGTCTCCTTCAGTTGGTTGAGTTCCAAGATTGGAACCGAGGTCACGGTCTTCGGCGCATTTGACATCAACACGGAAAACAACACCACCGACTACACAAGCGGCACTTCGTTCCATATTGACGGCACGGTGGCGCAGCATTTCCCGCTGTTCGGCGGCTTTGCCGGCGTCGGCGCGGAGGGATTTGTCTATGAGCAGATCACCGGCGACAGCGGCAGCGGCGCGAACTTGGGGGATTTCGAAGGACATACCGTCGGCGTCGGCCCGGTGGTGTCTTACGCGCACAAGATCGGCAAGTTGGATTTTGCCGGCGAAGTGAAATGGCTGCCGGAAGTGGACGTGAGCAAGCGCCTCAAGGGTGATTACGTCTGGGTAAAGCTCGGCATCGTGTTCTGACCACAAGCCAACCAATCCGGGCTGGAAGTCTTTGACGGGCTTGCTACCTTCACCGCATCCGCCGCCGTGGACACGTCGGCGGATGAATCAATCGAAGGAACCGTAGCAATGAATGACGCCACATTTTCCCGCTTTGTCGTCGTCACATTTGTTGTGGCAGCCTTGAGCCTCCTGCCAACGGCCGCATCGGCGGATGTGCTCATTGGCACGAACGGCGAGCGCTTCATCGGCAAAATCATTCAGGAGACCGCAACGAACGTGGTGTTCGAGTCGGAGTTCGCCGGGCGGCTGACCTTTCCTTCGTCCAAAATCCGCGAACTGGTGCGGACTTCAGCGACACAACGGACCAATGCCGTCATCGCAAAAGCCGTCATCACGAATACACCCGCCACCAATCCCGCTGCGTGGAAGCCGCCCGGCGTGGGGACGGATGGCTCGGATTGGGTGCAGTTGAAATCCGGCGAGTGGCTGCGCGGCGAATTGAAATACATCCAAAACAAGGAAGTGGAGTTCGACAGCGACGAGATGGAGATGCAGACGCTGAAGTTGAAGGATGTCAGCATGGTTTATACGACGCACCGGGTGTTCACGCAGTTTGAGGATCAGAAGCCGGCTTACGGAAAAGTCGTCATCAGCAACGATCTGGTGATGGTGCAAGGTCCCGAACCGATGAGCCGCGATCGCGAGCAACTCATCGGCATCACGCCGAGCGGCGGCAAGACCGGCATCCGCAACTGGTCCGGCAGCGCCAACTTCGGGTTGAGCCTGCAATCCGGCAATCATCACCAGGCCACGATGATCACGATGGCGGAACTCGCGCGCCGCACGCCGAACACGACGCTGGATTTCAATTACCTCGGCAATTACAGCAAGGCGGACGGCGTGGAAAACGCGAACAACAACCGCTTTAATGCGACCTACGACATCCGGTTGAATAAAGACTGGTTCGTGCGTCCGTTGCAGTTTGAATACTACAACGACCCGCTGGCGAACATTGATTACCGGCTCACCGGCGGCGTGGGCGGCGGCTATTACATCTTTGATCGCACGGGACTTGAGTGGAAAATTTCCGCCGGTCCGAGTTTTCAATATACGAAATTTTCCAACGTCGGCACCAACGAGGCGGAAACCGCCTCCACCCCGGCGGGCGTGTTGAATTCGTATTTCAAAACCGACATCACGAAGCGGCTGACATTTATTCAATTGTATCAAAGCACCTTCACGAAAGCGGAAGCCGGACAATACACGCATCACACCGTGACCACGCTGGAGTTCGAGATCAAGCGGCACCTGAATCTGGATGTCTCGCTCGTGTGGGATTATCTGCAGATGCCCCAGCCCAAGGCGGATGGCACCATTCCGCAAAAGAGCGACACATATCTCACCGTGGGTTTAGGCGTGCGGTTTTAAATTGCCTCCGCAGTCGCAGCCCGGCTCCACCCCAGGTGTAAAAACCAACTGCATTTTATCGCGCCTCGTTGAATCTTCATGAATAAACCGACTGCGAGCGTAGCCTTATCCGGCAGCAGGTTGAGCTGGTGCACGGGCTAGGACCGGAGCCGTCATCCAGTCGTTCGGGACTGCTAGAGATGTCATTCGCAAGTTGATTCGTTTGTTTCACTGCGTGAACCAGAAATGTCGGACACGTCATTGGTAAAAAAACCGGGCGGCGAACGTGTTCGCCGCCCGGCTGGTTTAACCGGCTTTGATTCCGGGTTTAATATTTCAACCGATAGAACACCGTCGGCTGGGCCGGGTTCAACGTGATGTTGGTGGAGTTGATGCTCGTGCTGCCGGGCACATCCACCCAGTTGGTGCCGAGGCCGGTGGTGAGGCTGTTGGTTTGCATCTGCAGCATCCAGCCCTGACCCGCCGGCCAGGAGAGCGTGAGCGTGTTGCCGCTGACGCTGTTCGTGATGGTTGCCGGGCCGCTGGGTCCGACCGAGAGCACGCTCAACACACCGTTGGTGAAGCCGAACGTGGCACCCGAAACCGTGCTTTGGACACTCGCAAAGTTGCTCGTGTTCGTCGCACCCGCGCCACTGAACAATTGGAATTGCTGTCCAGCGGTGAAGGAACCGGCACCGATGATCTTCAACACGCCGCCGTAGGTGACGTTCGCACCAGCGATGACCAGCCCATTTGTGGGCGTGGTGCCATTCACATTAAACACGTTGGTGGAACCTGCATTCAGCGTGATGTTGCCGTTGACCGTTAGCGCGCCCGCCCCAATGTTAGAGGGGATCAATCCAGCGCCGCTGTTGACCACCAACGCTCCCGCGATGGTGCCCTTGCCACCAATTCCGCCGCCATTGACGGTGGTAATGCCAGTGTAGGTGTTGGTGCCGTTCAGAAGCAGCGTGCCGTTACCGGTCTTGGTCAAGGCACCCGTGCCACCCAATATGCCTGGGACAGTTGGGGTCTTGCCATTGCTGTCAAGCGTAGCACCCCCGGGCAGGATGTTGACCGTGAAGCCACCGCCAATGAAGTTGGCATCGCTGGCCGTGGCTTTGAGCGTGCCGTTGGCAAAGTTCAGGGTGCAGTTGGCCTTGCCGACAATCGCATCCACCGCCACCACGCCGCCATTGGTGATGTTGAACGTGGTTGTGCCGCCGGCGGTGGCGTTCCGATTCAGATCAATATAGGACCCGCCGGCTGCGGTGCCCTGCAGCAAACCTTCCACGTTCACCACGCGGATGCCGGTGTTGTTGCCTTCATTGATCTGCATATCGGTTCCGGCATTGAGATTGAGCGTGCCGCCGCTCTTGATATTAACCGTGGCGTCAATCGAGTTATACCTGCCCACGGTCATCCACCGCGTGACGGTTGAAGCAACGTTCACGATGCCGCCACTCTCGATGTTCAGCGTGCCATAGGAACCCCAGCCACTACTGCCTTCTCCGGAACGTCCAACCTGGAGATCGTTTTCCGAGTTCACGACACCGCCGTTGGCAACGGTCATGTCACCCTTAACTCTGGAAGTGGCAACCGCGGTAGGATTACCACCAGAACCGGCACCACCAGTGCCGACCATAACATTGCCTGCGCTCAGGGTGGCGTTCGAAATGATCGCCGTGCCGATGGAACCGTTGGGTTGGGCCGTGTTATTGTCCTGCATGGCGCCGACCCAATAGTTACCGCTGACGTTAGCCGTGCCGCCGGTTTGATTCCAATGACCGGTGCCACCCCAACTGCTTACCCAGACGCTGCCCGTTATACGGAGAGTTCCGCCTGTCATGTTGAGTGTGCCAGTGTGGCTGTCGTCCACACCCAAACCGAGGGCGTAATCATACCACCAGTTGCCGCCGGCGGAGAAGTTGTTGGTCACAGTGCTGGTGCCGGAGATGTTCAGCGTGCCCGCAGTGCCGCTAGAGGCAGCAAGGAGCATGCGGGGAGTGGTCAAGCTGCCGGTCCCGGTAACGCTGAGCGCACCTCCGCCATTCACCACAGCATCACCTGATCCGATGTAAGAACCGCTAACGGTCAATGTGCCGGTGCCGCTTTCGGTCAAGGTAGACCCGCCCGTGAGCGAACCAGTGACGTTTGCATTGCCGCCGGCATTCGCCGTGATTGCGCCGCCAATGGTGTTGCTGCCGCCCAACGAGAGCGTGCCATTGCCCGTCAGCGTCAAGGCATAAGCGCCAGAAACGTTACCGCTCAAGGTTGAGCTGGTATTCGTTGACGCACTGAGGGTTGAATTGGCCGTCAACGTGACCGCGCGCGCGCTGGTAACTCCGGCATCAAACCGCAACGTTCCACCTCCCAGTGCGACTGTGTTGGCGCTGTTGCCCAACGCATTGTCGTTGGTGATGATGAGAGTGCCTGCGTTAATAGTGTTGCCACCGCTGTAGGTATTTGCGGTTAGCAAGTAGAGTTCGCCTGCACCGGTCTTATTCAAAGCAGCTGAACCCCCGATGGATCCAGAGCCGCTGATCACGTAAGGGCTTCCGGCCGTAACGTCCAAGCTTGCGGGCACGACAGTCGTGGTGACGTTGACCCGATTGGTTCCGTCCGTGTTATAGCCGTAGTCGCCAAAGTTGACGTTGTCGCCAATAGTGTTGCCGAGATATTGCAGATATTTGGCATATGTGGTGAGGTCAGGTAGCCACCAGTTGGTGCTGGTGTTCACATCCCAGTTAATTGCCGGCGTGGAACCATCTTGCGTTCCGCGCCAGGTCAAGAGCTGACCGGCACTGGTTATATATAGATCCAGCGTATTGGCGGTCGCGTTGGTCAACACCCCGGTTACACCCGGAGGCAACGAACCAACCACGAAGCCGTTCGTATTCGCTATTCCATTTACAGCGTAAATCAGCGGAACCGTCATACCAGCCGTCAATCCAGTCCCCACGAGGTTGACAGTGGTCGTGGTGCCAGGAGTGAGGCTGCCGCTGAGACTCAACGCTTGGGCGGGTGTAGATGACAACGTGCCGTAGTTAATGGTTAGAGTGTTACTGCCACTAAAAGTCACATCGCTCGCCGAAACAGAATTAGCACCTCCGTTGTCCCCCAATGTGAGTCCGCCACCATTATTGACAACCAAACCACCATTGAAGAAGGAAACTGATGCATCCACGCTGAGCGTGCCGCTGTTCAGCGTTACCGGCCCGTTTCCGTAAAACTGCGCAGCGGTCAAATTACCGCCGCCTTGATTCGTTATCGAGCCGTAGCCGCCGACAATTCCAAGGCTAAGAGTGCCCGAAGAGCGATTGATGACCAGTATCCCGTTGTTGGCTACGTCGCCAACAATTGAACCGGTCGCCCCGCCGTTGCCGATCTGCAATGTGCCCGCCGAAATCGTGGTTCCGCCCGCGTAGGTGTTCGTGCCGGAGAACACCAGGGTGCCATCTCCGATTTTGTTGATTGCATTTCCCCCGTCTGCAGCGGTGCTAGCAATGAAGCCCTTATAATTGAGGGTCTTGCCAGCGTCCACTTCGATGGTCGCGCCGTTATGGAATCCGACATAGTTGGCGGTAACCGTGGAGTTCTCGGTCACATGCAGGTTCCCGTTGGTGTAGCGCCCAAACGTCCAAGAGCCCCAGTAGGTGTCTTCATTGGTGCTGGCGAGCGTGCCGCCGGCAAGTGTCATTGGGCCGACATTCACATCACCGCCGTCTTCTTGCGCCACACCGCCAGCCAGGACCGTAATCGGCTTCGCCTGCGAACCATCCCAGCCAAACAACCCATTGGCACCGGTCTTCAATGTCGCGCCATTGCTAACCGTGATGCTGGTGACATAACTAAATGTGCCATTGTTGGCCGCATTGCCAGGATTGGCAGAGAGCGTGCCCGCGCCAAGTTTAACACTGCCCGTGAACGACGGATTACGAGTGTTCATCACCAAGATGCCCGAACCGGACTTTTTCAGGTCGCCAGCGCCTGAAATCGTTCCCGCATTCGTCTGGTTCGCAGAACTGGCGTGATCAAACGCCGCTCCGGCAGCAACAGTAATCGCTCCACCGTAGGCGCCCGCGCCCCACTGGGCTGCGCCGCCAATCGCCACGGTGCCGGCGTTGATGATCGTGTTGCCGGTGAACGTGGGGATCGAGACCGCCAAGGTCTGGGTCCCGGCGGAATTGTTGGTCAAGCTGCCGGCCAGCGACAGGGTGCTGCTATTCGTCGTGCCGACCGTGAAGTTGCCTGCCGTATTGTCAAAGGTCAGGCTGGTCACGCTGTAATTATTATCCACGTTTGGCGTAAGCCCGCTTGTCCCGGCAAAGGTAACGGCATCTCCTGCAAGCCCGGGCGCAGCCGTGGTCCAGTCAGCGTTGTCACTCCATTTACCGTTGCCAACACCCGTCCAAACCTCATTCCTTAAGTTGACCTGCAGCGATGCCACGGCGCCTCCCGAGAGCGAGTTGTTGTCCGTAACCGTAACGTTCAACGATTTGCTGCCGGCGGTTGTGGTCGAGCTGACTGCAAAGGTGTTGGTATAGACATTCGGCGTAGCCGACAGGTAGAGGGGAGCCGAGGCTGAGCCACCAATCTGAGTCAGATTAACCGTCACACTGGTAATACTACCGCTGCCCGGTGTGACCGTGGCGGAGATGGTGGTGGACTGGTTACGCACTACCGTGCTGGGCGAGGCGCTAGCGGTCACCGTCGGCGCCGTCAACGAGATATGATGCAGCACCACGTTGTTGCCACTGGTGGCGATCACAAAGCTGGCCGAATTGGCCGGCGCGGTGCCAAGAAACACCAGCGACGGCGTGGAGGACATGGTAAGGGTGCCAGTGACTTGGAACAAAACGTAGTCGTTGACTGTATCCAGATTGGCCGAACCGCTCAAAGCGCTGATGTTAATCGCATCGCTGCTGCTCAGCGTCAAATTACCCATCACCACAACCTGATCGTTGCCACTGGTGCCGCTGGTGCTCAAGTCAAGCGTAGCACCGCCGCCGGCGCTCATGTCGAGGTTGTTGTTGAACGTAAGCGTGCCAACGGTTCCGTTGGTGGCCGGAATCACCATCATACCCGCAGCGCCGGTGGCGTTACCATTAACCGAGCCGACACCAGAAATCGGGTTTTGGATACCGACGGTAAGAGCAGACACATCCAGTGTCTTGCCGGAGGGAATGATCACCCGGCTCGCCAGTGTGGCGGTGCCGCTCAAGGCGAGCGTGCCGGCGCTGATGGTGGTGTTTCCCGTGTAAGTGTTGGCGCCTGAAAGCGTGAGCGCGCCAAGACCAAGCTTGGTCAGCGAGCCAGCGCCCTGAAGCGCTTGGGCAATGGTGATGTCATATCCGGCCGTGTCGATATTCGCCCCACCGCTTTGCACGTTGGCCGCAGTCAAAATCCGCATGAAATCTGTGTTGCTGGCTGAAGGCTTAAGCGTGCCGCCGTTGAAATTAAAGGTTCCCGTGCCCAGGTTGTTGGAAATGGACCCAACTGAAAGCGTGCCACCCACCAGATTCACCGTGCCAACTGAGCCTGCATTCACGCCGATGACCAGCGACGTGTTGTCAGCTGTCACCGTGCCGTTGGTGAGATTCAGAGTGCCAGTGCCGCCCTCGCCAACATACAAGCTCCCGCCGGAATAAAGGCTGCCGCCGTTTACATTCAGCGTGCCCTGCGAACCACCAGATGAACCAATAACCGTTGTGCTTGTGCCGTTGTTAAGCTTGGTGACTGTGCCGCCGTTGAGGTTGTAGGTGCCGACGGAACCGCTGTTGCGGCCGATAACGAACCACGTGGTGTTGGTGATTGCCCCGCCCGTTTGGGTGGTGGTTCCAATTCCGGATCCACCAGTCCAAACCTCGCCTCCCGCTGTAATGGAACCGCCACTCATGTTGAGGTAAGCGGAACCTGCGGTGTTGGCGCCCCAGAAATCAGAACCAACCTCGAAATTGGCACTCACATTCACAGCGCCGTTATCAAGATTGAAAGTGCCCGTAGTTGCCGTCTGGCCGTTAGGCTTGATACGAATATTTTGCGCATCAAGATGACCCGTGGTGTTCATATTCAAAACGCCGGTCGAATTGTAAAGGCCCACCATCGTATTATTGTTGCCGGCCGCGTTTTGAGACACGAAACTCCCGCTGCCCAGACCATACCCCGTAAAGGTGCCACCAGCGGCTGTGGTATCGGCAATGTTGAGGGTGGCATTACCAGCCCAATCACCAACAAAGGACCAATAAACATTAGATAACGTGCCCGAACGCACATCAATCCGCCCCGTAGACGATGGGTTAGCAGTGGCGATTTTTATATCATTCGGAATGACGGTATTGTTTGCGGTGACGATCGGATACGCGGTCAGAGTATCGACTTCGCCGACGCCTCCCGAAGGATCCGAGTCCCAGTTGGACAGATTATCCCAATTGCTATCAGCGGCGCCTCCGGTCCAGAGGGACGCAGAACTGATGGACGGCAATGCAGCCAAGCTCAAAACGAGGACGGATATTTTATACAGGCTTGAATGGGTTTTCATACTGGAACAGATTTGACGGATGGATTTGACATGGCCTTCACAAAAAGGCCACGCGGTTGAGGGATGCGAGGGATGGGTTTTCATAACAGGGTGCGACTGGCTTTGGGTTGCATTAGACTACTACTAACGGGTGCGGTGCGCTAAACGCCGAGATTGCGGGCAGGGCTTGAACAGCAAAATCCGCACCGGTGACGACACGGATTATCGGCGCATTAGCACTCAACATAGGAATTACTGAAGAACCTAAAGTAACTCCCTATTTGCGCCTACCCCTCAATTGAGGGGGCATCTGCTACTTATTGCAAACC
>Ga0207702_10001255_pt1 | contig 25575 bp, 20 predicted proteins | sample KBSCornC62_FD_184302 | JGI IMG/M metagenome (GOLD analysis project Ga0207702, IMG submission 184302) | Corn rhizosphere microbial communities from Kellogg Biological Station, Michigan, USA - KBS Corn C6-2 (SPAdes) (version 2) | ecosystem: Host-associated > Plants > Roots > Rhizosphere > Soil ...
TGCGGCACAAAGTCAACTGCCTTCCTACATGCCAGGCAATCCTACCTACCGTAAGGTGAATCCGGCGGACGCGCCGATTTTGATTTTGTCGCTCACTTCCGACACGATGACGCTGCCGCAGATGTATGACTCCGCGGATTCAGTGCTATCCCAGAAGTTGGCCCAGGTGAGCGGAGTAGGCCAGGTCTTTGTTGGCGGAGCCGCGCGGCCGGCAGTTCGCGCCGAGGTAAATCCAAATCTGCTGAATAAGCTCGGGCTAGGCCTGGACTCGGTTCGCAATGCCCTCGGTGCGGCTAACGCGAATCGCCCCAAAGGCGATGTTGCCAATGCCGTCAACGCCTGGGCAATCACCGCCAACGACCAGATCAAAGTTGCCAAGCAGTACGAGCCTCTGGTAATCGCCAGCAACAACGGTGGCACTGTAAGGCTAGGCGATGTCGCGAGTGTCGTCGATTCGGTCGAAGACGCGCGCGTGATTGGCCTGGCGGCGCATGGCACGCGCGATCAAAACATCTCCGGAAAGCCCGCCGTTCTCATCATTGTCTTTCGCCAACCCGGGGCAAACATTATCGACACGGTCGATCGCGTCTATTCGCTGATGCCGGAGCTCGCGAATTCCATCTCCCCCGCCATCCATATCGACGTGGTGATGGACCGCACGACCACGATTCGCGCGTCCGTGCATGACATTGAAATCACCATTCTGATCTCGGTGGCTCTGGTGATCATGGTGGTGTTCCTATTTCTGCGCACCGTCCGCGCAACCATCATTCCCAGCATCGCAGTTCCCTTGTCGCTGATCGGTACGTTTGCCGTCATGTATGCCTGCGGTTACAGCCTCGACAACTTGTCGCTGATGGCGCTCGCCATTTCGACCGGCTTCGTGGTAGACGATGCGATCGTGGTGCTCGAAAACATTACTCGCCACATTGAAGCAGGAATGACGCCGATTGCCGCAGCCTTTCGCGGAGCGCGAGAAATTGGCTTCACCGTGCTCTCGATGAGCACGTCGCTGGTGGCGGTGTTCATCCCCATCCTGATGATGGGCGGAATTGTGGGTCGGCTGTTCCGTGAGTTTGCGGTGGTGCTGAGCGCGGCCATCGGAGTGTCTCTGCTGATTTCTCTCACTACGACTCCGATGATGTGCGCACAGATACTGCACCGGCCGGAAGAAGATACCCACGGACGCTTTTATCGCTTCTCGGAAGCGGTGTTCAACGGTGTGTTGAGCCTATACCGCCGGGCCTTGACGGTGGTTTTGCGTCACCAATTCGCCACCCTTCTTGCGACTCTTGGAACCGCCGCTTTATCCATCTACTTGTACACGACCGTACCCATGGGATTTTTCCCGCAACAGGACACGGGCCGAGTCATGGGAAGCGTGCAAGCTGATCAGGACATCTCTTTTGCGGCGATGAAGGAAAAGATGGAGCGCTACGTGCAGATTGTGATGCACGATCCCAACGTTCAAACCATCGTCGGCTTCGCCGGGGGCAACACTGCGAAAAATCAGGGGCGCTTCTTCATCACGCTAAATCCGAAAGGACCCGAGCGCACCATCCCTGCCGACCGGTTCATCGGAGAAATGCGACGCAAGCTGGCTGCTGTGCCGGGCGCTACCCTGTTTATGCAGTCCGCCCAGGACCTCACCATTGGCGGCCGCATGGGCAATGCACAATACCAATACACCTTGCAGGGTGAAGATCTGAAGGAATTGAGTGCCTGGGCTCCCAGACTCCTACAAAAATTGCGCACCTTGAAGGAACTGCGCGACGTAAACACGGATCAGCAGGACCGCGGCCTGGATGCTGACGTCACTATCGATCGGGATACGGCGGCGCGCCTGGGGGTCACGCCTCAGGATATTGACAACGCCCTCTATGACGCCTTTGGGCAACGGCAGGTGTCCACCATCTACCGGCAACTGAATCAGTACCACGTGGTTATGGAGGTCGATCCGCGATATCAGACCACCCCGGCTGCATTGCAGGCGGTTTATGTGAAATCGTCGAACGGGCAAATGATCCCGTTGTCCGCCATTGCTAAGTTTGCCCCCTCGAACACTTCGCTCGCGGTGAACCACCAGGGCCAGTTTCCCTCGATCACCATCTCGTTCAATCTCGCCGCAGGAATTTCCCTTGGGCAAGCGACTCAAGCAATCGATGCCGCCGAACGGGAGATCCGGCTGCCAGCCAGCATTCACGCCAGCTTTCAAGGTACTGCGGCGGCATTCCAGCAGGCGCTTGCGAATCAGCCGGTGCTGATCTTGACGGCGCTGCTGACGGTTTATATCGTGCTCGGCATCCTCTATGAGAGCTACATTCATCCGATCACGATTCTATCGACCATTCCTTCGGCTGGAGTTGGGGCCCTGCTGGCATTACTGCTCACCCACAACGAGCTCAATGTGATGGGAATGATCGGCATTATCTTGCTGATCGGGATCGTAAAGAAGAATGCGATCATGATGATCGACTTCGCACTTGATGCCGAACGCCGCGAGGGTAAGTCGCCCCGCGACGCGATCTTCGAAGCCTGCATGCTTCGCTTCCGGCCAATCATGATGACAACCGCGGCAGCGCTACTGGGCGGACTGCCGTTAGCGCTGGGAACCGGGGTGGGATCTGAGTTGCGCCAACCTCTGGGTATCACGATCGTGGGGGGATTGATTCTGAGCCAGGCGCTCACCCTATTTACAACACCGGTCATTTACCTCTACATGGATCGCCTGCGCTGGTGGGTACTGGGGCGAAAACGCACTGCCCCAACCGGCCTCGAGCCAGCAGGCAGCCATGCGGACTAGAAGGCCGCCTCGCTCTTCAATCTCTTTGCTTCGCGCGAGCACCCCACTCAGGGGGGAGTTCTTCCTTATTCTGACCGGATTCTTGCCAAGCTCGTAGGTACAAGAGGCCGCATACATTTGCACAGATTATTTGGCTAATATTTCAAAAATCTCTGGCAGTCCGGCGGCAGACCATACATACATCAACAACCGTACCCACACTGCGCGAGATATTGGGACGCTAGTTTTGCGGATTCGCGGAAGCAGGGGTTGAACCCCCATTCTTTGTTGGGGCCGACTTTTGCTGCTCCTCCATATCTTCACGAAGCCTTTTGACAAGGTTGGCTATGCCTGTGTGGGTGCTCCAACTTGTGCCGACGTTCTTTGAGGCAGACCAAATGACTCTCTTGGACGAAGGTTGCCACACATCCAGGATAAAGTCGGATCGCCCGACGTTAACCCCTCCCGTGACACCGGGACTTATTACCGGAACGTACTGGCTCTCTCCCTTTTCGTACACGCGAATCACGAGGTCCGCATCCTTTATGTCCGACACCAGCGTAAAGCGTCCCCATTTTTCGAGTTCCTTGCGGCAGGGCTCCTCGAAGGGCGTTTCGTCAACCAACTGTTTCTTGATTAGGCTTTTGGTCTTCCAATAGCGGACGTGGCCGGAGATGATAAAAACCTTCTTTGCCTGCAGCATTGCTTGCATTGTGTCCGGCGACATCATGGCGTCCTGTGCCAAGGCGACACCGCAAAGAAGCAAAAGAATCGTCCATGTCATTGAAGCTCGCGCTGCTTTCACAAAGCTTCTCCTAGTGAGAACAGATTTGGGCGGGGTTCAACAAGTATGACTAGAAGGACCAAGGCCGCGGAAGATTACAAAGGTCATTCGCCTTAAATAGGCGATCTTCTGGAATTTCAAAGCATTTTCTATCCCCGCGAAGAAGCACCCACGCCGGTTTGCAATATCGGTTGGCAACGACACGAGAAAGGGATATACCAAGCCACCTCATCTGTTGCTTGGAAATCGGCGTCTCACTCAGCGGCTCGGGGGTTCCTCAGAACGTCTGAGATCGGCGACCCGCGCCGCAACTACCCTCCAACTTGTGTTCTTTCCACGTAAGACGAGCGTGGTGCGAATATCGCAGCCCTCTAGAGTAGGCACCGAACCAGGCGCAGTTGAAATGTCTTTTTGCGAAGCACCGTGAGTGTTCTTTTGCCTTCTGATACATATCCACAATCCACGTATCTGCGGACACCTTCCTTTGCACCCACAGTAGGCATTGCAGCGGTCCGACCGTTCGGAACATGAGGTATGCAGCTCGTTTGATGTTCTCGGGTCCAATCGCGTTCTGACCGATAGGCCCGTCCCAGGTTGCAGCGGAGTCAAAGAGCGACGCGTACATCTGAGCATTTTCTGAGTTTAATTGGCTTTGAAGTCGTTCCACTACGGTGCTAGCCAAATCACCTGCAAGAATGATGTTGCAACGATCGCTTGGAGTTTGCTGGGCTACGCAGCAGACCGCCAGAAACGAAACCAAGAGCAGCGAGAAACTCGTCTTCATTCCCCCCACCTCCCTCAGAGAGCGGAGAATAGCTGAGATGGCTACCGAATGGGCAATAAATCAATCCGAGGTTCCACAGTAAATTCAGCGAGCCGGAAAAAGCAAAAACAGAAGCGCCGGTGCGGGTGGAGTCACCAAAAGGAAGATTTAGATTCAACCACGCCTCAAGTTAGGCATCGGCGACAGAGCCGTGGTTCTGGAAAAGGTGTCAATTTCAACAACCCACACCGGAACCAGTCACGGTGATTCTTACCGCAATCTCGGGCAGGATGCCGTGGCAGGTTTCGAGAGCTTCACCCTGGACCTTGCAACATGACTTTTGCTTTGGGTGAACCGGTGCCGGTTGAGAAGGCGCGCTAATTTGATTGCGCCAATCCAAACTACTTCGATCGATGTCGGCCAAAAATGTGTGTCGGTGGTACACTGCCGCCGTTACTTTCGGAGACAAGAGATGCGTGCTTCTCTTTTTTATCGAATCGCTGCGGTGCTTCTGATGCTTTTCGCCGCCGGACATACATTTGGCTTTCGCCAGAACAACCCGGAGTGGGGAGCTGACGCTGTTCTTGGTTTGATGCGGTCCGTTCATTTTGACGCGCTTGGTTTCAATCGTACTTATTGGGACTTTTTCAGCGCGTTCGGATTCTTTCTCTCGGTGTTCCTTGTGTTCACGGGTGCTTTGGCGTGGCAACTGAGCCGCCTGCCGGCAGAGACGCTGGTACGAGTCCGCGGTATTGCGTGGAACCTCGTCGTTTGCTTCGCCGCGATCACTGCTTTGAGTTGCAGATTTGCTTTCACTATTCCTATCGTTTTCTCCGCCCTGATTACAGCCTGTTTGATCGCCGCCGCTTGGCTTTCAGCCAAGCCAATCGGCTGACATAAATCTCCGGTCAAGGTTGGCGAGAAATCGCCATAGGGCTCTCAAAACGGAACGTTCTTCAACAATACTGTTGCCCCTCTGATCGGATACGACAATGGCCGCGAACTGACGGATCCCAACGATCGCAAGAAATATGGCCTGGGCGAACAAACCCTCATGCGTCCTCTGGAGAGAAACTGCGTCGCCGGTTGTCAGGAGAACTATCTCCGCGCGCATGCGGATTGGATCGACATGGAAACGCTCGTCAGTACCACCCCCGACCAGATCGCGATTGCTCCGGGCTCGCTGCTGCGAATGGGAATCTAACGGGCGCCGCTACTTCGATTACAAGCTCGATCACGTTGCGCTGCGCTTCTGCTCGTTCCTTTCGGCGCGCTACGTGGTCGACCGCGAGGATTGGAAGGGCATCCAGCTCGAGGTGTATTACGACAAAGACCATCCCTGGAACGTGCCGCGGATGATGAAGTCGCTGAAGAAGTCGCTCGAGTACTACACCTCCAACTTCGGCTCCTATCCAAACAAGGAAGCACGCATCATCGAGTTTCCGCGCTCCATCGGCCGGTTCGCCCAGGGCTTTGCTGGAACCATGCCTTATTCAGAAGCGATTGGCTTCATCGCGAACCTAAATCATCCCGACGATATCGACATGGTTTATTACGTCGTGGCCCACGAGATGGGACATCAGTGGTGGGCACATCAGGTGGTGGGCGCCGACATGCAAGGGGCCACCTTCCTTTCCGAGTCCCTCGCCCAATATTCCGCGCTGATGGTGATGGAAACGGCCGCGACATGATGCGCAAGTTTCTGAAATATGAAATGGACAATTACCTTCGCTCTCGTGGCAGCGAGCGCCATAAGGAACAGCCGCTGGTCACGGTGGAAGCCGAGCAGGGATACATTCACTGTCGCAAGGCCAGCGTAGTTCTTTACTATCTAAAGGAAATGATCGGCGAAGATGCCGTGAATCGCGCGTTGCGCAAGGTAATTGCGCAGTACGCATACAATGCGCCGCCCTACCCGACTTCCTACGCCCTACTCGACGCTTTGCGCGAGCAGACGCCGCCTCAGTATCAATACTTGATTAAGGATCTGTTTGAAGACATTACTCTGTTCTCCAATCGCGCCACGGATGCCACAGCCGTGAAGCTCGGCGATGGCAAGTATGACGTGACCATCCGTGTCGAAGCGCACAAATACAAGGCAGACTCGAAAGGCAATGAAACCGAAGTCCCGCTCGACGATTGGATTGACATTGGCGCTTTCGCCAAGCCGGAGAAAGATCACAAGTACGGCAAAACGCTGTATCGCGATCGTGTGCACATGACGAGCAAAAGCGCCACCTTCACCTTCGTGACATCCGAACTACCCGACCAGGCAGGAATCGATCCCTTCCTCCTCCTTATCGATCGCGTGCCCGACGACAACGCGAGGAAGGTCACGCTCGCCTCCGCAGCAGATCATTGATGCCGGTGGTTGCTCCTGCCAACCGACTGTCTCTGGAGATGGTAGGCGCTTTCGCATTGACCGCCAGCGATCTTGATTGACCCCTAGCGACCTGTGGCGTAGGATTCGGCCCGGCTCAAGTTCTTGCGAAGATGCGTCTGACATGTGTGACTCGGGCCGTTCGAGTTTGAAACCAGCGAAAGGAGCAGAATTCTATGCGCCACTGGATGATGGTGATGTCCTTCTTAGTTTTGTGTGCCACTCTGTCTTCAGCACAGGGAAAGATTGCATCAGAGTGGAAGTGCCAGGGGCCTTCCGATCAGCACGGTATTGCGGTTCCGGACCGCGAGGGTCATAGCTACAACGTTTCTCAGGGCAAGTGTACCTCGGAAAAGGGGAGCATGGGCGGGGCGAAGGAACAGGAGGGCACGTACACTGAGTTTGGCGAGATGGCCGGTAACGCTGTCCAAAACCACGGCGTATTTGTGGTTACTCTTGCCGGCGGAGACAAGGTCTTCTACCACTATCACGGAACCCAGATTGTCAAAGAAGGAAATCTGGAGAGCGCTACCAACAAGTGGACCCTTGCAGGCGGTACTGGCAAGTACAAGACAGTCAAGGGGGAAGGAGGATGCACCGGCAAGGGTAATCCGGACGGCTCCTCCAACTGGCAATGTGAGGGCAGTTACTCTGGGACTAAATAATGTTTCGGACCCGGACCAGCTTAGAGCCGCTCCTCGGGGGCGGCTTTCTGTTGTGCCCCCTGCCTTTTCGCGAGGGACCGCCACCGGATGGCCGGAAAAGGCGCACAGAAAAATGCATAGGAGGTCTCTCCCCTGGCTTCGCCGATCATGGTCTGCAAGAGTGTTTTCGCGCGTTCTGCAGGCAGCCATCGCCAGGGACGGCCTACCATTGCATGCCGATGGTTTTCAGGCGAAGGTTCCTCTTTTTTGTTATGCTCGGGGTAGCGATGGGCGTGTGCCCGGCGCAGGGTTCTGTACTGCACACCCATGCCACGTTTGATTTTCACAATGGCTTCTGGGCCAATCTGCACCACTTCCTCTTCACGGCAGCACGAACATCGGCTGGAATCGGGGGACGACCGCCACTCGATCCTGTAGACGCGAAGGAATTGGACTCTGTTTCCGACAACGAACGTAGGGCGTGGAACACCGCACTTTCCTATTACGGTGCTGCTCTGGCACACCGGGACCTTCTGATGGATCGGGGGATGGAAGCTATTAAGAATGAGCTTGAGGACTCAGAGAATTCGCCGGACTTGAAAGATGCGGCACTAACACCCGAACTAAAGTCCATATTGTTAACGGCGGCACCGATCTATCGAAAGCACTGGTGGCCTCGCCATGAAAGAGCGAACCGCGATTGGATTACAGCCCTTAACCCGCTCGTTGGGCGTTATGGCAATTCGCTAATCACTGCGCTCGCCAAAATCTACGAAGTTCCCTGGCCGGAGCAACCTCTTCGGGTGGATGTGGTTGCCTATGCGAATTGGGCTGGGGCATACACAACCCTAGACCCAACGCGTCTTACAATCTCCAGCCTAAATGCCGGCAACCAGGGGACGGCGGCATTGGAAATCGTCTTCCACGAAAGCTCCCATGGCATGATGGGTCAAGTGATACGCGCTGTCGAAAACGCGAAGAAACATGCAACGGGGAAGTATTCTCTTAGCGTGTGGCACGAGGTGCTCTTTTACACCACTGGAGAACTTGTTGCTGAGCAAGTCCCCGGTTATACGCCCTATGCAGACCAGAATGGGATATGGAGTCGTGGGTCGATGCCTGTTGTTCGAAAAACGATTGAACGCGACTGGAAGCCGCATATGCAGGGTTCTCTAACCTTGCAAGAAGCATTGACAAAGGTCGTAAACGATCTACCAGTCAGCAGCCCATAGCCACCAGTTCGATCGGGATGACTTCCTATCGCTCATCCAGGGCCTGGATGCAAGTCACCCGGTCCGGCTGAGAAGCTCTCGCACTCGCTGGCGAACATCCATTTGCGCCGCGTCATGTGACTGATCGGTACCCATCAGGTTGCGTTGTTTCGACAAGGCGACACGGCTGGAGTTTGGTCGTCGGCGACCGTAGCGGAATTGAGGCCAACGTCGTCGGCTTGGTTCAAAACAGCACGTACGAGAGCATCTAAGCTGAACTGCTCCTCAAGAAGGCGAACGACCGCGGTTTGCCTAGCTGAGCGGGTCACGGCATTGCTCTGGGACAAGAACTCAGATAAATGGGTCACTAGCACTGCCAAGTCCCAACTGGAAACCACCTTCCCTAAGCAGGTGCGAACAATGTCAGACAGCTCGCTCTGTTCGTCACAAATCGCGAACAAGGCGCAACCAGCGGCGAGAATGTTGGGGAGCTTTGAGGGTAGGCAAGCGTCGGACGTCCCCTCCGCTTGCGGTATTACCTGCACAGTCGAACGAGCGTACAACTCGGGTAGGTCTGGCTCGGGCACGAGCCCTTGCAAGGTCAGGCCCGGAACGGGCTCTTTCTCGTGCAGCCGCAGAATTTCTTCGAACAGCGGGCCTTCCGAAAAAATATGAAAATGTACATTATGGGTTTTCTGGGCAGCAGCACGAAACAATTGAAAAAGCAGAAGTGGGTTTTGTTTCTTGCCGAGCGCACCGGAATAGACGACGTGCTGGAACTCTGGCGCGAATAAATGGACGAGATTTTTGCCCGGCTTGTTCGCTCGGTCCAGGGTAACAAAAGGATAAGCCACACGAATCCGCTTCCTGTCCACTCCGTATTCGCCGTTCGCAACCTCGGCCATAGATTGCGAGAGTACGATGAGCATTTGGCAGCGTTGAAATGCCTTCGCCTCTGCTTTTCGTACGATGCTCCGGACCGCCTTGCTGAGGAAGCGCTTACCGCGTAACCCGAGTTTGCCCTGGAAATCGTGAACAATTCCAACATTCCGGCAAGCGTTCCGAAATAGTGGCATAAGGGCGAAGAACAATACCGGGGGGAACACCGCAATCACGATATCCGGCGTTCGACAGCGTGTGCATACGGTCCACCAAACGTACAGTGAGTACCAGACCTCGAACACGAGCCGACGCAGAATCACAATGGAAGGGTATCGGACCCATGCTCCTCCTCGTAAAACAGATATCCCCTCTACACCGGCCTCAGAACGAACCGGCTTCCATCCTGGGTAAAAAGGGTGAGAGGCAATTACAGTCACATCCGCTCCAGCACGCGCCAATGCCTGCGTAAGTACAGTGTTGTACTTGCCCGTAGAAATTGTTTCGGGGTAGAAAAAAGGTGACAGTAAGAGTACTTTGAGTCGGCTCACAGGGTTCTGGTCGCTCTTGGCAGGAAGCGATAAACGCATCTAGTACGCTTGCGGACTCATAAAGCCCTTGAACAGTGTCAAAACAATAATTTTGCAGTCGAACACTATGCTCCAATGACGCATATAGTACAAGTCATACTGAATCCGTTGGGCGATAGAGGTAGCGCTTCCTCGCAAGCCATTCACTTGCGCCCAGCCTGTAATACCACACTTTACATTGTGACGGGTCATGTAGGACGGAATCTCGTCGCGGAATTTTTCAACAAAAAATGTTATCTCCGGCCGTGGTCCAACAACGCTCATCTCCCCCTTCAGCACGTTGACGAATTGCGGCAGCTCATCTAAGCTCGTCTTTCGAAGGATTTTGCCGATACTGGTAACGCGGCGATCTCCTACAGCCGTATGTTGCTGGCTAGATGACACATCGTTTTGTGCCACCATTGTCCGGAACTTGAGCATTCGGAAACGCCTCCCGTTTAGACTCACGCGCTCTTGAGAAAACAATATCGGACCCGCGGAAGTGCACTTAATTCCCAGTGCAATGGCAGCCATCAGGGGCGCGGTAACGACCATACATGCAATCGCAAACACGATGTCAAATGCCCGTTTTCCTATCGCATATTTCACCGTATCCACGGGATACGGCCTTAAATCGAGCAATGGGAGTCCGCAAAAATCAAACAACTCGCCTGAAAGCACATCGTTCTCCCCAAAGTTAAGAACGATTCTGGTAGGGATACAGAGTCTCTGGAGATTTTCTCTGATTTCCCTAACTTCGCCGAATCGCTGAAAAGGTAACGCGATCAATATCTCTCTGCATTCGTAGCGCTCAAGCACGTCGTTAAGACTGTCCCATAGGACGACGGGCGCTTTCACAAGAGATTGCTCATTGCCGGGTGGAGCAATGTGGCAAGCAACTCTACAGGGCACCAACGGATGCCTGGCGAGTTCTTGAGCGACTCGTGCAGCGGTGCCGTCAACACCCAGGATTGCAATCGGAAAACGACCACCCGGCGACTTGAGTACAGCGTACAGCACTCCTCGAACTATGTGAATCATAGCGAGGCTAAACAGACAAGTCAGAACGCAACCTGTGGCGACAAAGATCCGCGCAAAGCTGACACTACGAAAAAAGAACAGACCTGCAAGTACGACCGTGCTGCAGCATATGGTTGCAAGAAAGGAAGTCCGGAGCCCAGTCCGTATGCGGATCAACATGTCAATATTATCGAGCTGCATGTACTCGACGATCAGCGCCCACAACAATGTAAACAGGATCGTGAGGGTGACATAGGGTCTCAGGCTCACGCTGATTGGGACAAAAATCATGCTTCTGAAACGGACATACGCGGCAAGGCCGAATGCTAGCGGCGGAATAGAACAAAACCCCAGCCTTAGCCAGAACTCAATAAGGTTAATGGAACGTCTGGTCATGACACCCCCATCGTCTATACCTGAGATGGAACTTCAGTTGCTGTTTTTGCTAAATGGCGTGACTGTACCGTGGGCAAATAGAATCTAGGAGTACATGCGGCTGCAACGTATAACTGAAGGAATGTTTCATCATTCGTGGTGAGCCAAAACTCGATAACCCGAATTTTTCACTAAGCTGTCCCGCTCCGCAGCTATCAAGTCGACTTCGACCATCTCTCGAACTAAGCACTCAAATGTTACCCGCGGACGCCAGCCGAGCTTCGAGCGCGCCTTGCTTGCGTCTCCCATTGCTCGTGAGGATCTTGATACAAATGATCAATGCGCTCGGTATTCAGGAGCGAGGATCGTCGTTTAATTCCGTGAACTTCATAACCTTTGGCCAAGAGGTATTCCGCGAGATAGGAACCATCTTGACCCGTGCTACCTGAAATGAGCGCTCTTTTCATGATGATCGCCGTTTTTTTACAAGTTCTTAGTCATTCGCAAGATCTGCTTCCGGTATTTGACTGTTCTCACTACTTGCCTTTTCTACACCTAAGGTGCTGGTATAGTCACGAATCCGACGTTCAGCGATCGACTGCCAGCTATACATCCTCAGCATCTTCTGTGATCCACTTTGGCCCATTTGGCGTCTCGCTCCTGCACTCTCCAGCGCGAGTAACGCTCGCATAAGATCGTCCACATCATTAAGTCGATAGCTAATTCCGTTTCCACGAAGCCTTTCGGGATCTGACATGGTGTCATTTGCAATGATGGGCAAGCCGCAAGCTGCTCCATCCAGCATTGAGGTCGATTCTTGCGTGGGCCATACTCCAATGTCTGCTGCCCGGAACAACGAGGGCAACTCATGTACGGGAACAAAGGGTTGCACCACACAACCATCAGTTGACCTGATTGCGGCAAGTTGCGGCCCATTGCCAACGAATAGCGCGCGAAACTTTCTGCCTTCCATTTTCAGCTTGGCAACAGCTCTCGCCAAAAGCAAGGGGTTCTTATCATCCGTAAAGCGTCCAGTAAAAATACACACGATATCCGATTCAAGAAAACCCAACTTGCAACGCAGCTTCCTGCTCTCGTAATTATCTTTGTCGCGTTCAACTGGAGTAAACAATTCAGTGTCAACGCCGAGCGGGCAGATCTCAACCTTGTTCTTCGGAACACCAAAGAATCGAGTCGCGATGTCCGCGCAGTCAGGCGCGATGGCATAACACTTTTCAGTATGTAAACCCACCAGCCGACCGGGTAACCACCTTGTAATTCGGCATTCTAGAACTTCCTTATGCCAAAAGGGCAGGTTCTTTGAGGCCAAAGGGAACACCGACGAATGATAATGGTTTCCGGTAAACAACTTGTAGCGCAGACGCAACTTGCCTACTGCTGCTTGAAGCGGTATCCATCCTATCGCTGCGGTGGTCTGCACAATATCGGGCCGGAGGCTCGCAAGAGTCGCCTGCAACCCGACTGCCCTCATATATCCCGTGGTGCGGCGATGAGGAATAACGTGCAGCATATACCCAGCGTTGGTTCTTTCCACACCGACAGGGAGTGTCGCGGCAAAGCCCTCGTACGACCCCGTAGATTTCTGGTTACCATGTGGAGGCAGTCCAAGCGTTATTACATGCACATCGGCACCCAAGCTGCTCAGATATCTTGGCAATACATTTTCGATGTATCCCATCTGCGGAACAAATACTTCAGATAAGAGAGCTATTTTCACTTCTACCCCTTTTCATTTGTTTGCCTAGGTCGCACGCTTGTGTTTTGGTAGCTTCCTTCTTTTGAGCTGCCTGTTTATAAATTTCTATAAGTCGCTCATAATTGCACGATTCGCTAAAGCGAGTCGTATATGTATATCGTGCAGTAGATGACAGACAACGCCACTCACTTTCCGAACAACTCACCGCCGTTCGCAGTGCGTTTACCAGACTTTGTGCCGTAGAAAATGTGAACCCATCTTTTCGGTCGGAAATCAGTTCTGGAAACACACCATGACTGGGAACAATCGCGGGAGTACCGCAGCACAATGCTTCTAAGACCGTCATGGGCATGCCCTCGTAAACGAGGGACGGCAGAACAAGGAACCTGCTTCGCTCGACGAGTGCCAAGGTCTCCTTGTGGGGTAGAATCCCAGCCCAGGTAATCGTGGGATCGGAAGCATACATTGCTTCGAGGACTGCTCGCTCGGGACCATCGCCAATTAATAACAAACGAGCATTTCCAAAACCTGCGCTATGCCACGCTTCCAGCAGATTCGCTACGCCTTTTTCACGCATTATCCTGCCGACGAAGACAATTTGTTGTTCACGAGGCCCGACGAAAGGTACTCTATCGAAAGTAAAATTTGGCTTTACAAAGAGCAGTTCATGGGGAAGACCGGCACGCATCATGATTTGGCGGGCAAATTCTGTGAGGACGATGTAGGCATCGATCTTGTTAGCGTAGGTGCCCAGCCAGCGATGCATTACATTTCTTAGGTCAACGGCGAGGGTCTGCGCGAAAGAATTGTTGTAACAGCGGTATCGCAATGCCGGCAACGGATACCGCCCTACACACTCTTCACAGGGCCGGCCCTCACGAGACAGCATCGCAGAGGCGCACGTCAGCCTGTAGTTATGCAGGGTTTTAACTACCGGAATTCCAGCTTGCGCTGATGCCCAATAAACGCTCGGACTCAATATTGGGAAAGTGTTGTGGACGTGCACAACATCGGGCGAGAACTGCCGGATCGCAGCCTTCATGGCTGCAAAACCGCTTTTGGACCATACCGCCTCCATGCCTGTACGCAAGCCGCTCACGAGTCCACTTTTGAGATCTGCGTTGTGAACCGCGAGACAGTGCACCTCATGGCCGCCGCGCCGCAGAAGTTCCGCCTCATTCTTTACGACTGTGGCTTCCCCCCCCGGGGCCCGATAATGGTTGAATACCTGCAAGATGCGCATGAACTGTGATCCGGCTTTAATTGCTTGTCACCCGGGAAAACTCCGAGCGCACCCGGTCGGTGAGACGATACAGGGAAAGAAACGATCGCGAAGTTTTACATTGTGACGATATCGAGTGGTCTCCCCAAATGGTGTAGCGATTGACACTCATCTTAAATTCCGAAGCGAGGGGAAGGCGCTCTCGTCCTGGGCGGCAGAGGACCCCGATTTGGAGCCCGCAAGCCTGCGCGATGCGGATGACGTTCCCAGACACCCGGCCGTTCGGGTATGAGATGGCTTCGGGAAGCCGTCCCGTCCAACGCTCGATTGCTTTCTGGCAACCCATAATCTGGTCTCGAATCTCGGCATCGGAATAATTCGCCAAAATCGCATGATCGCTGGTGTGATTACCGATTGTGACCAGCGGGTGGGATGCGAAGCTCCTCAACTCGTCTGAAGTAAAAGGACGATCTAAATCGCTGACAGGTGTCATCACTGCAGGACCAAAACGATCGGTAAGCCGGCCTTCAATTTCACTGGTTTTCAGGTGCTTGTAGGAATTGATCTCCTGCTGAATTTTGTGAAAGGGTAAGGACCAGCCTGCAGACCCCCGATACAACGCATCCCACCAAAACGATTTATTTTTGCTGACGTGGCTGCTTGATATGAAAAATATGGCGGGAACGTCGTATTCCTCCAGCACAGGCAGGGCTCGCGTGTTGTTGTAATAGCCATCGTCAAATGTGAGCATCACATACTTGCATTTAGGCGACAACCCTTGAAGTATGGCCTTGGGAGAGGTGAAGATATATCCTTGCGACTTGAAGTAGCGTACCAGTTCGCGCAACATTTCCACTGTTGTACCCTGCTGTGGATCTAGTGATTGAGCTCTAGCTTCATCCCGAGTCTGGAACACGCTATGAAACAAGAACGTCAGCAGGATTCCCTGCTCCTTTCGCACTGCAAGCTCAAGCCCCGCGACTAGACTGTCGACTCCGTAAACCAGCGCTCGCCCAACAGATCTCACGATCACCTCACAATTTCTTTCGCAGGTCTACAACTCGTGCCTTTACTGCGGCTGACATTCCCGGAATTACGTACCTTTGGCGATAAAGTCGTTAACGCGTCGCCCAAGCTGATTTGCTGCCTGCTCTCAATCTCTGCTTCTCTCGTTCCGATCTCGCTGTCGTCGAACAACCCGGATTTACATAAGTCACAAAGTCTGTCTTCATGCGAGCACAAAACTGTACTCTTCACCTGTTGGAGAAATGTCAAAAGTGCGATACCCGACCGCATTGAGCTTACCCATAAGCTCCCGAGTACGGTTAAGCCCGATTCCACGCCAGCGATGGTGAAATTCGACTAACAATTGCTGAACTCTAGTCTGTGACTCAACAATAGTCTGTAATACCGCATACTCTGCACCCTCAACGTCCATTTTCAGAAGATCAATGCTTTGGTGCCCGAGCATCTGCATGATAGTTGTAAGCCGATAGACCGAAACTGCGAGCGACACCCCGTTCTGGCGCCGAACCATCGAATGGGACACGTGCGTCGGGTCGTCCGGGGGAAAGAACTGAGCCTGACCATCAAACTCCGCAATACCGTAGTTGTGGAATATAAACTGCTCAGGCACAGACTGCCGTGATATCCATTGGATCGATCGCGGGGTGGGGTCAAATGCATGCACCGTCAACCCGAACCGACGGATCAGCTCCAAGTCAAACGAAATATCTTCTCCCACTCCGAACGAGTACACGATGCTTGTGGCGCATAGGCGCTCTGGGCTGACACACCATCGAGCACCGGCGTTTCCCAGGCAGAGTTTGGGAATTTTAAGTTGAGGTCGATCTCTGAGACGCCGACGCAGCAAAATCGCGGCCGCTCGTCTTGCAACTGCCTCATATCTGTGCATTAGTCGATTTGGGCTGATTTTCGGCTTGTTTCGGTCAACTGTGGGTAGCCAGCTTTTTCATCAGTCAACCATTGGGACACTTCTTGAGCAGTTAGGTCTTGGCCGTATGATTCTTTTTTGGGCAAATGCGTGTTCATAATTTGCAATCAAGGACTCTAGAGCCAACCAAAATCCTGCAGTCAATAACGAGACGTCAAACATTTCGGACCAACAGTGCTTCTAAGGGGTCTCAGCCGGCAGCCGGACAGACGGTATTTTTCTAGGCATCCAATAGAGGAGGATTACCATAGCTCCTAGCCCGCCCGACCAAAGCGATGTGAACAGAGAAATGTTCGCGAGATTATAGGCTTCATAGGTTGCCATTAAAGCGGGCAGCTTGGGATCATGTCCTTGGGACACCGAATCAAGGCACCAAAAAACGACGGCACAGATTCCCGACACGAGTAACACGCCCGCCAGGCCCAAGCCCGCCAGTCCGTCCATGGCCCAAAAACTGCCGGTTTGGTCTAACCCGGTAGTTCCTTGGTATGCGAGCCCAATCTCCATGCCAATTGGATATGAATATGGGTAATGGAGTACCCAGTTGATTCCCGTGACATGGGAGAATAGCGTGAATGGATTCTTCTGGAAGAAGTCAAAATACTGAGCAGTCACTAGCCCGTTAATGGCCAAAGTCCGCATCAGGACGACGAAGCACAGCAATGTTCCAATGGGTCCAGGATTACCGCCACTTTCGGCATATATCCACGCCGTTCCTCCTAATAATGTGAGGCATGAAAAAAGGAATACCACTCCAAACGGCAGCCGTGAAACCTTGAGCAGAAGGTACATGCAGGGAACGAACACTATCGAGAGAATCGAGCCTTTTGTCCCTGCGATACTGTAAATGAGTAATTGGCCGAACATGCCGGCCAAAATCAATGATTTGCGTTTGTAGTAGAGTCCAGCCCCCATCAGCAATGGATACAGTGCCCCGGTTGTAATCATAAATGCGAAATTAGTACCACTTCCCGTCATGTCATTGGCAGCGTCGCGGAGAAAGTACACGTCATTGAAAGAAACAATGTGAAGATCGCGACGAAAGACGATGATCATCCATGCGCTGAGCACTAGCACGAGGCCGATCAGAATGCTCCAAAAGAGGGATTGCGAAAGTAAAGGGGGGCTAATCTTACGTAAAGGACAAGCGTAGCTGCATGCAATTACAGCGAAACCGACGAATAAAACAGAGGCTAATCTGCCCCATTCTTGCGGTGAAGTTAGCCCAGCATAAAGCGGCACGACGATGGAAGGGATATAGGCGGTAATGTACAACACCCAATAAATGAGGTGAGAAGGACGGCTTAACCTGATCGGCATCCACGCAGCGGGAACAAACGCTAGAATCCAGCTTAACAAAACGTATGATGTTCCTGGATCGTAATATTCAAATCCAAAATACGCCCATTCGCTCACAAGGTAGTGACGATAAACCCATTGGAATATGCTGACATACGCAAGAGCGCCAAGCAGAACTATCAGCCTGTGTCCGGTGGCCCAAGGGGTACCCTCCCTCATTCGCAGTGGACCTCGGTGGAAACGCGCTCTCGTGGCAATTGCGCCGGGCGTGTAACCCCGGCTACAGATTCACCGCCGGCGAAGGACCTGAATTGCATCCATAGAACGATGGTGTATGCAGTACCTGATGTCCAAAGGCCAAACACCGCCCCTCGCAGTCCGAAATGGATGACCAGCGGCATGCCAATCAGTATGGTTGCGGTCGCGCTGGCTGCATATGCCCAGAACACGGAATTAGGCCGTTCCAACGCTTTGAGCGCAGCGTTCATTGAATTCCCTAGGCCCACGATGACCGGCAACAGACACATAGCCGAGAAGAGTGGCGCGACCGCGTCAAACTTTCCGTTATAAATGGCATGAACGAGCCCTCGTCCACCCAGCAGACAAAGCCCCCCATACGAAACCGAAATGAGAAGGAACGTACCCATATACCTTTTCCAAGCAGACCTGAAGTTCGCGAGCTTTCCCGATGCGTACGCCGAAGCCAGCAGGGGAAGGACGAGGAGGTTAATGGCGGTGAATAGTTGATCTACCGGAGAGATCAGCATGTACATCGCGCGGAGTTCTGCCACTTCCTTCAAGGACAGGAAAGCCGCAACAATCCAGTAATAACCTTGCGTTGTGAGTTGGAATATGGCCGCCGTCGCGAGCACCCAACGCGAATATCGCCAGTGCTCCTTCCAGTAGTGCGGTGCAGCTTCGCGGAAACTGAAAAGATTTGTGCGCTGCGGCAAATATCTCATGAGCACGATGCCGGCGACCGTCCAAGCAATCGCGACAATCAAGAATGCCGAGAGGCCATTAAGGAACCCGCCGCGGATCGAAAGCCACAAAGCCGCAATTACCGCCACCAAGAAACAGAAGGAGAACATTGCTGCCGCCCCCGGTCGTTTTTCAACGTAGAAACTTCGGCGCACCAAGGCGGCAGTTAGCATAATGGCGCTCGTCAACCCGACTCCGAGTAGGGGACGTGACCCAAACCCTGGCGAGATCCACCGGAAAATCAGCCAGATCAGTGGCAGAGCCATGGTCAGAAGCAGCCCCAAGATCGCGTTACTGCGCCAAATTAACCACAAGTATGCGGAGTGGCGCTCGCGGTAACGCCCGGCACCGTAGACTGTGTATACCTCGAGTAGCGCGGCATTGTGTAATCCTGAGAGAAAAGTAAAGACAGAATAGGCGAGGGTGAACAATCCGTACTCAGGCTTGCTCACTGTGCGTGCCAATGCCACATTGACCAGGAAAACTCCGCCAACCGATTGGACCTGGTCAATAATGCTTAGAGTTGCCTGTCGTGCACGAAGGCTCCTTACCTTGCCTCTGGGCTCGCCCGGCTGTGGCCGGGTGACCTCCTTTGTCATCGTTGATTCCGAATTACCTGTAAGAACTTGGGACATACGTCTATTTGAAGTGCGCTCTCTCTTACTCTGGGCTTTATCGCGGTACATCTGGTTTCCGAGCGAAGAGCCTCCACATTTGATGTGTAACCGCATGGACCCGAGAGCCGTTGGGCGGAGTCCACCGCATCTTTGCTTGGAGAGTATCGCTCACGGCTCCTGCGAGTAGGCGCGTTGGGCTATCGGAGGCAAGCCTTCTCCAACTTTCACGAACCAGAATGAAGACGCCCCCGAAAGCACATGCAAAGAATCCACAGAGAAGCGTAATCAGCGTACGAGGCGGAAAAGACTTTCGGCGAGGTATCTCCGCTGCATCAAGGACCTTGACACTGGGTATTTCTTTTGCTTCTTGCACTTTCGCCAACTCATATTCTTTGGTCAGAGTCTCGAATACGGCTTCTTGAATCTTCGTCCGCCGATATAAATCGCTATACGTCACTCCCAGAATCGGAAGCTGCCGTAAAGACGGGTATAGCTGCTTTCCCTCGTCCTTGGCCGCATCGACGTCGGTAGTCCCGCTAAGTTTCTGGAGCTGCTCCCGCAGCTCGGATATGCGAGCTTGCACCGACCGGACCCGCACGTTGTTCGCAGAATAGATCTGTTCGAGTCCACTGACTTCAGATTCCGCAGCGATTAATTCACCCTGCAGTACAGCTGCTGATTGGACCATGGCCTTGGCCTGCTCGGTAATATCGATAGCCGAATTCCGGCTGGCAAACTGGCTGAAGCTTTGCGCAGCCTGGTCCAAGTCCTGCTTCACGGCCTTGAGGCGATCCTCGAGGAACAAACGCTCACGATGAGCAGAAGAGGTCGACAAGCTAGCGACCAGGTGATCTAATTCCTCGATGTATCCTTGCGCGAGCGCAGCAGCACGCCTTGGATCGCGATCCGTAACAGTAATACTGACCATTCCGCTTTTTCGGTCTAAGGAAATTCGGGTATTCTCGGCGAGCTTTGCACGAGCATCTTCTTCAAACCTCTCTCCATAACCCTTTTTAAGGTCAAACTTTTGGACAAGATCGCTTGCAGCTGTCCTGCTATGCAAGATAGCAACGAATTGGTCAGCCGAGCTCTTTATGCCGAGGAGATCCCCCGCCATCGCTCCTAAACCGTTCCCTGCGAGCGCTGCCATCATCGCCAAACCGGAACCTCCTTGATTGTCCGGAGGCATAAGCTGCACTGAGGCTTCATACCTTGTCGGAAGGGCGATCGCGAGAATAATTCCAAATAGCAATCCTGCAGCTATGCAGCGTGCAAGCAAGCGGCGCTCATTCCAGAGTTGGAGCAGCCGCATCACAAGGCTATCCCTTACCTCGACAAATCCAATCTGTCGAGATTCGGTTTCGTAAGCCTGATCGTCGTGAGTTTGCACTCGTCTTTCCGTTGCAGGAGTCATCAGTCCCATTCCAGATCTAACGTTGTATCAAAGCCTGCAGAGCCGCCGTGAGTGTTACGTCGCACCCGAAGGTAAGGCCATCAAATCTGCCCTACCGTTGCGCAAGTTCTGAACGGTTTTCAGCGAGTACCCCAGATCACAAAGCAGGCGTTTGCATTCGACATAGAGCTGTTCGCTGTGTGTTCCTAAAAAGATCGTTGGTTTATAGCGAGTCACACAAGCAGTCGCTCCACGGAGCAACTTTAGTTCCTCCCCTTCAACATCGATCTTCATGCAGTCAGGGGGCGCGAGTTCCTGCCTGACCAGCAGAGAATCGATCGATCGAACGTCCACTGGAAGACTTCCAGAACCAAGGTGCCCGCTGGCTCGATCAGAGACCTCTTGAAAAGCGTCGCTGCCGTCATGGTCGCTGATGGCGATCTGCATGACTCGTACATTGCCGGCATTATTTAACGAAAGGTGTCTGCGCAAGTAGAAGACGTTCCGGGGGACTGGCTCGAACGAGTACACGATGCCGGAACTCATAAGCCCAGATGCGAGCAACGAATAAAATCCGACATGTGCACCAATGTCATAGAACACCTTTGACGACCTCAGATGTTCCGCCAGGAGCTGTTGAAACGGTTTTTCGTAAATGCCCAGCCAACACGCCTTGCGTGTGGATTCTATGAGCCATTTTTTCCCGCGTAACTGACCACTTAGTATCGGAGCTGCAGTGTTCTCAGGAATCAAGTTGAACGGTGACATCACGATGTCACGTAAGATATGACGGTATGGTTTGCTGGCGAATTGCATGAGCGACTGCTTTCGTTTGATAAAAGGTGCTATCGAGATCCTCCGTGCACTCCCCAATTCGGATAAAAGACCAGCTGGACCCGCGACATGAGATCGGACTGAGGGACCGGACGAAGCACGGGAAAGTCCCACTTTTCGTATTGAAAAGACCCGGAAACGCCCACGTTTCGAGTGACCATAAGCTCTACAGCGCTCGAAAAATCATTCAGGCGCCCTCCCCCAATGAAGTGCCGGTCAGCTTCTTCATGGCGATAACCAAACTGTACGTTTGTCCGCGAAGAAAAAGAGTATTTCGCCCACGCCTGTCCAGCGATTGCATCACGGGCCCATCCTCCAATGAGTTTGCCGTCGTTCGTGTAGCCTGAGCGATAACGCGCGTCCCAATAATCGAAGCCTCCCGCGAAATTATGCGGCAAAGCACCGTTTTTTATCCCCTCAAAGCGCAATTCCAGCCTCGGAATTTTCGGAAGTTGGGCAACGTAGACACCTGGATTCAGCAGCGGCCTCGTGGATCCTATTGGCGAGATTTCGTCGACGACCAAGGAGTCGTTGTAAACCGTCAGCCACTTTTTCAACCCCGGTACTCGCCAAGAAATATCGAAACCCGAAAAGCGTTTGGCCGGGTTGCCGCGAGCGACACTTGCTCTATGGGAGTAGTAGGATCGAAGGAATTCGTTCCAGGTAAAAGGAAGACCGGGGCCCCCAAAGACTGCCGTGACTCCAAAACCGACTTCCAAATCACTGGTCGGCTTGAAGCTAATTTTGTTTTCGTGAATGAATGGTTGCGGCTGGAAACTTGGCCCTACCAGGTTGGGAGAATTGTAGTCCCAAGTCTGTCCTGACAGCTGTCCTAGCGAAAAATCCATTTTGGCTGGACCAAGCAATGTCGATAGCAGAGGAAAATGAAACGGGGAGACATTATCAATTCTCAGCATCGTAATGGACTCAGCGTTATCGCTGAACAGAAGCGGCCCGGACTCCCCTGGACCCAGCCAGAGACTTTGCTTCCCAAAAGAGACCCGAGTATTTCTATATGTGAAGCCGATGCTGCCTTCGACCAGATGAAATCTATTGATCACTGGACTGCCGTCTGGGGTGGGTAGAGTTACGTCAGCGGCAGCGGCTGCCTGCAAGACGGCAGGGGGATCGGATGCGACGGCGGGCGCGTGTTGATACTCGCCTCGAACAGAGAACGCAAATGGACCGGCTTCGGCGTGTCCGGTCACGCCTCCAATGGCGTTAAGTCCCTCTCCGTAGGGACGACCATAGTCATTAAGAATCGTCTGTCCGAAGTGGTATCCGTCGCGCAGCGGCGCACCGGATATGTTCGTAGCGCGAGCATAAACCGAGTCGAGACTGGCGCCCAGGTTGGAGGCGCCGTTCAAGCGAGACGTTTCCACGGACAATTCTCGAGCGAGATCGCGGTAAATACCCCAAGCCGCCGCCGAGGAATCATCCTGATCGGCAATGTTCTGCTCCGCTTCATCCAACATCCGGGCACATTCCAGCCGTGTCCATGGACGCATGCCTAGATATCCGCTTTTGATGTAACCAAGCGCGATCAATCGCTCGAGCGCGGGATAAACCCAGCTGTCCAAGGGGACATATGGCGATCCCATGCTTGCCGGATCGCGTTCTTTGTTCCCTGAAGATTCCGGCACCACGTCATCCCAGCCGTCGCCGGCCAAATGTGCGTCATGATGCGAGCGATAAACTTGACGGCCGAAGTACCAGCCCAATGCACTTCCGACGAACACATCGGACGCAAAGTGTTGTTGCCCGGTAACACGGGTTGCGCTGATCCCGGTAGCGAGCCCGTAAGCTAGGATCTTTGTCAAGGTGCCCGGATATTCGTGCGCCATTACAGTAGCGATCGACCAGGCAATCGCGGCATGCTCTGACGGGAAGGAACCACCTCCTTGAAAGAACGTTCCGCTTCCATTCGCCTGATAAGGGCGGGCTCGCTGGGTCGCGCTCTTGAGCAGATAAGCAATAGCCGTGCTGTTGATGGCTGCTTCCCCGCTGAGCAGGCCCGCCTCCGACATGTGATCATCCCCAGTGAGGTGTCCCAGAAGAAAAGCTCCCCCGCCCGCGGCGATGAACGAGTAGGCGCCGTAGTCGGAAAAGGTCTTACTGGTTTGCACTTTGCCCAAGGGAATCTGTTTCGATATCCAACTATCGCTCGCGATGAAGCCGGCGGTGACACCCACGAAAGGCGCGGCCCACTTCAGGTCTTGCACTCGAAATCGAGCGGGAGCCGTCCCAAATGTTTGCTGGTCGCCTGCCAGATGCTTCACGAACGGAATAATCAAGCGATTCTCGGGATCTTCGCCGAATCGGGGTGAGGCATCCGGATCTTCTTGACGGGGCGCACTTACCGAGCGCTGCTCACCGGCGGGGTTCTTGGCGCTACGAGTCGCTGAAATAGGAGCAGAATGGGGAATTGCAGTGTTCCCCGGCCCGATCTGCTGGGCACACAGCGCTACTTGAATGAGTCCACTCAACGCGACCCCCAAACCCAAACTTCTCAACAAAGACGGCACACCCACCACTAGAAACTTCTCGCGACTTGGATTGCGATGCCGACCGCATAGGCCAATTGCGCGGCCTCGAGAGTGGTTTTCCACTTTGTTGTTCCACTGAATGCCTTCTCGGGCACCATCACTAGGTCGCCGGCATGTAAAGCGGTCCGATCGACGCCACCACTAAACAACCCACCAGAGCCTCCCGCGACCGAACCGTCGGCGCGAATCACAAACACTGCCTTTTTATTCGCAGTGTTCGTTGGGCCGCCAGCTTGCTTCAGGTACCAGCCCGCATCCTTCCCAGGCTTGTAAGTCACTGCAGTCGGGTTGTAGACGGAACCATCGACCATCACGAAGTTTGGCTTTTTCGGTATGTAAATGGCGTCTCCGGCGCGGACTTGAATATCGGCAGCGGTGTTGGCCCAGTGCTTTATGTCTTTGCTGATATGAACGACGAGTCTGCCCGAAGGGGGCGAGTCCTGCAGTTTCTGCAGGGCCGCCTGCCATTGATTCACAGCAGCTTCTTTCGCCATCTTCTGATCTGCATCCTGCTCAGGTATCAACGTCAGATTCGCACCATCAATTCGGACCTGGCGGATCAGCTGCTCCCGGTTCCCTTCTTCGAGTTGACGAACTTGCTTCCGTTCGAAAATCACTCCATAGGGATACGCGTCGCTTCGGAAACCACCCGCCCGCATCAGAATAGAACTCAGGAGCTCGCTTTCCTGAATGCCATATGTTCCTGGATGGATCACCTCGCCTTTGACTGTGATCGTCGCCCCTACGTCGTTCCACCCAGCGACCTGCTTGATAGTAAGAACGTCACCATCGTGCAATCGAACGTTGGTATCGGGTTCACCAGCCATCGCTTTTGCGATCTGGACCGCCACCGTCTCGCCAGCAACGGTGGCCCCCTGCAGGAGTTCGTAACGGGTTAGATCTGCGGTTTCGGTGTAGGCACCACGCTTGAATCCCCCGGCAACACGCACCAGATCCGCAGCAGTCATTTCTTCACCCAGCGGATATTTCCCTGGGCGGGCAACCTCCCCTTGAACAATGACGGTTGGAGGATCGACCTTGTTCAGGTTGCGTTGAATGAAGATTCGGTCCTTGGGTTCAAGCAGCAGGTTGTCCTTAGGATCGTTTGCCAGTGCTTTCTGAAGGTTTACGCTGAAGACCTTCAGCTTGCCGTCGGCGGTGCGGCGAAAGACCTGTGCATTCTCAAGGTCCGCGTCTGGTGTGACGCCGCCCGCAAGGTATACCGCGACTCGCAAGCGCGTAGCTCCGTTCGTGACATGGTCTCCAGGATCGCGCACTTCGCCGCTAATGCTAACTAGCGGAGGATCTTCAAAATCGTATCGTCCAAAGACTCGAACTGTATCGAAAGGCTTCAAAAGAACGTCCTGATCCTTGCCTCCCATGGCGTCTCCGAGATTAAATGCCAACACGACCGGAGTGTAATCGGGAGGCTGAAGGCGAATCAGCTCGGCATGCTCGCGGTAAGGTTCTGGGAGTAGGTCGCCGTAGGAATGAATCAGGTCCGTAAGCTTCATGCCTTCGCGATAGGCGTACTTGCCGGGATGGAAAACATGCCCATCGAGATACACGGTCTTATCCGAATACGGCAGAATCGGGGAGATACTA
>Ga0207702_10001258_pt1 | contig 25541 bp, 14 predicted proteins | sample KBSCornC62_FD_184302 | JGI IMG/M metagenome (GOLD analysis project Ga0207702, IMG submission 184302) | Corn rhizosphere microbial communities from Kellogg Biological Station, Michigan, USA - KBS Corn C6-2 (SPAdes) (version 2) | ecosystem: Host-associated > Plants > Roots > Rhizosphere > Soil ...
GATGCGCGAGCAGGTCGAGGCTGGCTATGCCCTCCTGCGCATCCCGCCGGACCGAAAACTGGCTTCAGCCGTAGCGGCGGGTGACCTCGCGCGTGGGCACTCGACGGATGCGACACGGGTCGGCGTGGGCTTCGGGACCGATTGGGGGTCGCTCGCCGGAGCTTGGCTAACCGAGTGGGAACGCACGGGTTCCTCGCGCATGCGTGAGCGTCTGCTCGCGAGCATGCGCACGATCGGCTCGGAACCTCACGGATTTTTCACCCGCGGCGCGACGATGAATTTGGAAACGGGCGCATTCTCGATCCCGGATCATTCGGGGATCGGCGCTTCGCATCTCAATGCCGTCTTTGGACTCGTCGAGGTTTGTGCAGAATTGATTCAACTTCTCGACGTGCCCGAGTTCAAACGCGCATGGCTGCAATATTGTATTCTCTATAACGCGACACCGGAAGAGCAGGTTGCTCAACTCGGCCAAGCCCTGCACGATGTCAGCCTGCGCCAGGGGCATTCTCGGCTCACAGCCTACGCCGCTTATATCAATCACGATCCGGCGTTGGCGCGCCGTGCCTGGAAGGAATTTTTCCATGGCGACGGGCACCCCACCGACGGAGTTTTCAAGACCAGGCACATTGTCGGTCCCGAGGTGTTGCGACCGATCGATGAAGCGCCAGCGGTTTCGAGCAATGGCACCGCGCAGTGGGGATTGGCGGCGATCGAGTGCTTGGCTTGGGCGGGCGAGCAGTTGAACGAAAAATAAAGCGCCCCGCGACCAAGGCGGCGTCAGTTTCCGCGGAGAATGATATCCGTGTGCCCGGGCGTCTTGGCGAAAATGAACGACTCTGGTGCATCTGGGTGCGCGGGGTCGAACGCAGGAAAATCCGCGACGATATTTTTTGTTAACGGGAGATGCGCATCGCGAATCCCGTTCACCACACACTTCGCGAGCTCGTACGCGCCATAGTCGTCTTGATGCGTTGCATCTTTGCCACCGCCATTGAACGCGAGCCGCGCCTTCTCCGGGCCGAGCGCTTCGTAGAAGGCGACGCTCATTTTCTCGAGATCGATCAGTGGGACATTTTCTTCCCGTGCCACCTCACGCATCACCTCTGGATAATCGCCGTGCGTGTTCTTGATTTCACCTGCGGCATCAAAGGTGCGGCGTTGCATGGAGGTGACGAGCACGGGCGTGGCTCCGTGCGTTTTCGCTTCAGCGATGAAGACGCGTAGATAAGCGCGATACGTGGTGTGCGCCTCGACGTAGGTTTGCGGCCACTGGCGTTTCTCATCGTTGTGCGCGAATTGAATGAAGAGATAATCGCCTGTCTTGATTTGGCTCAGGATCTTCGCGAGACGAAGTTCGGTGAGAAATGATTTCATAGTTTCGCCCGACTCGGCGTGATTTGCGATGGCGACGCCGCTTAGAAATCGCGGCAGCATTTGACCCCAACTTGCGGCGGGCTCCTGCGGCTGATCCGTGACCGTTGAGTCGCCAGCGAGAAAAATCGTCGGTATCTCCGGTGCCGGAACGACCGTGATTGCGGCGATATGAGGATGAGTTCCGTTGAACTCCAGGGTGAGTTTATGATCCCAGCGAAGGATGCCGGTTTCGCGCTCATTGAGCACAACCGAAGAACCACCCGGCGCGTTTTTCGGTGGAGGCGGCAAGGATGCATCGCGAACGTTGACGATAAAATCTCGGCTCACAAATTGTCCCGGCGTCGTCTCGATTTGCTCGAGCATGAGCTGACGGCACTCGGCCTTCACGGTGTTCGAAGACGACTCATTGCGGGCGCCGAATCGAATGGTCACACGATAGGTTCCTTCTGGCACGGCGACTGAAAAGAAAAATGGATTTTCGTTTTTCGTCGGCATCGTGCCCAAGTCGAAACCATAGCCGCGTTGGTCCGTGTAGATATCGGTCGATGTGACAGCGATGGCACTTTTATCCGATGTTTCCGGATCAAAGGAGAATCTTCTGACACCGTTTTCTGCACTCGCCGCACGCAAGTCGGTGAGAAGTGCGATCGCGAAGAGGGGAAACAAAAACGCTTTCAATTTAGCTCCGAGTCAGCGCACGAAGGTTGTTTAGTTATGCGTTGTCGACGCATCTTGATTGGCGGTGCGACGACGATGGTTGTCCGAGTTGTCCTTGACGTCGTTCGGCGAAGGCGGGGGCAAATCGGCTGGCAATTGATCGCCGACCAGACCGAGCATCGCGATGGTCTCGAGTCCATCTTGCGCGGCACCGTTGGTTCCGGCGAGTCCCTCGTCGACGGGATGCAGCGTGTCGGGCCCCTCGACGTGACGAAGTTTGCCGGCGCGCGTGCCGCGTGCGTTCCGCAACAAATCATCGACTGCGACTTTCAAAAACGCCGGATTGTTTGTCTCGTGGTAAACATAGGCCGCGAGTCGGCCGTCACGCACGTATCTCGCGTCCGAGCCTTCGTTGTTCGTGGTCGCGTCGCGGATCACGAGATCTTTCGGCGCGGTGTACAGACGGCAATAGCGGAGCCACAATTTATGCCAGCGCGGGTCGTCGAGCAGTTGATTCAGTTCGAACACGACTTCCGCGCCGCCCATGATTGTAGCTAAATTATAAATACCAGCGTCGTCGTTGAGGGCATACAGTTTGCCCGTGTCCGGATCGTAGCCGAAAACCAAATTTTTTCCATTGCGCAGGCCGAGAGGCATTGCGTTCAGACTTTCGACGCCGGCGAGAATCTTGTCGCGCCAACGGGTATCGCCGGTGCGTTCCCATTCGATCATCCAATTGCCGACGAAAGCGAACCAGTCGGGCCCCAGCCGCACGCGTGTTGGAGCGATTTTCTTTTCCGCGTCGGTGATGGGCTGGGCGTAGCGCATCGGATCATACGGGACGGTTTTATAATCGGCGTTGACCACTTCGCGCATGACGTCGCCGGTGCGTTCGTCCGTGGTGAGGAAATAATAGAACTGACTATAGGCGGCTTGACTGATGCGAGCCTCTTTCGCGCCGTCGCCCCAGTGCCGCACGTTGTGACGTGAGCCCAGCCCCGCGAATTTTCCGAGGTGGTAAACATCCACTTCGCTGGTTTGTCGCGTCATGGCTTCCGCCATCCGAAACACATCCGCGCGACTCGTGTGGAGATAACTGTACCAAAGCCACATCACCGTCCCGAGCTCGGTATTGTCCCAGGCCATGCCACCGAGATCGTAACGCCAAACGTGGCGCGTGTCGTCATAGGAATGCATGACGTCGCCGAAATCCCAGAAGCCATGCCAGTTCCTCTGCTCGGGCTGGGTCAGATAAAAGTTCAACGTCGTTGTGAGACGCTTTTCGATCGCTGCTTTGACCGGAGTCGATTCGTCGACGAGTCCCCAATAGCCGAAGGCGTGCACATCGTGCAGGTACTTCGACGAGCAAAGCAAAACGGCAGGCGCTGCGCCGAGACTGGCCATTTTCACCGTTGTTTCCTTCGGCGGCAGTTCTGCCGTGGGAAATAGGGTTAACTCACTCGTGCGTGCGACACCGTGCGGGGTGCTGAAGCCGGGATGCACGTCTTCATAAACCGATTCGAGTCCGTGTGCCTGCGTGTCGTAATGCCGCAGATCCATGGCGGGCGCGTCGGGCGCCCAGAGCCACGCCGTGAGTTCTGCGGTGCCGGAACGCGCGTGGCGCACTTCGAGTCCGCTCGGATACGATTGCCAAAAGTTTTTGACACTGACCCCGAGTCCGCCGCTGACGTCGCCAGCAAACACGAGACCGGAGGCGCGGTGACCTGCGCCCGCAGGGAGCCAAACACTTTCTGGATTTGTCCGCTTTAAAACCGTGAAGCCATCCGCGTTCGGTTGAACGAGTTTGAAGTCATCCCACACCGCCCAGTCGGCGAGTAGGTTTTGTCCATGCGGACTAATCTGGTCGCGATCCGGCACGCGTTCGCCGGCGATCTGTTGCGGATAAACATCAGTTCCCGTTTTTGGATCGGCTACGAATCGACCGCCGCGGCCGATCATCGGTTGAATGGGTTCCGCCCAAAGTCCGCCATCTTCGCCGGAAAAGCGCACGTGGCGATTTTGCAACTGCTCGCGCATCGGCACATCAAAAACGACGCCGAGTCCGCGGATGAAATCTCGGTCCTGATCACCGTCGAAAATAATGGAGTGAACCATCCGCACGGAGGTTTGGCCGCGATAGAAATAAAGCCGCACGACAAACGGAAGCCACGAGCGGCCGCCTTGCGCAGCGATGTGGTGGCCCTCGATTTTTACCACCGCACGGACTGGACCGGATTGTTCAACCGTGACCTGATCGACGCCGCTTTCGAAGCGTTGGCGCGTGGGCGTTTCAATTTCTTGATCGGGTCCGTCCTGAAGAATGCAGACCAGCCGTCCATTGCTCGCAACCTCGCGGCCGTTCACGGTCATCGATGCAATCAGGCGCGGGCCATGCATCGGAATGCGAACTTGCAGGGGCCCTGTGTTGATGTCGAAGGTGGTGTCGCTGGACGTGACCTTGATCGAGTCGCCGGTCGCATCGGCGGGTTCGGCGGAAGAAGGAGAAAGATGAAATGGCCCGGCATCCTCCGGTCCGGCAACCGTCGCTACGCCGCTCCACTTGATTGAGCCGTCCGGCCAATAAGCGAGTGGCCAGGTTTGTGTCGGCAGAACTTTTCCGCTCGCCGTCGTGAGCGTGAATGCCTGCGTTTTCGCAACCGCTCCGCGCGGCCACGGTACGCCGAAGCTGACGCCGGTCGCGAGCGCCGCCGGTTTTTCTCCGAGCCAAGAAATCGGCGCACTCGGTGCAGAGGCAGCAGACGACTCGGCCGCGCTGAGTTCGCCCACGATTCCACAGAGCGCGAGGACGAGAGACGGGATAAGCTTGGAGATCATGTTCGAGTTGCGGGGTCGGAGTTTGGCGAGAGAACAAACGCTGGTGGGGAACCTGAGGGTGGTTAACGCCTCGGTTTGAGCACAGACGTTTGAACGCGGAGAAGGAGATTTAAGATTTTTTCGGACTGTCGGAACGAGTGCCGCTTCCGTCGTCGAGATCTCGGTCAAAGCGATGAGCAGGCGCCGATTTTTTGGCGCCGGGATGAGGCCAGAGTTCCTGCGCTTGCTCTGCCGTTAAATTCACCGATGGCGCAAAGTGCGCGCTATTCATATAATCCAGGAGTGAACGCCGCAGTTGCTGTGAGCCTGCGTTTGCGGACGTGAGATCGATGGCGGAAACGAGGAGGCGACCGCGGCCCACTTTGGCTTCGAAAATCACTCCGAGACGCCAATCCCGATTCCAGTCATCGATTGCCGCGACGATGGGGCGGAGCGAGCGCGGAGCCTTGTCGAGATTGATCGAGCGGACGTTGTCGATGAGCGGAGTCCATTGCCAATCGCAGTTCACCTCGGTGGGAAATTCCGCGAGCGCGGGGTGGTGGGCGTCGCAGAGCAGACCGAGCATGGCATCAAAACGGGGAGTGGGATTTTTCGGCGGACGAACGGTCATCTGAATATTCCAGAAGACCGGGACTTTTTTCATCGGTGGGCAGCGCGCGGGATCGAGATCGCCTGCGCCGGGACTGAAAAGAACTTTACCGCCGGACTCCAAACGGGCCGCCGCTTCGCTCCAATCCTGAGTGACCAAAATATCCTTGGGCGTGGAGGAATCGACCACGGCGGGATAGAGCCAAAAATTCCAGTTGTTTTCCACGGGAAGATTTTTCAGACCGACGACGAGCCGGTAAGCCGCGGGCGCCTTGAGCTTGGACAAATCGACAGAGACGTCTCCAAGCGGAATGTTTTTTCCGATCGGCATATCGCGAGCGGTCCAATTTCCTTCCGCCGCCGTTTTTCCCGAACGATCGACAATTCGCCAATACGGAGCCGCGGCGTGAAGGGGCTGGGCGCCGAAATGATAGAGCTCGACGGGCGCGTGCAGGATCTCATTCGTTTTGAATGTGCGGTGAGTCAGTCGAGCGAGTGGGACGGCCGGTCCATTGAAGCGGCGGAACTCGTCCGCGCTCACGTAGCTTTTCGGTTTCCAAAATGCGTCGACCACGCCAATCAGAGCCGTGCCTTGGCCGAGATAGTCGTGCAGCTCGAGCAACTCGTAGCCCGCCAACCCAGGGGTGCGTAGGTTGGCCTCGATCTCTTCTTTATAGCAGGCGACTTGGAAGCGCCCCGAAGCGTAGGCAAACGCGTGATCGTATTCAAGGACGCCTTGCTGCTGCGCGATATATTTAAATATATTATAATTACTCGGCTGAAGATAACCGGTGAATTCTTTTATAATATCGAAGTCGGGATAAGCGCACCATTGGCCGACCTCGTGGGCGAGAACGGGAATGGAAACGTTTTTCAACGCCGCCCGGTGATCTTCGCCGAACCAGCCGGTGACATTGCGCAACTGGCCGGGAGCGTAACGCACGAGTGCCGCGTATTGTGCACCGCCCTCCACCTGAGCGCGATCACTCCAACCGGTGCCCGCGGCGTAGAGACGACGATTGTCTCGCGCGTACCATCGCACAGCCCAGGCCGGTGTTACCTGTTGATAGTGGCCACCGGGTTCGTTACTCGGCGACAGGAGAATGAACGACGGGTGGTTGCCGAAGGCGCGGAGCAGTCGGTCCGTTTCGCTTTCGAGGAAAGTTGTATAAAGGCTGTCGGGATAAAAGGGACTCCAGCCGCAAGCCTCCGGTTGGAGATAAAACCCAAGTTGGTCCGCGGCCGTGAACGCCGCATCGGGCGGGCACCAGGAGTGGAACCGGATGCCGTTCATTCCATAGGCTTGGCAGACACGGATTATTTTTTCCCAAGAAGGCACGTCGGTCGCGGGATAACCCGTGAGCGGAAAATCTCCGCCAAAATGATTGAGGCGGAGGTTTACTACCCGACCATTGATCAGAAGATCTTTGCCGCGATGCGAAACCTCGCGCAGGCCGAAACGAATCGTCTTGGAATCGTTGGCCCCTTCGCCGCGGAGGGAAATATCGAGATGCTGTAAGGCGGGATGAAACTCGTCCCACGGCTGCGCACTCGCTTCGAGCGGAACTTCGATCTCGGCCTGTCCGCCATCAGCAGCCCATTTTGCCACGATGGTTTTTTGGCCGACGTACAACTGGCCCGTGCCCGCCTGCTTCGTCGCATTGCCAATCGCGACTTTGATCAAAACGGATTTTGTTTCCAATCGCGGAAAGGCTTGCGCGTCTTCGATCCAGACGGGCGTTGTGGCGCGCAACTCGATTCGTCCCACAATGCCATTCCACGAGGCGCCGAGTGCATCGGAAACGCTGTGGCTGTCGAGCGCGTGTTCGTCATCGGTTGGGTCCCGCAACAATTGGCGATTGTCGACGCGAATGGTGAGTTGATGTTTTCCCGGCTCGAGTAAACCGAGGTCGGAAACATGCGGTGCGACGAGGCTACGATTGGGCGCATAGGCTTGGCCATCGATCCAAACGGTGCTTTCCCAATGTGGGTGCTCGAGGAATAGTTCTCCCCGCCGGCCTGCCCAGCTTTGAGGAATCTCGATGTCGCGCTGATACCACGCGACGCCGAGATAGTGCTTCGGGGGTTGTGAAAGGAAGGGAACTTCGACGTGTCCGGGCTGCGAAAAATGCGCGCGCAAACTCTCCGGTTGAAGTTTCCACCAACTGTCCCCGAGCGTGAGGACCCACGGCGTGGTCGGGCTAATATCATTTCCGTAACCTTGAGCCTGCAGAATACCCGGAAGTTGAATGTGGCCGGATAATTTTTGAAGATACCATTTCTGCGTGACACCGTCGCCTTCGGGTAAGGCGGGCGCGGGCCCGGGGGCGTGAATGATTTCGTGTTGTTCAGCGGACGGATCGAGCGCGAAGCGCCATTCGCCGGCGAGTGAAACGGTTTGGGCGGAGAGCTCTGCGCCGAAGCAGAAAAGGACGGCGGCGCACGCGTGAGCCCAGCGTGAAAGAACAGAAAAGGTCATGGCATTACGAAGTACGACGAGATGAACCTGTCAGGAAGATTTGAATACACGCGAATCTCGCGACGATCGCTCGCGAAGACTCAAGGATTCGGCGCGGTGAAAAGGCGATCGTAGTCGATCCAATGCGCGTTCATCAGATCGATCTTGCGCTTGAGTTGAGAAGCCAGGTCGGGGCCGAGGCGCATGATGGTTTCTTCGTCTGCGGTTGGCGCGAGATCGAGAATGGGTTCCTTCGTGCTCTGGAGGAGTTGCAGCAGGTGTGCGGTGTTGTCGATTTCGTTGCGCGCGGTCTGCATCAAGTCGGTGCGATCCCAGCTATTCTGTGTGCCGAGCACCGGGTTTGCTTCCGGTTTGACGCCGAGCGATTTCACACGGTCGAGCTGCGCTTGGTACGCGACCATATTATCCGCCGAGCGGAGCAGACAGGTGGCGGCTTCCAAACGGGTCGCGAGCAAATCCCAGCGCGCGCGATTGGCGTCCGGCGCGGCGTCGCGAATGGCCCGCACGTGAGCGATTGCTTTTTCCAGATCGGGCTGCGCGAGTTCGACAACGCGTTGGAACAAGAGATGCGCACCATAACCTTCGAACATTCGCATCGCTTGAATATCGATTAGGTTGTCGGCCTGTTCGTCGCCTTTTGCTTGGAAGAGAAAACGGCGATAGTACGCCTTGTCATTCGCCGAAAGTTCGGCGGGAAACGGAAGCATGGGACGATTGATCCAGCGATTCAGAACGTGGCCGAATTGCAGCATGTCCCCAAAATCCAAAGCGGCGAGACGCTGGTTGACGTCATCGAGCAGAAGCCAGACGGCGAGCAAATGATCGGCCTGCGCTTCGCCAGCTTCGCTCGCCGCAAAAGCGTGGAGACTGGCGAGTCGTTCTGAAACCGCACCGTGCGCGGTCGCGGCGGTGGCCTCGGCCAGGCGCGCGTTGAAAGCCATCGCGGCTTCATCATCGCGCAGGCTGATCAAACGGGGTTCTGCCGCGTGCTCGTCGTTTTTTTGGTGCGTAGCGGCAACTTGTCCTTGGTGCAGCCAGCGCAGATCGGGAACAGAAATGCCGACGACGGGATAGAATGCGCCCCGTGAGTAGGCGTCGCTCATGCGTAGTCCGCGGAAGGGACGGCCGTCGGGACCTTCGCGTCCCTCGATCGCGATGCCGCGGGGAAGTTGATGAATGGCCGCGGTTAATTGCTCGGGCGAAAACGTGGGGAGCATCCACTGGCGCGGTGTGATCGGATTGAGGTTAATCTCCACCTCGTGACCGGCTTGCTTGGCGGCTTGTTGAAGCGAGACGAGAAAAGAAGCGACGCGATCCGACATCGGACGATCCTTGCAATCATTCGGGCCATTGGCTCCCGGATAAAGCGAAGGCGCCCAGCAGAAACCCGAACCGGAATCTTGCGTGAGAAAACTGAACGATTCGATTTCCGGACAGTGCGTCAGGAGATTTTTGACCGCGATCGCGTAGAGGCGCAGCGTTTCCGGCTGATCGACGCACATGCTGAAACGAGCGGTGCGAGAGCGATTGGGTTGATCGACGCGGGGCCCGCGCAGCAGAGGGTATTTGGTGAAAAAGGCTTCAGGCATGACCTGCGGAATATTGGACGCCCAATGCGCTTTGAGGCCGAGACGTCGAAGGATTTCGCAGCGTGCTTCCAGGATTGCGGCCAAACGATGCGCGTACGTCATGTCGACGAACGGTTCCACCTCGGGTGCGGGAAACAGTTTAAAAAAATCGGGGCGCTGAATAAACCAGGCAGGGTAAGGATCGCCCGCTGGTTCGAATTGCCACTGCGCTGTCGGCAGGCCGTCGGTTAACGGGACATGGGTGGCGCCGAGCCGTTTGGCCAGCGTCGCCTTGCGTTCGAAAAGCGCGAGTTGATCGTGGTCAAAGGCACTCAGTGCAGCAGGTGAACCCTGGTTTTCGGCGCGAGCGCGAGGAGCGATCAGCGTAAAGAAAGCGAGGGCGAGCAAAAACAGTTTTTTCATGGCGTCGCGGACAGAAGCAGAATTCGCATTTGCGCGTAGCCCGAAGAAAGGGGACAGACACGCAAGGGTGGGGCTGCTCCACTCCAGGCGCGCCGTCGGAGTGAGTCGGTTCACGCTTTTACGGACAGTCCGAAGAATGTCCTTTCCGCCAGGGAGCGTAGACATTCTGTCCGCCAACCAAACTAAAACAAGACAAAGGCTCGTGGTCGTTTTAAGAGTGGGAGCCTGCGGCTCCATCGAAACGTTGGCGGACAGAATGTCCGCGCTCCCAGGAGGGTCAAATTCCTCCTTAGATGATCCGCTTGGCAGCGGCTTGCGCTTTCAATGCCAGCTCGGCTGCTTTGAAGGCGTGGGTTTGGGTCATCGCGTTTTCCGTGCGATTGAGACAATCCAGGATCAGTTCGCCAAAGAATCGGAACCCGACTTTGCCAGCTAACTCGAGCCGGTGCTCCCCGTCGTCGTTGACCAGATAAAGATGATCGCTCTGGGGGTCGCGTCCGACGTCGGTGTATTTACGGAGTTCGATATATCCTTTTTCACCCAGGATGATGACGCGTCCGTCGCCCCACGTACTGAGCCCACGCGGCGTGAACCAATCCACGCGCACGTAGTTCGTCGCGCCGTTGTTTCCCAAAAGATTGGCTTCACCAAAGTCTTCAAACTCTGGCGTGTCGCGGTGGCTGTAATTGGCGACGGCGGCATGCTGGACGGTGGCGTCGGTTGCGCCCGAAAATGTGAGAAACTGTTCGAACTGATGGCTGCCGATATCGCAGAGGATGCCGCCGTACTTCTCGCGCTGATAAAACCACGCCGGCCGATTGGTTCCAAGGCGGTGTGGGCCGAGCCCCAACACCTGGAGCACACGCCCAATCGCTCCACCAGCGATCAACGTACCGGCGTGCATGGCTGATTCGACGTGAAGCCGCTCACTGTAATACACCATGTACTTCCGACCTGTTTCGGCGACGACGCGTTTGGCCTCGGCGAGTTGGTCGAGGGTGGTGAACGGTGTCTTATCGGTGAAGTAGTCTTTTCCCGCCCGCATCACGCGGGAACCGAGAGCAACGCGTTCGCTCGGCACAGCAGCAGCGGCGACGAGATTAATCGTGGGGTCCGTAAGAATTTCGTCGAGAGAGCGCGCTGCTCGCACGCCGGGAAATTTCTCCTGGAATGCGGTGATTTTTTTCGGATCGGGATCGTAGACCCATTTCAATTTCGCTCCGGCCTCGATCAGCGCACTGCATTGACCATTGATATGTGCATGCTCGAGGTGAGCAGCGGCGATGATGAATTCGTTCGGCGCAACGACCGGCTTTGGTTTCGGGCCAGGTAAATAATCCAAATCGCCGGGATTTTGAAGCATGACAAGACGAGAGAGGAAAACGCGGAACGGCGAGAAACGTCGCCGCGAGACGACTCATGGCAAAGTTGCGTGCTGCGGTCAGTCAGAAAACGGTGAACGCGGATGAGCGCCGTTTCAGACCGATGTCATCTCGAGCATTGCTCCCGGTGCGCTGGCACCGCAGGCATTTCCGGTTTTCTCAAAAACTCGGCTCGGCGATGAGGAATTTGCCCTGCGGAAGGGTGTGAATCAGCGCCTCTTCGCCAAAGGAAGCCCAACCATCGCTGACGAGGGAAGAGTGCAATCGCTTCCAGTCGCGACGGGTGACGTCGACTCGGATGCAGCGATAATCATCGCCGCGGAAATTGTCGGCCACATTTCCGACGAAAACATCGCAGTCTTGGGCCGCGGCAACCGCGGTCATTTTATCTGCTAAGGTCGCCGCGAGCTCCAAGGGATAAGGCATAACGACCAAATGGTCACAGGCCAGCAGGTCACGTTAACATCGACCCAAACGCCGCAAAGTGAAACCGGTTCGAAAGGAATCCGAGCTGCCAGGGATTATAAAACCACCGCATTCTGAGAAGAGGACTCGGATTGTAAAAAGACGGCCGTCCGGGATCGAACTCGAGGCCGGTGGATCCGAACCCCCAGGAACTGGCGGGCTCGCTCCCCCCCGGGCGGCTGAATACCGAAAAATTCCGGATATCTCGCCCAGAAAATACCGGCCGGGCGAGGCTGGAACAAAGCGATTCGATGCGGAACTTTGGTCCGTTTAGATTTCCAGCCGCAAACTCTTCCATCTTCAATGGTTGCTCGGTCAGGTGCGGGTTATCCCGCGACTCGATTGTCCCATCCGTTTCCAGCCGTCAGCTTTCAACTTTATGTCCCGCAACACGAAATTAGCTCCCACAGGAGTTCCCGGTCTCGATACGATTCTCAAAGGTGGACTGCCAGCAAACCGGCTCTACCTTTTGAAAGGGGAACCGGGGGTGGGCAAAACGACAGTCGCTCTACAATTCTTGCACGAAGGCGTGCGCCGCAAGGAAGCGAGTCTCTATATCACGCTGTCGGAAACGCGGGCCGAAATCGACGATGTCGCTCAATCTCACGGTTGGTCGATGGATAGCATCGGTGTTCTGGAACTCTCCGCGCTCGAGGCGCAGCTTTCGGAAGCTTCACGGAACACTATCTTTCATTCCTCCGAAGTGGAACTGAACCAAACGACCAATCTTCTGCTGCAGAAGATCGAGGAATATAAACCGGTTCGGTTGGTCATCGATTCGTTGTCCGAACTTCGTCTGCTGTCGGACACGGCACTTCGCTATCGTCGGCAGATGTTGTCGTTGAAACAATATTTCAGCGGCCGCGAAATGACCGTCATTTTACTGGACGATCACTCGGTGGACGGTGGCGATATGCATGTGCAGAGCATCGCGCACGGCGTCCTCACGATCGAGCAGATGGAGCAGGATTATGGAACGGAACGCCGCCGGATCCGGGTCAACAAACTGCGCGGCGTCAATTTTGTCGGCGGGTTTCACGATGCATCTATGGTGGTTGGCGGCATTCGGGTATTTCCGCGGCTGATCTCCACCGACTACACGGGTGATTTCGTGGATGAATGCGTGACCAGCAATCTACCCGAACTGGATGCTCTGCTCGGAGGCGGTCTGAATCGAGGCACGAGCACGCTGATGCTCGGCCCGGCCGGTACCGGAAAATCCAGTGCGGCACTGCACTACGCGGTGGCCGGCGCTCGTCGCGGAGAAAAGGCCGTTCTTTATCTGTTCGAAGAGAGTAAACGAACCCTCACCGCTCGCGCCCGCTCGATCGGGATCGATCTCGAACCGTTTTTCGCAAATGGGACGATCGACGTTTGCTCGGTCGAGCCGACCTCGATGCCGCCCGGCGAATTTGTGAACCGCGTGCGAGACAACGTCCTTAGCGAAGGCGTGAGATTGGTCGCGATCGATAGTCTAAACGGGTATCTGCAGGCGATGCCGGACGCCAAGTTTCTCAACATCCAATTGCACGAACTGCTTTCGTTTCTCAATCTCAACGGGGTTCTTACCGTCATGACGATGGCCCAGCATGGTATCGTCGGCCAAATGCACACGCCCGTCGAGTTGACGTATTTGGCGGACACGGTCCTTTTGTTTCGTTATTTCGAGCATAACGGCTCGATCAAAAAAGCCATTTCAGTCGTGAAAAAAAGAATCGGGCAGCACGAAGAAACGATTCGGGAATTCAAAATCACCGATTCCGGTTTACGCGTCGGCGCACCTCTCAACGATTTTCAAGGAATTCTCACGGGCGTTCCTGTTTTCAAGGGAGGATCCGAGCAGATGCTCGAGTCTACGGAATTATGAGACGAAGCGTTTTGGTTCTCGCGCCCTTTGGTGCGGACGCGAGCAACCTGCGTGCGGTGTTGGCCGAGGCACGGATCGAGGTGGAACTTGTCGATTCACCGGAGCATCTCTTTCGTGGGGTGAATTTGGGCTATGGAGCGATCTTACTCACCGAAGAGGCGATCACGCCCGCCCTGTTGCCGGGTTTTCCGAAGGCATTGGACAGCCAGCCAGCCTGGTCGAACATTCCCGTTCTCCTCATCACAACGGGAGGGAATTTGACGGAGAGCAGCCAGCAGGCGGAGCAGGTCTTAGGCGAGCGTGCTGCCGTCACGTTGATCGAGCGCCCGCTGCGCAAAACCACCTTGGTGTCGACCGTGCGGTCGGCGCTGCAGAGTCGAGCCCGCCAATTCGAGATCCGCGATCTCCTCAACGAACGCGACTCGCTGCTCGCTTCCTTGGAGCAACGCGTGGTGGAGCGGACCGTGCGGCTTCAACAGGTGATCGAGGAGTTGGAGTCTTTTTCATATAGCGTCTCGCACGATTTGCGTGCTCCTCTGCGCGCGCTGACGGGCTATTCCGATGCGCTGTTGATGGACTGTAGGGAAACGCTGAATACAACGGCGATTCACTACGCCGAGCGGATTTCCAAGGCGGCGAACAGCTTGGACCGCCTGACCCGTGATTTGCTGATCTATACACGCGTCGCTCGCCAAGGCATCGCTCTGGAGCCGGTCGACCTCGATGCATCGTTGCAAGAGGTGCTGAGCCACTATCCGACGATCACGGAGTGGCAGCATTGTATCCGAGTGGTCTCGCCTTTGGGCACCGTGGTGGCGCACCCGCCCTCCGTCGTGCAGTGTTTTTCGAACTTGTTGGAAAACGGAATCAAGTTCGCGAAACCCGGCGAGGAACCGAAGATTCACGTGTACTCCAAATCGGACGGAACCCGACGCCGAATTTTCTTTGAAGATTCCGGCATTGGCATCGCTCCTGAAAATCACTCCAAGGCCTTTGGGATGTTCGAACGCTTGGGGCATGGCGACACCTCCGGCACAGGAATCGGACTCGCAATCGTGAAAAAAGCCGTGGAGCGGATGGGCGCCGTGATGGGACTCACCTCGCAAACCAATCAAGGCTGCTGCTTCTGGATCGAGTTCGACGCCGCGGCGTGAGCGCTGGGAGAAAGCGCAAGCTCGCCGAACGGCCGCGCTTATCCGGTCCTGAGAAGGGATTTACAATGAAGGCGCCCGGTCACTTCTTCCAACCGATGTGAGCGTCGGCCCACTTGAGAAAATACTTCATATTCGAGCGATCTTCGTGGCCGCCGTCGTGCCGACGCCAGGCCAACTCACCATTGAGTAGGCCGGTATTATCCGGCGGCATTTTCGCTGTGTGATAGTCCTCGGTCACGCCGATGTCCTTGGCGCCGAGGAGGCGATAGACGGAGCCCGCGGCGACCGTGGCCATGAAGCTACCTTGCTGATCGAGCCAAAGCGCGTCGCCGTTTTTCGGTAGACCGTAGCTGACAAAAACGGGTCGCGGCGCACAGAGCGCGATCAGTTCGTTGGAGTCGACCGGAAGATCGTTGGCGGTCTTTGCGCCGTGCGCAGATTCTGCCGCACCGTATTGGATGAAATTACCGGCCATCCAATGATACTCTCCGGGAGCGGTGAGATTTTCCAGCGCTTCGCCGAAGTTACGGCGACTTGGTTTCACGCCGCCCTCGCCGGAGGAGCCGATCAGCGCGAAAGCAAAACGTGGCTCGAACGCCATCGCGACCAAGGCGGCTTTTCCGTAGCGTGAAACACCTTCGATGCCGACGTGCTTTGCGTTCACGGCTGAATCGGTTTCCAGAAAATCCAACCCGCGCGATGCTCCCCAGGCCCAAGCGCGCAATGCGCCCCACTGTTCGGGGGTGCGGCGTTGACCGCGATTGGTCAGGCCGATGATCCCGCGCGTGAGACCGGCGCCGTTATCGGCTTGGATACTCGACGTGTCGATCGAGACGTAGCCCCAGCCGTCGGCGATCAATTGGTTTTCCGAGGGCGGCGCGGCGGGCATGAACATCCCCGGCCATTTCCATTCGGGGTCGTCCGGCATGCGGCCGAAGCCGAACATCATTAAAACCGGGACTGGTTTTTCCGAGTGAGCGGGCAGCACGACCGCCATTTTGATCTCGACCTCAATCGAAGGGCACGCCGAGTTGTCGACTCGGCCGACCACGCGGCGCGCGACGACTGGAATGCCGCCAACTTGGGTCTGGACCGTCTCGGAAACGCTCCAGGTGACGCGGGGCACGTGGGCCGGGATGCGGCCATACACGTCACGCTCGAACGCCTCGGCGATTTCCGGACGGCGTTTCTTCCACCACTCCTTCGCCGTAGTCACTTTCGTGCCGTCGGGAAACGTGAGTGCGTCGGGGAAATTTGGATACGGATTGGCCTTTCCTTCGTCATAGTTGGCAGCATTGGCGTCGCCAGGTTTCGGATTGCCGTTAGCGCCGGGCCGGAGCGCCGTCACGCCGAGCTGCCGCATCATGTCGGCGTGGTCCTCGTCCGTCTCTTTATTCAATTTCGCGCGTTCTTCCGGCGAAAGATCCCACGGGGCTTTGTGCGGAGTCGCCGCGCCGGGTTTGCTATCGGCGAGTTTGATCGCGGCGGCGGCGAAGGAAATAGTCGGCAAAGGAGCCGCGAATAGAACGGCGGCAAACGCGAGGGTAAGGCGTGATTTCATGGCTATTCGCGCAGGTAATCAGCAAAGAGACTAACCGCCACCGCTCACGCATTCAAACTATGGAAATCCGTGGGCGAGCCATGCACTCGACTCCGCTTTGGGGGCTTCTCGCTTAAGATTGCCGAGCAACTACTGCGTCCGCAGCAAATGCGCTACTTCGACACCGGCCGCGCGGCGACAGGGGAGGAGACAGGCGAGGGTCGACGCTGCGAGCATCAAACCACACACACCGAGTAAAACCGATGGGTCTTCCGCCGTGGTTTGGAAAAGTAAGCTCTGGATTAAACGCGCGAGGAAAAGAGAACTGGCGACGCCAGCGACGAGCCCAATCACGGTGAGCGTCAGACTGCGTCGAACCACAAGCGCGACGAGATGACTGCGGGTCGCGCCCAGCGCCATGCGCACACCAAATTCATTCATGCGTTGATCTACGGTGAAGGCCAAGACCGAGTAAATGCCGACGACGGCCAGCACCAGTGCGATCAAGGCGAGGATTTTCAAAACGGCGTTGGCGAGACTTTCGGCCCAGAGATGATATGACCGCACATCATCCAGGGACTGGATATTGCTCACGATCATACGGGGATCGTAATTGTAGAGTTGTTTACGAATTCTACCTTCGAGGCCGCCGTCCAAAGGATGAAACAATCGAATGATGAATGTATTATAGGACTCGGGCGAAGAATCCTCTGCCATGTAGACATAAAGACCGGCGCGGTCTCGCAGGTTTTCGGCTAGGTCATGAATGACGCCCATGACTTGCCAGCCCTTCCAATCGGAAGCTTTGGTTTCAGCAGGCCGAATATATTGACCAACCGGGTTTTGGTTTGGCCAAAGCGTTTTGGCTAGAGCTTCGTTGACGAGAACTTGATTTTGACTGTTTGCGCCCAGCCAATCGCCTTGCTTGAGGGTGATGCCGCTGACCGATGGAAAATTCGCACTGAAACCATTCATCGAGACATGGAGCGTTTCACTATTCGGCCCTTGAATGGCGAGGCCGGCGAAATAATAGCCGGGCAAGAGCAAATCGGCCCCGAAGCTTGCTGCGCTCACGCCGGGAACGTGCACCAACTCGTCTTGGATTTTTTGCAGGCGCTGTAGACGCACGGTCTTTTCGGTGGAGTATTCGGGTGGGAAGAGAACGAATATTTTGGCTTTACCGGCAGGATCGAAACCGAGGTCGACATGCTGAAGACGCTGAAACGTATGAATCATTAGTCCAGCGCCCGAGAGGAGAATCACTGCGAGCGCGGCTTGCAGGACGACGAACAAGGCTCGCAGCCGCGCGAGCGCCGGACTCTCGCCTCTGACGTTCCCACCGTCCTTCAGACCGACCTGCACATCTTCACGGAAAATCCGCATCACCGGCAAAACGAGAATGGAAAGAGCGCTGATCAAACTGAGGCCGATCAACACCGCCAACGCTCGCCAACTGACGTTCCAGTTCATCCATTTCGGCCCAAAGATCGAGTTACCCGTCACCGCAAGCAAAGTGGGAAGGAGCACGTTGGCTATCAGCACGCCGAGAATGGATGCGCAGACCGCGAGGAGCAGACTGTCGATGGCGAGTTGGCGGATAATTCGCGCGCGACTACTGCCGAGCGAGAGGCGGATGCTGTATTCACGCCGCTGCCCAAACATGCGGATCAAGATCAGATTGGAGGCATTGAGGCAGGCAATCGCATAAAGACATGCCACTGCCGCGAGCATGATCCAATATATATCCCGGTGATCAGATTTAGTTACCTGGGACATTGCCATCACGACGGGATGATCGTTCGTGACCCACCATTTCAATTGGGCAGGTTCATCCACCGGGATCGCATCCATGATGGCCGTCGCTTGGACGGCGCTGATGCCGGGACGCAGTTTGCCGAAGACGCGGAATTGAGGCGTGCCGGGCTCGGCTGGATTCGCGTGATAAACCAGAGGACGAAAAACCTCGGAGTAGATATAGTCGGGAAAACGGCGATCGAGGACACCCACGATGGTACAAAGGGATGAGCCGACACGGATTTGCTTGCCGAGCACATCCGGTTTCGCGCCTAAATTCCTTTTCCAGAAACTATCGCTCACGATGACGACGTCATTGTGCCCATCTCGTGCTTCATCGGCGACAAAGTTGCGACCAAGGCGAGGTTTGATTCCGAGCAGAGGCAGCAGATTGGGATCGATTCCGGTCCAACTCGTCGTGACCGGTTCCGTATCCACCACTATATTATCGTTGAAATAGGCCGATTTCGCGTATTCCGAAAACGCAGCTTTTTGCTGCTCGTATGCGCGGACTTGGTATTCAAACCGCGATCCTGAAAATGCGGTCTGATCGTTTTTCCCGCCAATGAAATACACGTCGGGCGGAAACTTATACGAGCGAAACAGCGCCCAGTCGCACACGCCGAAGATCGCGGTCGACGCGCCGATTCCCACCGCGAGAGTGATGATCGCGACGAGCGAGAAACGGGGATTGCGAAAAAGATTCCGAACCGCGAAGCAAAAGTCCGACGCCATGGTAAAGAGAGCCGCCGCCGAGATGAAATTCAGTCGGTCCATTTGACCGGCTGAATTTGAATCTAACAGCAGGGACTCGAAACCCGGCAATTCGGAAATGGTTTAAACGTTCAACGTGAAATGGATTTTCGCGGAACTTTGTTGCCGCCTCGGAAAATTAAGTTGTGAGGTCGAAGGAAATGAGACTGGGGGCAAGCCCGCTTAACTCGACCAACTGCTGCGCGGTGTACCCGGATACCTTCTGCAGCGTGATCGTTGTTTTCGCTCCACCCGCTGCGTCGACGATCTCGCGCAGTTGGAAAAAGGTAAAGACGGAGGCGTCGAGGACGAGTCCGCCTCCGTTGGATGCGATCTGGACCAATTGTTCGACAGTGATAATCATGGGGGGAACTTTGCTGGAAAAGTGAACTAGAACTGGCCGTAACCGCGGTTTTCTGGGTCTTCGAAAACGGCCATGTAGGTCGTATAAAATTTGATCGTGCGGCTGAGATTGTCGTCGTAAGGCGGAGAACTCTGGGGAACGACCATCTGCGGAAGGGGCACTTTTTTTTCGCCGTCGGCATAGGTTCCCGGCAGGGCTCCGATGGACGAGATCCCGGTCTGGCCCGACAACACGGCGGTATAGGTCGCGTTGATCATGCGCAGATAGAGATCTTTGATCTGCTTGAGAGTCACCGTCACGGTGTAGCTGTTGTGAGAAAGCCTGCCGCCGGGGAGAAGTTTGACGATGGCATTGAAGTCGTCGTCCGCACTAGGCGGTTTTGCATCATCCGAAAAATCGAGGGTGAATTTGTCGGTATCTTTGAGTTTTCCCCACGGCGTTCGTCGGAAGAGGGGTGTGCTGAACAGGCGCGATAGAATGATATTGGCCACCCGGGCGAAACTGCAGCCCCAGGTCCAAACGAACCCCGTGCCCGAAAATGCGGCGTTAAACTTGAGCCGCGCATCGGCGTTCATATTGACGTCGTTAAAATCCTTGGTCCGCGCGTCTTTGTCGTTGGGGTCGCGTTTGGGGGTTTTCGCAATCGCATCGTCCTCGAAGCTGTTGACGAGAATGGGACCGCCCATCCAACCGTGAGAGAAAAAGTTCAATTCCTCGACCGTGCCTTTATCCGCACCGTTTCCGATGTCTTGGACAAATGAATACACATCCGTGATGGAGATCACTCCCACTGGGTTCGTATCGAAATGATTCTCTTGGCCAACTTTGAATGAGCTGTAGTTGGCTGTGGTGACGGGAGTAAATGTTTTGAGCTTTGTCCAACCGCGCCGCTTGGTCTTGGGATCCACCTTGCTTTGTTGCACCGTTCCTCCGGCGACGTCGAAGAGAGTGAAAATCATGTTCTCCGGATGCGGTCCTTTCTGCAAAAACCGCGTCATGCGATTATTGCAGCTCTGAAGAAACATGGGATTGCTCGGATTCTCGTAGTTGAAACCCGCGACCAAGATTCGATGCTCGATAGCCATGGAGTGAGGCAGCCGGCGCGGCCGAGGCTGATGGGCTGCCGCCGGGAGAATTAAGCGATCTCAGGACTCGGCTGAGGTGGGACCACGTTGGGTTGATTCATCGTGATGCCAATATCGAGCGCGTTGATCGGTGTATATTCGTACCAAGTCGAGATCAATGAGGCCTCGGAATTAGACGAGATATCTTGATTCTTATCTGTGCCGCCCTGGGTTCCATCGGCTCCGAAGCAGACGAGATCGAAGTCGCCGCTGTCGCCCGGACATTTATAGAAATACGGACGATTCCAGGAAACGTCGTTTGCCGGCACTGCGGCGTAGGTCGGGAGCAGGGCTTCGGTCGGCGTGGTTGGATCGAGCGCGAGCTGCTGGTTGTTCGACTGCGTATTGTAATCGTTGATACCATTGTAGGCCGTGCCGTTGATCGAGACCGGTCCGTCGAGATACGCGGTCAACGCGGCGACGGGCACGCCGTTTGTGGCCGTGCCTGTCGGGAAAGCGCCGGTAGCGGCTTTGCAGGCATTGAGCAACTGGATCAGGTACTGCATTTCTCGCCAGACGCGGCGTTGTTCCAAGTACAGCAAAGGCCGCGCGTCTTGTTCGGGGTTGGCGGGTGGAAATCCGGGGTAATTGGTGTTGGCGAAATCTTGGATCTCCTGCGCGATGGTCACGTAGGGATGCGAGCCGGGTAGGGCATTGAAAGCGCCGGACTCGATCAGGCTGGTGAAACTTGGTTCGAAGCCGGGGCGGATTGTCAGCACCACGCGTGCGGCGCCGGCGCGAAGGAACGTGCGATGGGTCGAATCGGGGTGAAAAAGGAACTTTTTAAAATCCCAGAGCGCGTTGTCGTCCCAGAAATACGGATACGTGAAATAGAGCACGTTTTCCCACTCGATCGCGTTATGGAGGTATTTGATGAACTCGCCGTGCTCCATCACGTTGACCCATTCGGTCGAAGTCAGGCGATTGGGATCGAGGACATTCTTCACTCCCGGATCACTCGCGTCGGGCCCGAACAAACTCGAGATATTGAATGGCACGAGATAGAACTGCGGGCCGAGCAACCAGCGCAGCACGCCCTTCATAATTTCTTCCTGCTCCATCCGACGCAAGGTGAGCGCGTCGTAGTCGGCAATCTGTTGAACCAACTTGGCTTGCTGGTCTTTATAGTTTTGCAGACCCTTGTTGTACTGATCCTCGGCCGCGGCGCGGATTTGATTCCAGGCTTGCAGGCGCCAATCGAGCAAGACTTCGACTTTCGGACGACAGATGAACGTGATGTTGATGGCGTAGTTATAGACGAATTGGTAATAGAAATCGATCGAGAGGTGCCCGGACATGCCGATCAGCTTATTCAATCCGGCTGCCAGCGACTCGGTCCCCAGCATGGCCAAGACGTCGTTCGTCTCCGTTTTCTTGGTCTGATAGTTGTGCTCGATGTGATATTCGTAGATATAGTAACTATCATCGATGTCGAAATCGATGGAATCGAAATGAACATTTCCGTAGTCGTCGTCGCTCAGTTGCGCGCTTTCCTTGTGTACATTGACCCATTTTGTCGCTTCGGGCGGCGCGGACACAGAGGCGTTGTATTGCGCGGCGAGTTGATCGTAGTTGGAGACGTTGTGCGGGTCGGCAGCGAGTGAGTTGTAGTAAATCGCCCCGAGCGGAAGGGTGAAAGAGAACGGGGTGTTGATGATTGCGTCCAACTCCTTCACTTGCTCGACCAAAGTCACGAGGCCGGAGCCCGGATTCGGAATCACGATATCGTAGGTCATTCGCAGGCCGTAGCGGAGGAGATCGACCTTCCACTTCCGTGCGAGTTGGAAGTAGTCGATTCGCATCGAGTCAGTTGGGCTCGGGTTGGAAATCACTCGGACCGACTGATCCTCGCTGCCGGCGACCGAGGTGACTTTGAAAGTGACTTTATGGTCTTTCTTCGTGCGCGCAGATGCTTTCTTCGTGATCTGCATACTATCGTTGCGACTGTCCTTTCGAGATTTGGTGTCGTTCGCGGTCGCGTTGTAGCCGAAGTTGGTGCTCAGCGTGACGGAGCCGTAGCTGGCGGAGAGCGATGCACCGATATTGAGCGCGGTGGTGTGTTGGCTCTGCGAGTCGTTTGACATCGAGATGTCGTTTTTCTCGGCGACGCCCTGCTCGCTATAACCCTCGAAATAGTCGTCGACGATGTCTTCAAATTCTTTCTCCGTCACCGACCATTCCTTGTGACTAATATTCACCGTTTCACCCGGCGCCAAAGGCACGGAATGAATCAATTCGCCGCGTTCGACTCCCGAGGGATACATCTCCAAACGCTCGAGATGAAGATTGCCGACGGGTTCGACTTTCATCCGCGCTTCGAATCCGCTGATGGCGCCGCGAATCCCCTTCACGTCAAAGGTGGCGGCGAAAGCATTATGGAGAATGTTAACCAGGGCTTGGCTGCTGCCGATTGCATTGCGTTCGTTTTCGGAAACGTTGAGGTAAGGTTGGATTTGCGTGACGACCGTTTGAAAAAGCTGCGGTTGATATTTCTCGGCCCACGCGAGCGCTTCGTTATTGGATGGCGTGTATTTGACCGCTTCGGCGGCGGTGAGTATCGGCGCGACGCCACTCGCGTTCGGTCCGCTATCATCAACCGCGCCTCGGGCGCTCGCGCCGCGAGTCTGAACGGCGCGGCTTGTTGAGCGCGGTTTGGCCGGGGTGACGGTATTGACAATTCGAATACCGGCGGGATTCATCACCGTGTGTGACGCCTCTTTCTTGGCCGACGCTTTGGTCACGGGCACGGGGGTAACGCCCGTAGTCGTGATGGCGGGCGCGAGGCTTTGCCGATAGGCCGTGAGAACCTGCGCGATCGAGCCATTGAGGTTGTCGGCCACCGACTGCCGTTCATCCGCCAGGAGATTGCCGATGAAGATCAGCGCGGCAGAATCGATCTTTGAGAAGAGCGCGGCTTGATTGAGAGTTGAGGACGCGGTTTGATCGGCGAGGAGCTTTGCGATCGCGTCAAACGCGGCGTTCACTTGGGCTGCGATGTCGGCGGGTGGTTTTGTCTGGCGAAGCGTGCGTGCGCGTGCTGCGGTTAACTCGGCCGGAATCATGCGCAAAGATTGGATAAAGGCCGCTTTCTCCACGGCGCGCGTGGGTGGGGCAACGAACTTACCATCGTTTTGACTCGGCGGCTTTCTCCCCAGAGTTGTCGTACTCGTTGGGCTAATCTGGTTATACGTCGCTTTGTAGCTGATGCGCTGGGAGTTTTTGAGGTTAGCCATAAAATGGAGAGGATGCGCAGGGGATGCCGCTGCAGGGTTTGGCTCTCGCGGGAAGGGGGGGCGCGTAGATTTTGGGGTACATACGCTTTGCGCAGCGGCTGTTACGGAAAAGATGAGGCACCCGAAAATGCCGCTTTCACGCGTGCCTCCACTTGGAACCCCGTGAACACACTTGTACCCGGCTCGGACAGCGGTGGCTCGTCCCCGACTTCCGAGGCGAAATTCATCTCGTCTTCCCGCGAGGTCGCCTAACCAACGCTCTTGCGAGAGAAATGGATTGCTCCTCCAACGTGGCCGCGAGTCGCCCACTCCCGAGAAAGTGGGTCGCTCTCGTCAACTGACCGTTACTCACCCGGAGTCGCGTGCTGTAGAATCTGCGTCGGATGAAGGGGATTGCGATAACCTCCAACGGTGCCGTCGTAGCTTTCCAGCGGCATATCGTAGAGTCGCCCGCTGGAGGCGTCCTTCATGCGTTCGTAACCCATCGTGCCCGCGCGACGCTCCTGGGAAATGCGGTCTTCGGAAAGGCCTTTGCGCCGCCAGGACTCGATCAAGCCGGAATTATCCAGCGGATTATTTTTCGGCAAAATGATCGCGTTGTTTCCCGCGACGGCGTTTGGGTTGACGCATTGTACGTTGCGCGCGATGGCGGCAAGCCAGAGTTTAGCTTCGTCAAAAACCGGTGCGGGCGCTTGGTACCCGAGCATAAAGGCATCGAAAGAATTATATACAGTCAGAATTCCGACGGTCCAGCGCGCCCGCATCGGAACCCCGTTCATATAGTATTTCAGTTCGAGTTCTTCAACGTGCCAGGGAATGCCATAACCGGAAGGTTGGTTGGGTAACGGGCTCGAAATGACGAGTTGTAGGCCCGTCAATCCGGGCACTTGGCGTAACATGCGACCGGCAAATTGGGCCGGCGTAGGATGACCTGTCGATCTCATCAACAACGCCGAACTCACCGACGTGACCTGATCGGGCGCGATCAATGAAACACCGCTCATCGTTTCACTTTCATTCCATCCTTCAGGCGCCGACCAGGAAAAATAGTTTCCGTGATGAACCAGGAGGGCGGGGCGAGATTCCCCGCGAGCCGAGCCAAATAGGAAAACGGAGGCGACGAAGAGAGCGCAGATGTGGCGAGCAATGGAGGGTAGTTTCATCGGATAAATCGAATACAGGGCCGGCCTCTTTATATCGGATCGCGCGTCGCGACGGTGAAGATAAGGACCGAGGAGAAGTGACAGTTTTTGCATCTCCGGGCCGAATGCCTGGGGGAAAATTCCTAGAATAGGCCGGTCGCATCGCCCAAATTGCGAAGTTACTCGTCCGGCCGCATGCGTCTGGTGTAGAGCCAATCTAGCTTTAAATAAATACATCCATTCCTGGAGCGCGGGCATCCTGCCCGCCAGCTCATTTGTCGAGTGAAGCTCGCAGCTAGAATCATAAAAGCGTGAGCTTCGCTCACTCTAGATAGTTGGCGGGCAGGATGCCCGCGCTCCCAGGGGTGGTATGACCGAGCTTCACTCCCAATGCGCCTCGTCGGCGAATCTCAAAGGCGTTCCTTAGAACGCGAAATCTCATGAGTTGGCCGCTCTCCCGTAGCTGCGCGTCTTGACGCGCGGATCTTGCGTCGGCGTTTGTTATACGACGACAATGCTTTTCTCCCAACGCCAACTCCGCGCGCTAAGGCGCGCAGCTACGAGCTAGCGAGAGGGTAAGCATCCGCGGACAAAGCGCCGCGGCCGTGTTTCGTAGATCCAATCCTAGCGTTTTAATAAACATGAGCCGTTTCCTGGGAGCGCGGGCATCCGGCGCAGTGACAGTAAATCGAGGACACTTACTGCCACAAATTCGAGGACAGTTGTATTGAACAAACAGCTACAAAGCTGGGGAGGGTTTAAGGGAGGGGGCTTGGCTCCCTCCCTTTTTCGGAAC
>Ga0207702_10001264_pt1 | contig 25497 bp, 26 predicted proteins | sample KBSCornC62_FD_184302 | JGI IMG/M metagenome (GOLD analysis project Ga0207702, IMG submission 184302) | Corn rhizosphere microbial communities from Kellogg Biological Station, Michigan, USA - KBS Corn C6-2 (SPAdes) (version 2) | ecosystem: Host-associated > Plants > Roots > Rhizosphere > Soil ...
TGATGAATAGGGGTAGGTGCAAATGTGTGCAGAACAATGCCCCTGATTTTGACCTGAAACAGCGAGAACAATAGGGCACGTGACCTGGAGCCAATGAGGAGGCTGCCCTGGATTTTTCGCGTTTGTTTCAGATTTTCTATTGTTCTTGCCATGGCAACGGATCAGGTGACCTGGAAGACAACAAGGTTGGGATGGGTGTTGCCTAGGTTAGGGTTTAGGTTAGGTTAGGGTTAGGGTTAGGTTGAGGGTTAGGGTATAAAAAGAATCGTTTTACCCTCTCGCAATAGAGAAAAAAGATGCATACAAAATATAAACGACCCTTCAATGATCCTCATTACACCTTCGTTTTTCACTATCTCCAACAATTGCAAGTCCATACAAAGTGTTGTCACGCTTTTCAAGATATCGGCACAACCTATATTCAGTTTATTGCAGTCGATAGAGGTTGTCTAAAACTACAACGTCAATACAGTCCAGAACAGTTATTGAAACTAGAGAAACAAAGAGAGAGCTGTTACAAACGACATACAGGGTACGAAATAGTGAGAAGAAGACGGGAATGGAGGAAATTATTTAGTCAAAGATTTCAAGACAGACACCCAGGTATTTTCCTTTTCTATTGCATAAAGTTCGTCACAAATGGTTTGCCAACTTCTACAGTCAGGAATAACATTGGCTTCTTTTAACATAGCCTCCAAGTCATCCATACATTTCGCATAACGACTAGCCCACTGAAATACCTTCACATTGGGAGCCCTTTTTAAAAGTTGTTCCGTAAATAAACAAACATCGTCTATATCATTTACGGTGGTGGTGGTGGTGGTGGTGGTGGTGGTGGTGGTGGCGGATTTAGATTCTTTGTCTTTGAGAAGAAGTTGTTTGTAAAAGGTAATATGCATCATCAGAGGATCGGTATCAATTTCCAACATAACGATTCTTTCTAGTATATATTCTTCGACTTTTTGTTGGAATGTCTGAAGAGAGATGTTGTCTGGCGTGAAAGTAAAGTTGCAATCGTCATCGAACCAAACTTGACAAGAAAAAGTTTCAAAATCAGAGATTTTTGTTTCTAATTCTTTGATATGTTTTTCGTAGTAATAATAGAGAGGTAGGGTACATCGTCGGACATTATCCCATAGCGTGAGTTTGGGGTGAAACAGGACAGAAATGCGTTCGTCCTTTTGAGGAGATTTGGTGACAAAAGGGATGACAGAAAGGGTCGGGTCTCCAGGAGCAAGATTCATGTTGTTTTAGTTTTCCAGCGGGTTCATCTGGAGCGGGAATAGGTTGATTAAATAGCTGAAAACAAGCGAGGCGTTTCCGCAGTTTGTGCGCACCACGTGGGTAATACAAACGAGTCTAATCAACATCAAGCCACGCCGCAGCTTATCGATGGTTGCCAAGGGAACCAATGTAAACAAGGTATTCGTATAAAAAGAGGTTTTTTATTTATTTTTTAACATGGTCTGGGGCTGTCATCCAACTCAGCAAAGGAGGTGGCCCCCCATCGATCCCATCCTTCACCATAGGTACAAAAAGTACTTGGACATACAACCCCCTTTTCATAGACACCGGTGAGCTTTTTTTGTCTTTTGGTCGTACCCATGAATTGCATTTGTAGATTGAATTCAAAATAGGTACCAGGTGCAGTGTGAATGACCTTTTCCGGATCACTGGTCATCACCAAGTCTCGATAAGCACTAAAATTGACCTTTTCGGCATTATCGGGATCCATGGTGGTAACCCAGTTCAATGGAAAGCCTTTACACTTGATCATTTCCTCCATGGATTCCCCATCTTGTACCTTGATGCCATATGTTTTTGGGGCCACACCTACGAATTCAGTGATCTTCTTAGGTAGGGTGACCTCCAGCTCCCATCCACCGAGAACATTGTTTTCGGGGATGTTATAAAGCGATGGCTCATGGAGATAGATGATGGAATCCGTGTCATGATACAGCACCCGTTTACCTAATTTGTTCAATTCTTTCCAAAGTTCGATACGACCATAAGCCGCAACAAAGGCCGCCACGGGCACCGAGGACGTTTGAGAAAGGTACCGGTAATCTTTGATATCAAAGGACACCATGCTATTCTGTTGTTTGGAACCAAGCGATTCGTAATGTTCAGCAGTTGTTTTTTCAATGAATCCGCATTTAATCATTTCTTCCATTTTTTGTTTATCTAGGTCGGTCAAAACGGTTTCTCGGGCGTCTGGTTTTTGACCTAATTTTCCCCATAGACTGTTCAACATCAATTTGGCGATTGTTTTCAAGCCTTCATTCGGCACCATATTTTCATAAACAAGTTCAATCCCCGTCACTCGCTTTGTTTCTTCTTGTAATTGTAAAAACTCGGCATAACGTTGTTCAGGAGATTTGTCACCCTTCTGAAATTGATGCTTACTCGATTCAATCTTGAGTTGAAGCCATGTTTGAATGTAAGATTTAAATAAATCATAGGTACTGTCATACTCATCAATGATGTAAACTTTGGTCACTCGATAACATTTTGTTTTGAGTGCATAATAAAGTTCCACTGAGGTGAGTGTGAGTTGTACTTTATCTTGGTAATTAGCAACCAGACGCCCCTTTGGATTGTTGTGGACAATGACAGGGTGGTGAATATAGTCGACACATTGAATATCGCAGGTAACAAAGCCAGTGAAAAACGAGGCAAAGTTATCTGGTGTATGAGTAAACATGTGTTTGAATTTGTCGTTATCGGCAATATCCTCCATCGCAGTACCTTGTGTTTCGTTGTAGTCGTAACGTTGCGGTGTCCCTGTTGGGAACGGGTTTGCAAAAAACATGACGGAAGGGTAAAGTGATTGGACATCTTGGTAGACCATCATACATCCACGGACAAGTTCTTCAGGAGACAGTTTTTTGTAGCGACAACGGACATCCGTACGACCCCCACGAAGTGCTTTACGAGCATGCTTAAGGAATTTGGGATCCAACACCATGAGTTTACCATAGGGCATGTTGGCATGCATATAGCTTTTAAGTGCAAAGGCGGGGGCAGTGGTACATAAAAGAGGATTGAGACCTGTTTTTTCATAGAATAAACGGTAGTATTTTTCCATACATAGACGGAGGATACGGACATCTTGTTGACAGTAGGTTTTGAGTTCGGTTTGAAAATCCCAGTCTTGATGTCTATATAGGGTTGCCATGGCTTGATAATCTTCTTCAAACTGAATTTTGGCATCAGGTAATTTTTCAACATGTTCATAAAACTGAATAGCGGGTAGAGGACCTTTGTAATCTTGGTTGGTTGGGGTATTAAAAGCATGAGGAAAATCGCCTTTTTTGATATTGCCAGCGTCCACACCCAAGGAATAGGGCATCTTTTTCAGAGACTGTGCAATATGACACATGGAATCCATGAAGATAAAGGTGGTTTGTGTAGTAGGGAAAAAGAGTTCTAGACGTAAGAATTTACTACCTCTTTTGATGGGTTTTCGCAGCATGATTTCGGGTGTCAATCGGGGCAGTAAGGCAATGTACAAAAGTCGGGAATCGTATCCTTTACTGTTGTGAGCAATAAAAATATGTTTGGATTTACTAGGGAAGGCTTCACAACCGGGACGAGCGGCTCTTAATAAGAAAGTAAGAAAACCATCCATGGTATGAAAATCATAGGTATTCTCAGTAAACAGTGTTTGAACATTGATAAAATTGGGGACATGTTCGTGAATAGGACAGACGTCATCAGGGTGGATGGGTTCTTCTTCTGGTTCAAGCGACAAATAACCTTCATAGTTGAGGGACCCTAAATATTGACGACGTTGATTCCGTAATTGATGCATGGTTGTTTCGATCGCCATACATTCCATATCCCAAGCATGGGCTGTGATGGGTTGTTTAAACCGTTTTCCTTTGTTTTGTTCATTGCGTTGAAAAGAGATTTTTGGATCTTTCAAGGAGATGGGGAAAGGGTCATATTTAAACTGTTGACATTCTTTTAACGGACTCACATCAGGGCTTTGCTGTGGACAGTGACTATGATCATGTTTGACTTTGTATACACCATCTTCTGCATCTTGCATGGGTCCGATGACCTGATCACAGTGGTTACATAGGACATCATTTTCAAAATCTTTTGTTTCCGGATCTTGCGAATCGACTTGTGCATGATTTTCAAATGTCCTAAGAGGGTCTCTGTGACACCAGAAATCACAACCGAACTGGGGATCGCAAATGGTTCGATAGCAGTCTTTACAATGACCGTTCAATGAGGCTGGCGGTTTGTAATGGTAAACATGCCCCTTTTCATTACCGTTGTTGTCAATGTGTTTTTGGTTGTAGAGGAAATAGTGGGTATCATGGTAATCCGTGTTCGGAAGAGGTTGCCCTTGACAAGCAAAGCGGATGGCTTTATCTTTTGGATCCAATATGACGACACGATGTCCAGGAAAATAAACAAGAAAGCGTTCCATAAAACCACATAAATCAACCCAAGTAGCGGGGGAATGTCTTGTTAGGTCAGCAAAATAGTCAATCAGTTCATACAAAAGATTATTTTTGTTGCGAATAAGGTGCTTGGGAGAATACACTCTGTTGTATTCTCTATGTAATGTAGGACAAGGGAATTGCCAGTCGTCTCGGTGGAAAAGAGTCCGGAAAAAAGGTGAAAAGGCAATGATAAAGCTGATATGGGCACAGGCTTTGCTGTATTCTGGAGGGGCCTGACGGTCAGGAAAAACACTGTCTGGATCAAAGGCATTCAGTCCTTGTACTCGGTGATCTAAAGGACCAATTGAGTTCTTATAGAGACGGTCAAGTTCAGTAGACCTTCCACCTGCCAAGATAGATCGTGTGATGGGGATGGTATGTCGGTTGGGTGGTAAATCTTCAACCCACTGACCCACGATCTTTGCATTTTCCCAGTCCATTTCTTCATCGCTTTGACTTAGCATTTCAAGTGTGTTGTCGTGATCATCGGTGAGCTGAATAGCATCAATGAGTTTGCGTACCCATTGATCCCAGTTATCCTCATTCAAGTCACGGCGATAACCTCTTCCTAATGTAGCCCACCGACCGGAATCCAGGGCTTCAATCGAGAAACTGATATTGATGGCAGCGTTAGGTTGACGGAGACTTCTTAATATATTACCGGTCACACCATAAGCTTGGTCTAATACGAGTATAAAAGATATAAATAGTCCTCTGAACTGTTCGGGAATAAATGCCAAGGTATCAGGATGTAAAGAAGTAGTCCGACGAAGACTTCGTACCACTTGCTCTGTATAGTAGGTAAGATAACTTCGTAAACGACCTTGATTAGCTTCTTGATGCATATAAGCAACTGTTCTATAAGGAGGCGGCTGATCAAATACAGCATGCCGAAGATGGCGGATAGAACGGTGATGGGTAAAGACATTGAAACGAGAATAGGTAATATTTGGATTGGGGTAGCGGGTATGTTGTTGCGAGCGAGGTCGTTTAAGAGGCATGTTGTTTATCTTTGGCTGGGGTATTAAAATGAGATTGAATGCGATCGACCCAATGGACCCACCAACTTTTTATAGAAACCAACACGTGACCTAGATGTTTTTCCCACCACGAGGTGCACCCGATGAACAATGGAGGTGGCTTGCTGTCTTCTAAATGGAAAAAAGAATGTTCTATTCGATCACTACCTTGGGAAGGTGTGTGGGAATAGGATGACCCTTGGGAAGAATCCCAAGACACAAAATAACTTGGTACCGAGGATGATCGACCATGGTATAAATCAAGCGAATCCTTATGAATAAATGAAAAGGCCACATTGGCAAGCCCTAGCTCACTATCCGAGGAAGAAGAAGAAGAGGCCTCATCGGCTTCCAACATAGGCGTATCGGTCTCTCGGATACTTTTTTCTGTTTTACCAATATCTTCTGGAGTGAAATGGGGTGTGAACGGGTGCATAAAGACTGTTTATTTTACGTCGTACATATCCTTTTAGAAATTTTTTTACTTTTTGCCTTTACCTTTTTTACTTTGGGAAGGGCGATTGGTCGTTTCTTTATAAATAGGTTTGGGTTTATTTCGCGTGCGTTCCGAACGTCTAACAACTTTCTGTTTCAGGGCTGCAGCGGAAAATTTTTTCTCTGGTTCAGACCCTGTTGACGGGGCACTCGAAAGAGAGGAACCAGAAGAACCACTACTACTACCGCTATTATTTAGTTTAGTAGAAGGTTCAATGAAAACATCTCCAGCAGGTCTCATGATAACATCTACAGGTTCTGGTATGCGTAGGGAGAGACCAGGATTGATACGAGTAGGTTTGATATGAATAGGAGGTGGTATGCTTATGGAGAGACCAGGATTGATACGAGTAGTAGGCCATTGTTGCGTTTTTGTATTTTGTAGATCTGGATTGATACTAGCAGGACCCCATTGTTGCGTTTTTGTATTTTGTTCATAGATTCTCCATGCATAATCAAATGTAGTGGCATTGGTCATAAAAGTATCAATGGCTTTGAGGTATTCCTCCTTTTTATCAGAATCAAAAATAGCGTCTAATATCGTTATAAATCCTTTTTGATCATAGACTTTAGTGGAACCCACAAAATAATGAGGAGTAGCATCCAAAAGTTTTTGTAAATCGGGATCAGCAAATTTAGCAATCATACTAGCCACATAGCGTTGTACTGTAAAATTCCAGCGATCATGTAATTTCAGTAATTTAGCATTGGTAGCGCGTAGTTTTTGCAATTTGTCATTCTCTTCCTCTAATAAAGCGGTGATGGTTTGTTCATGCTGATATGATTTCCTTTTCTCGTCATTTAAAGCTTTGTCCATCTCTGCCATTTTGGCTGTTAAATTGGCTTCACTCGTTTCTTTAGAGTCTGCTAAATTTTTAGTCAATTCATTGACTTTGGATTGTAAATGCTCCAGTTCTTGTAAATGTTGTTTTTTTTGAGTAGCAAATAGTATACGAGCTTCTTTCATCAGGTCTCCTTTTAGGGTATGCACTTTGCCTGTCAATGTTAAATTTTCAACTTCTAGATTTTCCATAGCATCTTTAAGACTCTTGATTTCAGCGTTTAAGGATTTCACTAGCGTACCGCGACCTGGTGGAATATCCAGGGAGGTGGTGTGCATGGAGAGTTTGACAGGTTCTTCTGGTGGAATATGCGTGGAGGTGGTATGCATGGAGAGTTTGACAGGTTCTTTTTGAACGACGTCATTTTCTTCTTTGATAGGTTCTTGTTCTGTTTGTGTTGTCACCCCAAAGGATTCTCGCATAGTGGAAAAAGGGGTTTTTGGTGGTAGAAAAGCATGTTCATAGGTACCTCTGTTATTACTGGGGGTATATGAATAAGGATTGAAACGAGGTGGTACGGGTGTGGTGATTAAATTAAATTTTAATGCTTGGTTGACCGTCAGACCATCGGAGCCCATTTTGGATAAAAGTTTTCTTTTAAACATAGTGAACCTCTTTTTTGATTGATGTTTATTTTAGAAAATTTTTGTTTTTTTACAAATGAGCACCTCCCATAGAACTCAAACTAATCGGTTGAATCTTATATATGGGAGGGTTTCGTGTCTTGGTATCGCGTTGTTGATTTACTTTATCCAATTCTTGATGGATGATTTGATCATACTGTTCAGGAACACGTGTAAAATACTGTTTACGAAGTTGATCTCTATCCCCTTCTGGATGTATGGTGTTATTGACTTTGGGAAGGTAATAATTCGCCTCACCATAGGGACCCATGGTGCCTTGTAGCATGGGTTGATTACCACTCCGAGGCATACTATAGGAAGCTTGCCTATCTACAAAGGTAGGTAATTTTCGGTACAATGTAGGAAAAATGGATTCCGAAGGTTGTTGGATCATGACGGGTTTGTTGTTTTTCTGATTCAAGACAGTGGAGAGATCACTGGCTCGATATTGCTTCACAGCATAACGTTGATGATAATCGAATAAACTATTGGTTCTCGCAAGATAATAATCAGGTCGAATAGAAGTGAGATAGGATTTACCAACACCTTCACGATGCTGGTAATGAATATTATAACGACCACTCTCCATTTTTATTATTAGAGGACGTTGGTTTTTTTACAAAGAGTTATTTAGAAAATTTTTTGGTTTTTAATCGATCGTTCGGTAAAAGCCAAAACGACAGAATAAAAAAATTAAACATATTTCATACGTTTATGTGAGGTTTGAGAAACTGTATTCGTGGCAGGATCAAATATACGCTGTTGACGTTCATCTTCATCTTGTATTTGTAAGGCAAATTTCAAATAATAATCACTTCCTTTGAAATGCACAGGGGTGTTGTCAGGATCTTCAGCCCTTGTAAACCAAAGCTTGATATAACGTATAGATTGAACCTTGGGTAACGTAAATACCTCATGATTGGGTGCATCGAATTGGACGATGTCACCATAAGCGCCATTGATAGGCAGTGCAGCAATCATATCAGAATTTTGATCCCCTTCGTCATTGACATAGACTGCAGATTGAATGTCGGAAGAAAGAGTCCCACGTAATTGTAAATACCTTCCCATATTCATTTCAGCGTTGAATGTGAAGGGAATGGTATAATAAGCCAAGGTAGGTTGACCACCCCCATTGACACCTGAGACAGTGGCAATATAAGGTTCTGTTAAACCCGCTGTTGTACCATTGCTGGTGATGGGAGTCAATGGTGCTAAATCAACCGTCCATGTACCTCTGTCGGGTAAACCTAATTTCCTACCCAAATATTTGCTATAGGTAAAGGTCAAGGTGCCTTTTAAATCGTTTGCTGTTAAACCGTTGGCGGATTGCACTGTGATGTATAAATTGAAACCAGTCCCCGCACTATTCAAACCAACGGTAGCTAGAAAGATATGTAGCGGTACAAAGCCACCATAACTACCCGGACTAGCCGTTGTACTTTTGACATAAAAGACCGCTGGAATCAAAGCATAATTGGTTTGCAATGATACAAATCCATTTTGAGCTAACGTTGTAAGCGATGAGGCTAAAAATTGTTGCGCAGTGAGAATATTAGGACTCCCAGTTGGTAAATTATTTGTATTTGAACCCACATAACCGACGCCATTGTAAGTACCAACAGTAAGACCTGTTCCAGAAACATAGGTATAGTCCGATAAAGTGAGTGAATTAAAAGGTGCAAAAATAGTATCGTACGTTAGAGCGACTTTGGCTTCATGTAAAGCAAGCCCCTTCACATTGTCAATCGGTCTTCCTGATAAAGAATTGTCCACATAAGTCGCTGTTTCATCTCTGGAGAAAAAAGAATCCACGATCAATTCGGCATAGCGTGTACCGCTGTCTGGGTTCGTGATGTGACTCATGCTAAAGGATATTTTTTTATTCTTGTACATGGTTAAAAAGAGAAATTTTTTTTTGGTCTGTTCGTTCTGTAAAAAGTCGAACGATGGATTAAAAAATAAAAAAACTAGGAAATAAGGTCCACCACATTATTAGGACGAACGACCATAACAGCATCGTAATAGGTGAAAATATATAAAGTACAACCACCTAAACTACCAAGTTCATCTAAAGCAGGTTTGTTATGCGTCACTCTTAACAAGATTTCATTTTGTTCTTCTCCATTAATACCACTCATACCTTCCCCATTGCTGGATTGGAAAGAGGTACCAATAACAAAAGAAGAACATGCACCACCGATCAGTTCTTTAGGTCTTGTACCCGTTGCAAATGTGACCCATGGATAATGTTTACCCAATGGATAATCAATATGACCTCGATATTCCGGAGCTGTGGCAGCTGGAATGGATGGGTAGTTATTAGGGGCTGTGGAAGGAATGGTGAAAGCCAATTCCAAAGGTTCCATCAAACCGGTAGCGAAAAACTGTCCTTCATTGGAAGATTCAGCCGAGGTAGGGCAACCATAAAGCCATGGGTGTATTTCACATCCAGCTTCATATTGTCCCAACATATTCAAAGCCTTTTGTAGCTCAACAAAAGCTTCTCCACCTGAACCATAGGTGTTCACATCTTGATTAGGATAGTATCTTGAACCAACACGCCAAATGTATTTCTGAAGCCCCAAACGTGTAAATGCAAAAGAGTCGAATAAATACGAATAAGGTGATGACTCTGAATTCAAGGCATTACTGGTAATGACAGCAAAAGCAGCTTTAATGGATTTTGAACGTTCATGAACCGGATATTGGGCATTTTGACCCGTAATAGCATATAAAAAGGTATGCCAAGAAGCAAAATGAATAGGTAAACCACCATTTCCAGGATCCGCCATGGCTGCATAGAGTGCCTGATCATAGGCATCGCTAAAGGAAGATTGTTCCATGACATATTCCACATTGGTAATACGGTATGTCAATTTGAAGGTGTCGCTTTTCAATCGACCTACATTACCATAAGGATCTGTTGCATTGGGAGCCCCTGTTGAAAAATCAACACCTGGATAGACCCCATTTTGAACAATTTGGCTTGCAATCGCTTTCACGTTCCCAGCTACCAACGTATCATCGGAGGTATCGTCTGTGTTATGTGTATCTTCATAAGAACCTTGGACCATTAAAATATCTGGGCCGTATGTGGTTTGATCGGTAAAAGGGGTCATTGAATCCACCGAAGACCAAGGAGAAATAGCAGTGGTCACTGATGGATTACCAATGATGAATACTTGATGGGCAGGTGCAACATACAGTTCTATACGCAGTTGGGAGGCCATCCATTTCAAGGGGAGCAGTTTTTTTTGTGTTAATAAACCCGAAGCAAGGTTGATTTGGAAATAAACGCCCACACTATCGTCAATGTTGTTGGTCGTTTTCCCTGCACTGTTTAAAAAGTAACTTGAACTTTGATTCTGCGAACGTGATAGTTCACTTCCTAGACCTTCATAAACGGCACCAGCATATTCACAATAATCTTCAGCTACTGAGACATTGGTTAGCATACGTACAAGAATGTTGTAATCCTGTATATCTTCAATTACCAAGGTGCCATAAAGCAATCTCAATCTACTGAAGAAGGAGTTTCCATTTTTAGCGGCTCGGACACAGTTTCGTGGTTTTAAATCAACAGTGCCTGTGGTTTTTACTTGGACTTTGAATCGTAACGTCGAGTTGAGTGGATTAAGATAATCCTGGGCTGGTAAATCCAAACGAATCACATTGCCAGGGTAAAAAGGTCCAGCTTCTCTTGGGGTGATTTTAACGGTGGTTTTATAAGCCTTGGTGGCTTGTGTAGGCCATCCGTAAACCGCATTGTAAGGCGCTACCTCAGAGACAGAGCTGGTAAAGGCAAAATGTTCAGCCATGGTAATAAGAACAGGAGGTACTCCATAGCGGAGAAAATTTTTGAACGACAGAGTAACCATTTATTGAAAAAGGACAGTATATTACTGATGAAAGATGTGCTCTACTACAAAATGATAATGCGTAAGAGAGATATCTAGATCCGTATCAGCCTTAATACTGCATAGAATAGGAGAGGTGTCGGTGGTTTGACGAAAGGCCATAGCAGTATCAAAGTGATGCACCACTGGCATATCCACATGTAAAGTATGGTTGTAGAGGGAAACGGTATACCGACAATCTGCTTGACCCATATGTTTGGTGTGTAATTGCTTGATAAAGACCTCGATGTCCGATGTGGTAAGTGGTACAATAATACGTTGGAGTTTTTTAGATAGGTCATAAATTGGTGTGATACCCTCCGTAGGTTGAATCTTGAATAGTAGTTTTTTCTTTGTTTGGTAATCACGGACGATGGTGGTCATACGGTTTTCATGTTTTTCAGGATGGATGAACTCGGAGAAAAGGACGTTATCCCAATTGGGTTTAAAATGGTATACAAGAGTCATCTTTTAGAGAGTCTTGGATGGGTTAAATTATAGTCTTCTAATTGCCTACCCGCTAATTCAGCTTCTCGACTTGATTTCACTGTATTTGCGACACCTGTAGCAATCCCAGCAGCAAGACCTCCAGCAGTTAATAAAGGAATGAGACCAGCAAGAAATGGTAAAACCATGTTGATGTGATGATGTCAATGAACAATAGGTTGCTAATTTGTTTAGAAATTTTTTTGCTCTGTCGTTCTCCCATGGCCAACAATCAATAAATATTAAGGCCACGTTTAAATCGCATGCCAACACCTGTGAGAAGAGACCATCCTCGTTCTTTGACACTGGCTCTAGGGTTGAAAACATTATGGAACGCTCTTTTTTCTAGATGTGCGTCTGCGATACGGCGGTCATGTGGATCTTTGGAATGAAGATAGGCAAGGTCATGCTCCATACACGCCGCATCTAGATCATTGATCCCACGTTGCCCTAACCCTATCCGTTCTTCCACCTTTGTACCCGGTCCACAAAATTGATAACCAGGAAAATGAAGTTCCCGATCACGTGTCACGTTACCCACTGTTAAATCATAAATTCCCATGGCGCTTTAAGGAAGGCTTATTTAGGAGAACCAATTAAAAATAGATGTACTACGGCGATAAGAAATAAACAAATAAGAATACCTACAAAAATGAGACAACAAATAGGGTAGAAACCTAGTCCTCGTTGAAGATAGCGATCAATACTGGGAATAGGATTTAAAACTGTTTTGTCCATACCCCTTGCGGATGAAAAGAGAAATTTTTAATAACGTGTTTAACAAACGCCTTAGCAACCAGGCACGTGTGATCATTTATATAAATAGAGGGGTTTTTCCTCTCTTTTTTTTTCTCAGAAAACCTTTCTATGATGAGCACCCCTAAAAGAACCCCTATGACCACCACCCGTAGAACGAGACAACAACAACAACAACAACAAGAACCCATGGCTGTTGTCTCTCCACCCCCTGTCAACCCTCCCAATTTTACTTTACCTACTGTTCAACCCAAAGAAATGGATTTCACGTTTTTGACGCAAGGTTGTATGAAACCTTCCGACAGCTTTGCCAAAGTCGGTGTTCAGTTCTCACCCAATCCAAAAAACCCTAGTGTCATGTATGGTAGTTTCCGTCAAGGTGTACAAGAAATCAAACTTTTATTGGAAAATGTTAAAACCAAAGGCTTTAACCAACAAGAGATCAAAGACAAAGACAACAACAAGGTGCTTTTTACAAGACATGCCATGTCGGTGCAGCTTTCCGATGCCCAATATTCTTGGTTGCAACATATGACTCAAACCTTTGCTGAACAGTTTGCCACCATGCTCCCTGTTCATTTGGGAAAAGAATTTCAACAAACCGACAGTCCTTTGTTTACCTTTGAAGACCTTAAATTCTTACGTACCCAACCTGGAAAAGAAACGGTGGGTGTGGACGGTAAACATTATTACCAGGATGTCAAGTTCTTTATCCCTCAACAATTGGTCGGCTCTACCTCCAGAGCCCTTGAAGATTTACCTGCTTTTTTCCTCCCCGGTACCCGATCCGTCATTGATATTCTCTTACGCCCCTATGTTAAAATCAATACCAAGAACAACAATTACTTTTCTTTTGGTTTTGGTATTAAAGCCATCCAATCCAATTACATGACCCCCGTGACACAACACCCTGATAGCTTTACCATTCCGTTCAACAACCAAGAAGATGAAGAAATGGAAGGCGAACCCCTCATGTAAAAACCTTCAGAAAATGACACAATGTTTTTTATATATTAAAACTGGGAATCTTTTCATGTACCTCCGATGTACTGAAAATAAACAACACAAAAAATAGATAGACAATCCTTTTTTCTTGTCTTGGCTCTTTTCTTTTTTTAAACAATGATATGAACGCAATCAATAAAAAATGCGACGAAAGCAGATTTACATGTTTATAAACTACATCCATACGGAATGTGAGAAATTTTTATTAAAGTTTTTAGGCTTTTTAAAATAATGATTGATATACAAAAAAGCATGATCCCCCGATTCAATGACATGTCGATACAAAGACATCCATTGATCATGGGTAAATCCACAAGGGTTTTCTTCATAAATCACATCCAGTTCACTTTGATTACTAATACGGAAAAATACCCATCCGGTTAAATTTGTACGAATGGTTTTGGGAATTTCTTTGTACGCTTGAGAAACGATGAGCATGCTACAAGACCAATGGCGATGACGTGTATTGAGTCCTTTGAAAGGATTGTTCTGTTGACTATTGGTAAATAAATTGCTACCCACGAGATCATCAAAAATAATCAGGCGTCGGTTGCCAAAGAATTTGGCACTGAATTTTTTCTCTTCTGGAAGGTATTTTTGTAAGAATTCAAGATGTTTTTCCCATCCATGCACGAGGTCTTGTAACGTTTCTTTAGAATATTCTACCATGAAACATGTTTCCGGGATTTTTCGGTCGCTTTTGTTGAAGGCCACGGTTTTCTTAATTTCTTCCTCCACATCCGGCTCCGTTTCATCCGCAGGCTGCACAAACACGGCTTTTTTCTTTTGCTTTTGCACATATTTGAGGAATTTAATATAGCGTTTATTCTCTGCCAACAACCCTTTGGCCTTTTGCACAACGCCCCATTTATCGTCGTTGTTAATGGTGGGAGAAAATATGTAAATTTCATGAAAATAATTTTTATAAAAATCAAGCAGGAAATTACAGATCATGGTGGTTTTCCCACTGCCTTTGGGTGCAATAATACCCAAACTAAATTCATGCCATGGCAAAGTACCATGATATGGCACCTTTGGATGGTCCATGGATTTGGGGGGTTCAATCGGCTTCACCATGGGAATTTTACGTTTCTTGTTAGCAGGGCCTTCTTGTAGATGCCCGCTGAACATCTGCCCAGATGGCAAGGATACATCATTGGATGCCATGTTTATTCACCTTGTTAGGATTAGAAATTTTTTGTTTATTCTGTCGTTCGGCAAAGCCGAACGATCGATTAAAAGATAAGACGTTGTGAACCTGGAAAAGGGCGTGTGATCAAAGGTTGGAATACATTAGGTCTAGAAGTGGATGCCATTGACGCGTCCTTTGGTCTATTTGTAGATTCTTGTTTTTGTTCTACCGAAGCAGGTTGAGCGTGTGATACAGCTGGCTTCAATGTTTCTGATAATCGGTGAAAAAACTGATCCATCCAAGATGGATGCGTTTCAGATACAGGTGATGACGTTATGGGAGTTTTAGACGGTGTGGGAACTTTATTAGGGACATCAAATTCTTTTTTCAGTTTTTTATAAAGTCTGGCACGGTTCGCTTTTTCCAAAGCAGCTTTTTTACTTTCACTCAATTCCTTTTTCTTCTTTTCAAAAGGTGGGTTGACAACGTCTTGTTCTTCATCTGAATGTGGTTGATTTTCCGTATCTGTATGAACCTCTTTGTCTTTATTTTCATTTATCCGTTGGTTCTGTCTGCGTTTCTTGGGATTCGGTGCCTTCGTTACCTTTTGATTCATTCCCGTCTTGGTCGTCCCACTGCTGCTTTTGAGGGTCGTCTTCGAACTGTTTGAGGACGTTTTGGAGTCGTTTTCTGTAGAGGTATCCGATAAATAATGGTCATCTAAATCAGTTGTTTCATGCATTTCTTTTTGATAGATTTTGGGTTCGATTTCTTTTCCATTTTTCTTCATCTTGTTTCGATCTTTTTCGATTTTTTACGAGAGAAAATTTTTTTTCTTTATTCTGTCGTTTGGTTTTGCCAAACGATCGATTAAAAAAGGTTAAAATACGTACTCTATCAGGTTATGGTTTTGTTCATAGCAGGCTATGGCTTTCTTCATGTTCTTGACCGTGATGTCTAACAACTGTTTACAATTGGGATCGGTGACCGTGACACCCATTTTCATGACCATGTTCATGAGGTTTTTAGTCGCTTCACCTACATTCATGTAGATCATGCTTGCAATTCTTAAATCGGAACCTGACATCTTTTTTTCTTACTTTCTGTTTTTGGTTGTGCTACATGTTGTATAGGGGTAGCTTGCTATTTATACTTTTTTTCCCTACAAAAAAAAGGAGGGTATGCAATTGATAGATATTCGGTATAAACGCTACCTTATCTCCAGTAAATTAAAACAGCATTTACCTGCTTGTATTCTATTAAGCGATATTGTTCAGAGCCTCACCATTTCTTTCTATCGCAATCTAAACATCTATCAATTTGACGATTTGTTATTGATTTCCAGCCCTGATTTACGAACTTTTTTTGAACACATTGTTTTCATTGGGCATTGTTTTATTCTGGATAAACGAGAAACCATTCCTTCTTTCACTGACCCAGTTACATTGGAATACTTTGATATCATCACCAGTACCAAGGAAACATGATCATTGCATTCGAAGGACACAATGCTTCTCAACGTGGTTATATGGCCTACCAAGTCTATCTACACTTTAAAAAATGTGGGTATCAATGCACCTTTGTCCGTTTTCCAAGTCAACAACTTCTCAAACTCTTTCAGACGCTACATTTGAGTTGTGATGAACAACATTTATTCCTTTGTGGGCAACGTTACATTTACTCCAACAAGTTAAAACGGAAACATCTACGTGAAAAAGAAATTGTGTTCATTGACAATTGGATCATGGAAGGACTCGCTTTTAAATTAGCATTCGGTTCTTATGTAGAAGATAATTTTGGGGTGAACAATAAAATATTTCTCCCTAATTATACGTTTGGTTACGATTCGCTGAATTTTCTCCAACCAGATTTAATTATCTATCCACGTCTTAACAATCAATTCATCGCTTCAACACCCCCATCCTATGATTTACCTGTTGAAAAACTTCGTCAAGTGAACGTGATTCCGTATATCAAAGACGCAACCACCCCGCCAACAGAAAAATTATTACTTGCTTACGACTACGTTTTTGCCAATAATTGCCCCGCGACATCCTTGATCACACCCATCTTATTTCCTTTGGATACCCAACGTTTGATCTCTGTTTATATTCAACATATCCTTGGTTTTATTCAACAAAAAACCAATGGTGGTCTTGGTCGATTCTTGGCTTTGCAAGCACCCTCAGCGACTTCCTTACCATCCCCCACCACCCATGCCAAACCACAAGGAGGTATTACCTATGTCGAAGACTCTTTCCAAGAACAAGATGACATACCTACGCATACCACCTTCCATCCTGACTGTCCAGAGTGCCAGATGGCCTCGCTCTGTCAGGCCAGTGTTATGGCTGATACCGTCAACACCCCTGTTTCCCCTTCTCCCCACAGGCCTAAGAAATCAACCAAAACACCCACAAAGAAAACTAAAAATGCGACTCCTAAATCCATTTTGGTACGTCCGAAACCGATGAAAAAGTTTGTGATTTCGGCTCCGTCAGAAAACACCCCGAAAGGTTAAATGAGTTGGTGATTCAAAGCCGCTTGAAAATGAACGTTTTCCCGCAAACGTTGCTGTATTTCTTCATAATATCGTTTTTGTCTTTCGATTTGTTTCATCTCTGGGATAGCATAAATCAATTGTATTTGAAAGGCATCCATTAACACTTGCAGTAAAATAAAATATCTTGGTAAATACTTTTTCGGCTTTCTTATGGCGGATCTTTGCACTCCCAATACTTGAACCCATGTTGGTAAATAATGTACCCAGATATATTGTGTATATTTGGGTATCGTGTTCCTTCTACCACCACATACAAAGGCCAATTGATAGATATGTTCATAATATTTCCGATGGATGTGTTGTTGTTTCATCCAGCTCCGACACTCTGTGTACATCGTTCTGCTTTCCCATGTATAAGGGTATTCTTGTTTGGCCTTTTGAATAAGCCATTCCGGGAGGGGTATTTGTTCCAATGCTTGTAATCGACGTAAATGTTCTTTAAAATGGGTAACGTGTTTATAGGGTGCAGAATATTTCCCATTTCCGTAAAGATAGCATTCATATTTAAAGTCCGTGGCCAAATAAAAGTCCAATTCATAAATAGGTATAACAGGTTTCTTTTCTTCACTAGCCGACACGTTGTCTTCTTTGTTTTTAAAATCTTCAGGGTGTATTTGGATGTCAATATCTTGCTCTTTTAAAAGTTCTTCATATATCGTATGATACGCCAGCATATGTTGGAACAATGTCATTTTTTTATTTGCTCGACTAGCTATTTTTTTTTTTACAAGGACAAGGTTTCTATTTATGTATAGGTATTCCAATATCTAAGGGGGGTAATTTTAAAATCCCATGTAAAATTGGTGATGCCAGTACCACTCACATTAGCAGTATAGAATTTAATATCATATTGATCCCCAGGAGATCCGTGAAAACTTGCGGTACATGTATTTGCATTCACACCTGTTCGTGTGGGTACATGTTGTGTCAAAAAGGTAACATTATCGGAGACTCTGTAAAGCCAATATCTTAGCGTTGGATTACCGTCATAGGATACCGAACCGTCAAAAGTAATGGTAATGGTAATCATATAGGTTCCTTTAATAGGAATCGTGAACAACCCATTGTTATCCGGTGATTGATAAAGAGTACCATTATCAAACCATGACATGGTGGTAGAAGGAGCAAAGCCACCTGGTAAAAAGTTCGTTAATCTTTGCAGTGTACCGTTGTCAATCTGTGTATAAGGCCCCACTGCGGCGTGTCCATAGTATCCTTTGGCGTATTGGACAATGGTAGTACTGTTACTTAAACTGATATTGTTGGTGAAGCTGTTACTACCTCCAGTACTGTTAATACCGTTTTGTGCTGTAATAAGGCCTCCACTGGTAATCGCACCTGACGTGGTTAAAGAAGTAAGCGTCCCCACTGAGGTGATTTGCGGCTGTGCTGCATTCACTGTAACGGTGTTACTGGTATCGGTCAAACCTGTTGAAAAGTTATAGATACGGTTGGCAGCAAATTGGGTAAATACCAGCGCATTGGTGCCAATGACATCACTAGGGGCAACATTGCTTACAACATAACCATTTCCTTGATTCGTGGATCCGTTTTTGGTGAGGATGTAAAATCCTGCAGCTGAAACACCCACTGCAAAGTCTGTGGCTCTGGTAGCCGTGGAAGATGCGCCATTAAAAATATAAACCCCATTTTCCATAGCCGTTGTTTGATTTTTCAGTAAAATTCTGTCACCGTTGGTCAATGTAAACCCATCCAACGTTGCACCAGGCGCAGTCAACGTTACATTGCCAGTGCTAGCTGCCACCACTTCTGTTTTCACTTTAACCCCTGAGGCCACACTATCTACATAGCCTTTGTTGGCGGCATCTGCAGCCCCAATAGGACTGGCTACATTGGAAACAGTTTGACTGTTGGCATCCAAGCCGTTGGCAAAGACACGTCCACCGAAACCTGCTCCTCCAGGCGCTACAATATTACCTGTGGAGATACTTGTTGAAGCAATTGTTTGACCATTCAAAACAAATTGACCTCTGTCCGTGATATAACCAATCGTACCCCCAGTGGATTTCTCAAATGTCAATTGCCATCCTGTACCGTCTCCCCATGCCAAAATGGCGGACTTGGGTGAGGCTTGGGAGGAGACTAGACTAAAATTTTGACCGATTGCACCAGGAAATTTAAGCCCATAACTCCAAATATTTTTGTTACAAGCAATCCCTCCTAAAAAGATATTCGCTGCGGTGGTTGTATTGGTGGCATCTTCTACTTCGTACCAAGTGGTTCTACCATTTGCGCGGTTATGTTCATAATAGGTTCCTAAAAAGTTACCACCATCTGCATACCGCCACATACGGAAATTAGCACCCGCATTCCCTCCTGTTTCTGCACCTGATAATCCAAATTTAAATCTTGGGGCCAAGGATGTGCTTAACAATTCATGATGGGGTTGTTCTACAGCGTTACCCACCTGTCGCGTAGTAACGGCGCCATTGACATTTAACCCATTCAAAACACCTACAGATGTGATCCCTGTTGTGTCACTGTACAATTGATTGTTTGCGTTGATTTTCAGTGTTGCACCGTCTACATTGACATTCAATTGATCTCTTCCTGAGATCCCTGCTGCTTGGTTAGAAAGACCGACCCCTGGAAGCAATCCACCAAGGGTTTTGGTGCCTTGATAATTCAAGGATGGGTCAAAAGGAGAGGCCATGGGTTTTTTTTCTTTAACAAACTTGGTATCTTTATTCAGAGAAAATTTTTTATTTCTTTTTTTCCTTTTTTAATTTGCCGTTGGGTAATAAACCAACGACATCTTCATCTCAGTAATACTGTTGCAGATTCCATGTACCAGAAATCGTGCCAGCTGACGGTGTCAATATAAGACTTCCTAGATTCGTATTATTCAAATACCCAAATCCGACTGTTCTGGTAGCACCCACACTCACCCAGGTATGTACCCCTTCAAACGAATAATGCATTCTACCTGCACCTCCTCGGACAATTTTCATGGTAAAGAAAAACTGTGTACTTATTTCCAAGTTCGTCGCAATGTCCACTGTACCTGCTGTATTGGTATAGGTAGGTGTGTTCTGCGAGCCGTTTTTATAAATGGTTTCATTATTCTCCGCTGGACTGATCGCTGTGCCTGTATTTGTACTGTTGGTATTGCCTGTAAAATTTAAATTGCCTCCATTGGTAGTGTTCACTGTATACGTAAATTCAAGCTCCGCAAATTTATATTGTGAACCTAATAAAAACGAAATAGGAATCACCACCACGGATGCACTGCTAAAGGACCCGTTTTGTATGGCTGGTAAAGTATATCCTGCCACTGCCAATGTTCCTGCGACAACTGTATTGCCATTATCAGTGATGACAAGAGCATCTGCATTACCTGCTGCCGCACTTTGAAATCGGAAAGTCCATCCTGTTCCATCTCCAAAACGACAATAAGCAGCATTGGGAGATCCCACGCCTGGTTGCAATGAAAAACCATTGGCATTGGGAGTAGCGAATTTGAATCCAGTGCCTGTGTAGACAGCACCCCCTATCCCTGCGCCTCCAGGTACCACCCATGCCCCTGTTGAACTGGATGTTGAAGCTGTCGTATTCGTACTGGTCAGTACCCCTGCAATGGTTGTATTACCAGTTGGATCAATCGAGAACATATCAGCGGTATCACCAACCGTTCGCCAAGCATAGATAGAAGAAGAGGTGGCTGGTACATTTCTAACGGATACTCCTGACGTTTGATAAGTTGAATATCGCCCACTATAGACAACCCCAACATTTGCATTTTGAAATGTGACATTGGCTGCTGGTAAAATAGTGGAACCTGCTGAAATGGTCCCCGTTACATTTAAATTTTGTTGGATGGTGGCATTCTTATTACTTAGAATCACCCCATTGCTTCCTGCATAACTTGTACCGTCTATGTTCCCAATGAGTAGAATACCACTTGTATCTGTCAAAGTCCAATCCGCTGTGCTATTATTGGTAGCTATATTATCTACCAAAATGACATTGGTGCGATTGGCACCCGTATCCAACCAAAAACCTGTTGCACTGTTGAAGCATTTGTTATTGGTAATGGTGACATCGGTCATATAATTCCCAATGTAATAGCCAACATTGGTATTATTGTAAGCCAGATTCCCAAATACTTGTACTTTTTGCAAAATACCCGTGCTTAAATGACTGCTTTTAATCGTCATACCGTAGCTACAACCGGTGATATTGTTGTTACTCACCGTCACATGCGTAGTGTTGGTGGCCACCGAAACACATTCTAATTTGATGCCTTCAAAAGTGGCAGAACTGATTCGGTTCCCATTGACCATCACATCAGATGACCCTTCTTCTACATGAATACCACAACGACCTGCACCAGAAACATGATTGTCATTTGCCACGATTTTCTGACTGGTACCATCAATATCAATTCCGTCACCATTCCCACCCAATGTCGCTCCTCTACCTGCGTTCACAATGATATTATCATTGACCGTGACACGGTTAGCTCCTAGTAACCAAACGGCTCGAATGCCTACATTTTTGATCAGACAATCTGTGATCATCACATTGGTAGCACTGGCAGCGATCGTTATCCCTCCTCCTCCCCAGCCGTCTATACGTACTGCCCGAATCATAATATCTGCTGCCGCATTCGTACAACTGATCACACCGCTTAATTCACCTGCGGAATCTTGATTGGTATAGGATGTATTCACAAAATAACCTCCTTCGATGGTAATCGTGTTCACACCATTGACATAAAATACGTTTTGACCGTTGGCTGGGGAGAGGGGTAAGTTAAAAACAGCATCTTTGAAATCTAGATATGTATAACTCGGTACACTGACGCTGTCTGAGGTGGTCACGGTAAATTGTCCATAGAGTACCACTGTTTCCTGCCATGTCCTACTACCTGTCAACAAGGCAAATACAGTCGTCATCAAAGTTGTTAAATTACTACTGGTTAAACTACTAGTCGTACGCAAGAATCCGTTGTTAATGGTGTAGTTGGTACCATTCCCAATGACCATGATTTTGTTTTCTATTCCTGAATTCACAACCCCTGTTAATGACTTGCTATTGATCATCAGATCATTCCCAACCGTGATATTACCACTGCTACGTGAAATAAGGAAAGGATTCCCTGCAAAGACACCACTGTTGTCATACCGCCAAATAGCAAAATCACTCCCATTCAACCCTGTACTCTCTGTACCAATAAGCCCCATATTCCATCTTTGCACCCCTGCTGTTGTTTGTAAACTATGATGTGGATTCCCTCCTCCAGATGTATCTGTCTTGGTTTTGACTTGTCCATTTGCCACCAAATCTTGAGTCGTGGTGGTATTGGTGACATTGACATTGCTTAATGTACCTAGATTGGTAATCTGTGACTGATTGGCATTGACACTCAAAGTATGTCCTGACAATGTTAACCCTGTTCCGGCTACCACTGCATTGCTATCCACATAGTTCTTGGTAGCGGCATCTTGGCTACCTACTGGATCGACCACATTGGTTATTTTATGAGTACCCATATTCAAATCCAATGCCTGTGCCCCTAATTGCGTCACTTGTGTTTGGGCGGCATTGACACTAAACGTATGTCCTGTTAATGTCAGTCCTGTTCCCGCTGTGTAAGTAGATGAGGCTGTAGAATTGTCCACATAATTCTTCGTCGCAGCATCTTGTGCACCCACTGGATCGACGACGTTGATGATTTTATGTGTTCCTAAATTGAGATCGGATGTTTGCGTCCCGATTTGCGTAATTTGTGTTTGTACTGGGTTCACATTCAATGTATTGCCTGATAATGTTAAACCGGTACCTGCTTGCGATGCTTGTGACGTTGCATACAATTGGTTCCCATTGTTTACTTTAATCGTGACGTCATCCACAGCTACATTGAGTGTTTGTGAACCTTGTAAATTACCCGTTGTTAATCCTTTCCCGAGTGTCAAGTCCGAAACGGGCTTGGTCCCAAAGATATTACCAACAATTTCTGAACCTCCCATGGTTTTTTTTTACAGTATCCTTTATTAGAAAAAATATTTTTTTTTATTTTCTCACTTCTTTTCTAATAACTTTTAAGGTAGGATGAAAACGAGGAATTTCAAATCCTGCATCGACAACAGCTTTGTTAAACTCTTCTAATAACCTTACTTTTTCCAGTAATTTGAGCACCCTACGCCTATTTTCTATTTCATTTTCTGTCATACATTCATCCATTTCAACCATCTCATATTCATGACTAGGCGAGACCGTCATGGTTGATGGCAAGGGGTTTGGTTAAGAAATAAGCAATCACTACTTTTTGATCCGCTATGACTTGTGGAAAAATAGAATTAATACAATGCCGTAACGATTTAAATAAGAGATCTGTATGTTTCAATAGGATAGCGTCAGCATAAATCGATTCACAACCATAAATAGCAAAATGATTGGTATAACGTTTCCACTGAACTTCCAAAGGTTGCCCGTCTACGATTTCTCGATTACTTTCTCCTCCAATAAACTCGTCTATTTCTCGTTGAATGCGTGCTACAGTATCCAAATTCTCTCGTTTATAACTTGGATCAACAATGATATCCGTTTCTAGAACATGCGTAAATTTGGTAAAATCTTCTAATCGTATGGGTTGGACTTCCATTTAATTATCATCCAGCAAGTTTAAAAATTCGTTCGCCGAATCAGGTGAAGGTGGTAACGCTGCTTCTTCCGGTGTAGATATATCACCACCCAAGAAAAGAGGATTGTCTTCCTTAAGCATGCGATGCTTTAATAACAAATGTGCCAATCGTTGTTGCTGCTGTGCGACGGTGTAGCGGTTCTTTGGATCTGTATTTTTTTTCAATTTTTGCAATGTATATACCAATCCTTTTAAATGCTCAGCGTCTTCTTTTTCCACAGTCCAGATTTTACGGTATCGATTCGCTTTCTTACGAGGAGTTCCTTCCTTTTTCACTTTGTTTTCTTTGGGTTTGGTGGTCTTCTTGGTACGTGCTGTTTTGTCATTAGGTTTCTTGTTTGGGGTGTCCATCTTTTTATATCTGACGGTCTTGGGCAATTTTTCCGGGGGTCCTCCCTATTTATACCTTTTTTGCATTGGGTCGAACGATCGATACTATTTTTTTTATTCACTTTGATAATCCCAATCTGAATCACCTTCACGCCACATGATACATCGATCACATTTTGGAATCCTTTCCCCACTTTCTCTAAAATAATATATTTTTGATTTACATGCAGCTTTACCACAGAACCAATCTTCACACAAGGTACACTGTGTGGCACATCCGTTTTGTGTAATCTTAGTTCTACATTCTACACAAAAGATACTTAATTTACACACACACTGTCTGCAGATACAACTATTCGGTTCGTCTATCGTTTTTCGTGGAAAATATTTTAACACCATGATATCACAAAATAAACAGTACCAAGATTGACATTCTAAACACTTTGCCCATGTTCCTGTAGGTCGACCAATATTGACACAACGTTTACAAGTTTGTACACTGTAATTCCCCATGTCTCTTTTTATGGAATTTTATAACGTTGAAAACGTTTTGGAAACCGATCTTCACTATCTTGAATTGGATGTAACCAAAAACCTACAACGTTTGAAAACGAATACCGAACCGGATCAAGAATCTATTTTAATTTATCGTTTACGTAGTTTATGTTTTCAAATTGATGGTATGTTAGAAATATTAGACGGTACTCACGGTCCTGTTCCTAAAGATACTGAATCGATTGATTATGAATGGCGCTTGGTAAACCTTCGTAAACAAATCCAACTTAATCTTAAGGATAAAATAGCAATTCCAAAACCAGCTGTACCAAATAATATCGTTGTGAAATCTAGTTCATCTCTTTTAAACTAAGAAAGAACGAACATAAATAAAAGGAAACAAAAATTTTTTTATGCACTCTCTCATGGGCCCCCCAACCCTATTGACTACACGTTGTCCACCTGACCTAACCCTAACCCTCAACCTAACCCTAACCCTAACCTAACCTAAACCCTAACCTAGGCAACACCCATCCCAACCTTGTTGTCTTCCAGGTCACCTGATCCGTTGCCATGGCAAGAACAATAGAAAATCTGAAACAAACGCGAAAAATCCAGGGCAGCCTCCTCATTGGCTCCAGGTCACGTGCCCTATTGTTCTCGCTGTTTCAGGTCAAAATCAGGGGCATTGTTCTGCACACATTTGCACCTACCCCTATTCATCA